>ERZ1370068.7968-contig-6854_pt1 | contig 56324 bp, 91 predicted proteins | sample MGYA00561227_ERZ1370068 | MGnify/ENA primary metagenome ERZ1370068 (study PRJEB38410, sample SAMEA6850437) | metagenome | study: Metagenomic assessment of the ecological functions of the soil: analysis of the soil microbiota associated with the... | reverse complement strand
TTGTACTTCGTTCAGTTACGTATTGCTCAACCACAGGTTCCTCCACCGTTCCATTTTTTGACCACACGGGTGCAACTGCTCGATCTCATCGAACAACATCCTGAACCCGTTCACACCGTTCGGCGACGGCTCGCTGATCCGCACGGCCAACCTGCATGCGAACATCCTGCAAATCGGACAGCCCGAGCGCATGGCGGAGCTGTTCGCCATGATCTCAGAGCGCTCGGCGCGGCTCATGAACCTCGGCGACTACGGCCTGAAAGTCGGCAATCCCGCCGATGTCGTGATCATCGATGCGTCCACGCCGGCGACGGCGGTCGCCACGATTGCGCCGGTGCTCGCCGCCTTCAAACGCGGCCGCCAGACGGTCGATCGGCCGCGCGCTCGGCTCCTGCCTCCGGCCTGAGCCGCTGGACCGGCGCCCATTCTTGCCGGTTCCCGAATGATGGCAATGTCGGGTACGCTTTGGCGGAACCCAAAGAGACTTGCGAGGAGGCGGCCCATGAAGATCGGATTCTTCGATGACTATATAGCTCGGCGTGATTCTGGGCGACACGATCGTCGACGTCTCCTCGGCCGTCGCCGAAATCCCGCGCCTCGGTCCCACGATCTCATCAACGGCCTCATCGCCGGCTACTGACGACCACCGACCGCGGCTGGAAGAGGCCGCGAGCCGACGGCAAGCGCATTCCGCTGGCCTCCGTGCGACTGAGGGCACCGCTGCCGCGCCCGCATCAACATCGACTGCATGGCCGTCAACTACATGGAGGACGGCACGCGCAAGGAGCCGGCGCCGATCAACGCCTTCCACAAGTCTCCCTCGGCCATCATCGGGCCTGGAGAGACGATGGTGCTGCCCGACGTGCCGGCGAGCGTGTTCGAAGGCGAGGCGGAGCTCGGCGTCGTTATCGGCAAGCGGGCCAGGAACGTGAGGGGCCGCCGAGGCCATGGACTACGTGTTCGGCTACGTCAACTTCATCGACGGCTCGGCGCGCGGCCTACCGCCGCCCAACAACGTGTTCTTTCAGATGAAATCGCGCGACACGTTTGCGCCGATCGGGCCCTATCTCGTCACCAAGGATGAGATCAAGGACCCCCACACCCTGCAGGTGCGCCTGTGGAACAACGGCACGCTCCGGCAGAACTTCAACACCTCGGACATGGCTCACAAGATTCCGCGCTGCATCGAATGGGCAAGCGCCCTGCACACGCTGGAGCCCGGCGACATCCTGGCCAGCGGCACCAACCACCGCGGGCTGCACGCATTTCAGGACGGAGATCGTATCGAGCTCGAGATCGACGGCCTCGGGCGGCTTGCCTTCAGAGTCAGCGATGCCCTGAAGCGCACCTGGAGCCGCGAGACGCGCCTCGAGCGTCAGGAGAAAGGCCTCGATCCAGTGGCGCCGCAGCTGAGCGGCAAGTACGCACCCGCATAAACCCCCTTTGCCAACACGCCACCGCCAGTGATCGGCGCTTGAGGCGCGGTCTGTTGGTGGCGGGATGACGGATACCACACACTGCGGCTTGGCGCGAAGCGAACAGGCGATTTTAGCGAGGTCCCTTATTTTGCTTCCGATCACGCCAGTTACACTACCGGCACCCTGCTGAGGGTCGACGACGTTGGTTCCGTTTTGTACTGGCCAGCCCGCCACCGCCGGCTGAGTGCCAGGTACGGCAGCGCCTTGTAGGAGGAGTGAAACGATGTCCAGTTCGATCAAGCGCATCGACGTGCGGGCCCTCAAGGCGGCGCTGCACGACGGGCTCGAAATCGCTCTCCTCGATGCCCGCGAGGAGCTGACGTTCGGGGAGCGCCACATCCTGATGGCTGCGTGCATGCCGTTGGGGCGCATCGAGGTGCTGGCCGACGACATGGTGCCGCGACGCCAGACACGCGTTGTGTGGTGTGACGACGGCGGAGGCTTAGGCGAGCGGGCCGCCCAGCGGATGGCCGACCTCGGCTATTCGGACGTGTCGATCCTTGACGGCGGCATCGCCGCCTGGGAGAGCGCCGGCTTTCGCATCTACAGCGGCGTGCACGTGCCGAGCAAGGCGTTCGCTGAGGTTGTCGAGCACGATCTCGGCACGCCCTGGATCACTGCCACCGAGCTCAAGGCGCTGATCGATGCCGGCCGGGACATCGCCGTCTTCGACAGCCGCTCGTTTGCTGAGTACCACAGCAACTCCATTCCGACCGCCGTCAGCGTCCCTGGCGCCGAGCTGGTCTACCGCTTCAAGGATCTGGTGCCGTCGCCGAGCACGATGGTGATCGTCAACTGCGGCGGTCGCACGCGCAGCATCGTAGGTGCCCAGTCGCTGATCAATGCCGGCGTTCCCAACAAGGTCGTCTCGTTGAAGGACGGTACCATGGCCTGGCATCTCGCGGGCTTCCAGGTCGCCCAGGGCGCCGACCGGAGGCCGCCCGAGGTCTCACCAGCATCCGCCGAAGCCGCGCGCCAATCGGTCGAGCGCATCGCTCAGCGGTTTGCACATTCCGCGCATCGATCCCGCACACGCTCGCAGCATGGCGCGCCGAGAGCGACAGGCGCTCGCTCTATGTGCTCGACGTGCGCACACCCGAGGAGTACGAGGCCGGTCATGTGGCGGGTATTCGGTCCGGCGCCGGGAGGGCAGCTGGTGCAGGAGACCGACAACTATCTCGCCACCTGGGGCGCCCGCGTCGTGCTCGCCGACACGGACGGCGTTCGCGCTGTCATGACGGCATCCTGGCTCAAGCAGATGGGCTGGGGCGACGTGGCCGTCATCAGGCTCGAGGATGTGCCCGGAAGCCGGGTGACCGGTCCTCACCGTCCTCTCGCGCTCGGCCTCGAGCGTGCACGGGTTGCCGCAATCAGCCCCGACCGAGTTGAAGCGGCGGCCTCGAAGCGGGCACAGTTACGCTCATCGATCTCGAGTATTCGAAACTCTACCGAAACGGCCACATCCCTGGGGCCTGGTTCGCAACGCGCACGCGGCTTGGCGTAGCGCTCGAGAAACTGCCACCGGCGGAAAGCATCGTGCTCACATCGCCCGACGGCGACCTCGCACGTATCGCGGCGGCGGAGCTCGCTCGAACTGCAGCGCCGCCCGTCCATGCGCTCGAAGGCGGAACGCGTGCTTGGAGTGCGGCTGGCTATCCTCTCGCGAAGGAGGCCGATCGAATGGCCGAAACGCCGGACGATGTCTGGCTGCCGGCCCGCGAGCAGCGGCGGCGACCGCGAGAGCGCCATGCGCGCCTACCTCGCCTGGGAAATCGACCTCGTGAACCAGATGGCGACTGGACGACGACCAACGATTCAAGGTGGTGAAGGTCTGAGCAGGACAGATGACCAAGTCGTGATGGATCCGATGGAGTGGAGCGAGAGAGTCTCATGACCAGCATCGTTGGCACCTGGCGCCTTGTGCGCGCCGAAGCATTCGACGCGAACGGTAAGCCGCAGCCCGCTCCCTATGGCGGCGCGCCGATAGGCCGCGTCATGTTCACGAGCAGCGGTCGCATGATGGCTATGACGGGTGATGGCCGCCAGGAGGCGCACGCTGACCAGGTCCGCGAGTACAATACCTACGCTGGCACCTACACATTTGACGGCAAGCGGCTCATCACCCGCGTCGATTCCTGCTCCAATCCTGCCTATATGGGCACCGAGCAAGTGCGCGAGGTCAGCCACGAGGGCGGGCTGATGGTGCTGCGGCCGCCAGTGCGCGCTTACGTGGGTCGCTCCGCCCGAGCAGCGCGTCGCGCTTTACTGGGAGAGGATTTCGGATATCGACGGATGACAACACTGGTTCGAGCGCTTTGGCGCAGGGGCGCATGCAAAGCTGCTAATCGCACGCCTGCGCCGGCACGGTGACCCTCGGCCGTCGAGCTGATCAAGCATCGCGTCAGCCCGCTGGCCACCGATAACCGCGGCCGAATGGGAAGCAGAATATTGCACTCCGCCGGGGCGAGGTTAGGCGAGCACGTGGTCACGAAGGCGCAGATTGACCGTATCGCCACCCGCATCGAAGCGCTTGCGCCGAAGTCCGATCGTGTTGTCGGGCGTCTGGCGCAATCGGGGGAGACCGTTTACCCGAAGAGGCTCGGAGCGTGCAGACATCTCATATCGCCGTGCGGATCACTTTGTCGGACAGGGCATATCATCAGCTACCGCTGAGGAGTTCAGGCAACCATGGCAGATTACACCCGCGACGAGAATAGTTGTCCGAGCGGGCAACCGGCCTGCTTCGGAACTGCACCGCCATGTCGGCCATGGCAGAGTCCCTAGAAGCTGGTCGCGTTGATACGCCCGTGGCGCTGAAGGAGAACGGCTAAGGCGTTCTGCACCGCTCCGACTTCTTCGGGTAAACATTCCACCCTCGATGAAGACGTGCTTCTTAGTGCGCCCGCCGCCGGAGGTGCTGAGTGCCCCGGACGAGAGCGCGGCCTCCCGGAAGGGGATGCGGCCTCACCTGAGTATGAGAATTCAGCCTGCGCCATTAAATTGGCCCCTTTCGAATCGCACCGTTCGCGACGCGGTAGTATTCGCGTGGCGAAAGGAAATCCCACCATGGCCGAACCCGCTGTCTACGATGCTCAACGTCTGCAGGCAAATCACGAGCATCCTGCTCGCTGATGATCTTCAAGTCAGTCAATGCAACCAATAGAGACTTCACAATGCCAAGAGCTGCGGAGCTTGTCAGCTACTGCTCACGAGGTGTCGTAGCTACTTCGCGCCGTCGGGCTCGCCGCTGCGCAGCGCATCCTTGCAGGCAAAGATGGGGTTCGCCGGTAGCCACGAAAATTCTGTGCCCACTAACCCAGGTGAGTGCCGCCCGATCTTCCACATGTATACTTAACCTGCCTGACGCAGCATCCTGCCGCCGTCGCTACGTGCGCGGGACCTCAACGCCGAGTCGACCATCACGCTTGCTGCGCGCCGTACTGAGGATTGATCGATGGCTTGCGGACTTCAGCAGCCGCCATCAAGCATGGCTGCATTGACCTTGGCGATTTGCGCGTAGCTCGCGCCGCAAGGAGAGGTCCGTGCAGAGCACAGGCTTTGCTGGTCGCACCTTCACTGTAGAGGAGGAGCCACTGTCCGCAGCAAGGCCGGAAATGGCTGCAGAGTTTCGCGTTGGTCGATGACGAGCAATCTCGCGGATCGAGTGCTCGCGCCGAATTCCCTAGAATCGTCGTCGCTTCCCGGTGCCGGCGTACCGCACCACGGCGTTCCCACCCTTATAGCGGTCCTCAACCCAAGCTCGTTGGTGCCGCGCATCATTCGAAGCCCGCTCCGCACCCATCGTCCTACCCGACAGCGGACTGCAATCTGAGGCGGCAAGAGCTGGGTCTGGAGGACTGCTGGCAGCGATCCTCGCAGCGTCGGCTGCCTGATCGTGTAATTCCGCTGGCTGGCGCGCTGGCGGAAGGATCGGGTGCGCACCGCCAGCGTCGCGCCTTCACTGGTCACCGCGCTGCGGGCGGCCGCAATTCTATTTGTATCTGCTTCAGGAGAGATCGGCGGCTGTCCCTTGAGGCTGGACTGACTAGCGCAGATCGTGACCATGGAAGATCGATTCGAGGAGATGGCCAATGTCCATGGACGACGTCATCGCAGAGCGCCTAACCGGTGACAGCAGGAGGAGCGCACCAAGTGGGTCGGGTGTACATTGGCGTCCTCGCAGTGCCTCGCCATTTGTGGGGTGGGGGCGCCAATGCTTCACCAGAGGACGCGACAAGAGCCAATATTGAAGCTGTCCAATACCTGGGCCTTTTCCAGGCCAGAAGCATCCGCCTGTAACAGCGCACGAACCTCGCTGCCGATCAGCTGGAGCTGTTTCTGCAGCGTTGCGCAGATGCCAGCCCCCGCGCGCAAGGCGTTCGACGACAAGATCAAGAGTTATCGCGACACGGTACAACGGCTCTCCACGGAACCCGAGAAGAACGCGAGGGTCTCGCTGAGTTATCCGCGAAAGCCAAGGCGTTGGAGGCGGAGCGCGACATCGTACCTTGCGCAAGGATCCGTACTTTGATTGGAGCCAGGCTTTCCTCCAAATCGCGATAGTAGTTGGCCTCTGTGCATCTGATTGTTGGGAGCCTGTCCTCGCTGAGCTTGAGTGCAGGCAACTAGCGTGCTGGGCGTGCTGTTGATGCTCACGCGGCTTTATCTGCTCGTGCCGCTACCCTTCCTTGGATAGTTTCTGCTTGCCTCTCTATTTAGCAGCGGCGTGAAAACGCATGGCTCAGGCCATTGTCGGCGACATCAACCGTGGGGGTGGGGGACGGCCTCGGTTTGCGGCGGTCGGACCACGATCAGGTCCATGCCGACACGCCCAGACGGCGGCAAGCAGCATCGGCCAGGTCGCCGAACGCAGAAACGGCCCATAGCACCGGCCGCTGCGCTTACCCCTGAAGTGTCGGCTTTCAAGCCACTTGACCTGAGCCCCAAATTCACCGAAACGCGTAGAGTCCGCTCACGGCTACACCGGACGACATCGCCACTCGGCTCTTAATCACCTCGCTGAATGTGGACAATGTATCCAGTCCAAGGATGGAAGGCATAAAGTACCCTCCCGCTCTTCGGTCCTGTGGGCGTTGCATCGTCGCGTTGTACAACGGCGTGCGTTCGCACTCGGCGCTAGCCAACAGGACACCGGAAGAGTTCCGAGCCCAGCACATTGCCGTTGCGGCTGGCGCCGGCAACGGTCACAACTTCAACCCAGGACCTCTACTCCTGATTGGATGAAAGAAGGGCTCAGCTCAATGACGCAGCTGAGTCCACGGCGCCGGGCCGCCGCCCCGCTCCCGCGATGCCACTGCGAAAGAGCACTTGCCGCTGAGCCCTGCGCTGTTCCGCTTCGCTCCATAGCGCAGGGCTCAGCGGCGCAACATCCTGGCCAGATGGGGGTCAAAATTGCGCGCCGATCCGGGGGTCAATTTTCGGCGCCGATTGACATCCAGGCGCTTGCTCGTCTCATTGGGTCGATGCCAAGCCAGGATGCACCGATCGAACTCCAGAACTTGCGCCTTGAGGACACGCAAGCTGCGCGCCAAGGGCGGCAAGACATTCACGTGCGACCTCTGGCACGCGCTCGTCATCTCGGGTCCGGCGACTCCTCGAGGCCGTTACGGCCAACCGGCGCGACAATCCCGAACTCGGCAAGATGGGCGCGGATCGCATTGATCACCGCGGTTTGCTGCCGAATGAACAGGTGCCGCGTGCGATGGAGCATCAGGCAACTCTGCTGCTCGGGCGTCTTGGTCTCGACGAAACGCATGCTCGGTCTCATGACGGCTTCGCAGATCGCCTCGGCGTCGGCGGCATCATTCTTCTGACGTTTGACGGTAGGGCTTCACGTAGGCCGGCGGCATCAGGCGGACGGTGTGGCCGAGCGCCTGCAGCTCGCGCGACCAATGATGTGACGGTGGCGCAGGCCTCGATCCCCACCAGGCAGGGCGACAGCTTCTTGAAGAATGCCAGCACGTATCGGCGCTTCAGCTGCCGGCGCACGACCACCTTGCCGTGCGCATCCACCCCATGGACCTGGAAAACCGACTTGGCGATGTCGAGACCAATCTGTCGTGACCGCTTGCATACTTGGCTCCTCCAGATCGTGGTCACCTCAACAGCAACCACTCCCTGGCACTCACGTGCCGGTGGAGGAGCCGTCCACAGCATCACAAACGGAAGTGGCGCGTTCTTCATCTTTGCTCTGCCATCGGGTTTCGCATGGCCCAAATCAGAGGTTAGTGCGGCTTTTTCCCCATTCAATGGGACAATGTTGTCGGCGGACGCCGATCTATCCCTTGGGCGTCGCTTATGGTTTGGGAGCGATAGATCGGCGGGCCGATCGCGATCACACGCTGAGGCCGGCATGACGAGGGTGTGCTATGAGAATATTTCTTGCCGGCGCCTCCGGCGTGATCGGGCAGCGGCTGATTCCCCGGTTGGTTCAGGCCGGGCACGTAGTCGGCGGCCTGACGCGCTCGCCCAGCAAAACGGAGTTACTGAGCCACCTCGGTGCCGAACCGATTCTTTGTGATGTCTTCGACCGGGAGGCACTTATCCAGGCGGTTCGGTGACTTCAAACCGGACGTCGTGCTGAACGAGCTGACCGATCTGCCGGATGATGCGGCGCAGATCAGTGAACTCGCAGATCTGAACGCTCGCATCCGAACCGAGGGAACCCGGAATCTGATCGAGGCCGCGCGGCGGAGCGGGTCGCCGAAAATCCTGGCTCAAAGCGTCGCCTGGCAATTACCTGATGGGCCCGATGCCCAGGCTGTCGCAGAACTGGAGCGTTCCGTTCTCGCCGAGGGCGGCGTTGTGCTGCGCTATGGACAGTTCTACGGGCCCGGCACCTATAACGAGCAGCAACCACCCGAGGAACCTCGGGTTCACATCGACCGAGCTGCCGAACGAACGGTGGAGGCGCTGGGCGAGCCAACGGGCGTCGTCGTCATTATCGACTGAGCGCGCGACCGCGATCCGGCCGACCTGGGCGCCCGTGGAGGCCACGCGGGCGCCTGAGGCGAGGCCGCGTCAAGCCCTAATCGCCGCGATCAGGGCTTGATGCCGATGGATGTTCATGACCCGCGTCAGATTGTCGGCGAGGCCGAAGAGGACCATCTCGGTTCACCTGCACCTCGCGGCACAGCAGCCGTTCCGAGCGGACGGCGAACACGTAGCCGAGGATCAGCATCCGGATCATGAGCAGAAGCGAAAGCGATGACATTTGCGAGCCGCAGGGTCTCTCTACGGCGATGAAGCGCACGACTTCCGGGTGCTTCACGCCTGCAAATCGCAGCTCGCCTCTGCAAGATCAGCGTTTTCTTCCTGAAGTATTTGGGGTTTGCACGGATACAGGCATCGCAGTGCCAGCAGGACAGTGTCTCGCCTTCGCCGAGATACTAGTGGTGGCGGCAGCTCTGCGGCCGGTTCGGCTGGTAGGCATGCTTACGGCGGTCAGTCGCCGCCGCGGGCAGTTTGGCTGTCCTGGTCGTCTCTGGCCGATCCGCTGTACAGGCAGCTCCTGGCGTCGACCAAGTCAACGATTCAGGGCTCCCGCAGTTTTCGAACTATGGCCGTACTTCTGGGCGGATGAGCATGCGGAGAAGCGGTCCGAGCTCGCCTGACAACGAGGCGCCGGAGCTCACGTGATGACCGAAGGTAGTTCGCGATGGCACAATCACAAGCACACGTAGGTCCAGATCTCTTCACCCCGGTCGAGGTCGGACCTCTGCATCTCAGAATCGGGTCGTGATGGCACCCTGACTCGCAGCCGCGCTGCCAGAGGCAACGTCCCAACCGCCATCAATGCCCTTTACTATGCGCAGCGGCGCCAGCGCGGGGCTGATCATTTCCGAAGCCACGCAGGTCTCGCAACAGGGCCAGGGCTACATTGCGACGTCATGGGGCTCCTACCGCAGATCTGCTCGGCGCTGTGGACCCCTGTGGTTGCTTCGGCACCAGGGCTTCGGGGGTATTTCGATCTGCGTTTTCCGCTCGGCACTGCTCGCCGCCTGTTGGGTTGATGTGCTCCAAAGACCAGGAGGCCGCATGCCAAGCCATTGGCCGCCAGACTGCCGAGGGCAGACGGATCGTAGCCGCCGAACAGGTCGCGGTGAGACCGTCATCGAAAAAGATGACATTGAGCCCGCGGGTCATTGATCTACCGCAATGGAGAAAGGCCGGACGGGGGGCTTCTCCGAGTTCGCGGCACCAAGCCCTCCCGCTGCGTCTTTGCCAGGAACGTGAAAGCCTCCCAGTTCCGTGTTGAGCCAGCAACTTCTACCCGGTTGCAGCTGCGCAGTGTGAGTTCGCCCAAATGCTTCGCCACGCCATTCCGCCCAACCCATGGGGGCGCAATCCGATGGGATGATGCCGCGTAGAGCTCTGGAAATGACCGAATTCGAACTGCCCTACGTCATATAAGCAGCGCGGTCGCGACGGCAGCCGGATCCGCTACTATTTCCGCAGGGACGGTCGTCGGTGGCGGCTTCCGGGCGGAGCCTCTCTCAGAAGAGTTCATGGCGGAGTATTGGCGGCTGCGGGCTGCAACGGAACCCGCGATCGCCGCTGCGGCCCGCCCTGCTGCCAGGCTCTCTTCGCAGCATTGGTGGCGGACTACCTCGCCTCAAAGGCTGAGTTCCGGTGAGAAGAAGCCGAGCACGCACACGCATCTATCGAATGATCCGCGGAGCCGCTGGCTGAGGCGCATGGGCACAAGCCCGTGGCGCTGCTTGAACGCCGCCCCATCAAGCAGTGGCGCGACGCCCGCAATGAAAAGCCAGGCATGGCCAACATGACCGTCAAGGTCGTGCGCGTGCTTCTCGCCTATGCCGTCGAAAGCGAATATCGCAGAGACAACCCAGCCACTCGCATCAAGCTTTTCAAGCTTGGCGAACACCGGGCATGGACGGACGAGGAGTGTACTGCATTTGAGGCCCGATGGCCGGCACTAAAGCATACAGCCGCGCGCATATTTGCTGGCCAAGTTTACGGGGCAGCGCTGCGGCGATATTGCGCCGGTATGACGCGAGCGCACCGAAAGGGGGCGCGCATACGCGTGGTGCAACAGAAGACCGGCGCCGAGCTGTGGATACACGAGCACCGCGATCTTACCGCCGAGCTGGTGCGCGACACGGGCATATGAGCCTGCTGACGAAAGCCGACGGCAGCGCCTTCGACAGCGACAGCCTCAGCATGTGTTCTGCCAGCGCAATCGATGAGGCCGGCCTCCCTGATGCGTGCGTGATGCATGGGCTAAGAAAAAACGGCGGCGAGGATGCTTGCCGAGGTGGCTACTCAACACATGAAATTGCGTCGATCACCGGCCGTGCGGCGCTTACCGAGATCGAGCGCTGCACAAAAGCCGCCAATCAGAAAAAGCTGGCGACGGCGGCGATTCACAAGCTGGAACGGAACGCGAAAGAACGGCGAGTGGCAGACGCACCCCCTCCCAAAGTGGCAAACAGCGGGCAGGGGATTGAAATGTCGATACAATCTTGGCGGCCCTGTTAACCTTTCGTTGCCCGGGATTCCTGACGTCTCCGAGCGCGTTAGGCGGTTTTCAAGCCAAAAACTGGGCCTAATGCTCTCAATAGCTTCGTCCCGCCATTGCCAAACGGCCGGCGCGTCTGCCGCGCGCCCGATAAGAGGGCACAACCCATCATGGGCTGGGCATGAGCGACATCGTTACCACCAAACCGGCAAAGCGCCGTCGGCCGAGCGCGAGGATCGCCGATTCACCGCACGCCGAGGAGTTCGTCCGGATAAGTCCGGGTTTGCGATGACGGCTTGCCCGCTTAAAGGCGGGCGTAACATGTCCCTACGATGTGGAGCGGCTGATCCAGCGCTGGCGAGGTCGCGTCGCAGCCCGCGGACGCTCGAGCATACACCGGTGATCTGCGGTATTTCGCCACCTGGATGGTGACGCCTTCGGCCGGTTCAGCCATCGACACCTTGCTAAGGATGGGAGCAGGAGCCAGGCTAACGAGCTTGCGCGCACTTATCGATCGGGCATGGTCGACAAAGGCGTGGCGCCAGCCACCATAAACCGGCGCTTGGTCTGCGTTGCGCTCGCCAAGGAGTTCGGCTACGTCACTTTCGACCTCTCCACCAAAAACGTGCGCTCCGAGGGCCTAGCGGGACACGCGAGGCCCCGAGCCCGACATCATGGTTGCACTCCTAAACTACGCCAAGGCTCAGCAACACGGTGCCAAAGCTGCGCGTGATGTGGCGATTTTCTTGCTCCTCGGCTACGGACGGGCCTTGCGCCGAAGCCAAGTGGCGCAGCTTGATTTGCAGGACTTCGGCGCTCGTGGAGGTCGGGTCAACGTGTTGCGCAAAGGCAAGCGCGAGAAGAAGTGGCTGAGTGCCGACCCGCTCGTCGCGCGCGCTGCTGCGCGCCTGGGGTGGCTAAGCGCGGCAAGGAGCCGGGACCGTTGTTTGTGCAAGTCAGCAAGGGCGGTCGCGTTCTCTCCGGCAGGCGCCTTTCTGGGGATGGCATAGCACAAAAATACTCGGGACCATGGGGAGAGAAATTGGGCGGCGGTCATTCGACCGCATGGGCTCCGGCATGCGGCAATCACGGCAGCGTTGGAAGAGACCAACGGCAATGTCTGTGCTGCCCGAGAATTCTCCGGGCACGCCTCGGTCGAGGTGCCGATGAAGTACGACGACAACCGCAAAGATATTGTCGGTGAAGTCGCCAGCAGGTCATCCGATCGCATCGCGAAACTGTTCGGCGATTCAGAGGAGCCACCCAAGCGACCACGCCCGTAGGTTTCCTGCAGTCAATCACGACGGCCTCAAGCGACCAGCGATGCGCGCCAAATTGGCGGACGCCTACGCGGCGCGGCCCGAGGCGATGTCGAGAAGGTCGCGCGCATCCCTGGCGTAAGCCTTGGTTCCGCCCGGTTGGCCAAGAAGCGGTATTTGGACGTTGCATCAACTGGTCAACGCAGAAAGCCTCGTAACGGGGCCACCAGCGGCCATCTCCATTTGGAGGCCCGATGGTACGGGCCGCCCGCCCAGACGGCCAACGTCACGGGCTGCGCGGCCGCTTTCAGAGCCCGTCGAAAGGCGACCGCTGGTTGCGCTGCAAGGTCGTCACGGTCGCGTAATGTTGATGCCACACTGTCAGCTGTGCAGCGCCGCAATACGGAGACCGCCATGACATGGGATAATCTTGATCCGCCACGGCACCCTCATCGACGGGAGCGGGCGCCCGGACCATCGGTGATATTGCCTCTCCTCGGGGGCCGCATTGCGGCCACTCGGCCCTCATCTGGCTGGGGACGCTAACAAGGTCATCAATGCAGACGGTCCCGCCGTCACCCCTAGTTTTTATCGACATCAAGACCCATTCCGACTTCGTCCTGCCGATCAATCCGAAAGCCGAAAGCAAGGTTCGGCAAGGTGTCACTACTGGAGATCATCGGCTTTTGTGGGTTTCTCAGTCGCGCCAGTGCTGCCCGGAAAGGCGCAGGTCCTTGCCGATTAACTTCTCAGTGGCGGGCTGTCACCCCAAAAGCTGAGTGAAATAAGTCCGCCTTTACCTTTGTGGCCAGTTAGCCCTGCCGCGGCTAGCATGCCTGTCCTCCACAGTGGCGGACGAGCGCCGCGAACTTGCCCTCATTGCATCCTCAGTCCACATTCGATGTCGTTCGATGTGACGATTGTGAGGCGCGATGCGTTGGTGGCATTTCTGGTTGGCAGCTGCATCAATCGGACTGGGACTCCTGGCCTTCGCGGTTGAGGTTGCCGCGCAAAAGAGCACCAAGCCGAAGAGGGCAGCCCCTAAGGCTGAGAGCGCTGACACCCTCGACGCCGAGGTCATGCGGCTGTACGAGGCTGGCAAGTATGTCAACGCAATTTCGCTTGCGCGACGGGCACTCGCAGTCCGAGAGAAGGCGCTGGGGCCCGACCATCCCGACGTCGGCATCCGGCTCAACAACCTGGCCGCTGCTGTACCAGGCGCAGGGGCCGCTATGCCGAGGCCGAGCCGCTCTTCAAGCGCGCACTTGGAATCAGCGAGAAGGCGCTGGGGCCCGACCACCCCGATGTCGGCATCCGGCTCAACAACCTGGCCGGGCTATACCGGGCGCAGGGCCGCTACGCCGAGGCCGAGCCGCCCTTGAGCGCGCAGCCTCGCAATCGCCGAGAACGCGCTGGGACCCGACCACCCCTCGGTCGGCACCCGGCTCAACAACCTGGCCGGGCTGTACCAGGATCGAGGGCCGCTACGCCGAGGCCGAGCCGATCTACAAGCGCGACCTTGCTATTAGCGAGAAGGCGCTTGGACCCGACCACCCTGATGTCGGCGTGTCTCTCAACAACCTGGCCGGGCTCGTACTGGGCGCAGGGGCGTTACGCCGTGGCCGAGCCGCTCTACAAGCGCACGGTCTCGGATCTTCGAGAAGGCGCGGGGACCCGGCCATCCCTCGGTCGGCACAGCGCTCAGCACGAGCCTGGCCGATGCCGGGCGCAGGGGCGCTACCGCCGAGGCCGAGCTGCTCTGAAGCGCGGCCTCGCCGTCCGCGAGAGGCGCTGGGACCCAACCACCCCGACGTCGGCATGCCGGCTCAACAACCTGGCGATGCTGTACCAGGCGCAGGGCCGCTACGCCGAGGCCGAGCCGCTCTACGAAGCGCGCACTTGCGATCCGCGAGAAGGCGCTGGGCCCGACCACCCCGACCTCAGCATCCGGCTCAACAACCTGGCGCGTTGCTGTACCAGGCTCAGGGCCGTTACGCCGAGGCCGAGCCGCTCTACAAGCGCAGCCTCGCGATCACCGAGAAGGCGCTGGGGCCCGACCACCCTGACGTCGGCATCCGCGCTCAACAACCTGGCCGTGCTGTACCGCGGCCAGGGCCGCTACGCCGAGGCCGAGCCGCTCTACAAGCGCAGCCTCGCCATCAGCGAGAAGGCGCTGGGACCCGACCACCCCGACGTCGGCGTCCGCTCAACAACCTGGCGTTGCTGTACCAGGCTCAGGGCCGCTACGCCGAGGCCGAGCCGCTCTACAAGCGCAGCACTCGCCATCGCCGAGAAGGCGCTGGGACCCGACCACCCCCGACGTCGGCATCGGCGCTCAACAACCTGGCCGAGCTGTACCAGGCATCAGGGCCGCTACGCCGAGGCCGAGCCGCTCTACAAGCGCGCACTTGCGGATCAGCGAGAAGGCGCTGACGCCCGACCACCCCGACGTCGGCATCTCGACTCCAACAACCTGGCCGGGCTGTACCAGGCGCCAGGGCCGTTACGCCGAGGCCGAGCCGCTCTACAAGCGCACGGTCTGCGATCTGCGAGAAGGCACTGGGGCCCGACCATCCCGATGTCGGCACCGCGCTCAACAACCTGGCTACGCTCGCAGTCGCGCCAGCCGACTGGGTGCATCGCGGCCGAGCACTGGCGCCGCAGCACGCGCCATCCTCCAGACGACGCGGCCGAGCGTGGGCTCGGCGATGCGTCTGCGAGAAGCATCGAAGGGTGAGGCCCAGCGAAACAGCTGGCAATTTGAAGGCCTCGTCAAGACGACGCATCGGCTCGCGACGATTCGGGCCGAGGCAGGGCTTGCGCGCGGCAGTGAGATGTTCTGAGGCAGCGCAATGGAGCCAGGGCTCGGAGGCGGCGGCCTCGCTGGCGCAAATGGCCGCGCGCTCAGCCAGGGGTTCGCCGCGAGCTCGGCGGTGCTGGTGCGCGAGCGGCAGGACCTCGTTAGCCGAATGGCAGGCCAAGGACAAACAGCTGATCGCGGCCAGGAGCGAGCCGCCGGGCCGACCGCAATGCAGCGAGCGAGAAGGCCCTCTTCGACCGTCTCGGGCGCAATCGACGCGCGCCTTGCCGAGATCGACCGTTCGTTTCGCCAAGGACTTCCCGGACTACGCAGCGCTAGTGAGCCCTAAGCCCGTCTCCGTCGCGTGACGTGTCAGGCCGAGCTGCGCGACGACGAAGCGCTTGTGTTGTTCCTTGACACGGATGCTCGCTTCAAGCCGCTACCCGAGGAGACGTTCCTCTGGGTCGTGACCAAGACAGACGTGCGCTGGGTACGCTTCGGAACTGGGCAGGGCAGCGCTTCGACGCGAGGTCGCTGGCGCTGCGCTGCGGGCTCGACGCGGAGGGAGCCTGGGATGCGCCGATCGACCCTGTCCATCGCTTTTCAACGGCATCTATTCAGATCAGGATCGGGAGAGCGGCAAGCCGTTGCCCTTCGATGCTGTCGCGGGCCCATGCGCTCTACAAAGGCCTGTTCTGGCGAGGTCGAGGATCTGATCAAGGGCAAGCACCTGATCGTCGTCCCGTCCGGGGCCCTGACCCAATTGCCCTTCCAGGTTCTCGTCACCCAGCCGCCCGGCAAGAACCCCGCGACCTATGGCGACTATCGGGGCATCGCCTGGTTCTCACGATCCCACCCTGTCACCGTCCTGCCGGCCGTCTCGTCGCTCAAGGCCCTTCGGCGCAATGCGCAATCAAGTCTGGCCACAAAGCCATTCGTAGGGATCGGAAATCCGCTGCTCGATGGTCCGGATCAGCGGTATGCAAGGCTCCGCCGGGCAGCATTCGAGTTCGGCAACGTAGGGATGGACCAGGGCAAATTTGCCCCCAAATTTGAGTGCCCGCGGCGCCCTACCATTGATTGAGATAGCTTGAGCGACCGGCGTCCCCAAGGGCTGTTCCGTCGTCCGAAAGACCGCCACTCCGCTAGTGAGCGCCTCTAAAAGGGGCGGTCTCGATACCTCGTTGTCCCAAGGCCGCGCTGCACGATCATGCCCGGGATCGAATTACTTTTTGGCCCTGTTTCGCTCCTGCATACGCGCGAAGTCCGAGGTTTGTGCGTTTACATGGGACGCTTCCCTGGTGCCGCTTCCTGGTGCCGCGGTGGGCAGGCAGAATTGTTTCCCTGACTGAGAGGTGGCCGTGACTTACACCCCTCCTCGCACGGATTTCGCACCTTCCTGGTGCTTTGGGCGACTCAGTCGCTGTCTGTCGTCGGCAGCGGCATGACCGGATTTGTGCTCAACGTGTATCTGGCGCAGACGCTGTACCCCGAGGCGCACCAGAAGGCCGAGCGTCGGCCTTCGCCTTTACGGCGCTTTACGTCTTGCGTCAGCCGTCCCGTTCATCTTTGGCGGCACTGTGGCAGGCGCGTGGACGGATCGGCTTGACCGTTGCCGCCTTCATCCTGGCGTGGCCGGCGCTCGGCCGACAGGGCTTGGCTCCCTTTGGCCCCTCGCCAGCATCACCGATGCGACGCCTCTGGTGATTGGCCATCGATACCGCGACGTTCGCCCGGAAATCTCTGACCGCGCCTACGGCAAGGCAATGCAGCCAATCCAAGGGACGGTGGACTACGGCATCAGCGGGAGCAGCTAGCCGAGCTGTTCAGGGGCAACGCGGGCAACACGCTTGGCGCTGAGATTGCGCGTCGTGCTGCTTTGCCACCCCCGAAGCCGCATTGAACTGACACGGCCCAGGGCCGGCGCATCAGGATCATCGGCTGTTCTTACTTTTTACGTTTTACGCAATATGTAAAAAGTGTGCTATGCTGACGCTAGACAGAACAAGCACTTTCGAGGCACGCAGCGATGGCGACCAACAGGCGAAAGGTAAAGAGTGAGACGGGAACGACCGACTCTCACGAGCGCTCGAAGGATTTTCTGAACGGTCCGGAGATCGATCGCCTGCTTGAGGCGGCAAAGAAGGGGCGCCACGGCATCCGCGACCACGCCCTTCTGCTCATGATCTACCGGCACGGCTTGCGGGTCAGCGAGGCCATCCAGATGCGGCGCAACCAGCTCGATGTCAAGCGGTCGAGGCTGTGGGTCGCTCGCCTCAAGGGCGGCCTGAGCGTCGAGCACCCGATCGCCGGCGATGAGCTGCGCGCGATCAAGCGCTACCTCGCCACCCGGGAGGACAATCTGCCCTGGTTGTTCGTGTCCGAGCGGCAGGCACAGCTCACCCGCCAGGCCGTCAATTATATCGTGCGGGTCGCTGGCGAGACCGCAAAGCTCGGGCGCGTCTGGCCGCACATGCTCCGCCACTCCTGCGGCTACTACCTCGCCGATCAGGGCACCGATCTGCGCACCATGCAGGACTACCTCGGTCACCGAGATCCTAAGCACACCGCCCATTACACCCGAGTTGCCGGGCATCGGTTCGAGGGGCTCTGGAAGTAACGCCGAAGGTGGCCTAACATGGCGCACATTGCGGGGGAACGCATGACCGAGCAAACCGACGGCATACGCTTCCGACGAGAAGGCTCTGCGCCAGGCGCTCTACGACGCAGCCATCGCACTGCAGGTTCAGCACCGGCTGCTTGCCAAAGGCCGGCTTCAAGTTTGAAGCCCAATACGCGGCGATGGCAGCGTCAGCCCGCTGCCCTTCAGGGCCTCGTCGTCGCCGACCAGCGCGAGGGCGAGACCAGTGACGACGCCATCGCTCGGATCGGGCCCGACCTCGCCAAATGTTTGTCCAGCGCCTGGCCAAGGGTAGAGGACGCCATACCATCTGCACGGTTGGCCGGATAGGCTACGGCTTCTCTAAACTGGAGAACCTAAGTGCATGATCAAAAGAGAGATGGCTCTGTGGATTATTGTTCTGACAGATCTCTGATTTGATTTGTAGGCAGTTTGTCAGTTTTGGCTGGCCGTTGCCTGGAGGCTACATCATTCCGCGGTACACAGAGCTATAGTGAAATCCGCGTGTAGGCCTCCCGTCGGCACGCGGTTTCTGACCCGGTGCGGTCCATAGCCAACGTTTGCGATTTTACCCTCGTGCGCAGGTTGCTGGTGCGGGGCCACGCTGGGTCTTTGTCTTTTTGGACTGCCTCCCAGCCGCAGAGGGGTGTTGCCGTCACCCCCGCTGCAGTTTCGGGACAAAATCGCGGATCAGGGAATGCTCCGACGTGTGTGAGTGGGTGTGGGGACCGCCAATGCTTAACGAATTTCAACTGCGGGTGCTGAGCACCATCGTGATGGCTCGCCGTCGTTATTGTTGGCGTCAAGCTGCCTGGCTGAGTTTGGTCGGTCATCTCGATGCATTGAGCCTGTGACCGACCTGATCATTGTTTGTCCGAGATTGCCGGGCCATCCAAATGCCTAGCTATGACTTTCGCGTCAAACGCGGTGTGACGACTTGCTTCTGGTTGCCGGCGTTCGTCACTTCGCACGCTCGTTGGAGTCGCGTTGGCAAACGCCGCCTGCAATAGGGCACGCGTTGGATTGGGAGGCACGCTAATGTTGCACAGTGCTGTGGCGTGGGCTGTGGCTCGCGCAACGGCCTGGTTGGCCTCTGGCTGTCAACGGCTGCGTTGGCCGAAAGCCCGGTGGCTCGAGTCAGCGGCTCGCGTTGGCCGATAGAAGAGCGATTGCCTCAACAGCAAGGATCACGATCTCCGCATCGTTAGGTTGTGCGGCGATGATCCAGCGCAATCCTAAAGACGTCGTCGCGTATCAAAACCGCGGCGATGCCGTATGGCCTCAAGGGAGATATCGATCGCGCGATCTGCAGACTACACCAAAGCCATCGAATTAAACCCGAACTATGCGCCCGCTTACAACAGCCGTGGTCGCGCTTACACGCGCAAAGGCGATTACGACTCGCGCCGTCGACGATGTAACGAAGGCCGGCGAACTCACTCGGAAGGCTGCGAGCCCCTGGCAAACAAAAGGGAGCTGCTAACCAAAAACCGTCAGAGGTCTCCTGGTGGGCGTGGGTTAAGAGCAAGCTTGCAAATTAGAGCGTTGCACGGAGGACCGACTGCAGAGCAGCGGTTCTGGGAGAGTGCTCTACGCGCCAGTCGGCAGACTCTGATGGGACAGGGAACCGAGGAGCCAGTTGGCGATCGGGTGAGCCAGCCCGCTGGAGCTAACGGCATGTCTACGGGCTAGCGAACACATCGCCAGGTACGGTGATGAGGCGGCGTGGACCAATGTAGTTTGGACCATCATCGGCATCCTAAGTGCCTGTGGTTTGGCAGTGCTCCTGTTCATGCAGTGGGCAACAACTAAATTGAGTTAGTAGCGAAAGTGAGCCTCAATTCTCGCAACTGCTCCGGATGGCTAGGTGTCTGCTATGGATGCGGGCCGATACGCTGAGCTTCCTGCTTCTGGCGGTCGTCGCCGGGGTAGGTTCGCCTCTTGTTGCACGCGCGGAGACCCTCAACGAGGCGCTCGCGTCGGCGTATAAGGTCAACCCGAGGCTCGACGCAGCGCGCGCGACGCTGCGAGCCACGGACGAAGAGGTGCCGCGCGCCATCTCCGGGTATCGCCCAAGTATCACCGGCAACGCCGACACGTCCTTTCAGCACACCACCACGCAGCCGAGCACGATTGCCAATGGCAGCTCCAATCCGCGCGGCTACTCGGTCCAATTGGTCCAACCCCTTTTCCGCGGTTTCCGCGTGGTGAACACCGTCGCTGAGGCCGAGGCCACCGTCCGGGTAGGGCGCGAGACGTTGCGCTCGGTCGAGCAATCGGTTCTGCTTGAGGCCGTGACCGCCTACACGGATGTCGTGCGCGATCAGGCGATCGTCCGTCTACGCGAGAACAACGTGACCGTACTCACCCGTGACTTGCGCGCCACCCAGGATCGCTTCAACGTCCACGAAGTGACACGCACGGATGTTGCGCAGGCGCAAGCCCGTCGGGCTTCCGCCGTCTCGGCCCTTGATCTTGCGAAATCCAACCTGCAGACTAGCCGCGCAACTTACGAGCGGGTAATCGGCCATCCACCGTCCAACTTGGTAGAGTCACGGCCGAGTGGGCTCGTTCCGAAGACCTTGAAGGACGGCACCGAGATCTCGGCGCGCGAGAACCCCGCCCTGGTGGGAGCCCTCTATCGTGAGCAAGGTGCAAGGCATGCCATCGACCGAATTCGCGGCGAGCAGTTGCCTTCCGCTCAGCTCGAGGCGGGTTATCATCGCCGCTTCGACGACAATGTCGGGATCGATTCCCAGGAGACGACGACGGTGACCGGGCGCCTCACAGTTCCCTTCTATTCGGGGGCGAGGTCGAGGCCCGCATTCGTCAGGCTAAGCATACCCATGTCAGTCGACTGCAGGAAATCGAGCAGGCCCGCACCGAGGTTCAGGCGCAGGTGGTGGCCGCTTGGTCGCAGCTCATTGCCGCCCGGGCACAGCTCCGAATCAGATCAAGTGAGCGTCGACGCCAACCGCATTGCCCTAATGGGCGTGCGCGAAGAAGAACGAGTGGGGCAGAAGAACACTGCTAGACGTGCTGAACGCCGAACAGGAGCTGTTGAACTCCGAGGTCAATCTCGTCACCACCAAGCGGAACCTAGTGGTGGCATCCTACAATGTGCTGGCAACGATTGGACGGCTGAATTCTCAGGAACTCGGCGTATCGTCCCTCGTTTATGATCCTGAGGCGCATTACCTCGAAGTCCGCCGCAAGTGGTTCGATGTGAATATTGCACATTCGGACGGTCGCCGTGAGACCTTGGACGCGGGCGCCTGCGCCCCGACCTGGATATAAGCCGGTCAAGTGAGGGTTGCTCATGCCGGAGGGCCCATTGGACGCCCGAGGGTTCCGTGTCCAAAGTGGTCGTGGGTGGCATTGTACCCGCCCTTGACGATCGTGCTGGGCGTCGACTTCGACGTACTGTGTGACCGCACTCACTGTCGATCCCCTCCCCGATGCGCAACGCCTCATTGCTTGCTCCTACGATCGTGCTCGTGGTGACGGAGGTCGGTTTCATGAGCATCATGTTTTCGCCGAGCTTAAGTGCCGCCTTTTGGTCAGCTGCGCCGAACCTAAACTGACACCGAGGATGCGGGCGGAAGGCGCGCGGGAGCGGAGCTGGGTTGAGGGAAGACGCGGCGTTCGTCACCGCGATTTGGCGGAAGAAGGCGTAATGATAAGCTGGCCAACTCAACCAAAAAGGCCTCCGTTCGGGAGGAACAGAGGCCTCAGGGATCGGGTACGCGCGGTCCTCGTTGAGGGGAAGTACCGCGCCTTTATTGTCAGAGCCCTACGGACGGCTCTGTGGGTCGAAGCATAACTGATCTGTCGAACTCGGGTTGTTGATGCGAGCTATCACTGACGGGCTGACCGCGGCGCGCATCCCACGTTCTGCCGTAGTTGCCCTCTGCTTTTTTGACTCGCGGGACATCGTCATGGGGCGGAGGACAGGGGGTAGGGCTCTCGCTTGGACCATTGCGCCGTGTCCAGTGAACGAAACGATCGTCCGTCTAGCGATTGCGGATACTGGCCGCCCTCTGGCGATCCCTTCTTGGCGATCAAAGTCCATTTGGCCCTCAACCGCCTTACGCTTACCTGCGACGCTTGTAGATCCAGCGTCATGCAGCATCGAGGTCGCACGCGCGCCTCATGGGCTAAATTTTGGGGGAGGCAAAGACCGAGATGCCGGCAAGAACACTATGATGGTGATGCATCTATTCCCTGCATATCACCTATTCGCCACCTGCGTGTTGCCCCTGAGTCGCATACGAGCATGCTACAATTCTGGGCGCGGGGGCCTGGTATAGAGAGTGTAGGTTGTGCGGGTGATAGCTCGGCGCCTGTGGCGCGACCGGCGTGGCGCTGCTCTCATCGAGTACGCACTATTGATAGGTCTCGATCACCTTGACGGTCTTGGGCGCGGTCATTGCCACTGGCAGCTGGGCACACGGCATGTGGGTCAATTTCCTCTCCAGCCTGGGCCCTTGATCACCTACCCAGGTTGGGAACCACACCCGTGGCCGTGCGCGCGCCTCATGGGTTTCGTGTGGGCCGGGCCTACCCCTGCAAACCGCGCGATGGCGTCGAGGCGAGCCCACCGTTCGTCCGAGGCTCATGCCGATGCCCGAGCGCGTACCGCAGCATACTCTACGGTCGTTCGCTGACGCCAAACATCCGCGCGACCTCGCGCCTTCAAGCCGTCCTCGTTCATGCGTTTGCGGGCGGTGGCGATGTCGTGAGCATCAAGCCTCGACCAGGGCCAATGCGAACGGCGTGGCGGACCAGACCCGCAGAGGACGAGACGTTGAGCTTCCGCATGGCGGCCGCCCGTTGTTTTTCTACCGTCCTCACATTGATGTTGAGGATTTTCGCGATCTGGTCGTTCGTGTGACCCTCGCCCACCAGCGCTTCACGACCCTCGTTTCATCGTCACTGAGCGGCATTCCGTTCCGGATCGGCTGCGCTATGTAGGCCTTAAGCAGGATCTCGGTAACGTTGCTGCCAAAAAACGACCCATGCGCCCCAACCGTCTCGATTGCATCGAGCAGGTCCTGCTTGGCCGGCGGCTTTGAGACGTAGCCGCGTGCCCCGGCCCTTAACAGCTTCTCAATGAGCTTTTCATCGTCATGAATTGGTGAAGATCAGGACTTCAGTCTTGGGGAGGTTGGCGCGGATCTGTCGGGTTGCCTCAATGCCATTTATCAGCGGCATGGAGTAATCGAGCATGGCAACTATCTGGGTTGGTCTCCGCAGCTTTGCCGATAGCGTCTTTGCCGTCGCCGGCCTCTGCCACTACCTCCCAGTCTGCTTGCGCCTCGATGAGCCTGCGTAGGCCGCAACGACGATGTCGTGGTCGTCGGCAATGAGGATACGTAACATGATAGGCACCAGACGAGAAATTGGTGTGGCTTTGGTAACGCAATTTGAATGTCCGAGTTCGGACGAGTTCGAAAAAACTCGGTACGCTTCCGAACATTCCCACTCCCTTATTTGAAAGGCGGTTAATGTGAAATTACGCCGCAATACGCGCGTAGGCGCAAGAAGGAGGATCGCTGCTGTCAGCCATCAAGACCCAAATCGATCCGGCGCATGGTCGACGGGCAGCGGCCAACGAGACCGGCCCGGCTAGGTCGCGCGCGGCGCCGCGTTGCTGATTGCGCATCTCTGGGTTTGAGCGTGAGCAAAATTGGTAGGCGCGCCGATGACGATTGAAACGCCCCCCTTCGAGCACCCAGCATCAGAGTGAGCGGAGCCCCAACCGAACCATTGGCAAGCAATTCGCGGCTTCGTTGACGGTTTTGCAACCGCTTCTCAATAGCATAACGGCAAGCGCCGGTTGTCGGCGGAAGAAATTTACAGCCAACGGACGATTGCATTTTAGCCAGCAGGGTCAGAATGCCGGTGGACATCAGCAGTGCGCTCGGAAAGATGACGAGGCCGATCCAGAACATCGGCCAGATGAGCACCTTCAGCCAGTTCATTGGGCGGCGGGCGCGACCGCTGTACGTCAAATCCTCTGCCATTTACACCCCACCGCAACTGGCCCGCACGAACCGGCGCAAGGTCGGCATCAACGTGGAAACCGCCACAGTCGAGCAGCTTGCGACCAGGTCGAGTAGATTGCTCGTTGCGGCCGCCAGCACGCCTTGCGGAAGCGACTCGTCGGCGTGGGCATGGCGGTAGCTCGACGATGGCGTGGACGTCGATGTCGTTGATGCGATCGGTGGTGGATATTGCTTGCCACTCCGCGCGGAGTGGCGATGGTGTCTTCGGCCGGACTGCGACTTTTGTCAGTCCCTAAAACAGGGCGGCTGCCAAAAACAGCTTGAGTACCGCTGAGGGCGCCACACTCGATCATCAAGGGTCTGCCGAGTAGGTGGCGACCTCTGACAAGGTTGCCGTCGGGATCTTCGCAGTAAATTGAGGTCATGCGCCCGAGAGTACCATCTGTTGCGCGGTGCGGGGCCCGCCGTAATGGGGATGCCGTGGCTCTTCCAGCGCTCGATGATCGGGTTGAGGCTGCCATCGGTGATGAAACACAGGTCAAGCGAGCCCGGTACATCGACCTTGCAGGTCGCCCAGCCTGTGCTGCCTGTCGGTCTCAAATTGAACTTCTGGCGCCCGAACTTCAGCGCGATCCGCTGTCCGGGTTCGGCTGGACTCTCAGTAAGCCTCCCGCTCGAGATCCTAGAGCGCGTTCGTACCACGAGGCAGTCGCCTCGACATCGCGGCAGTTCATGACGATATGGTCGATGGCCCGGCCCTTTGACAGGTTTGGTGGTCCGGGAAGCCTTCGGTCGTTTCGACTAGCGGGTGGCCGGTCCCCGATGGTAATGGCGAAGACCAAAGCCCAGCTTTCCACATTCACCACTCCAGATCGCTAAGTTTAGCCAATAACCCCAGCAGAGCTGGGGGTTTGAAGAGAACCGCCAGAGGCGGTTATAGAAGGATCCCCGACCACGCGGATGACGTGGCCGGTTTTCATCGGCATCACGCACTCGGTGTTGTTCGGCCGGCCGTTGATCCAATCTTCCGGGATGTTCCGCTTCAAGCGGTTCCACATCACGCGCTTGGCCTGCTTGAAGGTCGGCGGGCCGTACCAGATCTCGTTGTCCGGATAGATGTTGTGCTCTACCGCAAGGCGATAGGCGCGGCGCATTTCCTCTGCGCCGAAGGATAGGTCTTGCCAAAGCGCCGGCCGCAAACCGCGTAGCGGAACCGCGCGTCCTCCTGCCAGCCCCAGGCGTAGATGTTGGCCTGTTTGGCCGACAGTTGAATGCGGGTTGAGGGCCGGCGTGCGCGCTGTGCGCCCCTCATGCGCAGCTCTCCCCGCGAGGTGAGCTAAACTGTCTCGGGTGCCGGCGTCAAAGCCTCAGGCGCCGCGAACAGCGCGACGCTGGAGACATCGCGGCGAGCTTCCGCCAGTCGCCGGCCAATCAGTCATGACCTAACCGGCGCAGCAGGAACGTTCGTCCTGGATCGGTGGGCACGAAACCGTGCCGTATGAGCAATAGATGCAACAATCGCCCTTCTTCGGTTTCATGCAGGAATCCTCGCTCCCGGCACCCTACCGTTGGGCTAGTCGCAGGCATCGCGGCGTTCGTCGGAGCGTCGTGTTGTGTGCTGCCGATGGAGATGCTGTTGGCCTGAGTTGCTGGCTCATTATCGGCACCACCAGCAACCGGGAAAGCGGACGTTCTGGGCCGGCCGCACTGTGCCACTTTCGGAAGTCACGAGATCGATTCACGGGTGTCTCAGCTAAGCGCTGGCGCTAGCCATCTGGCGCGCTGCGATGAAGCCAAAGGTCATTGCCGGACCGATGGTCGTGCCCGCCCCGGATAGGTCCCGCCCATAACGCTAGCGGCGTCGTTGCCAACCGCATACAGGCCTGCGATGGGCTGAGGCCCTGGGATCGGGCGACGTACTGGTACTCGCTGAGTGGGACCGGGCGACCCGCTCGATGCTGGACGGCATTCGCATCATTGAGCGGGTTGCGGCTCGTGGTGCCACCTTCAAGGCTCTTGATCGGCAATGGTTGGATCTGACTCCGGCCTTGCAGACGACAGTCCTGCTGCACTTTGCGCACAGGTCAGTCCCGGATCTGCGGTCTTGCCGGTTCGCGATGACGACGAGAGTCGTGGCGTATATTCCTTCGTGGGCGGCGGGCGAAGGTATAGGCTCAAGTGAGGCAGTGAACCCAACAACCTTCGAACGACGCACATGAACGAAAGCATCAGCGAGATCCAACGCCTCCTCCGAGAGATCGTTGGCCATGTGAAGGCTGGCACGACGTCCGACACGCGAAAGGCTGTCACCAAGTTGGAGCGGATCGCCGCGGTGGCCACGACCTTGGCCCTCACGCTCCAGGCAGCACGGCGGTAGGACACACTTCGATGGCGACTGGCGTCGTCCGCGCCCGTGCTATGCCGCCCGCAATGCTTTGTCGAATACCGCGAGCACGGGTTACCATATGTGCCAAATTGGCTCGCTAAGCTGGAGGAAGCGGTCATGCTTCAGACGGTATCGCTGGCTCCTTCCGGAGCTTCCGCTATTTCTCCTGACTGCTGTCGCTACGCATTTGGTCATGTCATTTGCGCAGACGGTCATGCATTACAAGCTCGGCCACCATCCAATGGGCGGTAAGTTCTTCCGCAACCACATCAACTTCCATCACACCTACTATTCCAAAGATCATCTCGTCTCACGGACGTACCTGCGGTGACGAAGGCAACAATACGCCTTTCTTCTTCATTCCTGTGCTTCTGGTGGGAGCGTGTACATACCTCGTATTGCCAATAGAATCTCTTCGTGGTTCAGGTCGTCGCGTGTGCGGCGTCGTTCTACGCGCACGTCTTTTTCGACAAGGAATACCACGTAGAGGGATCGCGGCTTCAGCGGTTTGCATGGTTCAGACGCAAACAGAAACTGCACTTCGTTCATCACCGGCACGCGAACAGCAATTTCGCGGTGATCCATTTCTTCTGGGATAGGATCCTCGGTACCTATAGAAGCGCGGACGCTGGATAGACTCAGCCGGGCGGTCTTACGGTCCAGGCCCGTTCTTCTGCATGCGCGACATTCGCCAGTACCAATTCGAATTCGCGTCAATGTGGCACGTCCGCGCCCATCGTTGCATTTCAGAAGAGAGTTTGCCGAGTGATCACCACTTTCCAAAGACGCCATCTGTAGAAAGGGAGAGGCAGGCTGGTTTGGTGGCCGGTGAGGCGCCAAGTCGTCACGATCGTCGCCGTGGTGCAGCGGTGCGCGAAACCGGCCAAGTTCTCTGAACATTAGGCGCAAAGACTTGAGCGCCGCCGTCGGGTCTTCATCACGGTTTGGTGCTCGGAGAGCAAGCAGGCTCACTCGACGCAGCGTTTGGGCGGCGCGTTGCCAGGACAGTCATCGAGACTTGCAAAACACTCGACTTACCCTTGGGCTTATTGGCGTAGCCGCTGCGCCACATGTAGTAGCCCTTGGCGGCGATGCCGCGAAGGATGGGTTCAGGGGCTGATGGCGGCTGGCACAGGCTCTTTCACGCCGAGCAGAAATTCCTCTCCAGTACCCAGCCCTGCGTGCACGGGCCCCTCGGGATATTTGCGCCGGTATTGTTGGGAGACACGGCAAACAGTTGTTCATCGCCACATTGGAACAAGAAGACGTTCCGGGCGTCGACTGACATTGGTGTGCCTTCGTGTCGGGGCCACAACTTAGGTGGCGATGCGGCCCGCGAGTTGCAAGCAGGAACTCGCCAAGCTCCCGAAATCGCCGGTTCAGCCCCAGCCGAATGCCACGCGCGATCTGGCATACAAGCGTCGTCCCTGGCTTTGGACAAAACGGCGAGTGAGCAGAATGGCTAAGCTCACCAGAGCTGCTATGCGAGCGACGCCCAAGACGATAAGGTCGGCATCACGATAGCTGATCGCCGACCCCCGCAAAGCGGACATTGGACGGGCCGTCCGCGTCAGCTGCTTAGAATTCGCGCTCCGGTTGCTCGACGTGATCGTAATGAGAGGTCGTCGAAATCCGTGGGAGTGTGGCGTGCCTTATGGATGCAAACTCGAAGATCTGCTCGCGATCCTGCATAAGCGCGCCCCGGCAAAGGCCGACGCGATCGCGCTGCAGCGTCGGCGCGTCGAGCATGGCCTTCTGTCAGTGGGTCTCAAGATTCATTGCCTAGGTAGTGGTAGTGAGTTCTTCTCGCTGGTGGAGAGGCTTGAGGAGCGTCAAAAGTGCTCGAGATCAACCTGTACAAGCACTCGCAAGCGTCGCTGTGTCTGGTGTTGCCGCCTGTCGGCAATGCTCGCTCGGCGATACTTCTCTTGAGTGCATCGAACACTTCACTAGGTCCGCGCTTTTTGGCAATCCGGAAAATCCAAATACAGGTGTGTGTCCACCAGGAAGGATCGACGCGCGTCGCTCGGCGCTGCTCGCGATAGGTTTTACCTCGGGTCGGACACGCTCCGAGCGCTACGCCGTGGGGGACCTTGAGACAACAGTCAGTAGTGATGCACGCTACCAACGAGGACAACGCTTGGTCATCTACGACGCTGAAGGAGATTTCGAGCGCGACTTCGATTGGTGGGAAAGATACGGCAATCATCGTCGAATCCGGCCGGAGCTGCCTTTCGAAGACGGTCGCACCGATTTACTCATCGGAAGCGGCAGTAGACTGGACATTGAGAACATCAACCTTCTTGCGACGCTGCTTGCCCATGCCGAGCACCAAGGCTATTGGAGTAAGCTCGGCGAGCAGTTTGAGGAGGATATGCAATCTCTGCTCAATCGGCATCTGCTTGCCGGTTTGGTCGATGCGACATGGGTCCGGACTGGCGACGCTGAAAGTGCCGACGACCTGGAGTTCTTTAGCGCTCTCCAAGAGCTGGTCGCGTATGTTTTCGAAGAGTCTGTACGCGTCAAAAAAATCGAGTATTCTTTTTCGAGGTGGCACGAAATACCAGCCAGGTCATCCCGTGGCATTCTGCATGAAATGCAGTCGTTCCTCAAAAAGTACCGCACTGAAATAGTCAGGCAATCTAGCCTGCTCGACAAAGGAGATCGCACATGAGGCGCGCTCACCAACCCGGCTCACAGCCTATCGACATCCCGGAAGTGATTCCTAATCCTGCGGTAGTGCCAAAGCCAGAGCGCCCTCCGAGAGAACCCGCTCCAAAGGAGCCGGTCAAGATTCCGGGGAAGGTCCCTGCTGGTATTGTCTTACCTGAAAGCTCGTTGGCCGCCGCCAATCAATGTCCGCGCGCGCACCTGGGCCCCGGTCCTTCTCACTTTGCATCATGGATAAGCCTGGCTCCCCCGACGATATGCCAACGGAACTGGAAAACCCAACTGATCTGGCGGCGATCGGTGAAGCTACCCGCCACCTCCGTGCCCTGGGGCCGCGGTAACTTCCTTTGGTTCTCTAGGTATTCCCGGATGCCAATGCGTGGTTCCGTTTGCTGAACTGCCAACGAGGGGGACGGCATGCGGTGAGAGACAAGGCGACGTGGCGTGACGCGTATCCTTATTGCCGATGACCACGAGGTGGTTCGTGACGGGACTGCGTAGAATGCTCGAATCTCAGCCCAGCTGGGAGGTCGTTGCCGAGGTCGCAGACGGCAAAGACGCCATTGGCAAGGCGGTCGAAACTAAGCCGGATATTGCTGTGCTCGACTACTCGCTGCCGCTGGTTAACGGCATCGAGGCAACCCGCCAGATTCTGGGCCCGGCTGCCCAAGACCGAAGTCCTCATTTTCACGATGCACGACAACGAAACGCTCATTCAGGATCTCCTGAAAGCAGGAGCGCGCGGTTATTTGCTACAAGACCGACGCCAACCACCACCTCATAAGTGCGATCGAGGCGTTAGCGTCACACAAGCCTTTCTTCAGCGCCAAAATCTCCGAAGCGCTGCTTGACCGTTTTCTTGTAGGCCCGACCCGGCACGGATCTGCTCTCACCAACCGGGAACGCGGTGTGGTGCAGCTGATCGCCGAGGGGCACACGAACAAACAGATCGCCGCTGTCCTCACTATAAGTCTCAAAACCGTGGAGACGCACAGGGCGACGGTCATGCGCAAGCTTGATCTGTCATCGTCCGCCGCTCTCGTGCGATACGCGATCCGAAACAAGCTCGTGGAGGCCTGAGGGCTGCCCTATCCCTAGCTCTGCGATTGGTCTTTTCAAATGCTCTTGGTTGAGTGATGCGCGATATGCGCGGACGCTCTATCTGCGCTCGGCGAACTCGAAAATGAGTCTGGCGTTGTCGGCGACGGTCGGCAATTTCTATCGCCGCCGCGACGCAGGGACTGTCAAGGCTGGCCGTCGAAGTCTTGTGGCGCCACCCGCAGTCGGAATCAATCGCAAAGGCCTCGTTGTCATAGAGTGGCGTTCGCCTCAGGCGTGAACACCACGTCCCCTGCGATCAGGGCCACGCTGCCGTGGCTGGCATTGCCCGCCGCTGTCAGCGTCAAGGTGTCACCATCGACGTCGGTATCGTTCGCTACAAGAACGGCACTCGACACGGTCAACGGATGGTTCCTCGAGCGTCGCGAGAGCGTCATGGACACCATCGCGACCCTGGCGGAGGGGAAGACGGCAATCAACACACAGGTAGCAATCGGCGAATTTGCCGCTTGCCGGAAGGGCGCCCGCCTTGACGAAGAAACGCAGAGCTTGAGGGGGCGCGCTAGTACACAAAGGGTCCCTCCAGCCAGATCATGCAGCGCGGGCTAGCTGAGATCAGGGTCGTGCTGGTGGGTGGACTGCCGGACCCGGCGTGACGACGCCAGGCGCCGGAGCGCCCGCGAGATTCTGCCCGAGGATCGCCATCAGCATACCCGCCACGCCATCGCCACCGGAGCCGACCTGCACGTTTGGCACGAACTTCTGGGCATTCGCCAGCGCCGCTGTGAACACCTCTGGGTGCGCATTGGCAAATTTGGCGATGGTGTCGAGCATCAGCTCGAACTGGCGCAGCTTTCACCGTCGACTCCGGCCCGAGCACGCCCACCTGCTTTTGTTGGCCCTCTGAGATCAACGAAAGCTTGTCGCGCTCGCCTTGCCCCTCGTTTCGCGCGGCTTCGGCATTCTGGACCGACCGCTGCACGTTAATCTCCGACTCCACCAACTTGGTTTGCTGGTCGGCCGTCGCCTTGGCCTTTTCGGAGTCGACGCGCTTCTCCTGGGCCGCTCTCTCCTGGATGAAGGCGCGTGCCAGTTGCGTCGCTAGCTGCTCGCGACGGACGGCAACCAGCAGCTCCGGCGGGATCGCCGGTTCGCCCAGGCGCACTTCGCGGATAGTGACGCAGGACTTCTGCGCCTCCGGACGGATGCGGCGCTCGATTTCGCCTTCGATCAGTGGGCGCTGGTTGATGAGGTCGAGCACCTTGGTCGGCCGGTTGACCGTGATGAAGATCGGCTTGCCGTCCTTGTCCAGGATGGGCTTGCCGTTCTCATCAACCCTGGCCTCGGTGATCTCGTAGCTACCGCCCGCCACGTCGCGGGTGATGGCGCGGATGGAGGGCGTGAGCACGCGATCCTCTACCTGCCTCAGGGTGCCGACACCCGCCACCACGCACGATGCTTCCGCTGGCGACACCTGCGCGACAACGCGCAGTTCAGAGCGGCACGTCCCAGCCTTCCATCTTCACGAACACCGCCACGTCGGCGTTGTCCTTGTCCTTGGCCACTTCCACTTCGGTGCGGTTCTGGACGATGTCGCCCTTGGCATCGACCGTGAGCGAAATGTTCGCCCGGCGGTAGCCGCCGGCATAGGTCCACACTTGCGCTCGCGTGTCGATTTCGGTGAGGGCAAATGCCTCCGGATTGAAATAGTACTGCCCCGGCTGCAGAGACTTGTCCCATACCCCAACGCAACCGACCGGGACCACCGGCGCGTCGAGTCGTCCCTTCTCGTCCGGCCTGCCAAACGACAGAGGGTCACACTTGCCCGGCTTGTCTGCCTTCAGGGTACCGAGGTCGATATCGGCATGTACGTTCGACTTTATGACGCCAACAAAGCCCGCCTTAACCTCTCTTGCATCGACTTCCGTAATGTCCCACAGGTAGCGGTTGAGGCGATACTTGCCAGGCGTGAGCACGCTCAATTGCGGACCGCGCTGGCCGCCGTTGAGCAGGAACACCTCGGCGTCCAACATCTTGTATCCGAAGCTCGCTGGAAACGGGTCGGCAAACGCCTGACCGGGCCTCAGGGACATCCCGTCCTTCGCTGTCAAGGTGCCGACCTTGCCCTTGGGGATGCTAACCTCTGGTTTGCTGGTATCGACGTCGTAGAGGACGTTGACCAGGAACCAGGGATGGAAGCCGGGCGTGAGGATCTTGGCTTGTGGACCGTTCTCGCCGTGCACGGCGACGATGCGGCCTTCCGTGAGCGACCCACCGCCATAGACGCGGAAGAGCTGCCCCAGGTAGCCATCGGGTACACGCACGAACGAGGTCGACGCGATCGCGAACAGGATTGCAAAGACGCCGATGATGCGTAGCGCGTTGTCCAAGAAAGCATTCCGAAATTGTTGCGGCAACAAGGAGGGGCCGAGGAGCACGACGATCGCTCCCAGCACCACACCCAATAGAAAAGCGAGCATGCGTAGCTCCTCCCGACCGAGGTCGTAACTCCGCAGCGCCAGCATACGATAAGTGCCGGTCACCTCGCCCGAATGAAAGTATCTTGGCCAAATTCTACCATATCACCCCCGGCCACCGATTGGATGCAATAGCCGAATAGTGAATTCGCTACGACCTGCGACGCAAAGGCGGAAAAGCACGCGTTGCTCTGGTGCTCAAATCGCTCGGCGTGGGCGCCAACCCCTGGCTGGGCGATTGCCGGGATCCGGGCCTCAGCCCCCGAGCAGGCACTACCCGCGCATGCACGCGCTTACGAATTTCTTCGCCGTCCGGTCGCCCGCGTCTTGGTGGGCTCCAGCGGCGCGGCGCAGCAGGGCTCGCCGCTCTCGGGCGGTTACGCTGGCGTCCAGGAGCGGCTGCTTGCGCCCGATCTCCGCCCCGGAATTGCCCGTGAGCTGCGCAAGCACGTGGCCGCGGGAAATTGCCGAGCTGGAATCGGCGAGAGGCGTCGAGCTATTCTTGCTCGCCAACTGCAGCGCGCAGACCATCGCGAAGCGGGTAGTCGTCGACTGAGAAGTATTCGCCGCCACCCCTGCGGAGGTGCCGATACTCCATTCGGGTCAACTGCAATTCCTTAGCGCCGTCCACCTCGACGCGGAAGGGCTCCCCGGAAGAGATCTCGCGCGGCTCTCGACCAGGTCGGCAGACGGCCCAACGCCCCGACGGCTGCATGCGCAGAACGCCCTCTTGCTCGATCATGGGACGCTCCGTTTTTCTCGAAAATATATGGGTTCGCATAAACAGGCTGCCAAGGCGCCGGTAAGGCTCTCGTAGGCCGCTTCCGGACCGATGCTGACGCCGCGATAGGCCCTATTGGATTAGCTTTCCCGTAAAGCGGTCGCGCCCGTGCCAGAATGCACAATCGGGAGATGGGCACCATTCCCCCTCGTAATCGATGCCTTGCTGGTGCGGGCAGCCCATGACGCCATCAGTCATGATGATCGAGAGGACGCCTTGGCTCTCAATAAACTCAAGTATCTCGCCGGCGACGTCGATGTCCGTGCGCACATCGCCAGTCTCTACTGCCAGTCCCGCATCTCGCTCCGGCTCGGCGTTCTCGGATGGTACGATGCCTACGGCCACTTTAGTGGCACGGCCTAGGTTTGGCCCGTAGAACGCAAGGGTCGCGACAGGCCAGCCGCGCATGCCCCGCTTCGCCTTTTTCCTCAAACGCTTGAGAAGTCGATCAGTCGTTGGCATGGCGCTATCAGTGCAAGCCGGTTTCGGCGATCTGGCCGCTTTTGGTGGACCGGCGCTGGCGACCTGAGACGCGCCGCTGATCAGCGCGGGCTCTGTGTCAGGCGCCGATCTGGGAGATCGAGTCGATCTTGACCGAAGTAGGGTTCGTCGTCAGCGACGATCCAAGGAACCCCGAAGCAACCCGAGGCGACCGCATCCCGGTTGGCGATCTCCAAGTCTTCGGCGGCTCGACTGTCACCCTGCGCCGACCGGATTTCGGGATGCAGAGGCGGGTCTAGGCCGCGGTGAGCGCGTCGATCGACCCGATCTCGCCCCCTTGAGCAAATAGCTTGCGCCAGGTCTCCAGCACGAAAGGCTCGCGGCCGCTGCGGGCGCGCATCGATTCAGTCGATGGACAACAAGACGCGCCAGGGTCGCATCCGGCAGGGATCGAAATGGAACAAGGCTCAGGTCTCGGTCGGCCGCCAAGCGGGTGGCATCGCGCATGATGTAGCCTGCCTTCACCCGCCGCACGGCTGCGTAGGCCTCCAACACACCCTGGGCGCCCAGACCTTCCTCAACTCAATTGGCCGCCATCGCAGGCGGCCGGCCAGCAGCGCGCTGCCAGCGCGGGCAATTGCTGAGCGGCCAGGTAGCTGTAGGGTGATGCGAACTCGAAGAAGACGTCGATTGAAGCCATGATATGTGACTTTCAGAGTGTTCTCGGGCCGGACATCCGAGGTAACGGTAGACCCGCCCCACCGCGGCACGGTGCGGCCCAATGAAGCAGAGGCCTCCGCACAGTCACGCGTATTGCCGCAGGTCGACGGTACAGCAACGTCGCCGATCCCGGCGCGCCTGCCGCCATGGAGGTTTGAAGAGGAAATTGCGGGTGCGGCCGACATCGCTTCGACAGGTCACGCGACGCTCGCACAGCCATGCCCAAATCAATCCTGCATCCGCTCGGCCGGCGCTGCCGCGGCTGCGGTCTGCCTTCAATCATCAGCGCGCGTACGCTTTGGAGGATTGAACGGCTGACCTCGCTCGTTTGCAGTTAAGCCGCGGCATCTTTCAGCCTGGCACGCTGATTTCGCGGTAGCTCAGGCTCCGGCTTTCTCGCCCTCCGAAGCGTTTCGCCTCTACCACCGCCGGCCACAACTCAGCATGTGATTTCCGGCCTCGACCAGTCTGGTGGGGGTAGCGGGAAGCGGCGGTGGCGCGCCTGGAGGTGGCGGGGGCGGAGTATTGAGCCGTGCGGGCGCGTCACGGGGCTCGTGCGCGCGCACCCGCGGGCCGTCGGCCCTAACTTCCACAGCCCTTCAAACCAGCGACCGGCGACCCTGGTGTAATGGGTGGTGTGCTTGTGTGTTTTAACCTCACTGAGCCGGCTGCAATCCGCGGCACTCCGAAGGTCGACGCTGTCCTGCACATCGCGGGGCCTTTCTCAGCGACGTCCAAGCCAATGGCGGATGCGTGCCTACGCACAGGAACTCACTATCTCGACATCACGGGCGAGATCGACGTCTTTGAGGCGCTCGCCGCGCGTGACATGGAGGCGAAGAAGGCGGGCATTATGTTATTGCCCGGCGTCGGCTTCGACGTGGTGCCCTCAGACTGCTTGGCTTTGCATCTAAAGCAACGGATGCCTGATGCGACCGACCTGAAGATCATATCGGCGGCCTCAATGCACTGTCGCACGGCACAGCAAAGTCGATGGTAGAAAGCATTCCGGAACGGCACGCGTGTCCGCCGGGGCGGCCGCATTATCAAGCTATCGCGGCCAGCGAAAGCAAACTGCGATTTCGGCGAAGGGCCAAAGCCAACAATCGTTATCCCCTGGGGCGACGTATCGACCGCCTATTACTCGACCAAGATACCGAACATTGAAGTACGTATGGCGGCCACGCCGCCGTTGAGATTTGCGTCGCTCTTGCCTGGTTTCGTGCGCAGGATCATGGGCACAGAACGGTCAATCGTTCCTCAAGGCGCGTATTGATCGCATGCCGGAAGGGCCGAGCGAAGAAGTGCTGCGCACCGGTCGGAGAATTCTCGTCGGTGTTGTCACCAACGCTAAAGGCGGAACCGCGCGCCACGGCCGAGGTGCGCGTTGCCAAGCGCCACCTGGACAAGCTCGACCCGGCGCGCTCGCCGATGGTCGTGTACGGCCAGGTGGAGGCGCACGAGGCGGGCCTGCTGTTCGTCGACGGCAAGCTCACCGAGCGTCTGCCGGCGGGCCGGCACGCGTTCTGGGCGGTTGGCCGCACGGTGAAGATCCAGAAGGTCGACACGCGTCCGACGCCGCTCGAGGTGACGGCGCAGGAGATCCTGACCAAGGATCGCGTCGGCATCCGCGTGACGCTGACGGCGTTCACCCGGGTCATCGACCCGGAGAAGGCGGCGCTGGCGGCGGGTGACGTTGCCAACACGCTCTACCGGCTCGTGCAGTTCGCGATCCGGGAGGCGGTGGCGACGCGCACGCTGGACGAGATCCTGGCGGCGCGCGACACCATCGACCGCGAGGTGCGCGCGTTCGTCACCGAGCGCGCGGGCAGCCCTGGGCGTGGAGATCGGCGAGATCGGCGTCAAGGACGTGATCCTGCCGGGCGACGTGCGCGACCTGCTGAACAAGGTCGTGGAGGCGGAGCGGACGGCCAAGGCCAACCTGATCCGCCGCCAGGAGGAGACGGCGGCGACGCGGTCGCTGCTCAACACGGCGCGGCTGATGGAGGACAACCCTCTGCTGCTGCGGTCTGAAGGAGCTGGAGGCGCTGGAGAAGCTGGTCGAGAAGGTCGGCCGCATCGACCTGCACGCGGGTGCCGGAGCCGGTGGCTTCGACGCCCTGCTGCAGAACCTCTACAGCCTGCGCGAGCGGGCTGACGCGGCGAAGCCGGCTTGAGCCATCGACGGAGGAGGGGATGCCCTTGGGCATCTCCTCCTCGCGGCTGCGCGCCTGCAACTCGTCGCTCAGTTGACAGACAAGTTACGTTGTTGCGTTTCCGCCTCTTGACTATTTGCGACGTTTCAGTCAAACACAGCGCCCGCTGAAGATAGTTTCAGCGACTGCCTGAGGAACCCGATGCGTATCGCATCACATATCGCCACCGCGCTCAGCGCCGCCACCGGACGGTCGGATCGACCGAACGGCTGGCAGTTCGTGGGCGCGTGCATGGCGTATCTGGGCTCCTCCCGGATCAATAGTCGGCCCGAACAAGGCTCGATAACGAAACCGGAATAACCGGCGCAGGGCATCTTCCCTCCGCCGCGTAGGCAGGAGGGACAGATGGCCCGCATCACGACCCGCAGAACATCCAGAATCCATCCATGTGCCTTGGGCGCGCGCGCGTTTGCGCGTGCTCTTGGCCAGGGCTTCGCTTGCGCATGACTACGGTGCCGTTGGCGCCGCGCTCTTTGACATTGTGAACGTCCAGAATTGGACGCGGCGCCGGATTTCCGGCCCGTTCAAGCACGCTCGCTTCCGCACCGGGAGCGGCGCCGCGATCCTTTTGTCAATTTTCCAGAGCTGGCTTAGCTCATCGGGAAGAGCACTCGCCTTGTAAGCGAGAGGCGGGGGTTCGAGTCCTCCAGCCAGCACCACGTCTGAATCCTGGGCCGCAATCGTCCAGTGGCAGGGCACCGCTTTGGTAAGGCGGTAACCGGCGTTCGATCCGCCGTTGCGGCACCATCATTGCAATCAATGCACTCGTGGCGAAACGGCAGACGCAGCCGCCTCAGAAGCGGCCGCCGCAAGGCATGGAGGTTCAAGTCCTCCCGGGTGCACCAACAATTGCTCGCTTCGCCAAGCGGCCAAGGCATCGGTCCTACACACCGACATTCCCAGGTTCGAGTCCTGGAGCGAGCACCAGAACCGCTTCGTTAGCTTAGCGGCTAAAGCACCTGCCCGACATGCAGGCGACCCGCGGTTCGAGTCCGCGACGAAGCACCAGCATCTCTCCCGTAGCTCAAAGGCAGAGCACCCGGCCGATAACCGGAAGACCGCGGATCGTTACCGTGCGGGAGAACCAAGCAACAGGAGACCAACATGACGACGACAATCGACTAAACCGGGGCGGCTTGCCGCCGCATCTCCATCGCTGATGGACCCGGAGCGTTCAAGCCTGAGATGGTTGGGCAACGGGCTTTTAATCCGCGCGCCAAGAGGTTCGACTCCTCCCGGGTCCTCCAACACATCACACACGACTAGCTCAATCGGTTAGAGCGCCGTCCTCTTAAGTCGGAGGTTCGCGGTTCGAGTCCGCGGTCGTGTACCAGATTCCTTGCGACCTGCGACGCATCTGTCGAGGCGGACCCGCTGTCTACGGGTTGAGACGGGTTGGATTCCCGTGCAGGTCGCCAGTTTCAGCCACGTCACCGCATCTCTAGCTCAACGGGTAGAGCCGGCCGCTCATAACGGTCTGGGTCGAGGTTCGAGTCCTCGGAGATGCACCAACACGAAAGGAGGTCAGCGATGACTGTGACCGCGCATCCAAGCGCTCGTGCTCAACGCCGACTTCCGGCCGATGAGCTATTTCCCGCTCTCCCTGCTGTCGCTGGCAGGACGCGGTGCACGCCGTGTTCAACGAGCGCGTCTCGGTCGTGGCCGAGTACGACACCTGGGCGCGCAGCCCGTCCACGCAGATCCGGCTGCCGTCCGTGGTGGCGCTGCGCAAGTACCAGCGATCCGGCGCGGCGCGTGGCGTTCACGCGCTTCAACGTGTTCCTGCGCGACCGCTTCACGTGCCAGTACTGCGGCGAGGCGTTTGCATCTTCGGCGCTGACGTTCGAGCACGTCATTCCGCGCTCGCGCGGCGGCCAGACGACGTGGTCGAACATCGTCACGGCCTGCGTGCCCGTGCAACACGGGCAAGGGCAACTCGCTGCGGATCAAGCCGCGGCGCCCGCCGAAGGAGCCGACGCTCAGCGAGCTGCTGGCTGCCAAGCGCGCGTTCCCACCCGGCTATCTGCACGAGAGCTGGATGGACTACCTCTACTGGGACGCGCAGCTCGAGGCCTAACTTCGTCTCGTAGCTCAGCTGGACAGAGCGCCGCCGTCCGAAGGCGGAGGTCGCGCGTTCAAATCGCGCCGAGACGTCCAGAAAAGGAAGGTTCCGCTGGAGTGGCCGGCAACCCGTCTTGAAAACGGGTGGGCACCGCAAGGTGCGGCGTTCGAACCGTCAGCCTTCCGCCAACATAGGTGCGGGCGATCGCGAGGTCGCCCGCGCCATCAATCACTCACGCACAGATACTCAAGCGGCAACGAGGCCTGACTGTAAATCAGGTGCCTTTGGCTTCGCAGGTTCGAGTCCTGCTCTGTGCACCGCGTCCGTAGCTCAATGGCAGAGCCGTGCGGCGCCACCGCACAGACACGGGTTCGATTCCCGTCGGCCGCACCAATCGCCATTCGCCTGGGAAGCTAATCTGGTGAAAGCGCCGCGTTGAAGCCGCGGAGAGGTGGGCTCGAAACCTACCCCAGGCACCATGTCACCCATTCGCGGGGTCAGACCCTCCTTCTCGCCATCGCTCCGTGCACGCGGAGCTGGAGGGTCTGGCCCCTTGGGCAAACCCAATCGGGGCACGCGCAGGGTCCGCGTATCTCCCTTGCAAGGAGATTGAGCTCGGTTCGAGTCCGAGGTGCTCCACCAAATTCTTCCCGATCATCCAACGGTAGGAGCCCGGTTGTTAACCGGGCAGATCCAGGTTCAGAGTCCTGGTCGGGGAGCCAATTCGCCGCGATCGTCTAAGTGGTCAGGACACTCGGTTCTCAACCGAACAATCGGAGTTCAAGTCTCCGTCGCGGCGCCACCGCACACGTAGCTCAACTGGATAAAGCCCCTGACTACAGATCAGGAAGGTGCAGGTTCGAGTCCTGCCGTGTGCTCCAATCATCAGCGTGTAGGGAGCCTGGTCGTCCCTGCCTGCCTTGGAAGCAGGAGATCGGTGGTTCAAATCCATCCACGCTGACCACTACACTCAAGAACGAACAGGAGCGCTCCATGAGCAACATCAAGATCTACGGGGAGCACGAGCCCAAGACGCTCGCGCAGATGCAGCGCTGCATGACGGTCGGCAGCGCCGTGAAGGGCGTGCTGTGCGCCGATGGCCACCTCGGCTACGCCCATCCGATCGGCGGCGTGGTGGCCTACGAGGAAGACATCTCCATCAGCGGTGTCGGCTTCGACATCGCGTGCGGCAACATGGCGGTCCGGCTCGATGCGCGTTACACCGACATCGCGCCGCGCGCCAAGACCATTCTCGACGATATCGGCCGCTCGATCAGCTTCGGCGTCGGGCAGCGCAACGCCGTGAAGGTCGATCACGACCTGTTCGACTCTCCCCTCTGGGATGCGGCCGGTGTCGCCAATCTCAAGGAGATGGCGCGCAATCAGCTCGGCACCGTCGGGTCCGGCAACCACTATGTCGATCTCTTCGAGGACGAGGAGGGCTTGGTGTGGATCGGTGTGCACTTCGGCTCGCGCGGCCTGGGGCACAAGATCACGACCAAGCATCTGGAATGGGCGGGCGCGAAGGACGGCATGGAGGTCGATCCGGCCGTGGTCCGCGCCGATGGCGACATCGGGCGAAAGCTACATCGCCGGGATCGAGCTCGGCGGGCTCTATGCCTACGCCGGCCGCGAATGGGTGGTGGAGCGGGTGCGCCAGATCATCGGCGCCGCCGTGACCGAGAGCGTGCACAACCACCACAACTTCGCCTGGCGCGAGACGCACGGCGATCGTGATCTGTGGGTCGTGCGCAAGGGTGCCACGCCCGGCCTTCCCGGGCCAGCGCGGCTTCGTCGGCGGCTCGATGGGCGATGATGCCGTGATCCTCGAAGGCGTCGAGAGCGAGGCCTCTGCCGATAGCCTCTACTCGACGGTGCACGGCGCCGGTCGCATCTGCGGCCGCATGGAGGCGAAGGGCAAGAAGAACAAGGCCGGCGAATGGACCCGGCAGCCCCGCTTCACGCGCAAGCAGATGGACGCCTGGCTGCAGGAGAAGCACGTCCTGCTCCGCGGCGGTGACGTCGACGAGAGCCCGCATGGCTTATCGCCGGCTGCCGGATGATAGCTGCGCGAGCACGACGGCACCATCAGAGTTCTCCATACGCTGCGGCCGTTCGCCGTCGCGATGGCCGGGCCAGGAGAGTTCGACCCCTACAAGGACTGAGGGTGGCGTTCGCGCCACCCGTTCTCACCGCCAGCTTCTGGTGCCGCGCAACATTGCCCTCGTAGCTCAGCGGATGAGAGCGGCCGTCTTCTAAACGGCGGGTCGGGTGTTCGATTCACTCCGAGGGCGCCACGAGATCTCACAAATGCGGATGGTTGGCCGAGCGGTAAGGCAACGCGGTGCTAACGCGTCGAGACCTTCGGGTCGGGCAGGTTCGACTCCTGCACCATCCGCCACGCGGGCATAGCTCAGTGGTAGAGCCGCTGCCTTCCAAGCAGACGACGCGAGTTCGATTCTCGCCGCCCGTCAAATTGCAGCCCAAGCTGCCGCGTGCGGGACCTCGAAGATGAGCGCGGCGCATCGCACTATCGTCGGCATGGCGCGCGCCCGTACCTGTCGCCACTTTGCAAGGTAGGCGAGAGCAACTATCTGCGACGGGTGGACGGGTGCAATGGTTGGCCAACGTGCCGGGTCGTGGCGCGAGGAAAGGGTGCAGTGAGCGCTCGTTGAAGCTGGGCGCGTTGGCGGTCTTTGCGGCTGTTTCTTCAGCGGGCATACTGCGAGCGAACACCTCATCCAAGAGGTCCGCGCCCCATGCCAAAACTCTACGAAGCCCTCGCAGAAGCGTTCCTTGCGGAGGGAGTCGACACGCAGTTCGTCCTGATGGGCGACGGCAACATGCACTGGTCCACCGCCTTTGCCAAACTGCCGGGCGTGCATACCGTCCACGTCAGGCACGAGCACGCCACCGTAGCGGCGGCGACAGCCTACAACGTAGCCACCGGCAAGGTCGCCGTTGCCTCCGTCACGTGCGGCCCTGGCGTGACCCAGTTGATGACGGCGCTGCCGGCCGCGGTTCGCGCCCGCCTGCCGATGGTGGTGTTCGCCGGCGAGGCGCCGATCAACGCCAAATTCTACAATCAGTACATCGACCAGGCGCCGCTGGTGACGGCGACCGGGGCGCATTACATCGCCGCGCATAGCGTGCCGCGCATGATGGACTACGTGCGCGAGGCCTTCCACATCGCCAAGGACGAGCGGCGGCCGGTGGTGCTGGGCATTCCCTACGACCTGCAGAAGGTCGAGCACATGGCCAACCAGCCCTACGAGACCTCGGCGATGTACCAGCCCAAGGTCGGGCGCATGCACCCCGATCCCGAGGTCGTGGCCGAGGCCGTCGAGCGGCTGGCCGCGGCAAAGCGGCCGATCATCCTCGGTGGCCGCGGCGTGCTGTGGGTCCGGCGCACGGGATGCGGTGATCAAGCTCGCCGATCGCTGCGGCGCCTTGCTCTCCAACACGCTGCCCGCGCGCGGTCTTTTCCACGACCATCCGTTCGGGCTCGGCATCACCGGCAGCTACTTCACGTCGTTGGGCAGGGAGATGTACGAGTCCGCGGACGTCGTGCTCGCGGTCGGCACGAGCCTGTCCTACTACGTCGGTGGCGGGCACTACTGGCCAAAGGCCGTCAAGATCCAGTTGGACGATGCCCCGCGCGGCTTGCGCGACGGGCAGAAGGCCGCCGACATCTACGTCAAATCAGATGCGCTCGTCGGCATCGAGGCAATCCTTGCCGGCCTCGACAAGAAGCTGGGCGTTGGCAAACCGACGGCGGCGGCCATACGCACGAAAGAGCTGGCGCATCGCATCGCGACCGAGCCGGCGGACTCGATGCCGTTCGACATCGCGCCCGGAGTGCTGGATCCACGCGAGGTGATCAAGGCCATCGACGCGGTCATTCCAAAGGACTGGGACATCGTCGTCGGCGGCGGCCATCAGGCCTATTTCAACACCCAGATGCGTGGCAGGCCGGCGGAGCGCTACACGACGGTCCGTGAATTCGGCGCGGTCGGCAACGGCCTGTGCTATGCGCTTGGGGTTGCGGCGGCGCGCCGGCAGGGCCGCGAGGGCAAAGTCGTGCTGTTCGAAGGCGACGGCGGGCTCTTGTTCCATATCCAGGAGCTCGAGACGCTCAAGCGTCACGGATTTCGCATCCTGATCTGCGCGATGAACGACGGCGGATACGGCTCGGAGTTTCACAAGCTGCGCGCCGACGGCATCGACGATAGCTGGGCTGTGTTCGGCCGGCCCGCGCTCGAAAACATCGCGCGCGGCTTCGGCCTGCGCGGCCACGAGATCCGCGATGTGTCGGTCATCCCGAAGCTGTTCGACGACTTCTCGCCGCGCAGGGCGAAAGCGAAATCTGGAACATCCAAATCTCCGACCAGGTCACGGCGCCGGCGATCCGCCAGACCATCAGGCGCGGTCACGGCAATTTGTGAGGTGCGGCTCGCCGGCGGCGTGGATATACATTTGCGGAAGTCCGATGCTTTCGTAACACCGCCGCAACCACGCAATCATCGAGTCTGCTGATTGAGGTTGAGCGGCCATAGGGAGCCGTAACATCCCAACCGCGGCGACGGCCCAAACGCTCATGCGGGCCCGGCCATCTCATTTCAGCTGAGAATCGGTTTTCGCTGGGCCGAAAGGCTGCAATGAATTCTTGCATATGCCAGCTTGACCGGCTTGCGATCGAGTCAACGGAATGCACCGTTGTTCGCCAGTGCTAAGCTCCCCTTCGACAAGTTTGAACACCGGGGAGGCCCGCATGCCGACGCTGGACCGCAACGGCGTCACCATCTACTACGAAGTGCACGGAAACGGCCCCGCCGTTCTGCTCTCGCACGGCTACAGCGCCGACCTGCCGCATGTGGGACGATCAGATCGCGGCCTTCAAGGACCAGCTACCGGATCATCGTATGGGATATGCGCGGCCACGGCCAGAGCGCCTACCCGGAAAGATGCCGCCGCCTACTCCGAAACGCTGACTGTCGCCGACATCGCCGCGATCCTGCGACGCCTGTGATGAAAACGCGCCGTCATCGGCGGCCTCTCGCTCGGCGGCTACATGTCGCTCGCCTTCCACGCCCGCCACGCTGAACGCTCACGCGCGCTGATGCTGTTCGACACGGGGCCCGGCTTCACGAAGGATGACGCCCGCGAGGCCTGGAACGCGCGCGCCCGCACGCGCGCCGACGATCTCGACGCCCGCGGCCTCGCCGCCCATCGGCCCCAGCGACGAGGTGCGCCAGGAGCCGGCATCGTGACGCGACCGGCCCAGCCGGCGCGGCGCGCGGCATGCTCGCACAACGCGACGACGCCGTGATCCGCTCGCTGGAGGCGATCCGGGCGTACCAACGCTCGTTCTGGTCGGCGCCAACGACACCAGCTTCCTCGCCGCGACCAACTACATGGCCGCGAAAATCTCGGGCGCGACGAAAGTCGTTTGCTCCCCGATGCCGGCCACGCGGACCAACCTCCACCAACCCACAGCCTTCAACCGCGCGATGAACACGTTCTTGGCCGGCTTGGCGCGCTGAGGGCATCTCTCTGGAAATTTCCTTGAGGAACTGCACATGAACCAGGATCTGACGATGTCCTCGATCTCCCGACGACACCTCGCCTCTCACCCAGATCGAGATCGACCAGCGCGTGTTCGATCTCTACGACGAGTACTGCCACGGCCGCATCGACCGCCGCGAGTTCCTGACGCACGCCGCGGCCGTGACCGTCGGCGGCCTCGCGATGGCGCAGGCGCTGCTGCCGCGCTATGCGCGGGCGCAGACGATCTCCTTCACCGATCAGCGCATCAAGGCGCGCTACGTCACCTATCCGTCGCCGGGCGGCACGCTCCGGGCACGATGCGCGGCTACCTGGTGCAGCCGAGCCGGCAACGGGGCCGTTCCCGACCGTGCTGGTGATCCACGAGAACCGCGGCCTCAATCCCTACATCGAGGACGTGGCGCGCCGCGCGGCGGTCGAGGGCTTCCTGGCGCTGGCGCCCGACGGCCTGTTCCCGGTCGGCGGCTATCCCGGGCAACGACGACGACGGCCGCACGCTGCAGGCCGAGCCTCGACCAGGCCAAGCTGCGCACCGACATGCTGAACAGCGCGCGCTATCGTGAAGGCGCACGAGCTCTCAACGGCAAGCTCGGCGTCACCGGCTTCTGCTGGGGCGGCGGCACGACGAACTTCCTCGCCGCGACGCTGGGCGCCGACATGCAGGCGGCGGTGCCGTTCTACGGCGCGGCAGCCGAGACCGCAGTCGGTGCCGTCGATCAAGGCGCCGCTGCTGATCCAGTACGCCGAGAACGACGAGCGCATCAACGCCATGTGGCCGGCCTACGAGGCGGCGCTGAAGGCGGCCGGACGTGCCGCTACGAGATGCACATCTATCCCGGCACGCAGCACGGCTTCCACAACAACTCGACGCCGCGCTACCACGAGGCGGCCGGCCAAGCTCGCCTGGGACCGTACCATTGCGCACTTCAAGAAGTACCTCGCGTGAAGAGGGCGGCTCGTTGGTCGCTCCCCAGAGTCAAGCGGACATCCTGGAAGCGCGCCGTCATCATTGTTGTTGCTGGACAGGCCAACGTCGGTTTCCTCTGCAAGCCGTGGTTCTGCGGTGAGTACCAGTCATGTCGGTGATTGCGAAATTTGAACCCGAGTGCCTCAATCAATCGGCTAACACCAGATCGCCAGGAATGGTTCGCAACTTGAACGGCCTCGCGTGGGTAGCCTGCCTCGGGGATTTGTGCAGAAATACTTCCGCCCAGGCCCGGTTCGTGCGTCATGCACCAGCCTCGTGCCTCCAGAAACCGCGCGAAAGTGCAAGGTACACTTTCCTCCGGAGGATGAGAGTGATCCGGATAAGTAATTCCCGGGGCCATCAAACTCAGTCCGATCCGGACATCGTCCCGTTGCTCAAGAGCTTCTGGCACCGATCCTAAAATATCTGCGTTGGCGTACTTCCATTGGCGAGAAACCGGATCGCCACTGGCTTTGAGTCGCCAGCACAGTTCTGGGGCGAGACCTTTGATGGCACTGGCCACGCGCGATGTCCGTTGGCCCATGTTGCGCCCGCAATGGCTGGATCGAGGAACGAGCATGTCGGTAACGTTCGTGGTTTGATGGGATCGCTCGCCGACCCGGATATGTCCATCGACGCGCTTACTGGTTCCACCGTCGCGCGGAAATAGCTTCTTGTGTAGCGGTTGAGGAACTCATGCAATATTTCGTGAACGATGTACCATGGCCAAGAGCAGGCTTGTGCGCAGTGGCACCACCCTGAGCTGCTTGCGGCGACGAACATACGATCTTATGGCCGCTCGGCAATGGGTTTGCAATCCGTCGGTGGGCCATCACGTCCAGCCGCCCCAAGTCACTGTTGCAGCAACTGGATGCAGGCGGGTTGCCCACGCCGCCATGTCTTACGCAGTTTCCGCGTTGGTATCCCCTGAGAGCGTAGGGCGACTGCATCCGATTCGCCTTTTTCTAGTCATTCGCTATCGTCGTCATACTGTCCGGGAATCTCTGCTTGGCGGCCGGGGATTAAATCTCAGCGCTAGCCAAGCCCGCAGCGCCTTTCTCTATTCGCGGTTTACGACACCTCCCCGATCATTAACTCCGTATCGAGCGCATAGCCGATTTGTGCGGCGCGTTGCCGACCTTAAATACTGAAGGACAGTTGAGCGGGCTTCGCGACCTTGATCTCTGCCACGAGGCTTCTCCGCCACGGTTTCGGCCATCGCCGATCGGCAGATTGGCGTCGTGGACGGTCTCGAGCGACTCCTCGCGCCTTGGCCGGCACGTCGACCAGCGCGATGCCGTCCATCTCCTCTCCTGCCGATTACGAGAGGCTAGAAGCAAGCCGCGTCTGATAAACGCGCATTTTCCGCAAACCGCGAGGCCTTCCTCCCGGCTGTTTGATGATGCGCAGAAACGGTTCACCGTCATGTGCGCCTTGTCCACGGGCACGTTCTCCGCGGCGAAGGCGCCGGCGAAGTCGGCGTACTGGCCGGCCTGAGCACCGCCGGGGCGTGCGCCGCTGCGGCCGGAAAGTGATCACGCAGTAGCCGTGGCGCTGGCAACGCGGCACTGTCTGCAACCGTGTGGCCGGCCATAAGATTTGGCAAAGGTCGTTGGGAACCGGGCGCGCCGCGTCATGCGAGGTTTCGGCGTCTCGCGGTGCCGAGCCAGTCAGCAGCTGAAGAAGTCCTAGCTTGAATGCCAGATCACGGGTTTCGAGGAACTCATCCAGTCAGCTCGATCTTGTCTTTGATGTCGACGCCGAACCGCTCAAACTCGCATAGGGTTGGTGGCCGGCACCGATGCCGAAGCATTAGGCGTCCCGGACGTTGCATCAGCGGAGGCGATCTCCGCGATCAGCCGCACCGGATTGTGAGGGCACCACGACAACAGCCGTGCCGAGACGGATGTTCCGAGTGCTCGCGCGCAATGGGCCACCATCATCAATGGCGAGGCGCACATGCAATGGTTCGAGAAATGATGCTCAGCGAACCAGTGCAGTGCTGTAGCCGAGCTTGTCGGCGAGCGACCTTCTCCACGACCTCTGCGAACACCTGGGCTGTCGAGGGTGCGCGGGTCACGCGCGCATCAGATTGAAGATACCGAACTCCGATCATTTCCTCCGGTGTCGCTTGCAAGCTCGAGAAATGCTGAGTGTCACCCAACGCAGCGGTCGACCGACGGTTATTGTGCCGTCATGCCGCCATCGATCACCAGTTCCGAGCCGGTGACCCAGGATGAGTCGTCGGACGCCAGGAACAGCACGCCATTGGCGATGTCCTCGGCGGTGCCGAGCCGCCCCATCGGCGTGCGATCGATCAACGCCTGGCGCACGGCCGGATCGCTGAAGCGCTTCTCGGTCAGCGGCGTATCGGCATAGCCCGGATGCACCGAGTTGATGCGGATATTCTCCTGGCATATTGCAGCGCCGCCGACTTGGTGAAGATCGTGATGGCGCCCTTGGCAGCCGAATAGGCGGGCGACGTGGGACTGCCGACAATGCCCATGACCGAGGACGTATTGATGATCGACCCGCCACCGCCCTTGCGCATGGCCGGGATCGCCGTCCGGGTGCCGAGGAATACCCCTTGGCATGAACACCAAGCTCGCGTTCCCAGATCTCCACCGTGATGTCCTCGACCTTGCCGGGAAAGCCGACACCGGCATTGTTGAACAGGATGTCGAGCCGTCCGTGCGCCGCCATCACCGCGTCCACCACCTGGGCCCAATTCTGTTCCGATGTCACGTCGAGGTGCAGGTAACGCGCGTCATGCGCCTCGGCGCGCAGGGCCGCGGCCGCGCGCTCGCCCAGTTCGTCGCGGATATCGGTCAGCACCACCTTCGCGCCCTCGCGCACGAACAGATGCGCCGCCGCGCCGCCGAAGCCCATCAGCTCGCCCTTGATCGCCGCCGCGGCTCGGTCACGGCGCCACCTTGCCCTTCAGTCGCATATTGTCTCCCATCAGAGCCTATAGCATCGGCATGATGCGCCATTCCACGGCCGTTATCCACGACCAACACTCAGTTTGTCGCTTGTGCCGTGCGCGTTCCTGCGTAGGGTCCTCGCCGTGAACGCGGTGACCGACGACAATCACTCATGCTGTATGCACCCGGCGCGCTCCTGACGATGGGTGACTTGGCCCGTTGTTAGGCCTCTGCCCATAGACATGATTTCGATCGATGCGCCCTTTCGCGTCAGCGAAGAGTTCAGAGCGTTCGGAGTCTGCTTGCTGATGTACACCAGCCGTGCCCCCTGTACGAGCACCGGCACCAGTTTGATCTTGCCGTCGAGTTGGCTTTCTCTGCAACGCGGACATCGAGCACACCTGCCGACCTCTTACAGGCAATGAGTCATGCCTCATCGTAAAGGGCTCCTTCGCCCGGACCATTGGATGATTTTGATCAGTTCGGCTCGACCGCGCCCTGATAGCGATGCCCCGCAGGGCACCTGTGTCCAAGCGAGCCGTCCCTGGCGCACCTCAGCGAGGTGCTGTGGATGCGTGAGCAGGCCCAGATGCCGCCAGCGATCGCCTTCCGCGGCTCGTTCTGGCCACCGATCGTGAGCTTGATGTTGTGGCGCACATTCTCGAGCGGCATTCCGCCTTCGACATGACGCTCAACAGCGACTCGGTCTGGGGTCCTCGACGGCAGGCGTCGTCTATCGCGGCATCAATTGCCGCCGTGGCAAGCGATTACAGCGCGCCTCCACGAGCGGGGCGCCGATATAGTTGGCGATACCGTCAATCATGGCCTGCGACCAGGCGTCGATGTCGGCATGGCCGACGTTGGTGAGGCCGGTGAGATCCTTCAGGCTCTCGCCAGACAGCGGAAGTGGCATAGGCTTGCATCAAGTCGGCCCCGCCGAGAGGTGCAATCTCGTCGAGGATCCGCCGGGCGTGCGTCCGGAAACGTTCCGTCCACACCTCCTTCACGGCCTGCGGAGAAACGGCTTTGAGGAACACCTTGCGCTCAGCCATGTGCCCCGTCCTTGCGCATCATGTTGTGACCCACTGAGGCGGTTCGCGAACCCGTGTGGCTGGTGCGATGAGAACACGTCGATCCGCTTCTCCCATATTGCAATGTCGTCCAACCGTGTGAGCAACGTCGAGCCAAGCTGCGGCACGAACGCCACTGGTGCTTCGCGGCGGAGGACCACAAGCATGGGATATGGATCTGCGTTGAACGAAGAGAAGTCGATATTGAACTCGGGCGGGCCGGGCATAGACACGCGACCTCCATTGTTGCCGCTTTGGTGCCGCAATGCTTAACGACTCGAGAGCACCTTCGGCGGGTCGCACGATCAGCGATTGGCACGTCTTCGTCGCAATGCGCAGGTGCGACACGTCGGTGTTGAAGGGGCCACAGCACGACGCGCGTGGTTGCGTTCCAGCCTATTTGATGCGCGCGGCTGCCTCTTTGACGAGGGAAAGATCGACGTGCGCGGTGAGGTCCACCTTGCCCTTCACGAAGCCGAGATCGGCGGTCATGTCGAGGTTCCTTTGCAGCGCCGCGAGGTTGGGCAGCATGTTGCGGGTCGCGGTAGTAGTCCTTGTTCGTGAACAGCCAGCCGAACCGCTCTGCCGGCTGCTTGGTGACGTCGGCCGGCGATCTCGGCCGCCGCCTTGTGGTTGGCAGGGTCGAGATACCAGCGCACGATCCGAAGCGTATCCTCCATGAAGTCGACCATCGCGGCGCGGTTCTTGTCGATGAACGGCTTGCGCACCGCCCAGACGATCATCTCCGTCTCGCCGATCGCATCGCGCTGGACGAAGATCGGGCCTGGCGATCTTGCGCAGCTCGGATCGAGCGAGAACGGCAGCACGCCGGGGATCAGGTCGACCTTCTTCTCGGCCAGCATCGCCCGCATGGTCGGGAACGGCGCCTCGACCACGGTGTAGTCGCGCTTGTCCTCCAGGCCGTGCCTTGCGCAGCATGGCCCGCGTGGCAACGTCGACGGCGCTGCCGGCGGCATTGGTGGCGATCACCTTGCCCTTGAGGTCCTCGACGTTCTTCACCGGGCCATCGGCCAGCACCAGGTACTCCTGCGAATAGTGGCCTGCGACGCCGTCGCGGAACTCGTGCGCGATCACGCGCAGGTCATCCATGCCGGCGTTCTGGATGGCGATGCGCGAGCGTGGAATAGGCGAGGTTGGCGACCTCCAGCTCGCCGCTCGCGAGCGCCGTCACCATCGGCGGCGTGCCGGCAAAGCGCGTCGGCCTCCAGCACGTAGGACTTGCCCAGATGCCTGGCCAGGTCCTTCTTCTCCAGCCAGATCGAGGCCCAGTTCGACACCGGCGCCACCCAGGAGACCCGGATCTTCACAGGTTGCTGGGCGATTCACAGCCGGCTGCACCGCACAGAGCCATCGCCATGAACGCAGCGAATACAGCATCCTCGGAACCTGCATCATTGTTTCCTCCCATATCGCGACTTGAATCTTGGCTTGCAACGTAATCACACCTGTGCTTCGGCGCCAACGCCTCCTTGGTGCCAGATCAGAAGAGCCGGACGGCGCACGAGCGTCATCGCCTTGATCGAGGACGTAGCCGACCACCGCGATTTCGACGATGCCGGCGAACACGCCGCGCGAGATCGGCGAAAGCGCGAGGCGTGCACCATGGCGCCGCCGAGGCCGTAGCCGCCCATCAGCATCTCGGCCACGACGGCGACGATGAGCGCAATGGGCAGCGCCACCTGCAGGCCGGTCATGATCTGTGGCGGACGCGGCGGGCAGCACGATCTGCCAGAACGAGCTCGCGCTCGCTCGCGCCCATGTTGCGCGCCGACCAGATCAGATGCGCGGTCGACGCCGGCGATGCCGGCGATGGTCGCCGTCACCACCGGGAAGATGGCGTCGAGCACGATCATGGCGATCTTGGAGACGATCGTAGACGCCGAGCCAGAGGATTATGACCGGCAGGAAGGCGATCTTGGGCATGGGAAAGCCGACCGACACGACGGGATCGAACAACCAGCGCACCGCGACGTTGCGCGACATTGCGATGCCGAGCGACGACACCGAACGACTGCGGCGATGGCGAAGCCGGTGAGGAGCGCGATAGAGCGTCAGCGCGGCGTTGAGGACAAGATCGCCGGCGATGGCGTCGGTCCAGATGCGCGCGAATGACGGCGCTGAGCCGCGGCAGCTGGAACGGGGTGACGGCGCCGCTTGCGCGCCAGAGCCTCCCAGCCGACGCCAGCGCCACGATCAGGAGCGCGCGCTGTCAGGAAGCGCCCGATGGCGTTGACCGCCAGCAGCCGCAGCGCCGCTCCGTTCGTATCGATGCCGGTTACTCGCGCCATAGCAGCAGCCTTTGCATCGAGGACCTGATAGGCGCGGTCGGCGGCGAAGCCCGAGGAACGCCACCGTCAGCACCACGGCGAACATGGCGTCGTAGGTGCCGTTGGCGCCGAGATAGCCGATCAGATAGCCGAAGCCCTTCGCGCGCCACGATCAGCTCGGAGCTGACCAGGAGGATGAAGGCGAGCGCCAGCGCGGTGCGGATGCCGTTGAGCATCTCCGGCAAGGCGCTCGGCAGCACGACGTCCCACAGCATGCGCAGCCGGCTGGCGCCCATGCTGCGCGCCGACCAGACCAGCGCCTGGTCGCTGCCGCGCGCGCCGTTGAAGGCGCCGATGCGTGACGGGCAGCATGCAGCCGAGGAAGATCAGCAGGATCTTGGAGCCGTCGCCGAAGCCGAGCCACAGCACCGTGACCGGAATCAGCGCCGACTTGGGCATCGGATAGAACATCTCGACCAGCGGGCCGAGCGCTGCATTGACCGGCCGCCACCAGGCCATGGCGATGCCGAGCGCCGCTCCGATGACGATCGCCAGCGACAGACCCGGCGCCTGCGCGCCAGAGCGAGGAGGCGCCGTTGCCGACAAGCTCGCCGCTCTGACCATATCGACCCAGGCGACCACGACATCGCTCAGCGGCGGCAAAGCCAGCGCGACACGAGCCCGAGGCGCGCCGCGAGCTCCCAGCCGGCGGCCAGCAGCAGGAGCGGCGAGATAGCGGACAAGGCGTGCTTCACGGCGAAACGCGCGCCTCCTGCGCCTTGATGGCCTCGTCGCGCACCAGGCTCCCAGATCTCGTCCACGGTGTCGATGAAGGCCTTGGACTTGGCAATGCCGGGATCGCTCTTGTCGAGCCGCGATGTCGACGATGGTCTTGATGCGGCCGGGCCGCGCCGTCATCACCGCCACGCGGTCGGCCAGATAAACCGCCTCCTGCACGTCGTGGGTGACGAAGATCACGGTCTTGGGGCTGCGCCGCCAGATGCCGAGCAGCTCGCCTTGCATCAGGTGCCGGGTCTGGGCATCGAGCGCGCGCCGAACGGCTCGTCCATCAGCAGGATCTTGGGGTCGATGGCGAGCGTGCGCGCGATCGCCGTGCGCTGCTTCATGCCGCCGGAGAGCTGCGAGGGATAGCTGTCCTCGAAGCCGGTGAGGCCCACGAGATCGATGAAGCTCTGTGCGCGCCTCTGCGCTCCTCGCGGGCAGGACGCATCTTTCTCAAGGCCGTAGAGCACGTTGGCGCGCACCGTCTTCCAGGAACAGCGCGAAATGCTGGAAGACGATGCCGCGGTCGGGCCTGGGCCGGCAATCGGGCACCGCCGTCGAGCAGGATGCTGACCGCGTCTCGGTCGGAAGAAAGCCGCCGATCAGGTAGAGCAAGTGGACTTGCCGCAGCCCGATGGCCCAGGAGCGCAAGGAACTCGCGCAGCGCACCTCGAAGCGAGACATCCTCCAGCGCCAGCACCGCGCGGCCGCTCGGCGGGCGGTAGAGGTGGCTCACGCCTTCGATCACGATCTGCGAGCCGCCGCGCGCGGCGTTGCGATCCTGCATCTCTCGCCCCTTGGCTCGTTTCTTACCCTGGGAACGGTTATCACCGGGCGGCTAGCACCGCTGCCCGCGAAATGTCTCAACCCCAGACCTCGCGGGCCGTGGCGACCAAGAGCTCCAGTTTCCGCTGCTGCGTCGAGTCCCATGCGGTCGTACCGGATACAGAGACGCGAAACCGCACTGCGGGCAAAGTCAAGCCGGTCGAGCTCGATGACGCGCGGCGGCCTCGTCCGATGCGCGCGCTTGAGTCGTTCGCGGTTTCGAGCTCGGTAACCTTGGTGCTGATGAGGCCGAGAACGGCGATGGCCTCCTGGGGCAGGAAGCGCAGCGGGCGAAGTCGCCGGTGCGCGGGGTATCGTACTCAAGCAGATAGCCGTCGACCTTGAGACGACCGAAGACTCGCTCGGCAATCGGCTCATAGCCGCCGGAGCCGAGGCCGGCCACGCCCTCGTTGCCGCGGCATACGTGCACAACCACGGTCATGCCGGGCGGCCGATCCCGGATTGCATCGTTGATGGTATCGACGTAAGAGGTCGACCAGCGCGGAGGCGACTCGCCGCGCTCTCGATGGTCGCCTGCACGTTAGTGTCGCAAATGACCGGGATCGGTACCTCATCGATCTGCACGCATGTGCAGCCGAGCGAGGCAAGCTCCGCGAATTCTTCCGGAAGATCCGCGCGATGTCAGCCATATGCGCGCGTTCGCGTATGGACCACCGGCGAACACCCTGTCGCCTACGAACCAGTGCGCCAGCGACGGCGCCGGCAGCATCACCTTGGGCGTGGCCCCTGGTCGCCGTCTTCAGGAACCCGAAGTCACCCGCCGCCATGCTTCCGCGAGCGCCGCAGCCGAACAGTCACTTTGGGCACCGGCGTGGCGCGGCGCGTGCTGCCGTCGGCATAGGAGAAGGAGAAATCGGTCTCGACGCTGCTCTTTGCTGAAGCCGTCGATGCTCTCGAACAGCACCTCGCGGAACTCGCCGTGCGGCGGAACTCACCATCGGTCGTCACCGCCTGGAGGCCGACGCGCTCCTGCATGGCGACCGACCTCGGGGCAGATCCAGCCGACCCTCGAGCGCGTGCCTAGCTCCGCCATGGCATACGCTTGCCCGCGAGGTGCGCCTGACGCGCATCGCGCACCTTGCGGCCGGATCGTAGGCGCCCACGTGGTTTGCCATTGTCTTTCCTCCCTCCCTTCTCCGGGCATTTGCGACGTCGGCCTTGCGCAGGATCGGGATCACCTCGCGGCCGAATAATCGCGCGCAGCGCTCATCGACGGCGACGACCAGAATCGCGAGTATGGCCGGCGCCGCAGTCTCGGCATTGCGCGATGATTTGCTCGGCCACCTGCGCCGGCGTGCCGGCGATGGATTCGTCGTCGTGTACTGCAAAACCCGTCTTGGCGTCGAGCAACGAGGGTCGAGGCGGGTTTCACCCTTGGGTCACCGGCGAGCACCTTGCGTGTCATCTCTTTGCCATCGCGCCCGTCAAGCGCCTCTGCCTCGCTCGCGGCAATGGTGATGTTGCGGCGAATGGCAAGAGGTCAGACCCGTAGGCAAAGCCTGTCCGGTCGGCCTCGGCGCGGTAGGCGTCGAATCTCCTGATGCGCGCGACGGATTCGAAAGCACTGCAGATCTTCGATCGGCGCCCACGAACATGATCGCCGTAGCAGGGGCTGCCACGGTCGTCCACTTCCGGAGGCGACGGCTGCTGGAGGGGCGCGGGACAATGCGCAGGTTGTCGAAATTCCAGTGCTTACCGTGGTGGGAGATCACCGGCTGGGCGAGCCAGGCATCGGGAATCTCCAGGGTCTCCGATGAAGCGCTCCCAGTTCTCATCGGGGTGCAAACCGACCTGGATCAGCTCCTGCGGCACGCCGCTCGCGCAGCCGATCTCCAGCCGGCCACCCGTCAGGTGGTCGAGCATGCCGATCTCCTCAGGACGCGCCACAGGTTGGTAGAGCGGCAGCACCATGCCCATGGTGCCGAGCCGCAATCGCCGGGTGGAACGCGCGATGGAGGCGATCAGCAGGTTCGGCGACGGGCTGTAGGAAAGGCAAAATGGTGCTCGCTGAAAGAGATGCCCTCGAACCCAAGACTTTCTATGCGCTGCCAAAGGGCGACGCCCGCATCGAAGCACCGCCGTCGCGGTCTGCGGGGCGACCCCTCTCCTGGTCCGCCTGGTGCATAGAGGAACTCAAGATCAGGGCTTGATCATGTGTGCAACCGCCGCCGTGACACCTAGTCTAGTCATTCCAACCCAACTGATTAGGCGAGAGCGAATGTTGCCAGACAGGCGAGGCGCTCGGCCTGTCGCTATCGCGATCATCCGCAATGCGTCGCATCTCGGAGCACTGCCCCGCCATGCAACGATCTGGTCGGGACGGATCAGAGCGGCATCTGCCTCGTAAACTCCCGGGCATCGGGACGATCAACGTCAGCCAAGCTCCTCCACCCTCTCGACAAGCGTGACCTCGCACGACCCGGTCACAGGTCGTCACCGACACCACCGGCGCTACCTACAAATCCCCATAGGACTCGCGGCCCAACCTCCAACCATCTCGCGGCTTCTTTCCCTGGAGGCTTTCCGACGTCGGCCCCAGTCATGTGTGCCGCCTCGTCGCGATGGCCCGGCGTCCGAAACCCTTCACAAGAGCACGCATTCTGGGTGCCCACGACTACGGCAGATGCACCTCTGGCAACAGAGATCAGCACCCCCATCCGCAACGGACCGGATTTCATTGTTCCCCACCGGGGCAATGAAGACGGACCCTTTGCTCTCAAGATGGGGCAAAGCCTAGCGCATTGACTTATCGTTGCACAGACGTGAACTCAGTGAAAAGGTCTGCACGCCGCGGTGATACTCTTGCGGCTGCCGTCGAAACAAGGGCCTGTGTGCCCGCAGCATTCGGAAGAAGGTCGCGCCGTTCTATAGGGCGGACCAACAACAGAGGGATATCGGCGAGAAGATCGAGCCTCGTTGTGCCGCTCCCGCTGGCTAAATATTACGAAAAATACGCGAGGTCGCCCCGAGCGCTTCGGACTGGCGGCTTCCACAACTCAGCGCCAGCAGGGGGCGATCGATATGACGTGGGCTGAGTTCCCCACCTGATGGCTTAAGCTGATCGAATAGATTCCAATCCGTTCGGCGTGACGACCTTATTGCACTTGCTCGCGTCGAAAATGGCTGACCCGCGATGATGGCGTTGGCCCCGGGGGACCCCTTGTCGAAAATTCGTCCCATACAAGCACGCATGCCTGCCACCGGGCTGGCGCAGCAAATATCCCTCCAGAACCGGACAGGATCGCTCCAACGCCCGAAGACTTCAGGGTGGTGCTAAGGGCAGTCCTCCTCACCCAGCTCACGGCCGCCTAGATCCATGTCCGCAATACCCTCGATTGCGGGCACGACCAATTAGCAATACGTAACTGAACGAAGTACAAT
>ERZ1370068.8287-contig-7154_pt1 | contig 56333 bp, 72 predicted proteins | sample MGYA00561227_ERZ1370068 | MGnify/ENA primary metagenome ERZ1370068 (study PRJEB38410, sample SAMEA6850437) | metagenome | study: Metagenomic assessment of the ecological functions of the soil: analysis of the soil microbiota associated with the... | reverse complement strand
CAGTTACGCATTGCTGGAGTCTTCCGACAGCGTCCTCGAGCGCGACCTGCGCCTCGGTCGCCGACTGGTAACCCTGACGCACGATCGAGCTGCAGCGCGCGCCGATCCAGTTGTGGAGCGCGTCGGGCAGCGGCTGATCGCTCGACGCCGGCGGTGCGCGCCCGCGCCTCGTTCAGCAGGATGCCGATGCGCTGCGGATACTCGTGGTCGGCGAGCGGACGGCCGAGCACCGAGCGCCAGCGCCGTCAGGCCGATCGCCATCACGTCGGCGCGGTGATCGAAGCGCGGCGCGCCGACCGACGCGGGCACCGACACGCGCAGCTCCTGCCACAGCCGCTCGCGGTTGAACTGCAGCTGCTCGACCGCCGGAACCGAGCACGTGCTCGACGACGATCACCGCGCGCGCGGCGTGACGATCAGCCGCTCGGGCGCGAGCGAGGCCGTGCGCGACGTCGCGTGCATTTTCGTGCAGCAGCGCGATCGACGGCACCACCTGGCGGATGCAGGCACAGCGCCGCGTTGAGGTCGATCTGCAGGTTGCGCTCGTGCGCGACGCGCAGCATGTCCGGAGAGGCGGACGCCTTCGACGTGGTCCGAGACAATCGCGCAGGCCCGACGGATGGCGGTCGATGCGTCGCACGCGCGCGTAGTAGGCGTGGCGGAAGTTCGCGAGGCGCGCCGCGCGCGCTCGCGCAGCGCGAACTCGAAGGACGGGCACCGCCAGCAGCTGCGGGCGCACGCGGAGAATCTGCAGCAGGTCGCCCGTCGCGGCGTCGACCGCGACGACGCGGTCGCCGAGACCGTCAGTGAAGAGCGGCGCTTCGGGCTGGTTGGCGGTCGCGGGCACAGGTGTCATAAACGGATCTCCGATGGTCGTGGGTGCCAGTGCAACCACCGGACCACTAATAAGCGGATCGCCAAAACGGCCGCAACCCTCACGGCACGCGACAGTTCACTCGCACGGACAAGAAATTGGCCGCCTCGCTCCGTCGTTTACAACCATGTCGGTCCGTTTGCGTTTCTGTGATCGGCTTCCATATGCTTTGGCTGGAGGACGGGATGAAAAAGTTTGCAGTGGCGTGCACGGTGCTCCTGGCCGTGGCCGCCGCGCTTCCGCTCGGCGCCGCGAGGCGAGAAGATCGACTACGAGGCCATCGGCAAGATCAAACAACAGGGGATGAGCGCCCAGAACTCGCAGGTCATGGAGATCCCGAGCTGGCTGACCGACGTCTACGGCCCGCGCCTGACGGGCTCGCCGAATATCAGAAGGCCGGCGACGTGGGCCGCCGGCGAAGTTGAAAGAGTGGGGCCTCCAGAACGTCGCGCTCGAGCCGTGGGCCGACACGCAACGGCTTCGTGCGCGGCTGGGAGACCGAGAAGTTCTACATGGCCGCGGTGTCGCCGCAGGCCTTCCCGATTCCCGGCACGCCGACCGGCTGGTCGCCGGGCACCAACGGCCTCGTCCGCGGTGAAGTCGTCCTCGTCACCGAGACGACGCAGGAAGATCCTGCAGAAATACGCCGGCAAGCTGACGGGCAAGTGGATCCTCGCGCAGGCGGCGCCCGACGTCGCGGCGCTACTGGACCGCCGCCGGCGACGCGCGAGACCGCCGAGAGTCTCGAGCGGATGGAGCTCGCGTCGCAACGCCGGCGCCCGAATTCGGCGTGGCGAACCCCAACGCGGGCCGCGGCGACGGTCCGGCGGACAGCGCGGCGGCCGCGGCGGCCAGGGCGGCTTCAACCGCAACGACTGGTTCAAGACCGAAGGCGTCGGCCGGGATCCTGTCCACGACGCCGCGCGGCCACGGCATCTCACCATCGGCAGCGGCAACCGCGACGACCGATCCGGCCGACGCGCCGTCCCGCGCGATCGCGATCCCGGCGGAGCAGTACGGCCGCCTCGCGCGCATGCTCGCGAAGAACCTGCCGGTCACCATCGAGGCCGACATCAAGAACACCTACACGCCCGATCCGCCGATGTTCAACGTCGTCGGCGAGATCCGCGGCACGGACAAGGCCGACGAGGTCGTGATGCTCGGCGCGCACTTCGACTCGTGGCACGCGTCGACCGGCGCGACCGACAACGCCGCCGGATCGGCGGCGATGATGGAAGCGATGCGCATCCTCAAGCAGAGCGGCGTGCACGCTGCGCCGCACGGTGCGCATCGGGCTGTGGACCGGTGAAGAGCAAGGGCTGATCGGATCGCGCGACTACGTGCGCGCGCACTTCGGCACGGCCGATCCGGCCCGGCGGCGGGCAGCGCGGCGGCGGCGCGGCGGATCGCCGACGGCTGCACGTTCACGCCGGAGCACGCGAAGTTCGCCGGCTACTTCAACATCGACAACGGCACGGGCGCGATCCGCGGCGTCTATCTGCAGGCAGAACGACGCCGTCGCGCCGATCTTCCGCGAGTGGATGGAGCCGTTCCGCGAGCATCGGCATGACGACGCTGACGATCCGGCAACACGGGCGGCACGGACCACCAGTCGTTCGACGCGCGTCGGTCTGCCCGGCTTCCAGTTCATCCAGGACGAGGTCGAGTACGACTCGATGACGCACCACACGAACCTGGATTCAGCTACGAGCGGCTGCAGCCGACCGACATGATGCGGAACGCCACGATCGCGGCGGCGTTCGCGTATCCTGACGGCCAACCGCGACGAGAAGCTCCCGCGCAAACCGTTCCCCGCGGTCGCGCCGGCGGGCCGTGGATCCGGCCAGTAAGACGGCACGGCTGCCGACGTGGGACGCCGCGCCGTCTACCTGCGCGCTCGCGCTGGCGTGGACGTGGCCGCTGCCGCTCCACGCCGGCACCGGTTCGCGCACGACCCCGGCGATCCGCTCCTCGTCACCTATCTGCTCTGGTGGAACGGCGCACGTCGTGCCGCCTTCGCACGCGATGTGGAACGCGCCGTTCCCTGCTGGCCGATGCAGGACGCGCTGGCGCTCACGGAACATGGCGCCGGCATGGGCGTCGTCCACGTCGCCGGATCATCTGGCTGGGGGTTCGCCCCTCCTCGCCTACAACCTGCCTGCTCGTCGCGTCGGCCTGGCTTTCGGCGCTCGCGGTCCATGCGCTCGTTCGCAGGTTGACGGCCGATACCGCCGCGGCGTTCTGCGCCGGCGCCATCTGGGGATTCTGTCCGGCATCGCGCATCGCAGCTCGCGCACCTGACCTGCTCGTGGCGTGGTGGGATGCCCGTGGCGCTCCTCGCGCTCCACCGCGTTCTACGAGGGACGGCCGCCGATGGCTCGCGCTGTTCGGCGTCGCATGCTGCTGCAGGCGCTGACGAACGGCTACGACATGTTCTTCTTCCCCGTGCTCGTCGCGGCCTGATCGCGGTGTTCACGGATTGGAGGACGGAATGGCGCGCCGTCGCCGTCCTCGCGGCGTGGGTCGTCTCGCTGCCGCTCCTCCCGGTTCTCTGACGATGACACCGTGCAGCACGCGCTCGGATGTCCCGCACGCGCAGCGAGATGCAGATGTTCAGCGCGCGCTGGCCGCCGTTCTTCCACTCCTCGCCACTGCTGCGCTCTGGCCGTTCCACGAGCCGCGGACGCAAGAGAGGACTTTCTGTTTCCGGGCGTCGCCCCGCTCGGCGCGATCGCCGCGGCGCTGATCGTCCGGACGCCGGCGCGCGATGACGCGCGCGTTTCTCTTCTACACCGGCGCCGCGCCGCTCTTGCGTGGATGGCCGCGGGTCCATCGGCCGAACAGTGGTCCGCCGCGACCCTCTGGCACGCGCATGACTGGTCGGCTGGCTGCCCGGCTACGCAGGTGCCGCGCGCCTGCACGGTTCTTCATGCTGACCACGCTGTGCCTGGCGATCGCGGCGGGTCTCGGCGTCGCCGTGCTCGCCGGCGATCGACGCCTGACGCGCATCATCGCGGCGATCGTCTGCGCCGCCGCCTTCGTGGACGGATGGATCGTCGCGATGCCGATGGGCGCGCCGCCGACGCGCTGCCGTCGTGCGCACCTCGCGGGCGCGCACGTCCTCGAGCTGCCGCTGGACGGACGACAACGTCAACGTCGGGGCGATGTACCGCGGAATGCTCCACGGATTGCCGGTCGTCAACGGCTACGCCGGCTACGTCCCGCCGCACATCGTCGTCCTCGACTGGGCGCTGAAGCGGCACGATCCGTCAGCGCCGACGGAGTTGCGGCGCGGACATCCGCCTTCACGTCGCGAATCGCAAACAATCCGGACGCGCACCCGTGGACGGTGTTCATGGACGCGCAGAACGACGCCGGATGATCGGCGTCACCGGCGCCGGACGGCTCTACCTGATGCCGGCCGCTCCGTTTCCGCGCGTCAGGTGACGATCGGCCCGGCGATTCAGGGGTGCGCGGCGACAGCGGCGACGGTGGCTGACGTTCGACCTCGGCGGCGCGCGCGCCTGCTCGCGCCGTCGAGCTGCGCACGCGCGGACACTTCATCCTGCTGGACACGACGGTGCGCGTGGAGACGTCCCTGGATGGATCGACATGGGACGCTCGCCGCCGAGGAGCCGGCCGGAGGATCCGCGCTGGCAGGCGCGTTCGTCGACCCGCGCGGCGTGCCGATCCGCCTGCTGCTGCCCGATCCGGCCGCACGCTACCTGCGCATCAACACGCCGAGGTTCGGTCCGGCTGCGGTGACGATCTACGGACCGTAGTCACCGGTTGCCGGTTACCGGCTACCGGCCTGCAATGCGCACCGGTCCGCATGTCACGTCGATCCGCTAGCCCGACGCAGGTGTCCTTCAGCGCCTCGAACAGGATCTGGATCGCCGGGCCGAGCGCGTCGACGGGCATGAACTCGGCGTCGCCGTGCATCGACAGGATCGACGCGGCCGGGATGATGCCGGGAAAGATGCCGTAGCTCTTCACGCCCGCGCGGACGGAAGCCGTTGCGCGTCGGTGCCGTAGGGCACCGTCATCGGCGTCACGATCGCGCCGGGATGGTGTCGCGTCGATCGCCGACTTCGAGCGCGCGATAGCAGCGGCGTAGTCCTGCGGCGTCACGACCGGATCCTCGCCGGCGTTGATCGATCTCGATCTTGATCGTCGGATCGGCGAGGCGGCGCTCGAGCTCCTCGATCCACTGCTCCGCCGTGGTGCCGGGCAGCAGCACGGCAGTCGAGCGTCGCCTCCGCCGACCGACGGGATCACGTTCACCTTCGGCGGATCGCCGACGCCGGATCGCAGGCTCGTCAGCGAGATCGTGGACTGCTGGATCGCGTTGTTGAACTTGTTCGTCGCGTCAGCGGCGCCGCCGATGCGCTGCTTCATCGATGTCGACGACCGGGAACGGCGCGCGCCGCGATCGGCTCGCGCGAAGAGCGCGCGACAGCGCCGCCATCAGGTGCTCGTTCGGATTCTGGCCGTGCGGCTGCGAGCCGTGGCCCGCGACGCCTTCGGCGCGCAGCTTGAGCCACATGATCTTCTTCTCGGCGACCGAGATGCCGAAGACCAGCTTGTTCGGCCGTGAACATGTCGCGGCTGCCGAAGCCGCCTTCGTCGATCACGTACTCCGGATCGAGCTCGTCGTAGTGGTTCTTGCGCATCCATTTCGGCGCCCAGGTCGCCGCCGACCTCTTCGTCGGGCACGAACATCAGCAGCACGTCGCGGGTCAGCGGCACCTTCTGCCGGTGCAGCATGATGAACGCGCATAGCAGTACGACGTCCCGATCCCTTTCATGTCGATCGTGCCGCGGCCCCACATCTTGCCGTCCGGCGATCTCGGCGCCGAACGGATCTGTGCGTCCAGCGCGGCCGGATCGGTCGGGACGACGTCCATGTGGCTTTCGAGGAGGATGGCCTTGCCGCCGGTGCCGTCGCCCTTCAGCCGCGCGAGCAGGATCGAGCGGCCCGGGCCGGACTCGTAGCGCTTCACGTCGATCCCTTCGCGCTTCAGGATGTCGCTGCAGGAAGTCGGCGGCCTTCGTCACGTCTCCGGGCGGATTCGACGTGTTGATGCGGACGTAGGCCTGAGCGTCTTCAGCGCCTCGCCCTCAACGGATTTCCAATCCGGCGTCTGCGCGAATGCGATGCCCGGCGAGAGGAGTAGGATGAGAGGCGGCCAATCGACGCAATGACGGGGATTCTACCCGGAGGTGGCACATGCGGAGGGTGCTGATCGTCGTCGCGGGCGCCGCGATGGTCGCAGCGCGGGCCGCGACGGCCGCGCAATCGCCCGCGCCGGCGCCGACGGAGATTGTCGCGCTCGCCGGCCAAGCCGTCGACGCCTACGTCGACGCGTTTTTCCGCCGTCGTCTCCGAAGAGAAGCAGACGCAGAGGCTCGTGCGGCCCGATGGCCGCGTGAGCAAGGTCCGCGAGATCACCGCCGACTTTCTTCTTGTGAAAGCTCGCGGCCCTGGCCCGAGGCGTTCCGCGACGTGATCGATGTGGACGGCTAAGCCCGTGCGCAACCGGCAGAATCGGCTGAAGAAGCTGTTCCTCGACAATCCGAAGACGGCGCCGGAGCTGGCCGACGCGATCGCGGCGGAGAGCGGACGCTACAACCTCGGCGTTCGCCGGCGAGGGGATCGGCCCGCTGCTGCCGATCATCTTTCTGACGCCGCGGATTGCCGAGGGCGTCTGATTCGAGGGCACCGCAGCCGCCCTGACCTTCAGGAGTTCCGACGCCGACCGTGCTGCGGCGCCGCACGGGCGAGGGACCGCACAACATGCCGTCGCACGGCTCTTTCGAGATCGAGCCCGGCACCGGGCGCGTGCTGGCCGCTGAGTTCACGGCCGACGATGCGGACGCACGTGAGGCGGCGACGTTCAAGGTCCGCTACGCGATCGACCCGAAGCTGGACATCAACGTGCCGGTCGAAGTGACGGAGCGCTACTGGCAGCCGGCGAAAGCCGACGCAGACGTGCTGGAGGTGCGCGCGACTTACTCCGGCTTCCGCAAGTTCCAGGTGATCACCGGCGAGCAGATCAAGACGCCGAAGTAGAACGGGGACTCGCCAGGATGCACAGGACGGCGAGGGGGTGCACGCGTGCGAAGCACGGAGGCGTCCTGGCCTTATGATAGAGCACCCATGAAACCTCGTTCGGTTGGCGCCGAGGCTCACGATTGCCGTCGGAGCGCTGCTCGTGACGCTCCACGGCGGCGCGCAAGCCCCGTACGCAGGACGTCGCCATCGACGCCGCGAAATGGATCAAGTCCACGCGCGTCTCCACGACATTCGGCATCGCGTGGCCGTCCGATCCCGGCAACCCGAAATCGGTCAGCACCGCGCTCTACAGCGGATCGCCGTGGCGTCGTGCTCTTCATGCTCGAGCTCTATCGCGCGACCGGCGATGCCGCGTATCTCGACGATGCGCGGCACGGCGCGGATGATCTGGTGACGAAGGTCGGGTCGGAGCCGGCGCCGGGACTCTATACGGGCGTCGCCGGCATCGGCTTCACGCTCGGCGAAACGTGGCGCGCGACCAACGACGAGAAATGCACGCCGCGGCGCGCTCGCCTGCCGGTGCGCGAGATCGAGACGCCGCGCGGGCACGGTCGGCAAAGGCGTCCAGTGGAGCAACACCACCGACATCATCGCGGGCGGCGCGGGCATCGGTCTGTTCCTCCTGTATGCCGACGAGACCCTGCACGCGCCGAACGCGCACGCGCTCGCCGTCCGCGCCGGCGACCGCCTGATCGATCTCGGCGAACCCGCCAGGAGCGGTGCACGGTGGGCGATGGATCCGTCGAGCACGCGCCTGATGCCCAACTTCTCGCACGGCACCGCCGGCATCGCGTACTTCCTCGCGAGCGTCTACAAGGTGACACGCGAGCAACGCTTCCTCGATGCCGCGATCGCGGGGCGAAGTCGACTTGCAGGCGATCGCGAAGACCGACGGCGACATCTGCCTCGTGCAGCACGATCAGCCCCGACAACCTCGATTTGTATTACCTCGGCTGGTGCCACGGCCCCGCCGGGACGGCGCGCCTCTTCTACCAGCTGAGCGTCGTGACCGGCGATCCGGTGTGGATGACGTGGGTCGCGAAGTCGGCGAACGGCATACTCAAGAGCGGCATCCCCGAGCAGCGGACGCCCGGCTTCTGGAACAACGTCAGCCAGTGCTGCGGCAACGCGGGCGTCGCGCGCGTTCTTCCTCGATCTCCATGGCGTCACGAAGGAGAAACGGGTACTCGACTTCGCGACACGGATGACGGCGGATCTCCTCGGGCGCGCCACGCGCGACAGCCGCGGCACGCGCTGGGTGCAGGCCGAGAACCGCATCCAGCCCGACGTGCTCGTCGCGCAGACCGGCTACATGCAGGGGGCCGCGGGCATCGGCATGTGGTTCCTCCGTCTCGACGGCGCGCAGCGCCAGCGCGCGCCCTTCGTCCGCTTCCCCGATTCACCATGGCCGTAGACCCCGAACACCGCGCACAGCGTCGGGCGCGAGCGGCCAACAATGAACGACTGCCGTCGTCGTCGCGCGGTGGCAGTTCGCCTTCACGATCATGTTCCACTACCTCTTCCCCGTCCTGACGATGGGACTGGGGGTGCTGATCGCGGTGCTGAAGACGATGCAGCCTGCGCAGCGGCAACGCGGCGTACGGCGCGGCCGCGCGGTTCTGGGCCCGTATCTTTGCGATCACCTTCGCGACCGGCGTCGTGACCGGGATCCCCATGGAGTTTCAGTTCGGCACGAACTGGGCGCGCTTCTCGCGCTACGCCGGACCGGTCGTCGGACAGACGCTCTTCATGGAGGGCCTGTTCGCCTTCTTCGCCGAGTCGTCGTTCCTGGGCGTGTTCCTCTTCGGCGAGTCGCGCGTGAGCCCGAAAGCGCACTGGCTGTCCGCGGTGATGGTCGCGTTCGGCGCCGTGCTCTCGGGCTACTTCATCGTCGCCACCAACGCGTGGATGCAGCACCCGGTCGGCTACCGCGTCGTGGGCGATCGTGTCGAGCTGACGAGCCTCTGGGCGCTCCTGACGAATCCCTACGTGCGCTGGCGATACCCGCACGTGATCTCCGGATCGCTCGTCACGGCGTCGATGGTGATGGCGGGGACGGGCGCGTTCTATCTCCTGCAACAGGAAGCACGAAGAGGCCGGACGGATCTTCATCCGCGTCGGCGTGGTCGCCGGCGCGATCTGTTCGTTGACGTCGCTGTTTCCGACGGGCGCCTTCCACGGCGAGACCGGTGACGCGTTTCCAGCCGGCGAAAGTGGCGTCGATGGAAGGGCTGTTCAAGACGCAGCCCGGCGCGCCATTGGCGATCATCGGCATGCCGGACACCGGAGCGTCAGGATTGATGGATCCGATTGTCGTGCCGGGACTCATCAGCTACCTGGCCTACGGCAACTTCACCGCGCGCGTCACGGGCCTCAACGACATTCCGGCGGATCAGCATCCGCCGATCGAGATCGTGTACTTACGCGTACCACATCATGGTCGGGCTCGGGACGATCTTCATCGCGATTCTGTCGGCGGCGCTGTTCTTCCTCTGGCGCGGCACGCCTCTTCCGGCGGCGCGGGATGCTGTGGATCCTCATGCTCACGGCGCCGTTCCCGTACATCGCCGACGAAGCCGGGTGGACCGTGGCGGAGGTCGGACGCCAGCCCTGGGCGTCTACGAGCTGCAGCGGCGTCGCGCACGCCTCGTCGCTCAACGTCACGGCAGGGATGACGTATACTCACGCTGTTTGGCTTCATGGGGCTCTACCTCGTCCTCGGGCTGCTCTACCTCATGCTTCTTCGCGCGCATCGTCAATGAGGGCCGGCTCCGGCACGCAGCGAGGCGCCGGCATGACTCTCAATACGGCGTGGTTCCTGCCACTGGCGTTCATGCCGGCTGGCTACGCCGTGCTCGACGGATTCGATCTCGGCGTGGGCGCGTGCACTTTCCTCGGTCGCGATCGCGGCGAGCGCGCGGGCTGATCGACTCGATCGGCCCGTGTGGAACGGCAACGAGGTCTGGCTGCTCGGCGCGGGCGGCGCGCTGGTCGCCGCGTTCCCGACGTTGTATGCGGCGAGCTTCAGCGGGTTCTATCTCGCGCTGATGCTCGTGCTCTGGCTCCTGCTGCTCCGCGGCGTCGGCATCGAGTTCCGCCATCAGATCCACCACGCCCTGTGGGAGGACTTCTGGGACGTCGTCTTTCGATCGCGAGCGTGCTGCTCGCGCTCCTGTTCGGCGTCGCGCTCGGCAACGTGCTGCGCGGCGTGCCGTTCGAGGCGAACGGCGAGTTCCGCGGCACGTTCGCGGTGCTGCTGAACCCTTCTCGATCGTGGGCGGTCTGGCTCGGCGTGGCGACGCTCTCGATGCACGGCGCCTGCTGGGCTGGCGCTCAAGACCGACGGCGATCTGCAGGCGCGGGCGCGGCGGTTCGCATCGGTGCTGTGGTGGGCGTCGCTCGCGCTGCTCGCCTTGATGGTGGGCGCCAGCTTCGTCGTGCGCCCCGGCTTCGCGCGCAACTTCACCGCGCATGTGTGGCCGATCGTCGTCCCGCTGCTGACGCTCGCGGCGCTCGGCGGCCGCGCGCGTTCATCGGCCGCGACGATCTCCGCGCGTTCCTGTGCACGTCGGGCTACGTCGCCGGCATCCTCGCGTCGATCGCCGCCGGCCTCTATCCCGTGCTCCTGCCGGCCGCGCCCGGCAGCGCGGCTGCCAGGCCTCGACATCTCACAACGCCGCCGCTCCACGCGGCAGCCTGCTCTCCGCGCTCGTCATCTGTCTCGTCGGCCTCACGATCGTGAGCGTACTCGGTGAACATCTATCGCGTGTGGAAAGGCAAGACGCGGCCCGTGTACGAAGTAGCGGCGGTCACTGCGGAGGTCGGAGAACGGAGGCCAGAGGGCGGTTTCCGGAAGGCTTGTTGCAGGCGGGAGCGGCCTTCAAAGTGGAAGAGCGCACTGCCCTTTCAACTCGATCCGAAATGCGAGAAGCCTTCCGGAAAACCGTCCTCCGGCCCCGACCTCCGGCCTCCGCAGCAGGTGGCGCTCAACGCCGCGTGCGCGCGATCAGGTCGCGCACGTAGGCGCCGCGCTCGATCGCGATCGGGTTGGTCTGGAGATCCTCGACGGGCCACGGCAGCCGCCACGGTCCAGTTCTCGTCGCTCGACGAGCGCCGGCGTGTTGATGCGCTCGCGCCAGCCGAACACGTCGTGGATCGGCAGCGAGTGACGATGTCGGATCCGGACGCGATAGAGCAGCTGTCGAGGATCGCGTCGCGGGTCGGTGTCGTCGAACGGCGCGTCGGGATCGGCGGCGGCCCGTCGTGATCGACGCGGCCAGCGCGCGCGCGCTCGTCGACCGGCGCCTCGTCCCACCACTCCGCGTTCGTCTCGGTGTCGTGCGTGCCGCTCGTCGCGACCGACGTGCCCGGATAGTGACGCGGGATCCTTGAACGGCCGTCCCGTCGGCGTCCCACTCGCGCTCCCAGCGCAGCACCTTGAAGCCGGGGATCTCGAGCCGCGCGAGCATCTCGCGCACGAACGCCGGGATCACGCCGAGGTCTTCGGCGATGAGCCGCGCGCCCGGCGCGCTCAGCACGTTCGAGCACGCGCTTCGCCCTGGCGGATCTGATCCGGCCTCGTCGGGCGGCGCGAAGGCCGGCGCTGCCGTCCGCGCTCGCGCACGTAGGTGCGGAAGAAGCCGACGAGGTGATCGACGCGGTAACGCGTCGTAGATCTCGGCGCTGCGCCGGCGCGCGCGCCGCGAGCCATTGATAGCCGCCGGCCGCGATCGTGTGCCAGCGGTACGCCGGAAAGCCCCAGTCCTGGCCCGTTTCGGAGAACGCGTCGGGCGGCGCGCCGACCGACGCGTCGAGCCGGAAGTCCTCCTGCCGCGCCCAGACGTCGGCGCTGTCGCCGCTCACCATGAACGGAAGTCGCCGAACACGCCGATCTCGCCGTCTCGCGCGCCTGGCGCCACTGGTCCGCCGCGAGCCACTGCAGGTACGCGTAGAACAGAATCTCGTCCGGCGAGCTCCGCGCGCGCGCCGCGCAGCGCCGCCGGATCGCGATCGCGGAGCGGCGCGTCCCAGTCCGGTCCACGCGCGATCGTCGAACCTGGCGTGCAGCGCGCGGAAGACGCGTGTAGGCGTCGAGCCACCAGCGCGTCGCTCGATGAAGCGCCTGCAAGCTGCGTGCGCGCGCTGTCTGTCGGCCGTCCACTCGTGCTCGACGAAACTGCGCGAACGCCGGCGCGGAACGCCGTCGTCTTCACGCGCGCACGCGCGGCGTAGTCGATCGTCGCCGACGCGCGCGCCGTCTGCGAGATCGCGCGCTCGCGCTCGCCGGCAGCACGACCTCGCCGCCGAGCGCCTGCGATCGTCGGCACGTCCGACGGCCGGCGATGAAGATCGGATCGATCGCCATCGCGCTCATCGCCGAATACGGCGAGTTCTGGCCGCTCGGCCATCTCGTTGAGCGGCAGCAGCTGCACGAACGCGAAGCCCGGCGTCGGACATCCACGCGCCGAGCGCGGGCAGGTCGCATCGAGCTCGCCGATGCCCCAGCTCCGCGCGCGACGGCGTCGAGAAGAGCGGCACGAGCAGTGCCGGCGTGGCGATCCGTGGAAGAAGTCACGCGGCATCGACGACGCTCCAGGATCAGCCGCACGCCGCGCGCGAACACGTCCGGCTCCGGCAGCAGGCTGACGACGAGGAACGCCTCGTGCGCGAAGTCGAAGAAGTAGCCGGGATGGACGACGACGCCGTCGCGCTCGAGCGAGCTCGATCACGAGCGTCCTCCTCGCTGCGCGTCGCCGGCACGCGCAGGACGGCCGACCATCCGCCGTCGGCCGGCAGGACGGTCCACCGCCGGCGACGCGGCCGCCAGTCGCGCGAAGCGCCGCGTCGTTGCCGCGCGACGCGCGCGAGGATCCGCCGCGCGGATCGCGTCGCCCGCGCGCGAGCAGCGATCGCGCGGCGATCTGCACCGGCGTCGAGACCGACAGATACGTGTCGGCAGATCAGCTCCAGCGCGCTCGAGCGCTTGCGGCGACGAGATCCGGCGGGCCGTCGAGCGCGATCCATCCGAGCTTCACCTGCGGCAGACCCGACGCTCTTCGACAGTCCGCCGAGCCGCGCCAGCGAGGCAGCGCGGCGACTCGCAGGGCGGACGGCTCTTCGAGCGGCCGCGGCCAGCGGATAGTCCGCAGAACACTTCGTCCACGATCAGCGCGGCGCCGCGTCGACGCGCAGCGCGACGCCAGCTCATCCGCGTCCTCGGCGTGCAGCACCGAGCCGGTCGGATTGTTCGGGCTGACGGCGAGCACCGCGCGCGTGTCGGCCGGTCCATGCGCGATCCAGCGACGTCGCGATCGATCGTCCACGCGCCGTGATACTCGAGCGGATAGCGCCGCTGCCCGACGCCGTCGAGGCGCGCCAGGTGATCGAAGAGCGGATAGCTGGGGACCGGCGTCAGCACGTCTGGAACGGCCGGGGTCGCAGAGCAGCTTGAACAGGATGGAATACGCTTCACTGGTGCTGGATGTGAGCACGATCCGTTCCCGATCGACGCCAGACCGCGGCGCGCGTAGCGTGTCGGCGACGGCCGCGCGCGCCTCGTGCAGGCCGAGCGCGTCCGGACGATAGTCGAGCGCCGCCGGATCGCGCGAGCGGTCGCAGCAGGTTCGGCGGGATAGTCGATGGCCGCGCGCGTCGGGTTCGAAATCGTCAAGTCGAGCAGCGGCTGACGCGCCCGCGCCGCCGCCAGCGCCCGGGCCACGCGCGTCGGCGCGCGATCGTCAGGCACGCGCATCGAGAACAGAGACACGCTCTAGCGTATTCTTAATCATGCGAAGACTGCTCCCGATCGCCGTCGCGGCGGCGCTCGCGCGCCAGGGCGCCCAGCGAGTGCTCCGGCCCAGAAAGCCACTCGACGTTCGCCTTACACGCAGTTCGATCTGCCCAACGGCCTGCACGTCATCCTCCACGAAGATCATACGGTCCCGCTCGTCACGGTCAACGTGTGGTACCACGTCGGCTCCGCGCACGAAACGCCCGGGCGGACCGGCTTACCTTCGCCTTCGCCTTGAAGTGGGTCTCGTCGACGACCTCGATCGTCTCGACGCCCGGCCCGCACGGCCCGACCTGGTCGGGATCCATGAGGAAGGCCCAGACGCGGTCGCGCGGGGCGTTGATCTCGACCGTGCCGCTGGAACTTCATGAAGCCTCCATGGAGTGCGTGCCCGGCGCGGCCGCGAGGAAGACCGCCGGCTCGCGGACGAACCGCGTCCGGCAGCCGATCGAGCAGAACGCGTAGATGGTGCCATCGTGCTCGGCGAGGTGCCGGGCGTGCGCGGGGTCGACGATCCATGCCCGCAGACCGGGTCGGTCGTGACGATGTCGTCGGCGGCCGCCAGCGAGACGCCGCCCGCTGCGCCGACGAGGCCCGGCGATCGCCTCGTCCCCGGCGATCGTCGCCGGTCCGGGCGACGCCACGAAATCGGCCCGGCCGCGGCGGACCTGGATCGAGCTCGGCGAGGATCGAGAGCGCGACCTCCTCGGGCGTCTCGGCGCCGAGGTCCATGCCGGCCGGCGCCCGCAGCGCGGCGAGCCGCTCGTCGGCGAGGCCCGTCTCCTCGCGCAGCCACGCGCGGACGGCGGCGGCCGCGCGTCGGCGACGCGACGAGCCCGACGTACCGGGCGTCGCGGCGGAGCGCCCCGGCGAGCGCCTCCTCGTCCCACTGGCCCTGGGTCGCGACGACGACGTACGGGCTCGCGCTCACGCTCGACCGCGACGAGGTTCGTATCGGTCCGGACCTCGCGCGGCCGCCGGAAACGCCGAGCGTCGGCGATCGGGTCGAACAGCGTGACCTGGAAGCCCGGCCGCGGTGCCCAGCTCGACGAGCGCGCCCGCGATCGGGGTGATGCCGGCGACCCACAGGAGCGGCTCTCGGCAGGTTCGGTTCCACGTAGATCTCCAGCGTCCCGCCCGAGTGGCAGGTCATGACGAGCTCGATGATGCCGTCGCCGCGACGGCCCTCGGCCAGGGCGTTCTTCGACAGCCGAAGCAGGCGCGGCTGGCCGTCGGCGAGGGCGTGGAGCGCCTCGCGGACGACGACCGGCTGGGCGCACGAGCCGCCGACCCAGCCCTCGATCGTGCCGTCGGGATGGACGATGCCGTGGGCGCCCGGCCGCGCCGACGTCGGTCGGGCGACGGCGACGACCGTCGCGAAGGCGTACGGCCGGCCGGCCGCCGAGAGCTCGGCGGCCCGCTCGAACAGGTTCCGGCTCGTCGTGCGACGGTCGACCGGCGGTCAGGCGGCTGACCCCCTTCTCGCGGAGGATCGCCCAGACCTTCTGCGGGCGTGATCGGGATGTCGATGTTGCGCACGCCGAGGTGCCAGAGCGCGTCGACCACCGCGTTCGCGATCGCCGGCGGGCGCCGACGGTCGCCGACTCCCACGCCCTTCGCGCCGATCGGGTGGTGCGGCGACGGCGTCGTCGGTCTTGGCGACCTCCCAGGCGGGCGTCTCGACGCGCCGTCGGCAAGCAGGTAGTCCATGAACGTGCCGGCGAGGTTGTTGCCGTTGCTCGTCGTAGGTGATCGCCTCGTACAGCGCCGGCGCGAGGCCCATCGTGAGCCCGCCGTGGATCTGGCCGTCGACGATCATCGGGTTGATGATGTTGCCGCAGTCGTCGACCGCGACGAAGCGGCGGACGTGGACCTGCCCGGTGCCCTTGTCGATGTCGACGACGCAGATGTAGCTGCCGAACGGGAACGTCAGGTTCGGCGGGTCGTAGTAGTCGACCGCCTCGAGCCCCATCTCCATCCCCTGCGGGAAGTTCGTGTAGGCCGCGAACGCGATCTCCTGGATCGTCTTGGCCCGGTCGGGCGAGCCCTTGACGAAGAACTTGCCGTTCGTCCACTCGAGGTCGTCCTCGGACGCCTCGAGGAGATGCGCGGCGAGCTTGCGGGCCTTGTCCTTGATCTTGCGGGAGGCCATCGCGGTGGACGCTCCGGAGGTCGGCGTCGACCGCGAGCCGTACGTCCCGAGCCCGTACGGCGCGGTGTCGGTGTCGCCGTACTCGATCTTGATGTCGGCAACCGGGAAGCCGAGCTCCTCGGCGATGATCTGGGCGTAGGTCGTCTCGTGGCCCTGGCCCTGGGTCTGCGACGCCGATCCTGGCGAGCACCTTGCCCGTCGGGTGGACCCGGATCTCGCAGCCGTCGTTCATCTTCAGCCCGATGATGTCGAAGTCGTGCGACGGGCCCGCGCCGACGATCTCGGTGAAGCGAGCAGATGCCGATGCCCATGAGCTCGCCGCGGGCGCGCTTCTCGGCCTGCTCCCGGCGCAGGCCGGCGTAGTCGATGATGTCCATCGCCTTCTGGAGCGCGGCCGGGTAGTTGCCGGAGTCGTACTCCCAGCCGGTCGGCGACTTGTACGGGAACTGCTCGGGCTGGATGAAGTTCTCCATCCGGAGCTGGGCCGGGTCCTTGCCGATGTCGTGGGCGAGGATGTCGACCATCCGCTCGATCGCGTGGACGGCCTCGGTCACCCGGAACGAGCAGCGGTAGGCGACGCCGCCGGGCGGCTTGTTCGTGTAGACGCCGTCGACCTCGACGAACGCGTCGGGAAGTCGTACGAGCCGGTGATGACGTTGAACAGCCCGGCCGGGAACTTCGACGGGTCGGCCGCCGCGTCCGAGTAGCCGTGGTCGGCGATCGTCTTGACCTTCAGCCCGGTGATCTTGCCGTCCTTCGTGGCGCCCAGCTCGGCGTGGATGTGGTAGTCGCGGGCGAACGAGTCGGCCTGGAGGTTCTCCGAGCGGTCCTCGATCCACTTGACCGGCTTGCCGGTGGTGAGCGAGGCGACGACCGCGAGCACGTAGCCCGGGTAGACCGGCACCTTGCCGCCGAACCCGCCGCCGATGTCGTGGGTCTTGACCCGGATGTTCTGCTCGGGGCAGGCCGGCGACGAGGGCGAGGACGGTCCGGATCGCGTGCGGCGCCTGGCTCGTCATGTGGAGCGTCAGCTGGCCCGCGGACGGCGTCCCAGTCGGCGACGCAGCCGCACGTCTCGATCGAGGCGACGTGGATCCGCGGGATGTAGATGTCCTCGGAGATCGTGACGTCGGCGGCGGCCAGGGCGGCGTCCGCCTTCGCCTCGTCGCCCGACTCCCAGTGCCAGATGTGGTTGTTCTGCTTGTCCGGGCCGCGGTCGGGCCGGAGGACGAACGCGTCGCGGCTCGAGCGCCTTGTGCGGGTCGACGATGACGGGCAGCGGCTCGTAGTCGACCATGACCGCGGCGACGCCGTCGGCGGCGGCGTAGCGGGACGTCGCGACGACCGCGGCGACCTCCTGGGCCTGGTACATGACCGTGTCGGTCGGCAGCACCATCTGCTTGTCGCCGGCGAGCGTCGGCATCCAGTGCGAGGCCGGCCTTCTCGAGGTCGGCGCCGGTGATGACCGCGGCGACGCCCGGGACCTTGAGCGCCTCGGTCGCGTCGATGCCCTTGATCTGTCGCGTGGGCGTACGGGCGAGCGGACGATGTCGAGCCAGAGCTGGCCCGGCAGGTTGAAGTCGTCGATGTACTCGCCGGCGCCGCGGATGAACCGCGGGTCCTCCTTGCGCTTGACCGAGTGGCCCATGCCCCCGACCTCGGGGGTGGTCTGGAGCGTGCTTCGGTGGTCATCTCGTCACTCCCGCTCAGCCGGCAGTCGGTCGCAGCGGCGCGACCGGCGCGGACTCGGCCGCGCGTCAGCTCGCCGGCCGCCTGCTGGATGGCCTTGACGATGTTCACGTAGCCCGTGCAGCGACAGAGGTTGCCGCTGATCCCCGCGCGGATCTCTTCCTCGTCGGGCTCCGGGTTCTCGTCCAGGAGCCAGGCCGCCTGCATGATCATGCCCGGCGTGCAGAAGCCGCACTGGAGGCCGTGCTGGTCCCAGAACGCCTGCTGGAGCGGGTGGAGCGTCGGCGCCGTCGGCCATGCCCTCGATGGTCTTCACCTCGGCGCCGTCGGCCTGGACCGCGAGCATCGTGCAGGACTTGGCGCTCTCGCCGTTGACGTGGACGGTGCACGCGCCGCAGTTGCTCGTGTCGCAGCCGATGTGGGTGCCGGTCAGCCCGAAGTGTGTCGCGGAGCAGGTGGACGAGCAGGAGCCGCGGCTCGACGTCGGCCTCGCGGGCCTCGCCGTTGACGGTGACCGTGATGTGCATGGTCGGCTCATCGTGGCCTGCCTCTATGCGAACGCGCGGGCGCGCTCGACGGCGGTGCGGAACGACCGGACGGTCATCTCCGCGACCATCGCCCGCTTGTAGTCGACGGGGCCGCGGACGTCCGCGGCGGGCTCGCTCTGGGCCGCGGCGGCGCTCGCCGGCCGCGCCGATAGAGATCCTCGCTCGGCGCCTGGCCGACGAGCGCGGCCTCCGCGCTCGGTCGCCGCGAACGGGGCTCGGCGACACGCCGGTCACGCCGATCCCGATCCGCTCGATACGTGCCGTCGTCGCCGAGCCGGACGACGACGGCGACGCCGACCGTCGCGAAGTCGCCGACGCGTGCGCTCCGAGCTTGCTGTAGCCGCCGCCGCGGTGTCGCGCCGGCGCGGGATCCGGATCTCGGTCAGGACCTCGGTCGGCTCGATCGCGGTCGTGAACGTGTCGAGGAAGAAGTCACGGGCCTTGATCGCCGCGCTCGCCGCTCCTTGCCGCGGACGACGATCGTCGCGTTCGACGCGAGCAGCGCGGCCGGCCAGTCCGAGGCCGGGTCGGCGTGGGCGACGGAGCCGCCGATCGTGCCCCAGTTGCGGACCTGCGGGTCGCCGATGCCGCCGGCCACGTCCTGGATGAACGGGTAGTGGTCGCGGACGATCGGGTTCTCGTTGATCTGGCGATGCGTCGCCCGGGCGCCGATCCGGAGGTCGTCGTCGGTCTCGATGATGCCGTCGAGCCCGCCGACGTCCTGGAGGTCGACGAGGATGCCCGGCTGGCCCAGGCGGCAGCTTGAGCAGCGGGATGAGGCTGTAGCCGCCGGCGAGGAGCTTCGGCCTCGCCCTCTCTCTCGTTGAGGATCCGGATCGCCTCGTCGAGGCTCGCCGGACGGACATACTCGAATGAAGCCGGAATCATCGCGCGACCGTCCTCCTCCACCGGATACGTGGTGTGCGGCCCGCGGGTTTCAAGCGGGCATCGGCGGTGACGATCGGGCCGTCGGTCGAACGGGAAGCTAGGTTCTGGGGGATTGTCCGGCCGGGGTCCGCGCTTGGAACTTGAGTATGCGCCGGGGATCGTTTCAGCGTCAACGAACTCCGTTCAATGCCGCTGCGCGCTGCTTTGCCATCGGCTGTCGATTCCGGCCGAGCCGTTCGTCGTCTCGGGGTGAACGGCGGACCAGGAGTCCCCGACAGATGAGGAGGTTCCCGATGGGAGCTCAGGTCATTCACGTCGAGGTCACCGGCAAGGACGGAGCCAAGCTCCAGAAGTTCTTCTCGGAGGTCTTCGGCTGGAACATCGACACGAACAACCCGGGCGGCTACGGCATGTACCGCCAGGAGGACGGGCTGACGGGCGGGATCGGCGCGCGCAGGAAGGGACGCAGGGCGGCGTGACGTTCTACGTCCACACCGACGACCCGAAGGGCGACGCTCGCCCGGGCCGAGGCGGCCGGCGGCCGGGTCCTGATGCCGCTGACCGAGGTGGCGCCCGAGACGACGATCGCGCTCTTCGCCGATCCCGAGGGGCACGTCATCGGGATCATGTAGTCCTCGGCGACGCAGCGAAGGCCGGGTCCGCGGTTGCGGGCCCGGCCTTCGTAGTTCCTTCCGAGCGATGATCGCGCTCGGCCGCGATCAGCCGACCTCGGCCGGCACCTTCATCGGCGCGCCAGTCTCGACGTACGTCTTCAGCCCCGAGACGATGTAGACGATGCCGCCGGCGAACTCCTCGGCGATCCTCGTCCCCGCGACGAGGCCGCTAGTCGTCACGGTCAGCTTCGAGCCGCCGTCGTCCTGGGGCTCGATGTCCCAGGGCATCGTCACCGGGCCGCCGGCCTCGGCCTCCGGATCCCAGCGGGCGTGGAACGTCATCCTCACGAACCGGCCGGGGTCGACGTCGAGGACCTCGCCGTCGGCGGCGGTCGTGCCGTCCGGGTAGAGGTAGACGATCCGGCCGCCCTTCGACCAGTCCGAGTCGACGTGGGTGCCGTAGTAGTACCGCTCGGTCTCGACGCCGTCGGTGATCGCCCGCCAGACCCGGTCGGGTGACGCCTTGATGTAGACGGAATAGACGTGGTCGGGAGCGCTCATCGCCTCAGCCTCCAGGGTCGCTTCATCGCCGCCATCGCCCCGACGACCGGCTCGGCGAACTTGCCGATCCAGCGGTCGTGGACGAGGCGGATCGGGACCGGGTTGAGGAAGTGGCGCTTCTCGCGCCCGTCGCGCCGGGTCGTCACGAGACCCGCCTCCTCGAGCACGCCCAGGTGGCGCATGACGCCGAACCGGGTCATCGCCGGCAGGTACGCGCACAGCTCGCCGAGCGTCTGGCCATCGCGCTCGAAGAGCCGGTCGAGGAGGATGCGCCGGCTCGGGTCGCTGAGCGCCCGGAACGCCGGAGCCATCGGGTCGTCGGTCATGACTCGACTTTATGTGACTAATCAGTCACGTGTCAAGATGTGGTGCCGACACGCTGCCCCAGTCGCGTCGTGCGCGCGTAGCATCCGGCTTCCGACACTGGGATCGGATCGGGCGCGCGAACGTCGCCGCCATCGCGTCCGGAGCTGTCGGACTGGGGGTGCGGGAACCGGTTGGTAACAGCGCACCGTCGGCGCGTCATGGCGGCTCCAGCGGGGCGCCGCGCGCCGTGCGATACAGAGAACGACGATCCTGCCCGCCCCCTCGACACGCTGTCGGATCTCGGCGAGCGTCCTCGTCGAGACAGTCAACGTGAACTGAGGAGGCAAGCCCCATGGCGGTTGAGCAGCAGTCCCAGACCCTGGCAGCGTTCGTGCTCGAGAACGGAGCGAGCGGCGCAGCGACTCCTGGAGGCGGTCCAGAAGGTCGACGCGGTCGACGACAACGTGAAGGTCGTCGACGCCGCGATCGCCGAGCGGACGAAGTTCCGCGGCCGGGTCAAGGTCCACCAGACCAAGGACATGGGGGCCATGAAGGGTGGCGTCCACGGCGCCGCGATCGGCGTGGTCGTCGGCGCGCTCGTCGCCGGCCCGGCCGGAGCCGTCGCGGCCGGCGCGGCCGGCGGGCTGCTCCACAGCCTGCGGAGCCGTTTCCACGACATCGGCATCGACGACAAGTGGATGCGCGAGGTCTCCAAGGAGATCGACAAGGGCAAGAGCGTCCTCTTCCTCCAGTACGAGGGCAGCTGGGCCGCCTCGATCGGGCTGATCGAGAACGCGATCAAGGCCGAGAACGCCCTGCTCATCCAGAGCACGCTGCCGCCCGAGACGGCGGCCGCGCTCCAGGCGCTGGTCGCAGCCCGCTGCCGAAGTGCTCGGCGGCGACGAGGTCGTTTCCGACTTCGAGGTTCAGGTCGAGGAGGCCCCGGAAGAAGAGGCGCCGGCCGAGGAAGCGGCTCCCGCCGCGGTCGCTGCCGTTGCGGCGTCGGACGCCACCAACGGGCACACGCCCGGCGACGACCTGACGCAGCTCGTGGGCATCGGCCCCAAGGCCGCGGCCGCGCGCTGGCGGCGGCCGGGATCTCGACCTACGCCGCGCTGGCCGAGACCAACGAGCCGCAGCTCCGCCACGCGCTTCACGAGGCCGACATGATGCCGCCCGGCAACGTGGCGACCTGGCCGATGCAGGCCTCGTACGCCACCAAGGGCGACTGGCAGGGCCTGATGAAGCACAACGAGAAGGCCATGGCGGGCAAGGCCAAGGCCGCCGCAGCCGCGGCGGCGAGCGGCTGTCGCGGCCGCGCCGGACGACCTGACCCAGATCAACGGCATCGGGCCGCGGATCCAGTCGATCCTCAACGAGGGCGGCATCACCACGTACGCCGAGCTGGAGCACGCGAACTCCGGCGACCTCCGCTCGATCATCGCCGTCGGTGGCGCGCTTGCCGCCGTCGAGCCTCGACAGCTGGCCGACCCAGGCCTCCTACGCGTCGCGCGGGGACTGGTCGGGCCTGGCGAGCTACAACCGCCACTGAACGACGCGCGGGTCCTCGCCCGGGTCACCCCGGCCCGGGCGGGTCCGCATGCTCGAACGCTCGCCGACGCCGACCATTGAGGTCAGCCGCCCAGCCGAGCAGACCCCGTCGGGCGTCGGCCAGGCCCTTCGTCGTTGCCCTCGTCGCCCGCGAGGCCGGTCAGGTCGCCGCGGCTACGGCGACGCGAGAAGTACCACGCCTGGACGGCCCACCGGAACGCCAGGAACGCCGGCGCATCCGGCCAGCTCGTCCGGTCGAGCGCGGCCCGTCCGCGCGTACGCCGCGAGGACGCCGTCGTTCGTGTCACAGCCACGGCCGACGCCACGTCGTACAGCAGCGGCCCGTGGACACGCCGCGCCCCAGTCGATCATCGCCACGCCCCGATCCGAGGAGCGAGGAACGCCTCCGGGCGCCGGGTCGCCATGGAGGATCCCGTGGGTCGCGGTCCGGCGCGATCCGCTCGGCGGCCTCGATCGCGTCGACGGCAGCCTGCCGGAGATCCGGTTCCGTCGATCGCCGTCGGGCTCGAGCCAACGCCACGGCCAGCGGTCGAGGGCCTCCGGGACGGGAGCGTCGCGGAGCAGCGCGTGAGCCCGTCCCAGCGTTCTCGCCGACGAGATCCCGTGTCGCCGTCGACGCCCCCCAGCTCACGACCCTCCACGAACTCGAGCAGGGCGACGACTCGATCGCCGCGAAGACGCTCGTTCCGCAGCGGTGCGCCGGTTCCGAGCCCGGTGAGCGTCGAGCCACGCGGCGACCTCGCCGGCCGCGCGCGTCCGTCGGGGCGGCGATCTTGAGCACGTATCGCTCGCCGCCCGCCGAGACCTGCCAGGTCGAGGAGTTCATCGCGAGCAGCGCCGAGATCGTCGCGTCTCGCGGCCAGCCACTCCCGCGACGGCCTCGCGGGCGATCCCCTCGTCGTCCGTCGGCCGATCCATGATTTGTGAAGGTACCCCGACTTCGGGCGGCCAAGGCAGGACGTACACTCGCCCGATGAGCGCCGGAGCCGGTGCTCGCGATGATGATCCTGCTGGTCGCGACTCGGCCGTTCGAGGTCCGCGCGTGGCGCTCTGGCGGATCTCGGACCGGACGGCCGGCGATCCTGATCCTCGGTCGCTTCCCGCTGATCGGACTCCGTCGTCGGCGTGTTCGGCGGCGCCGGGCTCCCCGCCACCGCGCTCCTCGTCGGGCGCTGATGTGCATCCCGGCGGTCCTGCTGTGCGGCTGGTCAGCTCCGCCGGATCCAGGTGGCCCACGCCGACCTGCCCGCATCGCGGCCGCCGCTGGATCTCGGGTGAATGGCGCTGATCGACGTCTACCTCGCCCGGACGCCACGCTCGCGCGAGCTGTTCGAGCGCGCGACCGCGCTCGATCCCCGGCGGCTCGACCCGACGACGGTCTTCAACCCGCCGTACCCGCCGTACATGGTCCGCGGCGAGGGCCTCCGGATCGTGGACGTGCGACGGCAACGAGTACCGCGACTTCCTCGGCAACTACACGTCGCTGATCCTCGGGCCACTCGCACCCGGCCGTCGTCGCGGCGGTCATGACGCAGGTCCGCAAGGCCTCGGCGTTCGCCGCCCCGACCGAGGCCGAGGTCGAGCTGGCCGAGGAGATCATGCGCCGGCTGCCGTCGCTCGGAGCGGGCTGCGGTTCACGAACTCCGGCACGGAGGCGACGATGTTCGCGATCCGGCGGCCGCGGGCGTTCACCGGGCCGGGACCTCGTCGCCCGCTTCGACCAGCGCCTACCACGGGACCCACGACACGGTCCTCGCCGCACTCGCCCGGCGTCCCGGCCGGCGATCGAGCGACCTCGTCGTCGATCTGCCGTGGGGCGACCCGACGGCGTCGAGCGCAGCTCGCCGGCCGCGAGCGCGAGCCTCGCCGCGATCATCATCGAGCCGGTCCAGGGCGCCGGCGGCGTCCGTGCGGCCGATCCCAGCGTTCCTCCGGTTCCTGCGCGAGCTCGCGACGCGCATCGGCGCGCTGCTGATCTTCGACGAGATCATCGCGTTCCGGGTCGCGCCGGAACGGCGCGCAGGGCGTCTTCGGCGTCCGCGCCGGACCTGCACGACGCTCGGCAAGATCGTCGGCGGCGGCTACGCGCTCGCGGCGTTCGGCGGCTCGGGCCGAGATCATGGACCGCTTCGACGCCCGGCGGCCGGGCGCGGTGAGCCACGGCGGGACGTTCAACGGCAACCCGGTCGCCGCGGCGGCCGGTCTCGCGATCGCTGCGCGAGCTGACGCCGAGCCAGCTACGACGGCCTGGCGGACCTCGGCGAGCGCCTCCGGGCCCGGCTGCGCGGAGCTCGATCGCGCGGGCCGGGATCGACGCCCGGGTCGACGGCATCGCGCTCGCTGTTCCAGGTCTTCCGCCGGGCCCGACGCTCGACGGCGAGGACGGCGCTGACCGCCGAGCCAGACGCTCTTCCTCGGCTTGCTCGTCGACGGGTTCCACCTCGCGCCGCGCGGCATGGGCGCGATCTCGACGCCGGTCACGGAACGCGATGTCGACGACCTGGCGGACGCGATCGTCGGCGCGGCTGGCCGCGATGTCCGGCCGCGGCTCGCAGGGTATCCGGCCGCTACCCGCTGACTCGAGGGCGGCGACCAGGTCAGGATGCCCACCTGGCCGACCGGCGGCGTCGCCAGCGTCAGCCGTCGTCGTCGCGCTCGCGGGCCATGTCGCGGAGCGCCGCTCGGAACGTCGCCGGTCCTTCTCGCCGTCCTCCTCGACCCAGAGCTGGCGGCGCAGGAACGTCGCGGAGAGCCCTCGAACGAGTCGAACGTCCGCTGCGGCCGCTCGACGCGGCGGATCTCCGTGCTGCGGCCCTTCGCCCGGAGCAATTCGACGAGCTCCGGCATCGCCGGCAGCGGGACGCGCTCCATGCCGTGGACGACCGGCCAGAACGGGTCGGCGGCCGACGCCGGGCTCTGGTCGGTCAGCATCGCGACGCACAGCCGCGACGCCGCCCGCTCAAAGGCGTCGATGAACGGCCCGATCTCCTCGATGTCATAGCCGACGTGGGCGATCAACGCGACCTCGGCGACTGGCGGCGCAACCGAGCGCGGCGAGCGCCGCGGGCCACGCCCCGGCGACGATCCGGAGGTTGTCGACGCCGTGCTCCTCCTTGCCGGTCCGAGCGCGTTCCGCATCGAGACCGACGGCTCGACCGCGATCACCTCGGCGACGTGGGCGGCGAGCGGCAGCGCGTACCGGCCCGCCCCGGCCCCGACGTCGAGCCAGCGGTCCTCGGGCTCGGCGAGGTCGATCAGCGCGTCGAGCGCCTCTCGCCAGTCCGCCGCGGGTCCGCGACGAAGAGCGACGAGACCGGCGCGTAGAAGTCGCGGTCGGGGACCTCGCGGACCTTGTCGACCCGCTCGCGGTTCGCCCGGACGCGCTCCGCCCAGGCGTCTTCGAGCGTGTCGGCGGTCGCGGTCGTCATCGCTTCACGATACGTCCATCCGGGCCCGATCGGCTTCCTCGAGCCGCTCGCAGGTCGTCGGGCGTGTCGATGTCAGGGTTGCGCCGCCGACCGGCACCTCGAGGACGAGGTCCGGGTCCGACGCCAGCAGCGGACCGAGGCCGCGGTCGCCGCTCGCCTCGTCGACGAGCTCGAACGCCGCCTCGCGGAGCAGCACCGGGTTCGCTCCCGCCGCCGTCGGCGTAGCGCGGGACGATGACCGGCCGATCGCTCGACCGGGCCGCGGCGACGAGCGCCCGGATGACCTCGGTCCGGGTCCGCGGCTGATCGCCCAGCACGATGACGACCGCGGCGGCCGGCGCCGGCGTCGATGGCTGCAGCCGCCGCGACGCCGACCTGGAGCGAGCTCGACAGGTGGCGCGGGTCGGGGTTGCGGACGAGCTGCTCGTCGAGCCAGTCTGATGCCGTCCTCGATCTCGTCGGCGGCGTGGCCGAGGACCACGATCGACCTTCGTGCCGATGCCCGCTTCGCGGACCGCGTCGAGGACGTGCTCGAGATCGGCCGGCCGTCGAGGCGGGCCAGCGCCTTCGGCGAGCCGAACCGGCTCGACGCGCCCCGCCGCGAGGACGACGGCGGCGGACTCGTCACCCCGCTGGCGGCTCCAACCGGCGCGCTCGCCGCCGAGTCAGCGGCATCCGGCGTTCCGAGGCCCTTCGGCGGTGCTCGACCATCGGCCGGCCCGACCCGCCGTAGCGCTCGGCGACGATCTCGGCCATGATCGCGAGCGCCGGTCTCGGCCGGGCGCGACCGCCGAGGTCGAGCCCGACCGGTCCGCGCAGGCCGCGCCAGCTCGTCGTCGCTCACGCCGGCGGCCCGCAGCCGCTCCCGGCGATCGCCTCTGCGTCTTGCGGCTGCCGACGGCGCCGACGTAGCGGCAGCCGCGGTGGAGCGCCTCGACGATCGCCGGCTCGTCGAACTTGACGTCGTGGGTCAGGACCGCGACCGCGTCGTCCGGGCCCAGGCCGATCTCGTCGGCGACCTCGTCCGGCCAGCCGACGATCAGCCGGTCGACCGACTCCGGCGGAAAGCGTTCCGGCGTGGCGAACGACGCGCGGCCGTCGATGACGACGGTCTCGTAGCCCGAGCTCGCGGGCGAGCCGCACGAGCGACCGCGCGACCTCGACCGCGCCGACGACGACGAGCCGCGGCTTGACCGGGAACGCCTCGACGAAGACAGAGCGGCCCTCGATCTCGACGGTCCGCGAGGTGCCTCGGAGCGAGCGCGTCCCGGGCCGCGGCCGACGAGCGCGGCGTCGGCCGGCGGCGAGCCGAGCGACCCGTCAGCTGATCCCGCTCGCGCCGACGATCACCGGCGCCGGCGGGAGCCTCGCCCTCGCCGGGCTCGGACCGGCCGAACTCCGGCGGCGGCGCGTCGGCCGGGCAGCGGGGATCGACGGCGACACGTCCGCAGCTCCATCGCCGCGGCGGCGCGTCGCAGTCCCGGACGCGCGGGCTCGATCAGCACGTCGATCGTCCCGCCGCAGGCCAGCCCGACGTCCCACGCCTCCTCGTCGCTGATCCCGTAGCGGATCACCCGGGCGTGCGCCGTCGCGCCGGGCGCGCTCGATCTCCTCGCGCCGCCGCGCCCTCGACGCAGCCGCCGCTCACGGAGCCCGCGATCCGGCCGTCGTCGGCGCCCGGAGCAGGACTGCGCCTTCCGGCCGCGGCGGCTGCCGAACGTCCGGACGACGACCGCCCGGCCCACCCCGATTCCGTCCGCCCGCCAGGACTCGAGGGTCTCGCGAACCTCTTTCATGCCGGGAGTATCCTCCAAACGCCGGTGGCGGGGCCGTCAGCGCGCGACGGCGGTCAATCGGGCTCAGGCGCCGCGGTCGCACCGTCGGGCCGGTCGGCCACGGAACCTCCGGCTTGGCGGCGGCGATCGTCGCGGCGGCGGCCGATGCGGTCAGCGGCCGGGCGACGTCGGGCGGGACGCGACCCGCCCAGAGCGGCGTCGGCGGCAGGTCCGCGGATCGTCGAGCTCGCCGCGCGCCCCGGCGTCGGCCGCGGCGGCCGCCCCGCCACCGCCGCGCGTCGCTCGTCCGGACGCCGGCCAGGATCTCGCCGAGCCGCTCGAGGCTGGCGACGGTGCCGGCCGGCGAGGAAGTCGTCGATGTACGGGTAGGCCGCCCGCATCCCGCCGGCGAGCGGCTGGTAGCCGGGCGTGCCGGCGAGCGGGTTGAGCCAGACGAGGCGGTGGCAGTTGCGGCGGAGGCGGGCGGTCTCGGTCGGCGACGAGCGCCGGGTCGCCGCGGTCCCAGCCGTCGGAGACGACGATCACGACGCCGCTGCGTCCGCAGCGTCCGGCGCGCCCAGCTGGAGGTTGAAGTCGCGGAACGACTCGCCGATCCGCGTGCCCGCCGGCCCAGTCGTTCACGGCGTCGGCGACGCGTGGCGAGCGCGCGGTCCCGATCGCCGGTCGCGCAGCAGCCGCGTGACGCGCGTCAGCCGCGTCCCGAACACGAACGACTCGGTCTTCACCGAGGACGCCGCCGACAGCGCCTGCACGAACCGCAGCAGCAGGCGCGAGTGGCGCTCCATCGAGCCCGAGATGTCGCACAGCACGACGAGCGGCCGCGGCCGCCGGATCGGCCGCCGCCAGACCCAGTCGATCGACCTCGCCGCCGGTCGCCGAGGTTGCGCCGGAACATCGCCCGCGGCGCGAGCAGCCGGCCGTGGTGGTGGAGCTCGTAGCGGCGCGTGCGGCGCAGCTCGAGGCGCGGCTCGAGCAGGTCGACGAGCCGCTCGGCGTCGCGCAGCTCGGCCGGCGTCATCCGGTCGAACTCGCGATGGCGGAGCGCCTCGGCCGCGCAGTACGCATCCGGGGCGACGATGATGCGCCGTCGGTGTCGGCCTCGTCGACCGCCGTCGTCGCCGCCGGACATCGGGCATGCGGCGTCCCGTCGACGGTCCCGTCCTCGCTCCGCCGCTCGTCGCCGTCGGGGCGGCGCGGGCCTCCTCGCTGCCGGTCTCGGGCGGCACGACGTCGTCGGAGTCATCGTCGCCGGGCACCGTCGTTCGGGCTGCGCTGCGAGCGGCGCTGCGCGCCACCAGCGGTCGAAGACCGCGTCGTAGACGCTCGAGGTCGTCGCGGCGCCGGACGAAGACCGCCGCGCCGGCCGCCCGGACCTGGTCGCGATCTGCCGATGTCGACGAGCGTCAGAGCGCGCGGGCGAAGTCGACCGCCGCCCCGAGGTCGATCGCGCAGCCCGCGCGCGCGCAGCGCCCGCCCGAACCCGACCGCCTCGCCCGAGCAGGCAGCCGGCCGTCGACCTGCCGTCGCCACCGAACGGCGATCGGACGACGGCGGGATCGGTCGGCTGGGTCATCGGACCCTCAGGCGGCAGCGCCGGCCTCGCTGAGGTAGCGGCGCGACGTCGTCGCCGCGGACCTGCCGGATGTCCTCCTCGTACTTGAGGACGACGCCGAGCGTCTCGTCGACGAGCTCCGGGCGCCAGCTCGCGCGGCGCCGAGCGACAGCAGCGCGGCCGCCCAGTCGAGCGTCTCGGCGATGCCGGGCACCTTCGGTCAGGTCGGCCTCGCGGAGGCGGTGGACGAAGCCGACGACCTCGCGGGCCAGCCGCTCCGGCGCGCTCGGGCACGCGGGCGAGCACGATCTCGAACTCCTTCTGCGCCGTCGGGTAGTCGATCCAGTGGTAGAGGCAGCGGCGCTTGAGCGCGTCGTGGACCTCGCGGGTCCGGTTCGAGGTCAGGATCACGCGCGGCGGCCGCTCGGCGCGGATCGTGCCGATCTCCGGCACGGTGACCTGGAAGTCGGACAGGATCTCGAGCAGGTACGCCTCGAACTCCTCGTCGGCGCGGTCGATCTCGTCGATGAGCAGGACCGGCGGCGACGCCGTCGGTCGCCCTCGAGCGCCTGGAGCAGCGGCCGCCGGATCAGGAACTCCGGGCCGAAGATGTCGTGGGCGCGTCGCGCTCGTCGCCTCGCCGCGCGCCTCGAGCAGCCGGATCTCGAGCATCTGGCGCGGGTAGTTCCACTCGTAGACCGCGGTGTTGACGTCGAGGCCCTCGTAGCACTGGAGCCGGATGAGCTTCGCGCCCGAGGCTCGCCGCGAGGACCTTCGCGAGCTCCGTCTTGCCGACGCCCGCCTCGCCCTCGAGGAGCAGCGGCCGGTCGAGCTCGAGCGCGAGGAACGTCGCGGTCGCGAGCGAGCGGTCGCGAGACGTAGTCGCGCGCGCGGAACGCGTCCTGGATCGCCTCGATCGTCGCGAGGTCGTCGGGAGCGCGGTCGGTCGCGGCGGCGGGCTCTGGCATCGGCCGATCCTACACCGCGGCGACGGCGGGCTCGGTCGCGGCCCGCGCCGCGGGGTCGTCGCCGCCGGCGGAGACGTTCGCGAGCTGGATCATCTCGTCGAGCTCGAGGGCCTCGCCGCGCGGCCCACGCGGCCCACCACGCATCCTCGGGCGTGGACGCCCGGGCCCGCTCGATCGAGCGGTCGATCCGGCGCCGGTCGGCGGCGAGGAGCGCCGAGCGGGAGGTCCGGCGGAGCGTCTCGGCGGCGGCCCACAGCCGGGCGGCGCTCGATCGGGTCGCCGCGGGCCGCGACGACCTCCGCGACGCCGTCGACCGACTGGGCGACGATCGGCTTCGCGCCGATCCGGGCGGCGACCGTCAGCGCCTCCTGCTGGAGCGAGGCCGCCTCGTCGAGATCGCCGGCCGCCGACGCGACGAAGCCCAGGTCCGACAGCGCGTTCGAGAGCTCGAGGCCGGTCGCCCAGCTCGCGGGCCGTGGCCGCCGACCACGGCCAGCTCGTCGCGGGCGCCGTCGAGGTCGCCGGCGTCGAACCGGACGAGGCCCGGTTGTGGTGGACGACCGCCAGGCGCTGGAGGTCGCCGAGGCGCTCCCGCACCTCGATCGACTCGTCGAGCATCCGGAGCGCGTCCTCGAGCTCGCCGGCGTCGCGCAGCGACAGGCCCAGGTTGCCGAGCACCACCGACGCGCCGGCCTCGTCGCCGAGCCGCCGCCGGATCTCCGAGGGCCTCTTCGTACATCGCCCGCGCCTCGGCGTGGTTGCCGCTGAACTGGAGGACGCCGCCGAGCGGGTTGAGGCGATCCCGCGACCGCCGCCTCGTCGCCGACCCCGCGGCGCATCTCGAGCGCCTCGCGGCAGATCCGCTCGCCGTCCTCGAGCTCGCCCCGCTCGAGGGCGATCAGCCCGATCTGGTTCAGGGTCGACGCGGCGTCGCCGCGTTCAGGCCGAGCCGGACGCGCAGCCGGAACGCCAGGTCCAGCCGCTCCACGGCGCGGTCGAAGTCACCCTGGATCGAGTCGAGGACGCCGGCGCCGTGCAGGGCGCGGGCGCGGTGGGCGGTCTCCTCGGCGGGTCGCATCCGGAGCGCGGCGTCGAGCCAGAGGCGGCCTTCCGTGATGCCGGCCGCGGACCCGCCAGTACTCCGCCATGCGCGCCGGTGAGGCGGACGACGAAGCGGGCCGTTGCCGTCGGCCGGGCACGGTCGAGGACCGCGACGAGGTCCTCGTGGACGTCGTCGAGCTCCGCCATCGCGTCGGGCCGGAGCTGCTTCACGAGGTCGGCGTGGCGCCGCTCGGCGAGCCGGAGCAGGTCGTTCGCGTGGGCCCCGTTCGCGGCGACGGCCTCGCCACTCTCGGCGAGCCGCCGCGCGCGTCGTCGCGGACGATCCCAGGAGCTCGTAGCGTGGCTCCGGCGGCGGCGAGGCCTCGGCGTCAGCGGCGTCGGCGGCAGTCGGCCGCGGCGACGCGGCGGCGCCGGGCGAACCGCAGCAGGCTCGCCGAGACGAGCGCCGCGATGCCGGCCGCCGGGTCGGTCGCCGGAGCCGCCAGCCCGTGCTCGAGCGAGCGCTCGGGTACGACCGCAGCCGCTCGGTCCCGAACGCGCCGCTGAACATCGGCCGAGCCGGCGATAGAGGCACTGGACCTCCGGCGCGAGCGGGTCGTGGCTCCAGTCCATCGTGGCCCGGAGGCTGCGATGGCGATCGTCGCGGGCGGTCTCGGCCGGAGCCGGGCGCCCGGAGCAGGCCGGCGCGGCGAGGTCAGCCGGGCGTCAAGCCGGTCGAGGAGCTGATACGGGGCGAGGATGCGGAGCATCGCGCCGGCGAGCTCGATCGCGAGCGGCAGGCCGTCGAGGCGGCGGACGATCCGGGCCAGGACGGCGACGTTCGCCGGGGTCAGCTGGATCGTCGCCCCGGCGGCGTGGCGCGGTCGATGAGGAGGCGGACCGCGGGCTCGTCCGCGAGCGTGGCCGGATCGGCGTCGTCGGCGGGCGGCGCGAGCGGCTCGACGGCGATCACCGCTCCTCCGCGCAGGCCAGCGGCGTCGTCGTCGTCACGAGCAGCCGCAACCCGGTGGATGCCGGCCAGCGCGTTCGCGACGTCGCGAACGCCGTCGATCACGTGCTCCGCGTCGTCGAGGACGACGAGCGCAGGCGCGCCGCCGAGCGTCTCCCGCAGGTCGGCCGCGAGGCGCTCCGCGGGCACGTCCGCCAGCCCGACGCCCGACGCGAGCTCCGAGGCGACCTGCTCGTCGGAGCGGATCGCCGCGAGCTGGATCCAGGCGACGCGGCCCTCGATCGCCAGGCGCGGCCGCGCCGCGCGGCCTCGATCGCGAGCCTCGACTTGCCGGCGCCGCCGGCCCGGCCAGCGTGACGATCCGGACCGCGGGGTCGGTCAGCGCGGCGAGGACTGCGGCGAGGTCGGCGGCGCGGCCCACGAGCGCATCGGTTGGCGGGCGCGGCGGTGTCGCCGGGAACGCCGGCGTGGCCGCGGGCAGGGCGTGCTCGGGCCGGAGTAGCCGGAGACACGACGGGTGACGGGCGCATGAGGCCCGAGCATACGACGAGACGGCGCCGAGGTGGTGTCGGGCAGCCGTCGGCGCGACTCTGGACGTCCGTCCATTGCCCGCCGGCGGCCGTCGCGCGGTCAGCCGTCGGGCGCGTCGAGGTCCTTCGCGTATTCCGCGAACCGGAAGCGCTGGTTGCGGGTCAGGATCCCGCCGTGGCCGAGCGGCGAGACGAGCAGCGGGCTGGGCCGCTCGCCGGTGAGCAGGCGCGGCAGCACGAGATCCGCGGCGGTCGCCTTCGAGTACGCGCCGCACGTCGGCAGGCCGAGGACCGCCGTCCGCCCCAGGCGGCCCAGCCAGACCATCGAGCCTGGGTGCGACGGGACGCCGCGGCGGACGATCTCGCCGCCCAGCTCGTCGATCGCGACGAAGAACGGGTCCAGCGGATCGGTGCTGCCGCCGCCTGCCGTCAACACGACGTCGACCCGGCCGCGGCCGCGCGAGACGCGCCCCAGCTCCGCGGCGACGTCGGCGTCCGTCTCGGCGTAGACGATCGAGACGATCTCCGAGGCCGAGCGTCTCGACCTTCGCCCGGACGCTCGCCTCGAACCGCTCGCGTGCCACCGAGCGGACCGCCTCCGGACCACGACCGCGACGCGCAGGTGGCGGAACGGCGCGACCCGGACGATCGGCCGTGCGGCCGTCGCGCGTCAGCCGCTCCCCGGCCGCCACCGCCGCCTCGTCGACGACGGTCGGCGCGACCTTGATGCTCGCGACGAGGTCGCCGGCCCGGACGATCGAGGCCGTCGAACGCGGTGAACACCTCGAGCGGATCAATCCGGTTCAGCCGCTCCAGCTCTCGCGCGGTCCGGACGAACAGCACGCCGCCGGTCTTCGCCATCAGGTCGACCCGGCTCTCGTTTGGTCCACGGACCGTGACGCTGTCGTCGCCGACGGCCGCCGCGAGCCAGCAACGCCGCGTCGTCCTCGGAGGTCGCCCGGCTCGAGGACGAGGACCGTGACACCGTCGGCCGGGATCGCGCAGGCGTCGCGACCGAGCGCCGCCGGGTCCTGACGACGAGCCGCCGGCCCTTCGGCCAGCGTTCGCCGCCGACCCTGCAGGTCGCGCGTCAGGACGGCCCCGGCCAGGCGGCGGCCGGGCGCGAGCCGGGCTGGATCCGTTCGACTCGCACCCGCCGATCGAGGACCCGGCCTACCGGCCGAGGGCGGCTTCGATCGCGCGACGGGTGTACACGACGGCCATCGCCGCCCGGTACTCGGCATCGGCGTGGATGTCCGAGCCGGCCTCGGCGTCGTCGGTGACGTGGGCCGCGGCCGCGGCGATCGCCTCGGCCGAGCCGTCGGAGCCCTCGAGCGCCGACTCGACGTCGTGGGCCCGGTACGGGTGCTCGTGGACGCCGGTGACGCCGATCCGGGCGTGGGTGATCGACCCGCCGCTCTTCACGACGACCGCGGCGATCCCGGCGATCGAGTAGCCGGACGCGGGCTGGGCGAGCTTCGCGTAGGCGAACCCGGCGCCCTGCGGGACCGGCCCGCGGCGGATCGCGACGAGGATCTCGTCGGGCTGGATCTGGGTCTGGAACGGGCCCTCGAAGAAGCCGTCGAGCGGGACGACCCGCTCGCCGCCGGGACCGCGGAGCACCGCGGGAGCCCTCGAACGCGAGCGCGATCGCCGGGAAGTCCGACGCCGGGTCGGCGTGGGCGATCGAGCCGCCGATCGTGCCGCGGTTGCGGACCTGGACGTCGGCGATATGGTCGATCGCCTCGGCCACGCCGAGGAACGTCGTCGCCGCCTGCCACTCGGCGTACGTCGTCAGCGCCCCGATCTCGACGCCGCCGTCGGGCTGGGGCCAGTAGCCCTTCAGCTCGTCGAGCCGGCCGATGTCGACCAGCTTGTCGGCCGCCGCGAGGCGGAGCTTCAGGAGCGGCAGCAGGCTCTGGCCGCCGGCGATGACCTTCGCCCCGCCGCCGACGGCGGCGACCGCGTCGGCCAGCGACGACGCCCGGGTGTACTCGAACGCGGCCGGGTTCATGCGCTGGCCTCCCTTCGCGGACTGCAGCGCCCGCCACACGGTCTGGGGGTGAACGGCATGTCGAGGTGCTTGATGCCGAGGCCCGAGAGCGCGTCGTTGACCGCGTTCGCGACGGCCGCCGTCGCAGGCGATCGCGCCGGCCTCGCCGACGCCCTTGACGCCGATCGGGTTGACCGGCGACGGCGTGACCGTCTCGTCGAGCTCGAGGTTCGGCAGCCACGCCGCCCGGGGCAGCGCGTAGTCGAGCATCGAGCCGGACTGCAGCTGGCCGTCGTCGCTGTAGATGGCTTGCCTCCCAGAGCGCCTGGCCGACGCCCTGGGCGATGCCGCCGTGGAGCTGGCCGTCGACGATCATCGGGTTGATCTTCTTGCCGACGTCGTCGACCGCGATGTAGCGGACGAGGTCGACCTTGCCGGTCTCCTCGTCGATCTCGACGATGGCGATGTGCGTCCCGAACGGCCACGTGCAGTTCGGGGTGTCGTGGTAGGCGGTCTCGTCGAGGTACGGCTCCATGCCCTCGGGCGCGTCGAACGCGAGGTCGAGCGCGAAGGCGATCTCCTGGAGCGACTTCTGCGGTCCGGCGAGCCCTTGACGCGGTACTCGGCGCCGACGATCTCGATGTCGTCCGGCGACGCCTCGAGCATGTGGGCCGCGTAGCTTGCGGGCCTTCTCCCTGATCTTGCCGGCGGCCTTGATCGCCGCGGTCATGCCGACCGAGCTGACGTCCGGCTGCCGTACGAGCCGTAGCCGAACGGCGTGCCCTGAGCGTGTCCGAGTGCTGGACGACGATGTCGTCCATCGGGATGCCGAGCTCGCTGGCCGACGACCTGCGCGTACGTCGTCTCGTGGCCCTGGCCCTGCGGCTGGGTGCCCATCGTGACGACGGTCTTGCCGGTCAGGTGGACCTGGATGTTGGCCGATTCCCACATCGCGGCGCCCCAGCCCTCGCCGACCGCGCCGATCCACTTCGAGGGCGCGACGCCGCAGACCTCGATGTAGGTCGAGAGGCCCATGCCGAGGAGCTTGCCGCGCGACTTCGCCTCGGCCTTCTTGGCGTCGAGGTCGACGTAGCCGGCCATCGCGATGCGCCTTGTTCAGCGCCGGCTCGTAGTTGCCCGAGTCGACGTAGATCTTGGCCCCGCCGCTGGCCGTGCCCAGACCCGGACGGGTCCTCGTACGGGAACTGGTCGGGCTGGATGAAGTTCTTGCGCCGGACGCGCGGCCTGGTCCATCCCGATCTCGTTGGCGAAGAGGTCCATCGCCCGCTCGATGACGTAGCGTCGCCTCCGGCCGGCCGGCGCCGCGGTAGGCGTCGACGAACGTCGTGTTCGTGTAGACCCCGGTGACCTCGGCAGAAGATGTTCGGGATGCTTGTAGCAGCCGTGCAGGACGCGGGCGTAGAGCGTCGTCGGGATGCCGGGGCCGATCGTCGAGAGCCGGCCGCCGAGGTTGGCGAACGTCTTGACCGCGGAGGCCCGTGACCTCGCCGTCGCGCTTGCCGGCGATCTCGAGGTACGTGATGTGGTCGCGGCCGTGGATCGTGCTCTGGTAGTTCTCGCGTCCGGCTCTCGACCCACTTCACCGGCCGCCCGCCGATCGCCTTGCTCGCGAACATGCACCAGCGCGCATGTCGGCGTAGCAGAAGATCTTCGTGCCGAACGCGCCGCCGACGTCGGGGCTGATGCAGCGGATCTTGTGCTCCGGGATGCCCGATCACGAACGCGGTCGAGCAGCAGCCGCTGGATGTGCGGCGTCTGGCTCGACATCCAGATCGTGTACTCGTCGGTGCCCGGGTTGTACCAGCCGATGTCGCCGCGGACCTCCATCGGGTTCGGGATCAGGCGGTGGTTGACGATGCGCTGCTTGACGACCGACTTCGGCGTCCTCGAACGCGGCCTCGGTGCCGTCCTTGTTGCCGACCGTCCAGTCGAACACGACGTTGTTCGGGGCGTTCTCGTGGAGCTGCGGCGCGCCGGGCTGCGGTCGCCTTCTCGGCGTCGACGACGGTCGGGCAGCGGCGTCGTAGTCGACGTCGATCGCGCTCGATCGCGTCGAACGCCTGCGCCTCCGTCTCGGCGACGACCGCGGCGACGCCCTCGCCGGTCCACTTCACGCTCGTCGGTCGCGAGGATGCGCGGCGTGTTGACGTTGTTCTGGATGCCCGGCCGAGCCGCCGGCGGGCCAGGCCATCGGCAGCGGGTTGTACGGGATGTCGGCGCCGACGAAGACCGGCGCAGGACGCCGGGCATCGCCTTGGCCGCTCGAGATGTCGATCGAGCGGATGTTCGCGTGGGCGTACGGGCTGCGCAGGATCGCGAGGTGGGTCATCGCCGGTCAGCTGTGACGTCGTCGAGGTAGCGGCCCTTGCCGGTGATGAAGCGCGGGTCCTCGACCCGCTTGATCGATGCGCCGAGGACGTCGGTGGTCATGTCGTGCCTCTCCTCGGTCGCTACGCGTTCGCGCCGGCGGCGCGGCGGCACCGGCTTTCATCGTCGAGGCGGCCTCGCGGATCGCGGCGACGATGTTCTGGTAGCCCGGTGCAGCGGCAGAAGTTGCCCTCGAGCGCGTGGCGGATCTCGTCGTCGGTCGGGTCGGCGTTCCGGGCGAGGAGGTCGGCCGCGATCATGATCATGCCGGGCGTGCAGAAGCCGCACTGCAGGCCGTGCTTCTCCCAGAACGCCTGCTGCAGCGGATGGAGGCCGTCGCTCGGGCGTGAGGCCCTCGATCGTCGTGACGCTGACGCCGTCGGCCTGGACCGCGAGCATCGTGCAGCTCTTCACGGCGTGGCCGTCGACGTGGACGGTGCAGGCGCCGCACTGGCTCGTGTCGCAGCCGACGTGGGTGCCGGTGAGCTCGAGGTCCTCCCGGATGAGCTCTGACGAGCAGGCGTCTGGGCTCGACGTCCGCCTCCCGTCGCTGACCGTTGACCGTGAGCGAAACATGCTCGGTCACCAGTGGAGCCTCCTTCCCTGTTCGGCCGATGGGTTGCGCCGGGTTTGCGAATGCGTCGCGGAAGGTGCAGGCGTGCGGCCGTGAAGACCTCGAATGCTGGCACCGATGCGAGCGCCGTGCAAGCGCATCTCTGGTTATGCCCCGACTGGGTCCCGCCGCGCCCGCCGCGACGCCGCCGCGACCCGGCGCGACCCGGCGTGCCAGTGGGGCTGGCGTTCAGCGCCAACCATCGCGCCGACCTTGTCCCGCATGCCGACGGAGCTGGCAGGGCGACCGTCGAATGCGGCTCGTTGGCAGATCTGTCAGTCAGGTTGGCGGGTGCGATGAACGGGGGTCTCGTTGGTCGTTGCGCCAGCCGCGGCACCGGAGCAGACTGAACCTACCGGGGTGGCCGGTATTCGCCAAGTGCCGCGGAGCGTGCGTCGACCGCCCGCGGGTCGAGGCTCGCCGCCAGCTCGTGCGGGTCCTCGAGTGACGCGAGTCGGGCGGCCTCGGCCAGGGCCGCCAGCTTGCGGATGGCCCGGTCGCGTGGCAGCGACGCGAGGCTCGACGCGTTCGCCAGGCCCACCCGTTCCAGCCCGCGGCCGCGCGTCGACGCCGCGTAGTGGGCGGCCCAGACGAGCGGCTCGGGGCGGTCGTCGGCGGTGTCGGCCGGGTCGAGCGCGCCGCAGACGATGCCGCGGTCGCCGGGCGCCTCGGCGATGAGCCGCCAGTTCTCGGGTCCGGCGATCAGGTCGAACGCGTAGCTGGCGAACGGCAGGTCGAAGAGCGTGGCGGCGCCCAGACCGTCGACGTTGCCGCCGGTCAGCACGAGCGACAGGTGGACTCGCCCGGCGACGACGTCCGTGGCGCGACGGAGCGCGCCGGCGAGCTCCGCCCGAAGCGCGGCGTCCGCGGCCGCGGCGACGGCCTCCGGCCTCGACCTCGACGAGCGGGCACCCGGCGGCGGCAAGATCGGCCGCGACGGCCCCCACGGCCTCGCCCCACGCGATCGGATCGCCGCCGCGCAGCCGCGCCGCCGAGAACGGACCCAGCAGCGACGCCTTCACCGCCGAAGGGGTCGAGGCGGCGGCCGTCTGCCACGCCGCGACGATCCTGGGCCCGGCGTCCGCGTCGGCGACCCGCGCCCCAAACCCGTCGCCCACCGGCTCGAGCCCCAGCGCCGCCAGCTCCTCCGCGGCGGACAACCCGGACTCCTCGTCGGCCGCGGGAAACGGCCCGATCAGCGTCGCGAACATCGCCACTCAGCCACGCGGCCGATCCAGCCCAGCCTCAGCAGTGGACGGGCCGCAGCTCCAGCCCTGGTACCCGATGACGAGCCCCACGGCGATGCCGACCGCGAGGATCCCGAGTCGCGAGGATCGCCGCCGCCGGCGTCCCGATGAAGCCCCGCCTGACCGACCGCCCGTCGGTGCCCGGCTGCCAGCGCGTCGTCAGCGTCTGGACGCCGCTCGGCACGAACGCGACACCCAGCAGCAGGCCGGTCGCGAGCCCGCCGAGGTGGGCGAAGTTGTCGATCGACACGATCCCGAACCCGATGACGATGTTGATCACGATCAGGAAGCCGATCTGGCCGAGGATCGCCCGGCCGCGCCGGTCGAGCATCGGCAGGTGCATCCGCGACGCCGCGAACAGGATCCCGAACAGCCCGAAGATCGCGCCCGACGCCCCGACCGCCAGCGGCCCGTCGTTCAGCGCGTACGACGCCACGGACCCGCCGAGCGCCGCCGCCAGATAGACGATCAGCATCCTGACCGGGCCGTAGATCTGCTCGACGAGCGGGCCCGCGATCCAGAGCGCGTACATGTTGAAGCCGAGGTGGAGGATGTCGGCGTGGACGAGCGTCACCGTCCACAGCCGCCAGAGCTCGCCGTCGTGGACCGCCGGCTTGTAGCAGCGCCAGCGCGCCGACGATCGCGTCGCCCTCGCTCGAGAAGAGCTCCGTCAGCGAGACGACGACCGTGATCCCGATGATCGCGTAGGTCATGAACGGCAGGACCGCGCCGCGGCCGCGGGCGAAGTACGCGCCGCGACGCCCGGACGTTGCCGGTCTCCTTCGCGAGCCAGCCGAGCCGCGTCGCGATCTCCGGCCTTGTCCTCCGGCGGCGCCCGGCGCTCGGCTTCGCGGTACGCCGCGATCGCGCCCTGGAGGTCGCCGTCGCGGACGCGCGCCGCCGCGATCTCGCGCCAGGCCGGGTAGGTCGACGGCGTCTCGGGCAGCTCGAGGATCGACTCCCAGGTCGCGACCGCGCCGGCCTCGTCGTCGAAGCGGTAGCGGGCCTGGCCCGCGCCGAGCAGCGCCGCGGCGGTGATCGCCGGGTCGTCGAAGCCGATGACCCGTCGGTAGAACTGGAACGCCGCCGCGAAGTCGCCCGATCTCGAGGAGCTGGGCCCCGCGGTCGAGGAGGCGCGTCGCCTCGTCACGGCTGAGCGGCCCCTGGCTGTTGACCAGGCGCAGCTCGTCTGAGTGGGTCGGTGGCTCCACGGAGCCGACGATACAGGAGTCGCCGCTAGACTTGCCCGCCATGTGCGGCCGGTTCAGCCAGCAGCGTCCGGCGTCGGAGCTCGCCGAGATCTTCTCCGCCGAGCCGATCGTCGACGATCCGGGCCCGCGCTACAACGTCGCACCCACGGACGAGGCCCTCGTCGTCGTCCAGCGCGAGGACCGCCGCGGCGTGACCGCGTACCGCTGGGGCTCATCCCCCACTGGGCCGACAGCGCGCAAGGTCGGGTCGCGGATGTTCAACGCGCGGGCCGAGACGCTCGTCGGCGCGCCGGCCTTCCGCGACGCGTTCCAGCGGAAGCGCTGCCTCGTCCCCGTCGAGTGCTTCTACGAGTGGCGCCGCGAGGGGGCGGTTCGCCAGCCGTACACGATCGGCCGGGCCGATGGCGGGCCGCTCGTGCTGGCCGGGCTCTGGGACGGCTGGCGCGATCCGGCGACCGACACCGGTGCGCCGCTCGTTCACGATCGTCACGTCGGCGCCGAACGAGGCGATGGCGACGATCCACAACCGGATGCCGGTGATCCTCCCCGAGGCCGACTGGGACGCGTGGCTCGACGGGCGCTTCGCCGACCGCGGCCGGCTGCTCGGCGATGCTCGAACCGCGCGACGAGCCGGAGCTCGCGATCACGCGCCGTGAGCCAGCTCGTGAACAACGTCCGCAACGACGGTCCGGAGCTCGTCGTCCCGATCTGATCGCCGCGTGCCGGCGTCAGTCGGCCGCGTTCGAGCCCACTGCCGAGCGATGCGGCATCGAACGCGGCCTTCGCGGATCCTCGCCGCGATCGAGGCCCGCGGCATACGCGCCGACCATCGCCGCGAAGGCACCCTCGGGGTCGCCGTCGCTCGGCGCGCTCGAAGACCGTGGCGTCGTCGGGCAAGCCCCGCGAGCCCCGCCGCGCCAACGACGACGAGCGCCGAGCCCGACCACGCCGCCGCGCCGACGGCCACGGCGAGCGTCGCCGGGGCGAGCGGCTCGGCGACGACGATCACCGAGTACTCGGGCAGGTAGTCGAAGGCGAGCTTCAGGTCGGCGGCATCGAGCGTCGAGGCACCGGTGGTGTCCGCGGCGGCCGTGCCGCCGTCCAGCGTCGACCGCGTCGTCGTCGCCGGGCGCGGGCAGCACCGGCGTCGGCCGGCCCGGGTCGCGCATGATCGCCGCGTGCCCGACGCCGTGCCGCGCGAGATCGAGGAGCGCCGCCTCTCCGGCCGCGTCCTCCCCCACCCGCCCGACGAGCTGCGCCGTCGCGCCGGCCGCCACCGCCGCGATCGCGACCCCGCCGGGAGTCCCGCAGCGGTAGCCGGCCCATCGGCCGCAGACGCGCACCTGGGATTGCCGACGACGACGATCACGCCCGGAGCGTACAGGCACGGCGTCACGCCGCGCCGGGTCAGTCGACGAGGCCCGCCGCGCCGGATGATGGGCGTCGACGCCCGTGTTCGCGCAGGACCTTGAGCGTGCCGCCGCTGCCGTTGATCGTGTAGGTGTCCGCGATCACCTGGTCCAGGATCAACGTCCCGCCGTTGCCGTTGAGCTGGACCTGCGCCCTTGGGCACGTACGATCATGCCTTCGACGCTCGCGCTGATCGACGCTGCCCCGTTGAGCGCTGACGGTCGGTCGTCACGGTTCGGTCCTGGAAGATGACGATGTCGTTGTAGATCCCGTTTGGATCTCCGACGGGCGACGTGCGAATGCCTGATCTTCAGCGTCGTCGCGGCATTGCCGTTCAGGCGATGACCACCAGCCGGCGGATCGTCGGCAGCTTCGAGTTGTAGAACATCACGCCGCCGCCCCACGTCGATGCCGCGATCGTCGGCTTTGCGTCGGTCGCAGTTGGCCACGGTGAAGATGCGAGCCGCCAGTACTCGACGCTCGAGGCCGCCGCCTCCGATCCAGTAGATCCCGGGCAGGAGGTAGCGCGATCGGTGCCGTTGCTCGACGTCGATCCCGCCTGGATACAGCCCGGGTCGAGGCAGCCAGAGCGTGTCCTTGTAGGCACCCGGTCGCCGCCGAGCTTCGCAGGTCCGCGGGACGAGCCTCGGTCGGGGCCTGGCGACCCGCCACGGACAGCTCTTCGGCCGGCGACGGGCAGCGGCCGGAGCCTTGCCAGACGAGCGGCCGCAGCGATGCGATGGTTTCGTGGGCGCTGGCGAGGTTCCGGAGCGGATCTGGCAGCGCAAACGAGTTCTCGACCTTGTCGCAGGTCATCGGCGGTCCGCTGCCCTGGTCCTGGATCAGGCCTACCGAGCGGCACGTGGCGTCATCGGCGATGACGTCGATCGTGCTGCCGCCGGTTCGACTGAATCCTGTACGGCGGCGCTCCGCAGCCGGAGCCGTTCGAGTTGGACTGGATGTTCGCGAAGGCCTGGATGCAGTCCGGTGCCCGAGACCTGGATCGCTTTGCAGGCCGTCGGGTTCAGGGCAAGCATCGAGAACGGGAAGACGAGGTCCTGGCGGTTCGTCGCGACGGCCATCACGCCGACCGGCCACTCGGACCGCCCGATGATCCCGCCGAAGATCGACGGCCGCGTCCCCTGGATGTCGACCTGGATGAAGCCCGGGAACCCTGCGTATCGGCCGCTGACGGCCGGAATGTGGACCGTGACGACCTCGTTGGGGTCGGCGTCGTCGAAGCCGTTGATCTGGGCGATCCGCCGTGCGGTCGGCTTCCGCCTTGACCGGATCAGTGAGGACGTAGCGGCGCGCCAGCCAGAGGCAGCGGCGTCCGGCGCGTTCTGCTCTGTCTCGGCGCTCGGTGAGCACCATGCCGACGTCGAAGGCCGCGGCGGCGATGATCATCAGGGCGACGATCCCGCCGGCGAACAGAACGAGGACCTGGCCACGCTCTCGCGGCCGAGGCGTTCGGGAACGGCTAGTTGTTGATGACAAGGGTCGACTCCGCATTGATCGTGAACGCGCGGCAGGGGTACGAGCGGGACGAGGGCTGTGAGTACGTGTAGCTGGCTGTGACCGTCACGGTCATGCCTCGGCCGTTGTCGCCGGGCGTGCCGTCGGCCTTCAGCCACTCGAGGGCTGACGGTCACGCCAGTGCCGGAGGACGCCGAACGCGGCCGATCTGACCCGGGCCTTGACGTTGTTCCCGGAGACGTCACACGGCGTGCTGTTCGGCGCGGGCGGTCCGCTGGGGCATCCGAGCGTGTTGCCACCGTTCACGATCGCGTACCGCGCGCCCTCGCGGGTCGCGTTGTTCAGCGTCTCGTAATAAGATCATGAACCGGCCGCCTTCGATGATCGCGAACAGCAGAACGAAGAAGACGGGGGCAACGAGAGCGAATTCGACGAGGGGCCTGGCCGCGTCGAGCGGCGGATCCGCGCGAGTCGGCTTGCGGCGGACGCTCACGGCGCGCCCTGGTGAGAGGTCGATGTCCGTGATCGCGAACGTGCTGTCGCGGACGATCGTGATCGTCGACGGGAAGCCGATCTCGTTCCCGGAGACGTCGATGTGCACGGGCGCGAACACGTGGAACTCGTAGGTCAGGGTGACCGTGACCGTGCACGGGTCGGCGCGAAGCGGGTCATCGCAGCCGGCCGAGTCGTCCACGAAGCAGATCGCACGGTCCGCCGTCGACCGGCGTCACGCAGTACGCAAATGACGGGTTGTCGCAGCCATTGGCTCGGGTCACCGTCCGGGATCCGCGTAGTCGGGCAGGTTGCTCGCGGCGACGCAGGCGCGACGCTGCATCTCGGCGACGTTCGCGTCGAGCGCGGGCCCCACTTCCCACTTGCCGGCGCCGTACTCGTCCGAAGTCGGCTGCTTCGCGAGCTGCCGACTCGACGTTCATCATCGTCGTAGACCCGTGAGAAGTCGAGACGGCGATGACAGCAGCACGACCATGATCGGGAAGACGAGGGCGAACTCGACGACGCTCTGTCCGGTTCTCGCTTGTGCGGCGCCACTGCAGTTCCGCGTCGACGCGACGGGATCGAGGGCGCTCGAGACCGGACGGACAGGTGGTGGCGTCAGGTAAGGAGGCGGCGGAGGGGCATTCGCGAATCCGCGTCCTGAGTCGACGATCCCCGGCGGCCCGATTGGAACTTAAGCAGCGTGACCTTGCAGGCCACCTTTCGTCCAGACGTACGGGACAGGTTAGGACGTTCTTCCGTTGCCGCCCAGCAACGCGGACGGGCCTCGAATCCCGAAGGACCCGATCTACCCGCCGCTGCCCGAGCCGCCGTGGCTCGAGTCGTCGCCGCTTCCGCCGCCACCGCCGGGACCGGAGCTGCCGCCGCCGTGGTCGTCGGTCGAGGACGGGGTTGACGTCGGGCGGGGCGTGCTCGCCGCGTCGCCTCCGCCGCCGCTCTTGCCGCTGCCGCTGCCGCCGGAGCCGGATCCGCCACCGCCGGACCCGCCGCTGCCGCCTCCGCCGCCCGGTCCCGAGTTGCCGCCGTGGTCGTCGGTCGGGCTCGCGGTCTCGGTCGGCTCCGGCGTGTCGGTCGGTTCCGCGGTCATCGTGGGCGAGGGCGTCACGCTCGGCGTGGGCGACGCGCGGTCCGGCGTCGGGGCGACCGTCGACGGCGCGGGCGACGGCGGCGCGACCGATGGCGCCGGCGCGAACAGGGCCGACGCGCCCGCGACGGCCGCCGACCCGACACCGAGCGCGCCGATCGCGACGACGAGCACGAGCGCGAGTGCCTGGGCCCGGATCGACGGGCGGCCGGGCGCCGGACAGCGCGACCCGCCAGGCGTCGCCGATCGCGCCGAGCGTCCGCCGCAGGCTGACCGCCATGACCGCCGCGCCGAACGCCGCGACCGGCCGGGGCGGCGGCTCGGCGGCGACCGCGGCCATGACCCGGTCGGTGAAGTCGGGCGTCGGCATCATCGCGCTCTTCGACGCGACCGCGTCCAGCTCGCGTCCCATCGCATCGCGCGGCCGCCTCCTCGTCGCGCCCGGTGCCGTCGAAGCCGGTCATCCCGTCCGCCCTTCGAGGCTCGTCCGCAGCCGGAGCAGGCCGCGGTGGAGGTGGGTCTTCACGGTCCCGATCGGGCGTCCGGTCTCGGCCGCGATCTCGGCCAGCGACAGCTCCCCGAAGAACCGCAGCGAGACGGTCTCCCGGTACGGCTCGTCGAGCTTCGCGAGGGCCGTCCGGATCGCGCCGTCGCGCTCCGCCCGGAGCGTGACCGCGGCGGGATCGACGCCGCCGGCGAGGTCGGCGACCGCGCCACCGCCCGGGTCGCCGGGCTCGATCCAGGCGACCGGCTTCCGGCGCTGGGCCCGGCGGAGCGCGATCCGGACCGCGATCCGCGTCAGCCACGCCCCGAACGTCCCGTCCCGCCGCCACGTCGCGAGGGAGCCGTAGGCGATCACGAACGCCTCCTGGGCGGCGTCCTCGGCCTCGTGGAGGTCGGCGAGGATGCGGTGACAGGCCCGGACGACGCCCGGACCCTCGCGATCGACGAGCGCGCGGAACGCCTCGCGGTCGCCCGCGAGGACTCGGTCCACGATCGCCCCTTCGTCAAACGCCGACGGCGGGCTGGGCTGCCTGGGTCGTGATGATCGGTCGGCCTCGGCTGTCGATACGACGTGAGCCGGACGGCGGATCGTCGTCGCGCCGTCCGGCATCCACCGTACCCGGGCTACGGGGCTCGGCCGCGAGGGCCGAACGGTCCGATCAGCCGTGACCGCCGTCGTCGCCCACCGTCATGGCCGCTGCCATCGTCGCCGCCATGACCGGAGTGGTCGCTGCCGGAGCCGCTGTTGTCGCTCGGGCCGCTGTTGTCGCCGTGGTCGTCGTTGGCGTCCTCGGTCGGCTCCGGGGTCTCGGCTGGCTCGGCCGTTTCCGTGCCCGCGTCGCGCTGGCGTCGCCTGGTCGTCGTTGGCGTCCTCGCCCTGGTTGTCGTTGTCGCCCTGGTGGTCGTCGTTCTGGTCGTCGGTCGCGTCCGGGTCTCGGCCGGCTCGGCGGGCTCGGCTCGCCTCCGGGCGTCTCGGCCGGCTCGGCCGTCTCTGTCGGCTTCGGGCGTCTCGGTCGGCTCGGCTGGTCTCGGTCGCCTCGGGCGTGTCGGTCGGCTCGAGCGTCTCGGTCGCCTCGACCTGGTCGCGGGCCGAGTCGCCGCCGCTGCTGCGGAGCGTGTTCCCGGCGAACGCGGCGCCGGCGATGAGGAGCACGACGACCGCCGAGGCGGCCGCGCTGCGGACGATGAGATGGGGATTTCGCACGGGTCTGGTTCTCCGATGTCTCACGGGCCCTGGCGGCCCGCCTCTACTCCTCCGAGACATCGGACCGACGGAAAGGTTTCAGACGGTTTCCAGCGCCGTGGTCAGGTGGCGTCGGTGGCCTCGTCGCGACCTCGACGGCCGCCTCCTCGTCGGTCGTGTCGCCGCCCGGCTCGTCGGCGCTCTCGGTCGGGCCCTCGGGACCCGCGTCGACCGGCCGCACCGCGGCCGCGCGCCGACTGGGCACGGCCCTCCTCGACCGGTCCCTCGTCCCGCTCGATCGTCGACCGGCCCGAAGCCCGCCGCCTCGATGTCCTTGCCGAACGCGTCGGCGTCGCCGACGAGGACGATCGCCATCGCGTCCGCGTGGATCCGGCGCGTCGCGGCGTCGCGGACCGCCGCGGCGTCGACCGCCTCGATCGCCGAGCGATAGCGGGCCAGCTCGTCATCGGGCAGCTCGTGGATGAACAGCCCCGACAGCGCCCCGACGACCGGGCCGGGCGTCTCGAACCGGAGCGGGAACACCCCGACGAGGAAGTCCCGGGCCGCGGCCAGCTCGGCCGGGGTCACGTCGGCGTCGCGGATCCGGTCGAGCTCCGCGACGAAGTCGGCGACCGCAGGCACGGTCACCTCCGTGTTGACCGCGGCGCGCGCGCTGAACGGCCCGGCCGCGCGGCGGAGGTCGAAGCCGGCGCCGGCGCCGTACGTGTAGCCCTTCTCCTCGCGGAGCTTCATGTTCAGCCGGGAGTTGAACAGCCCGCCGAGGATCGCGCCCATGACCGAGAGCGCGTGGAAGTCGTCGATCCGCCGCGGCACCTCGACGTGCCCGATCCGGATCTCGGTCTGGACCGCGCCCGGCCGGTGGACGATGCGGACGAACCGCTCGTGGACCGCGCCAGCGTCGACGATCCGGCCGCTCGTCGACGCCCCGACCGCCGGCCCCCAGCCGCCCAGCAGCCGCTCGACGATGCCGCGGACATCGATCCCGCGCAGGTCGCCGCCCACGAGGAACGCGGCCCGGGCCGGATCGACGCCGCGCTCGTACGCGGCCCGGAGGCGCGCCGGCGTGAGCTCCGCGACCGTCTCCTTCGTCCCGCCGGCCGGCCGGTGGTAGGGCGACGCCCCCTCGTAGATCGTCGCGGCATACGCCTCGTCCGCGCGGCGGCGCGGGTCGGCCCGGGCCTGGAGCAGGTCGTTCGAGCCGCTCGTCGCGGAGGCGCTCGACCTCCGCCTCGGGGAACGTCGGGTGGAGGGCGACCTCGGCGAGCAGCTCGAGCGCCGCCTCGGAGGCGGGCGGCCGGGACGTCGACGCTGACGCTCGTCGCGTCCCAGCCGGCGTCGGCGTGGAGCGACGCGCCCAGGCGCTCGGCGGCCTCGACGAGGGCGATCGCCTCGTAGCGGGCGGTCCCCTCGGTCATCGCCCGCGCGGCGAGCACGGTCGCGCCGGCGTGGGCCGGCGGCTCGTCGGCGGCGCCGTTGCGCAGGACGAGCGACGCGGAGACGAGCGGTCGCCCGGGCAGGTCGGCGACGACGACCCGGATCCCGTTCGGCAGCGTGAACCGCTCGACGGCCGGGAAGTCGTACGGCCGCGGCGTGCCGGGCGTGGGCCGCTCGGCGATCACCTGGACCTCGGGGCCGGTCATGCCGCGGCCTCCTCGGCCTCGGTCGCCTCGCCGTCGACCGCGGACGCGTCGGCCGGCGGCAGCTCGGGCAGGTAGGTCAGGACGACCCGGTTGTCGGGCCGGAAGACGTCGGCCGCGACGCGCTGGATGTCGTCGGCGGTGACCGGCCAGGTAGCGCGGCAGCATGCCGTTGACGAGGCCCGGGTCGTCGAACAGCGTCGCGTACATCGAGAGCCGGTCGGCCCGCTCGTCGACCCGGGCGAGGCGCGCCCAGCTCGTCGCTCTCGATCAGCGCCTTCGCCCGCTCCAGCTCGTCGGCCGAGACCGGCTCGCGGGTGACCCGCTCCAGCTCCTCGTGGAACGCGGCCTCGACGCGCGACACCTCGACGCCCGGCCGGACCGTCGCCCAGCCGGCGGTGATCGACGCGCCGCCGACGAAGCCGAGCGTGAACAGCGCGACGTCCTGGGCGATCCGCTCCTCGCGGACGAGCCGCCGATGGAGACGGCTGCCCTTGCCGCCGGCGAGGACCTGGGAGGCGATGTCGAGCGCGTCGAGCCGGTGGTCGCCGAAGACCGGCGCCCGGAACGCGACGTAGACGCGCGGCAGCGGGACCTTGTCGTAGACGGTCTCGCGGCGCTCCTCGCCGAGGATCGCCGGCAGCGACAGGTCGCCCAGCGGCGGGATCGACGGGTTCGCCGGGATGCCCCCGAAGTAGCGCTCGGTCCAGGCCGCGGACCGCGGCCGGGTCGACGTCGCCGACGACCGTCAGGACCGCGTTGTTCGGGGCGTAGTAGGTCCGGAAGAACTCGCTGACGTCCTCGACCGACGCGGCGTCGAGGTCCTCCATCGACCCGATCGTCGTGTGGTGGTAGGGATGCTCCGGCGGGAACAGGTGGGCCTGGAGCTTCTCGTTCCACGAGCCGTACGGCCGGTTGTCGTACGACCAGCGCTTCTCGTTCTTCACGACCTCGCGCTGGTTGTCGAGGTTCTCCTGGCTGAGCGCGTCGAGGAGCGTGCCCATCCGGTCGGCCTCGAGCCAGATCGCGAGCTCGAGCTGGTGCGACGGAACGGTCTCGAAGTAGTTCGTGCGGTCGAGCCAGGTCGTGCCGTTCATCGTCCCGCCGGCCGCCTGGACGAGCGCGATGTGCTCGGCCTTGGCGACGTTCCGCGAGCCCTGGAACATCACGTGCTCGAAGAGGTGGGCGAAGCCGGTCTTGCCCGCGACCTCGTGCTTCGACCCGACGTCGTACCAGATGTTGACCGCGACGACGGGCGCGAGATGGTCCTCGGCGATCACCAGGCGAAGGCCGTTGGGCAGGCGCTCGTCGGTGAACGACACGGTGGAGTCGGCATGCGGGGAAGGCTCCTTGGGCGGGCCGGGGTCGGGGGTCGATTGTAGGCCGGAGGCTTGCCGGCCGCCGCGCCGGCGTCTAGCTTCGCGGGCGACGTCGCGGCGGCCCACTTGACATCGCCGGAATCGCGGTGTTAGATACTCATCTAACAGGCGTTAGGAGATCACGAGCACCAGCGATGGCAGCCCGACCAGCGACCCGAGTCGTCCGCGAGCGACCCGCCGAGACCGCGCAGCCCCGACCGGCCGTTCGCGACCTGTCGCGTGGCCCGGCCTCGTTCCGGATCGACTGGGACGTCCGCCCGGCGTTCGACTTCGTGTTCAGCCTCTGGGACGACGCCGGCGAGACCGAGGACCTGCCGGCGGCCGATCGGGAGTGGCTGGCCACGAGCAAAGAGCGCGATGCCGGCCGACGTCGCGACGAAGTTCCAGCGGCTGTTCGACTCCGGGATCTGCATGCACGTCGCCGTGATCGCGGTCGACAAGCCCGACATCAGGACGGCGGCGGACCTCGTCGGCTGCGGTCGAGGCCACCTCCTACAAGGACGTGATCCGCGGCACGCTCGAGGGCCATCACGACGAGCCGGAGCTGGCGGCGCTCGTCGATCGGGCGCTCGAGGGCGATGACGCGGCGCTGCCGGCCGATCGCGGAGCTCATGGACGACTACCAGCGCGAGGCGCGCCTCGACGTGCTGCGCGAGCCGGAGCGAGCGACCTCGGACCTGATCGACGTCCTGAACTACTGGTCCGGCGTGTTCACGCCGATCGAGCCGCGGGTCGCCGAGATCATCGAGCGTGACTACGACCTCCGGGCGGCCGACCGTGAGACGCTCGCGCCGGTCGACCTCATCGAGCGGACGACGCGGCGGCATCCGCTGGCTGCCCGAGTCGGGCGTCCGGCGGGTGATCCTCGCCCCCAGCTACTTCTCGCGGCCCTACAACTTCCTGATGAACGCCGCCGACTGGCGACTGTTCGGCTACCCGGTCTCGGACGACGCGCTCGAGGCGAGCGACCCGCTCGCCGCGCCGCAGTCGGTCGTGCGGCTCCACCGGGCGCTCGGCGACGAGACCCGCCTGCGGATCCTGAAGCTGCTCGCCGGGCGGGACCTCTACCTCACGCGAGATCGCCCAGCAGCTCGACCTCTCCAAACCGACGATCAAGCACCACCTCGCCCTGCTCCGGTCCGCGGGCCTGGTGACGATCACGGAGTCCGGGACCGTCATCTACTACTCGCTCCGCCGCAATCGGCTCGACGACGCCTCGGCGGACATCAAGCGGTTCCTCATCGGCTAGGCGCGGCGCCCATCGCCCGGGCGGTCAGCGGGTCGCGGCGGTCGCCGCGGCCCAATTCCAGGGCTACAGGTTAGATAACGGACTAACAACAGTCAGATAACAACATCCACAGGACGGGGAGATGGGAACGATGGACGAGCTTCAGAAGGTGCCAGCTCGACGAGCGACTCACGGCCCTCCGCCACGAGGGCGACCGCCTGCGCGCCGAGCGCCTCGCGCGCGAGCGCGAGACCACACAAGCCGGCCCGGCCGTTGCCGGCGGCCGGGCCGGCGACCACCCGCCGGCCAGGGTCCGGCTTTGGTCACTGGCTGATCGACATCGGCGTCGCGGTTGCCGGAACCAGCCGCGACAACGGCCAGCAGGGCGGCGCCACGCACCGCGCCGCCTGACGCAAGGGACAACCTCCGTCCGACTCCTGTCGGGGTGAATCGACCGGGACCGTCGCCTCCCACGCGGTCCCGGTCGATCCCTGTTTCGGGCCGTTCGGCCCCCAGCGGGACGGCGGGGTTGCTCGTACACTCGCGCCGCATGACCCGCGCTTCCCTCGCCGGCCGCGGCCGGTCCGTCAGCCTGCTGGCCGCCGTCGCGTTCATCGTCGCCCTCGCGGCTCCGCGGCAGTCCTCGGCCACGCCGAGCTCGACACGATGACGCCGGCGAACGGCTCGACGGTGCACCGCGCGCGCCGACCGAGATCGTCGCGACGTTCACGGAGCCGCTCGACCCTCAAAGAGCTCGATCGTCGTCCTGAATGCGAGCGGCGCCCAGATCGCGTCCGGCGGCCAGGTCGACGCGGCCGACGCCAAGAAGATGACGCTCGCGCTGCCACCGCTCGAGGCCGGCACGTACGCAGGTTCGCTGGACGACCGCGTCCGCGCCTAGGACGGCGATCTCGACCGGGGAACGACCGGGTTCACCTATGCACCCGCGCCGACGCCCAGCGCCATCCGGTCGGCCGCCGCCGAGCGCGACGCCGGCCGTCGTCCGTCGCCGCGACGCCGTCGCCGTCCGTGGCCGCGTCGGTCGCACCGTCGCCGTCCGGTAGCGGCCAGCCGGCCAGCACCTCGACCAGCGACCTGCTCATCCCGATCGTCGTCGCCGTCATCCTCGTCGCCGGGCTCGGCTACTGGCTGCTCCGCGGCCGCTCGAGGTCGGGCGGGACGCCGTGATGTCGCGGCCGGCGGCTCCGGGCGGCGGTCGTCGCCGCCGTCGGGGTCGTCGTTCTCGCCGCCCCGGCGGCCGTCTCGGCGCACGCCCTCAACGTCACCTACCAGTCGCGCCTGCCGCTCGCCGTGTACCTCGCCGGGGCGGCGCTGACCGTCGCCCTGTCGTTCGCGTTCGTGATGCTCGCCGACGTCCGCGCCGAGCCGCCGGCGCCCGCCGGCCCGGGACGCGTCCCGCCGGCGTGGCTGCGCTACGGGCTCCGGGCGATCGGCCTGATCGGCTGGACCTGGATCGTCGTCCAGGGCATCCTCGGCGGCCAGAGCGCGGGCGACGTGAAGACGCTCTTCCTGCTGGGTCTACGGCTGGGTCGGCGTCGCGATGGTGTCGGCCCTGCTCTACCCGATCTGGCACTGGCTGGATCCGTTCGCGACGATCCACGACATCGGCGCGAGGGCGGCACGGGCGGTCGGCATCCAGGGCTGGGAGACGGCCGACTATCCCGAGCTGGCTGGGGCGCTGGCCGGCGCTCATCGGGCTGCGTCTTCTTCGTCTGGCTCGAGCTCGTCGGCGCGGTCAGCGGGACGCGGATGCTGTTCATCGTCCTCGTCGGCTACACCGCGTTCACGCTGGCGATGATGGCCCAGTTCGGCCGCGACGCCTGGCGCCGCGACGGCGAGACGTTCTCGGTCTGGTTCGGGCTGCTCGAGCCGGCTCGCGCCGTTCGGCGCTCGATCGCGACACGAACACCGTCCGACGCCGGCCGTTCGCGACGGGCCTGCTGGGCGGCGGCTGGACGACGCTCGACATCGCGATCATCGGCCTCGGCACCGGGTCGATCCTGTTCGACGGGCTGTCCCAGACGACGCCGTGGTTCAGCGTCTTCGGCGCGCCGGACGTGCCGATCAAGACGCTCCAGCTGCTGGCGTTCCTTGGGCTGATCGTCAGCGGCACGCTGATCGTCGCGCCGCCTCGTCGGGACGCAGCGCGACGGCCGCCGGGCTGCTGCCGATCGCGGTCGGCTACCTCATCGCCCACTACTTCACGTACCTGTTCATCGACGGCCAGCGGATCATCGTCGCCCTCGCCGATCCGCTCCAGCAGGGCTGGGACCTCGGCGGGTTCGGCTGGGCGTTCTTCGAGCCGACGCAGGCGTTCCTGCCACCGGGCCTCGTCTGGACGATCCAGATCGCGGCGGTCGTCGGCGGCCACATGCTCGGGCGCGTGGGCCGGCCACGTGGTTCTACATGCAGGACCCGCGGCACGCGGCCGGGATCGGTCGACGGCGGCGAGGTGCCGCTCGCGGTGATCATGGTCTTCCTGACGACGCTGACGCTCTGGTCGCTCGGCCAGACGCTGATCGTGGAGGCGCCTGCGGGCCAGGCCGCGACGGCGCTGCTGGCGACGTTCCGGCTGCTGATCTCCCAGGGGCCGATCGCCGACGACAATACCCGGTCAGGCTCGGCCAATCGATCAGGTCGAACAGTGTCACGCCGGGCGCGCGGCGCCGGGAGGCGGGCGTCACGCCGCCCGGCGTAGGCGAAGACCGCCATCCCTGCCGCGAGGCCGGCGACCACGCCGTGGACGCTGTCCTCGACGACGGCGCGTCCGCGCGCAGGCTCGAAGCCCATCGCGGCCGCGGCGTGGAGGAACAGGTCCGGCGCGGGCTTGCCGTGCTCGACGTCGTCGGCGCTGAACAGGCGGCCGTCGAACCGGCCCAGCAGGCCGGTCTTCGCGAGGTTGCGCCGGATCTTCCCGAGGTCGCCGCTCGACGCGACGCACGTCGCGAGGCCGCGCCGCCTGGACCGCGTCGACCGCGTCGGCGACGCCGTCGACCGGCTTCGAGCTCCGCGGCGAACGCCTCGACGTAGCGCTCGCTGAACGCCGTCCACTCGGCCTCGACGCTGCGACCGAGGTGCTCCTCGATCTCGGCCCGCATCGCCGCCTCCGTCCGGCCGACCCAGCGCTCGACGACCTCGTCCTCGGCCATCGGCCAGCCCAGCGTCGCGAGCAGCTCGACGTCGAGGCGGATCGAGAGGCGCTCGCTGTCGACGAGGACCCCGTCGCAGTCGAAGATGACGAGGTCGAACCGGTCCGTCACGCGGGGGCGCCGGCTCCGACGGGCTCGGACGGCTCCAGTCGTCGCGGCGACCGCGGCACGCCGGGCGCCGGCACCCACTCGCCGAGCGACCGGACGACCGAGATGCGGGCGGCGATCGCCGGGTCGAGCGCCTCGGCGGCGGCGATCGCCGTCTCGATCGCGGTCAGGCAGAGGATGCCCTTCGGCCGTCGCGGCGAGCCGGATCTCGGCCGCGTCGCGGACGACGCCGGAGCGCGGCGTCGGGGTGTTGACGACGAGGCGCACTCGCCGGCGGCGATCGCCTCGAGGATCCCGACCTCGCCGATCGCCGGATCCGGCACGGCGCCGAGCTTCGCGACCGGCGATCCGCCGAAGCCGGCCTCGCGCAAGGAGCGTCCGCGTCCCGGGCGTGCCGGCGAGCCGGTAGCCCGCCGCGGCGCAGCGCCCGGGCGAGCGTGACAGCCCGGCCTTGTCGCGGTCGGCGATGCTGAGGAGCGCGATCGGCTCGCGCCGCGCCTGCCCGGCGTCGACGCGCGGCGGCACGAGCGACGCGCCGACGAGCGCCTTGCGCGAGCGCCACCCGCGGGTCGTCGTCGATGCCGATGACCTCGCCGGTCGACTGCATCCCCGGCCCGACCGACGGGTCGACGCCGCGCAGCTTGGCGGTCGAGAACGCCGGCGCCTTGACCGCGACGAACGGCGGCGGCTCGAGCAGGCCGTTCGGCCAGCCCAGCGTCTGCGCAGCGTCTCGCCGAGCGCGATCCGGACCGCCAGCTCGACCATCGGGACGCCGGTCACCTTGCTCATGAACGGCACGGTCCGCGAGGCCCGGGGTTGACCTCGATCAGGTACACGCCGTCGTCGCGGACGATGAACTGGGCGTTGACGAGCCCGGTCGCGCCGAGCGCGAGGCAGATCCGCTCCATCGTCGAGACGATCAGCGCCTGGTCGCCATCGCCGACGGTGCTGCGGCGGGAACACCGCGACCGAGTCGCCCGCTGTGGACGCCAGCCTGCTCGACGTGCTCGAGGAGCCCCGGGATCAGGACCCGCTCGCCGTCGCAGACCGCGTCGATGTCGACCTCGACGCCTCGAGGTAGCGGTCGATCCGGACCGGCCGATCGGGGTCGACGACGGTCGCCGCGGCGAGCTGCCGGACGAGGTCCTCGGGCGAGTAGCAGAAGTCGATCGCGAGGCCGCCGATGACGAAGCTGCGGCCGGACGATGACCGGGTAGCCGATCCGCTCGGCGAGCGTGAGCGCCTCGTCGAGGCTGTGGGCCATGCCGCCCTCGGGCTGGGGATGCCGAGCCGGTCGAGCAGCGCGGAGAAGCGGGTCCGCTCCTCGGCCTGGTCGGATCGCCTCGAGGTCGCTGCCGAGCAGCGGGATGCCGCCGGCGACGAGCTGAGCTGAGGAAGCGCCCCGTCTGGGAGACACCGAAGGCATAGGGGCGGTCGAGCCGACCCGCGCAGGGATTTCCCGCCGCGGCGCGCCGAAGCGCAGCCACGCGCCCACATCGCGCACCGCAAGCAGACCGAGACCCTACCAGCGTCGGATCCTGAGAGCGGTAGATGAGCTCGTAGATCCGGCCCGGCTCGAAGCCGCCGGAGAGATGCAGGTGCGAGGCGTCCGGCGATCACGCGCCCGTCGGCGCCCCGGCGGGCGAAGCCGCCACGCCTCGCGCGGGACGGCCAGGCGCGGTGCGCCCCGCGTGCTCGCGCACGCTCAGCTCCGCTTCCGCGTCCTCGAGCGAGGCGGCGGGATACGGGATGTGATACCGGTCCGCGAGCGGCAGGGTGTCCACGGGGGCGTTCGGCCGCCACTGGCAGCGAAGCCGGCCGGTGACGGGCGCCTCCGCGCCCCGAGCGCCCGCGGCGAGTCCAGCGCCATGAGGCCCGTCCTGGCGCGGCACGTCCGGCTGCCATCCCACCCAGGCCACCGTGTAGCCCCAGCGCATGAGGAAGCCGTTGCCGAAATCTTCCGCGGTGGTGGGATCGGCGGCGCGCGGGCGTGCTGTTGAACATGCCGAGCGCCACCTTGCGGCCGCGATTGGGCACGTCGACCAGCAAGAGCCGGCCGCCCTGCGCGGGATCGGCGGGCTGGAGCGAGATAGAAGTCCGGCGGCTGAACTCCACCCGCCCCGCGCGCGTTCCGCCCGGCGCCAGCTCGAGGTCGGTGATCGCGCGGTGCTGCGGATGCGCGGGGTCGACCGCGAAGCGCAGCCGGCCGGCGATCTTCTCGTAGGGTCCGCGCGTCGCCGAACGGGGCGGCCGTCGAGCACGAGAGCGCGAGTGGCGATCTCGAGCGCGGTGACGCGTCATGGTAGGGCTCCTTCCTCCTCGGGAATTCCGAGATAACCGCGGTAGAGCCGCAGCGTCCAGGCGCCGACACCGAGCGCGAGCGCGATCGAGCAGGGCGAGCGGCCCCGACCCACCGGCACGAAGCGGACGAGGGCGAGCGCCAGCGCCGCGAGCCGCCAGCCAAGCGGATGCGGGCGCCCCGCGGCCATGACGGGCGCGGCCGACGGCGCGGGCGCCGAGATCACCCAGCGCGAAGGCAGCGGCGACGAAGCCCAGCAAGAGGGCGAGCCCATAGAGCGCGCCAGGGCCAGCGCGAGCGGGATGGCGACCACGGTGAGGGCGAGCAACAGCGCCGCGATGCGGCGCGAGCACGAGGACAGCCGAGACCGGTGCCGAGGCTCGCCCACGGTCGGCGCCCGCCGTGCGCGCGGCCGCCACCGTGAAGCGTGGAAGAGGAGGAAGAGATGCGCCCCGACACTGCGCCCGATCGAAAAGAGATTTCCATCCGTGACCGCCAAATGCGCCATCGT
>ERZ1370068.9161-contig-7959_pt1 | contig 56366 bp, 73 predicted proteins | sample MGYA00561227_ERZ1370068 | MGnify/ENA primary metagenome ERZ1370068 (study PRJEB38410, sample SAMEA6850437) | metagenome | study: Metagenomic assessment of the ecological functions of the soil: analysis of the soil microbiota associated with the... | reverse complement strand
CGTTACGTATTGCTAAACGAATGCATACTCTGGGGATGCGTTACGGTCAACAGCTTGGGGGTAACGGTCCCGGCGCTTACCCTTCCCGGCAGTAAGCTCCGGCTTACGGCCGCGCTCGTGAGGGGACGTGATGGAGCAGCACGAACTGCACGTGACGGTGAACGGCGCTGACCGCACCCTGCGCCTGCGAGCCCGATGCCCCGCTGCTTGACGTGCTCCGCCACGACCCGGGCTGTCCGGCCCGCGCTTCGGCTGCGGGCTGGGCCTGTGCGGGGCCTGCTTCGTGCTCATCGACGGCGAGGCCCGCTCCTCCTGCGACTTCCCGCCTGGGCGGCCGAGGGCCTACAGGTGACCACGGTCGAGGGCCTGATGGACGGCGAGACCGCTGGACGTGGTGCAGCAGGCGTTCATCGACGAGCAGGCCGCCCAGTGCGGGTACTGCACCTCAGGCATGGTGGTGAGCGCGGTCGCGCTGCTGCGCGGCAACCACTCCCCGACCGAGCGGGAGGTGCGGGAGGCACTCGACGGCAACCTGTGCCGCTGCGGGGCGCACCGCAGGATCGTCGGCGCGGTCGATGAAGGCGGCGCGCACGAGGTGGCCGGACGCAGCCGCCGAGATGAGCAAGCTCCCCGCCCGGCGCGCGTCTCCCGGGCCGCCGCTGCCGCCCACGCCTCGCCGCCAACCCCGTCCTGTCCGCCTGGCTCGACTTCGCCCGCCCCGGCGTGGTCACGATCTTCTCCGGCAAGGTCGAGTACGGCCAGGGCGTGTGGACCGCGCTGGCCCAGGTCGCGGCCGAGGAGCTCGACGTGGACCTGCGGCGCGTCCGGGTCGCCCCGGTGAGCACCGCCACCAGCCCCGACGAGGGGACCACCTCGGGCAGCCGCTCCATCGAGGAGTCCGGCTCGGCGCTGCGCCAGGCGTGCGCGCAGGCCCGTCACCTGTCGTCCTGGCCGCCGCCGCGGCCGGCTCGGCGCCGATGCTGGCGCGCTGCGGGGTGACGGACGGCGAGATCACCACCGACGCGGGCGGCACCGGCCTGACCTACTGGTCGCTGGCGGCCAGCGGACCCGCCTGGACCGGGCAGGCGGGTGACCCCGGCTCAGCCAAGGCGCCCGGCGCGGTGGTCGGTCGCTGGCCGCAGCGCCGCCCGGCTGGACATCCCGGACAAGGTGACCGGGCGCCCCCGGTTCCTGCACGACCTCGTCCTGCCCGGCATGCGGTACGGCCGCGTCATCCGCCCGCCCGCCCCGGCGGCATCCTGCTCGGCTACCGGCGATCCGGCGCTGCCCGCCGGCGTGGTGACCGTGCGCGATGGCTCCTTCCTGGGGGCGTGGTGGCGCTGTCGGACCGGACCGCGGCTCGCGGCGGCGCGGGCTGGTCGCCGGGGCGGCGCGGTGGGAGGTCGACCCCGTCCCCTGCCCGACGAGCGTGACCTGAAGGGGTTCCTGCTGTCCGCGCCCGCGCAGGCGGTCACCGTGGACGAGGCGCCACGACGAGGCCGCGGCCGCCGCGGTCGCGCGCACGCTGGAGGCCGAGTTCACCCGGCCGTTCCTGGCCCACGCCTCGATGGCGCCCAGCTGTGCCATCGCCCGCTGGGACGGGCCGCGGGTCACCGTCTGGAGCCACAGCCAGGGCGTGTTCTGCGCTGCGCGGGGCCATCGCGGCTTAGCCTGGGCCTGGCGGCGGACCAGGTGACCGTGAACCACGTCGAGGGTGCGGGCGCCTACGGCCACAACGGCGCCGACGACGCCGCGCTGGACGCGGTGCTGCTGGCCCGCGCGGTGCCCGGGCACCCGGTCCGGGTGCTGTGGTCGCGGGAGGACGAGATGGGCTGGGCGCCGCTCGGCTCGGCCATGCTGGCCCGGCTGTCGGCTGGGCTCGATGCCGGCGGGCGGATCGCCACCTGGCGCCAGGACGTCTGGAGCAACGGCTTCATCGGCCGCCCCGGCAGCGGCGGCGAGCCGCGGCTGCTCGCGCTCGCGCCATCTGGCGGGTGGCCAGCCGATGAGCCCGCCCCGGACGGGCCGCCGACCGGGGCGATGGGCTCCACCCGCAACGCCGTGCCCGGCTATGACATCCCCGACCGCGTGATCGTCCGGCACCGGCTGCTCGCGATGCCGGTCCGGACCTCCTCGCTCCGCTCGCTGGGGGCCTTCCTCAACGTCTTCGCCATCGAGTCGTTCATGGACGAGCTGGCGCTACGCCGCCGTACGCCGACCCGGTGGAGTTCCGGCTGGCCCACCTCACCGATCCGCGGGCCCGGCGGGTGATCGAGCAGGCGGCGCAGATGTCCGGACTGCGGGCGCAGCCGGGCCAGGCGGGGACGGCACCGGGCTCGGCCTCGGGTTACGCCCGGTACAAGGGGCACCGCCGGGTACTGCGCGGCGGTGGCACGGGTGGAAGGCCGAGACCGACGTGCGGGTGTCCGACGTGTGGGCTCGCGGTCGACGTCGGCCGGGTGATCAACCCGGACGGGGTCATCGAACCAGGTGGAGGGCGGCGCGGTGCAGAGCGCCAGCTGGGCGCTGCGGGAGCGGGTCAGCTTCGACCGGACCCGGATCACGTCCGTGAACTGGGACACCTACCCGATCCTGCGGTTCACCGAGGTGCCGCAGGTGGAGGCTCGCGATCGTGCGCCGCGCCCAGGCCAGCCGGAGACCGGCGCGGGCGAGGTCGCGCAGGGCCCGGTCGCCGGTGCGATCGGCAACGCGCGTGGCCGACGCGGTGGGCGTGCGGGTCCGCGACCTGCCGCTGACCCGTGAGCAGGTCGCCCGCGCGATCGAGGAAAGCTGACCGGCCGCGCTGGCCGCAGCCGGGTCAGTGCGGGCTCGAACAGGGCGCTGACCGACTCCCCTTCGTGAATGCGGCGGATCGCCTCGGCGAGCGCGGGGCCACCGACAGGACGGTGAGCTTGTCGTGGTGCAGCCTGCGGCCAGACCGGCACCGTGTTGGTGCAGACGATCTCCGTCACGTCGGGCTCGGCGGCGATCTTCTCCAGCGCGCCGTCGGCAGAACAGCCCGTGGGTGCAGGCGATGCGGACCGACCGCACCCGTGCTCGCGGAGCCGGTCGAGCAGCTCGACGACGTGGTGCCGCGCGCGATCTCGTCGTCCAGCACGATCACGTCCCGGCCGTCGACGTCGCCGATGATGGAGGTGATCGCGCACCTTCGTGGTCGCTGATGCGCTGCCTTGGCGCCCGCCGCGACCGGCAGCCCCAGCCAGCCGGGCGAACGCGGCCGCGCTCGTTGGCGTAGCCGAGGTCGGGCGAGACCACCACCGCGCCGGACAGGTCCTGGCTGCGGAAGTGACTCGGCCAGCTCGCGCAGCGCGTGCAGGTGGTCCACCGGCACCGAGAAGAACCCGTGCACCTGCGGCGAGTGCAGCGTCATGCGTGAGCACCCGGCTGGCCCCGGCGGTGATCAGCAGGTCGGCGACCAGGCGGCCGCCGATCGGACACCCGCGGCACGTCCTTCTTGTCCGAGCGGGCGTAGGCGTAGTGCGGGATCACCGCGGTTGACCCGGCCGCCGAGGCGCCGCGGGCCGCGTCCAGCATGAGCAGCAGCTCGACCAGGTGCTCCTGGACCGGCGGGCTGAGGGGCTGGATGAGGAAGCACGTCCCGTTCCCGGCAGTTGGACTGCAGCTGCACCTCCAGGCAGTCGTTGGCGAACCGCTGGAGCCGGACCGGAGCAGCGGCTCGCCCAGCTCACGGCAGATCTCGGCGGCCAGCTCCGGGTGGGCGCTGCCGCTGAAGACGCGCGATCTCTCGCACGTTGGTCAGGGCTGGGCCGATGTCCGTGGCGCGGCTCCACGCTGCCAGGTCCCGCGCCAGCGCCCGCCCGGCCTGGCCCGGCGGCATGACCCGGGTTCGGCCTGGGCCCGCCCGGGCCCGCTGCGCACCAGGGCCGCGGCGTGACGACGGCCGCCGCGTGGCGGGGCGACCGCCGGTACCTGGTCGGCGTGACCACCGCCACCGGCACGCCGCGCCGCTGCGCGGCCGCGATCACGATCCGTCGCCTTGCGGTCGGCGAGGTCGGGGTCGAACCGGCCCTCGCCGGTGACGACCAGGTCGGCCCCGGCGAGCGGCCCGGTCCAGGCCCGGCCAGGCGGGCCAGCTCGGCGGCCCGGCAGCCAGGGCCGCGCCCCAGGCTGCTACCGCGAGGCCGTATCCCGTCCCGCCCGCCGCACCCGCGCCGGGGGCGGCCGGGCTCGCCGCCGAGCGTGCTCCGCCAGCCGGGCCAGCGCCCGCCTCCAGCCGGGCCACCTGCGCGCGGTCGGGCGCCCTTCTGGGGCCGAACACGGCCGCCGCGCCCAGCGGCCCGAGCAGCGGCGCGGTGACGTCGGCCAGGCAGGTCACGCCCCCGGCCGGTGGGGGCCGCAGGCGGGTGGTGTCGACCGGCCGCCAGCGCGGCCAGCGCCCCGCCGCCGGGACGGCAGGTCGTGTCCCGCGGCGTCCAGGAAACGGGCGCCGAGCGCGGCCAGCGCACCGGTCCCGCCATCGGTCGACGCGGAGCCACCGAGGCCGACCACGATCGTCCGGGCGCCGCGATCCAGGGCGTGGCCGATCACCTCGCCCAGCCCGGCGGTATGTGCCCGCATCGGGTCGGGCCTGCCGAGCAGCGGGGCAGACCGCTCGCGCGGGCCAGCCTCCGTCCGCCGCGGCGGCGCCGGGCAGCTCCAGCCAGGCGCAGTCCACCGGGGCACACTGCCGGGGCCGGTGACCAGGGCCCGGTGCCACCGCGCCCCCGGCACCGCGGCCCGCCAGCACGTCCAGCGTGCCCTCGCCGCCGTCGGCCAGGGGCAGGCAGGTCACCTGGTCGCCGGGACGTTCGGCCAGCCACCCGCGGGCCAGGCGGCGGCGGCCGCCGTCGCGGTGATGCTGCCCTTGAACGGAGTCGGGGCGAGCAGGACCCGCCGCGATCCGGGTCCTGCCGCGGGCGCGGTGCGTCACGCCGCGAGTCGTTCGACGGCTTGTACGGCGGGAGGTGGAGGCGCTCGCGGATTTCCTGCTGGACCTCCTCCTTGCTGGGACGGGCGTCGATGCGTGACCACGTACTCCTTGCGCGCGGAACAGTCTCCAGCACCGGGTTGGTCTTCTCGTGGTAGTCGCGCAGCCGGACCGCGAGCGCCTCCTCGGTGTCGTCCTCGCGGGTGATCAGCGTCGCCGCCGCAGACGTCGCACGTGCCCTCCTCCGCCGGGCGGCTGGCGATGAGGTTGTAGTCCATGCCGCAGCCCGAGCACAGGCGGCGGGCGAGCACCCGGCGGCGGACCTCGGAGTCGGGCAGGTCCAGGTGGATCACGCCGTCGATGTCGTAGCTCTCGAGGAAGAACTCCGCCTGCGCGCGCGTTGCGCGGGAAGCCGTCGATCACGAACCCGTAGTTCCAGTCGTGCTGGCTGAGCCGCTCGGCCGGTCACCGACTCCGACCAGGTCGTCGCCGACCAGCTCCCCGGCCGCCATGATGCGCCGGACCTGGGCGCCCAGCTTGGTGTGCTGCTGCACGTGCCAGCGGAAGATGTCGCCGACGCTGATGTGCACCAGGTCCAGGTCCGCGGCGAGCAGGCCCGCCTGGGTGCCTTTGCCGCTGCCCTGAACGCCCATGATGACGTATTTGCGCATAGCTGCCACCTTCGCACACGACGGGGCCCGGCTGGCTCGCTCCGGCTGGGCTCGCGCTCAGGCGTAGTAACGGTAGGACGCGCCTGGGCGACGCAGGCGGGCTTCCCGCCGCCCTCCACCTCGATGGTGCAGTCGACGACCGCCTGCACGGCGTTGACCCCGGCGTCCTCGACCGCGCCCAGCTGGGCCGCGAGCCTGATCTTGGAGCCGACCGGGACCGGCGCCGGGAAGCGCACCTTGTTCAGCCCGTAGTTGATCCCCATGCTCACGCCCTTCACCGTCGACGAGCTCGCTGAACAGGGGGATGACCAGGGACAGGGTCAGGTACCCGTGCGCGATCGTGCCGCCGAACGGCCCGCGCGGCGGCCTCTCGCGGTCCACGTGGATCCACTGGTGGTCGCCGGTCGCGTCGGCGAAGGCGTTGACCCGGTCCTGGGTGATCTCCAGCCAGCCGGTGTGCCCGAGGTCGGCTCCCGGCCAGCGCCTTGAGCTCGTCCAGGCCGTTAGCGGTCGTGGTCATGCGGTCCTCCCTGTGGTGCGGTGGCTGGGATCGCGCTTCCGGGCACACCGCCCGGCCGGTCAGTCCCTCAGCCGCAGTCGGCGTTCGCAGCTCTTGCGCACTTTCGGGTCGAGCGAGATCCGCAGCAGCGGCCAGTCCGCCCGCAGCAGCCGCGCGTTGACGAAGCGCGCCATGTCGTTGCGCCGTCCCTGGGTGAGCACGATGCCGTAGAGGCTGCGGCGGAGGCGGTCGTCGGACAGGTCGAACTCGCGCAGCCCCGGCCAGGCCAGGTGCCGCGGCAGCACGACGACTCCCTGCTCGGGCCCGTGCAGCTCGTCCAGGCTGGCTAGGCAGGCGCCCGGCCACGCCGGACCGCCCGGGCAGGAGCAGATCCGCCAAGGACATGCTCCGATTATCACGCAGCGCCCCGCGCGGTCCGCGGCGGGACTCGCGGCGTGTCAGCCGGCTGCCTGGCGCCGGGCCGGTTAGACTCGGCGCATGTCCGGTACCCGGAAGCGTCCCGGTGGAGGTTCCTGATCACCCCCAGGTGGCTGGGCTGGCACGCACTCGTGATCCTCATCGTCGTGGGGATGCTCTGGCTCGGCGACTGGCAGCTGCGCCGGGCAGAGGCGGGAAACGCGCTCAGCTGGGCGTACACCTTCGAGTGGCCGCTGTTCGCGGTCTTTGCGGTGGTCTTCTGGGTCAAGACGATCCGGGACGAGGTCCATCCCCCCGCCCCGACCAGCTGGCAGGAGGAGTCCGGGCTCACCGGCTGCGCGCGCGGCAGCGCGGCGATGGCGCGGTGAGCCCGACGGCGAGGACGACGGGGACCTCGTCGCCTACAACGCCTACCTGGCCCGCCTGCAGCGAGGAAGTGAGGGCCATGGCCGGTGGCACGGCCTCAGGTAGGGCGCACATGCCCCGATGAGCAAGCGAAGGAGGCGGGCGGATGCGGCTGAACGTCGCCCTGTACCGGGTGATGGCCTACGTGACCGGCGTGGTGCTCATCGTTTTGTGCGTCCTCGCGATCATGCAGATGCGTTCGTGAACGACGAGGCGGCGGTGAACGTCGTCGGGACCGTTCACGGCGGCGCTGTACATCGTCTACCTGCTGGTGGCGTTCCCGCTGACGCCGCAGGCTGCGGCTCGCCGCTCTGGCCGACGGTGGCGGTGCTGCTGGCAGGCACCATCCCGCGTGATGACATTCATCGTCGAGCGTCACATCAGCCACCGGTACATCGAGCCAGCCCTGGCCGGAGCTGCCGCCGCACCGCGCCCGCCTGTGCCGGAGCCGCGTTCGTGACCCGCTGACGGGCCTGAGCGGCACCGCGGCCGTTCGCCGCGCCGGTACGCTTCCGTTTTCACCCTGGTCACGGCCATAGCGCATACTCACAGCCATGCCGAGCTGCCTTCCTCGATCATCCTGGCCCGCTGGCCTTCGCCCACCGGGGCGGCGCGGCGCACGCCCCGGAGAATTCCTGGCGTGCGTTCGAGCACGCGGTCGGGCTCGGCTATGAGTACCTGGAGACCGACGTGCAGGCGACAGCGGACGGGGTGCTCATCGCCTTCCACGACCGCACGCTGGACCGTGATCACCGGCCAGCCGGGGCAGGTCTCCGGCTGGCGCTCAGGGACATCGCGGGCGCCCGCATCGGCGGCACCGAGCCGATCCCGGTGCTGGAGGACCTGCTGGCTGCCTGGCCGGACGTGCGGTTCAACATCGACGTGAAGGACGCGCCGGCGGTCGCGCCGCTGGCGCGGGTGCTGCGGCGGACCAGCGCGTGGGACCGGGTCTGCGTGGTCTCCTTCTCGGCCAGCAGGCTCCGGGCCGCCCGGCGGGCGCTCGACCGGCCGGTGTGCATGGCCGCCTCCCCGCTGGGAACCGCGATGGTGCGGATTCGGCCGGCCGCCTGCCTCCCGCGAGCCCCGTGGACCGCACCGCCACCGGCTTCACGCGGCGGCCGGGCCTGCTCGCGGCCGCAGGCCGCGGCAGCGCGTGCCGGGCGCCGCGCGTCGGCGGTACTGCCGCAGGCCGCTGGCGGAGCGCCTGGCCGGGGCGGATGTGCGGTGCGTCCAGGTGCCCGCCCCGGTGGCGACGCCGCCCTTCATCGGCCGGGCCCACCAGCTGGGGCTCCAGGTGCACGTGTGGACCGTGAACGACCGCCCCACCATGGAGGGCCTGCTGATCTCGGCGTAGACGGGATCATGACCGATGAGACCATGACGCTGCGCGAGGTGCTGGTCGGCCGCGGGCAGTGGCATCCCCGTGTGGCCAGCCGCCCTGATGCCCGTGACCGTTACCGCCCCACCCGATCGAACCGGGTCGGCCGTGCTGGGTTGGAACCGGGGCAACATGGGAATCTTGTCCGGGTACTCAGCGTTAACGACGTGGAAGGCTGAGCGCCTGGGAGGCAATGTCATATGGCCGAACGCGCACTTCGCGGCACCCGGCTCGGAGCAACGAGCTACGAGAACGACCGGAACACGGACCTGGCGCCACGCCAGGAGATCGCTTTTGACTGCCCCAAGGGCCATCACTTCACCGTGCCGTTCGCCGCTGAAGCGGAAGTTCCCGCCACCTGGGAGTGCCGGGTCTGCGGCACCATCGCCTTCACCGTCGCCGGTGACCAGCCCAGCCCGAAGAAGACCAAGCCACCGCGCAGTCACTGGGACATGCTGCGCGAGCGGCGGTCCATAGCCGACCTGGAGCAGGTGCTCGCCGAGCGGCTCGCCCTGATCAGGGGGAACGCGGGCTCGACGACGAGGCCGAGCGTGAAAGAGCCCCGGGCGAGGCAGCGCAAGAGCGCCTAGGCACGCTGGCCCGTGTCGCGGCCGGGCGGCCCGGCTCATTGTGATGGCCTGCGGGCCAGCCCCAGGCGGGTGGCGATGCCCCAGCCGGTGACCCGCCAGAGCGCCTCGACGACGATCGTCCTGCTCATCTTGCTGGCGCCCCGCTCGCGTTCCACGAAGGTGATCGGGACCTCGGTGACCGTCAGCCCCGCCCGGATGGTGCGCCGCGCGAGGTCGATCTGGAAGCAGTATCCCTGCGAGTCCACGTCGTCCAGGCCGATGCGGCGCAGGGTGGTCGCACGGAAGGCGCGGTAGCCGCCGGTCGCGTCCTTGAGCTTGAGGCCGAGCATCAGCCGGGTGTAGGTGTTGCCGCCGCGGGACAGCAGCTCGCGCGACCGCGGCCCAGTTGAGCACGGCCCCGCCGGGCACATAGCGCGATCCGAGCACGAGATCGGCATCCGCCAGCGCGTCCAGCAGCCTGGGCAGCTCCTCCGGCTGGTGCGAGCCGTCCGCGTCCATCTCCACCATCAGCGCCGTAGCCCTGCTCCAGCGCCCAGCGGAACCCGGCGATGTAGGCCGCTCCCAGGCCTGCCTTGCCCGCCCGGTGCAGGACGTGGACGTGGGAGTCGCCGCCGGCCAGCTTGTCGGCGATCTCGCCGGTGCCGTCCGGGCTGTTGTCGTCCACGATCAGCAGGTGCGCATCGGGCACCGCGCTGCGGACCCGGCTCGGTGATGATCTCGATGTTGTCGCGCTCGTTGTAGGTGGGGATGATCACGGCCACCGGGCTCACCGGGCCGGTCCCGAGTGCCGGGCGAACTGGTCACGTGTTCCCGCCTTCGAGCATGCCAGCGGCCGCCCGGCACTTCCCCATGGACGTCATAGCAGGGTACCCCGCCTGCCGGTGCCTACCGCCGCTGGGTGAGTGTGCGGCATGCCCGCCAGTGAAGAGCCTTTACTTAGCGCATAACCGCGCAAGAGACATCCCGGCGGGACAGGGCCCGGCCATCCCTTCGGACCGGAGTCCGTCCCGTCGGCAACGAGCGCGGCTCTCCGTTGTCTACTGGTCGCCGGGCCCTTCCCGGGCCTTGACCCCTGTCCAGCGGCTGCCCGTCCGGATTCCCGTGCTGGACTCCGCAGCAACTTACCGTCGATCGCCGTGATGTCAACCGTCCGTGGTCAGCGGCGTCCAGCGCTCCCGTCCGGCGCTTTCCGCCGTAGGCAGCCGCGGGCCGACCCTGGTTCCATGGTGTCTCAGAGCGGTACGATTGAGCCTCTCCAGCGGTGTGAGGGCGGGCATGACACTCCCGGTGTCACCCAGCGATCCAGTGGCCGGGCGGGCCTGCCCGATCGCTGGCACGATGGTCATGCTGGCAGCGCCGTGCCCTGGTAGGAGAACAGCCTGGCGGCGAGGATGACCTGGCCGCATTCAGCCTCTCGGCTGCGAGCCACTGCACTGCCGCCTGGCCGCTGGCTGTCGCGACCGCCTGCCCGGACCGTGTGAGCTGTGAGCGTGCCCGGTCCCGTTCACTCCCATCAGTCATCTTCCAGCAGGAGGACGCAGCAAATGACAGAAAGTCAGGAGACGCAGGTCTCCGAGGCCCAGATAGCCGTGCACTGGCGCGAGGAAGAGTACATCTATCCTCCGGAGTCGTTCGTCGCCCAGGCCAACGCGGCTGATCCGGCCATCTTCGACCGGTTCGCCGAGGACCGTTTCCCGGACTGCTTCACCGAGTACGCGGACCTGCTGAGCTGGGACAAGAAATGGGACACGATCCTGGACACCAGCAACCCGCCGTACTGGAAGTGGTTTACCGGCGGCAGGCTGAACGCCTCCTACAACTGCGTGGACCGGCACGTGGCCGCCCAGCGGCAACAAGGCGGCGCTGATCTGGGTCCCGGAGCCGGAGTCGGCCGAGCACGGTCGCCATCACCTACCGCGATCTCTACCACCGGGTGAACGAGTTCGCGGCGCTGCTGCGGACTTCTGCCGGGCTCAAGGCCGGTGACCGGGTGACGCTGCACATGCCGATGGTCCCCGAGCTGCCGGTGACGATGCTCGCCTGCGCCCGGCTCGGCGTCATCCACTCGCAGGTGTTCGGCGGCTTCAGCGGCAACGCCTGCGGCACCAGGATCGCCGACTCGGGCAGCCGGGTGCTGATCACGATGGACAGCTACTACCGCAGCGGCGACCTGCGTCGACCACAAGGTGAAGGCCGACGAGGCGCGTGGCCGAGGCGCGCAAGCAGGGCCAGGAGGTCGACAAGGTGCTGGTGTGGCGGCGCCACCCGGGCCAGTACGGCTCGCAGACCCCCATGGCCGAGGGCCGGGACTTCTTCGTCGACGAGGTGCTCGGCTCCTACCGCGGCCAGCTCGTGGAGCCGGTGTCCCTGCCCGCCGAGGCGCCGCTGTTCCTCATGTACACCTCCGGCACCACCGGTCGCCCGAAGGGCGCCCAGCACAGCATCGGCGGCTACCTCGCCTACGTGACCGGGACGTCGAAGTACTACCAGGACATCCACCCCGACGACACCTACTGGTGCATGGCCGACATCGGGTGGATCACCGGCCATTCCTACATCGTCTACGGGCCGCTGTCGCTCGGCACCACCAGCGTGATCTACGAGGGCACGCCCAACTACCCCGACGCCGGGCGCCCGTGGCGGATCGCCGAGCGGCTCGGCGTGAACATCTTCCACACCTCGCCCACCGCCATCCGGATGCTGCGCAAGGTCGGCCCGGACGAGCCGACCAAGTACAACTACCACTTCAAGCACATGACCACGGTCGGCGAGCCGATCGAGCCCGAGGTCTGGCGCTGGTACCACGAGGTCGTCGGCAAGGGCGAGGCGGTCATCGTGGACACCTGGTGGCAGACCGAGACCGGCGGCTTCCTCGGCATGCTCGCTGCCAGCCCTGCAAGCCGATGAAGCCGGGCAGCTGCGGCCCGGCGGTGATCGGCATCTACCCGGCCATCTACGACGAGGACGGGCAACGAGGTTCCCGACGGCAAGGCTAGGCAACATCTGCATCCGCAACCCGTGGCCGGGCATCATGCAGACGATCTGGGGCCAGCCCGAGCGGTTCATCGACGTCTACTACGCCAAGTACAACAAGGACCCGGACAGCAAGGACTGGCACGACTGGCCCTACTTCGCCGGCGACGGCGCGGTCCGGGCACCCGACGGCTACTACCGGATCCTCGGCCGCGTGGACGACGTGATCAACGTGGCCGGGCACCGGCTGGGCACCAAGGAGCTCGAGTCGGCGGCGCTGACCGTGCCCGAGGTCGCGGAGGCGGCGGCGGTCCCGGTCGTGGACGACATCCGCGGCCGCGCGGTGGAGATGTACGTCTCGCTCAAGCCCGGCTTCGTGGCCAGCGACGAGATGGCGGGCAAGGTCACCAAGGCGATCGAGACCGAGATCGGCAAGATCGCGCGGCCGAAGCACGTGTGGATCGTGCCGGACATGCCCAAGACCCGGTCCGGGAAGATCATGCGCCGGGTGATCGCCGTCGGTGTCCAACTTCGCCGACGTCGGGGACGTCACCACGCTGGCCAACCCGGAGATCGTCGAGGGCATCCGGCACCACGTGCAGAGCGAGAAGGTCGAGCAAGGGCGAGGTGCCGAGGGAGCTGACGGAGGCCGAGTACGAGGAGATCAAGTCCTTCGGGGCTGAGTAGGGTGGATGTCGCGGCCGGGGTGGCCGTGGATCGTGCATAAACGCCTGATCCACAGCCACCCGGCCGCTCCGTTGCCTCGGCTACGGCAGCCTTTACGGCACCTCAGGCACCCCGGGCAGCGGGTTGGGGCGGATGTCGTGTCCTCGGCGGGTGGAGTGGCTAGAGGGGAGGCTCAGCTTCAGGAGGGCCAGGCCGCGCTCGAACTTGTCGGCGAAGGTGGCCAGCTTGGCCTGGTCGTCAGCGATAGTCCACCAGGTCGTCGGCGACCTCGTCAAACCAGGCGGCCATGGCTATCCCGACGATCGGCTCCCGCCAGCGCGCGGACCGCGAAGTCGCCGGGGTCGCGGCCCGTCCGCTCCGCCACCGCCTCGGCGAGGGCCTGGTCGTCCTGGCCAGTTCCTCCAGCATGCGTGCCCGTACCGCGGGAACCGCCATGGCCAGCTCGGTCGTCTCGCGCAGCTGCGCCCATTCGGCCTCCCCCATGCGAGCGAACGCCGCGTGGACCCCGGCCCGCATGGCGGCGATGGGGCTCACCTCGGGCGGCTGCTCCTGGATCGCCTCCAGCCAGAGCGAGGTCCATGTCGTCCTGCAGGACCGACGTCTTCCTTGGTCGGGAAGTAGCGGAAGAACGTGCTCGGCGAGACCTCGGCGGCGTCGGCGATCTGCTCGACCGTGGTGGCGTCGTAGCCCTGCTCACGGAACAGCCGGAACGCGTGCTCCCGGATGGCAGCACGCGTCCTGGCCTTCTTGCGCTCGCGCAGCCCTGGCCTGGCCTCGCTGGCCAGGCTGGCCGCTGGCGCGCGCGGGCAGCTGGGCCGCTAGTTCAGGCAACGCGCTCATGCGCCGATTCTGCACCTTCCACGGCTTCCCCGGTAGCCGCCGGGCCGGGGGCGGCCGCCGTGGCCCGCCACGGCAGGAACAGCAGCGCCAGGATGACCGCCACCACCGCCAGCCCGGCGCTCACCCACAGCATCAGGCCGATCCCGTGCACGAACGCCGAGCGCACCGACGCCAGCAGCGTCGGCGAGCCGAGCCTCCGCGCCACCGCGATGCCCGCGAACACGCTGCTGCGCACCGCGCCCGCGGTCGCCGCGGGCAGGCCCGCCAGCGGCAGCTGGGAGTGGTAGCCCGACGCGATGACGCTGCCGAGGACCGCGGCCGACAGCGGCGCACCCGCCTTCTGGACCGCCTGCATGACCGCCGAGCCGACGCCGGCGTTCTCGCTGGGGCAGGTCCACCAGTGCCGCGGACGCGGCCGTGGCCAGGGCCAGCCCGAAGCCGAGGCCGCTGATCGCGGTCCAGGTGGCGATGAACGCGTCCCCGCTGTCCAGCGGTCATGGTGGCGCCGAGCACCAGGCCGGCGGTCAGGATGGCGAACCCGAGCGCGACCGTGAGCTTGGCGGTCACCCGCCTGGCCACCTGGTCGGCCAGGCCGGCGCCGACGGCGAAGGCCGCCATCAGCGGCAGCAGCCGGATGCCGCTGCCCATCGCGTTCACGCCCAGGATCGCCTGGAAGAACTGCGGCGCCGCGAACAGCAGGCCGAACATCGCGAAGATGCCGAACGCCTGCAGGATGGTTCCCCAGGTGAACCTGGCCGACCGGAACAGCCCGAGATCCACCAGCGGCTGCCCGCCGGGCCGCCTGGTGAGGTGAAGCTCCCAGCCGGTGAAGGCGGCCAGCACCGCCACCCCGCTCACCATCGCGAGAGATCGCCGTCGGCGAGGACCAGCCGTACTGCCCGGCCGCGATGAACCCGTAGATCAGCACGGCCAGCCCGCCGCACGACGTCACGATCCCCACCGGGTCCAGCCCGGGACGGCTGGCGGCGCGGGATTCCGGCACCAGCAGCGTGACCGCGACCAGGCCGATCACCACCACCGGCACGTTCATCAGGAACACCCAGCCCCACCAGTAGTTGGACAGCAGCCAGCCGCCGAGGATCGGGCCGATCGGCAGGGCCAGGAAGTTGGCCGCCGCCCAGACGCCGACCGCCTTGGTCCGCTCCTGGTCGGTGAACATCACCGCGAGCACCGACAGCACCAGCGGGATCATGCAGCCCGCGGCCAGCCCGAGCACCGTCCGCGCGGCGATGAACGCACCCGCGTTCGGCGCGTACGCGCACGCCAGCGACCCGAGGCCGAACACGCTGAGCGCGCCGATCATGACCTTCTTGCGCCCGAACCGGTCCCCCAGCAGCCCGCCCGGCAGCAGCGCGACCGCCAGCGCGAGCGTGTACGCGGAGATGAACCACTGCAGGTCGGTCGCGGACGCGTGCAGCGACACCGGCCAGCGTCGGCAGCGCCACGCTCAGCACCGTGCGCGTCCAGCCCCACGGCCAGCACCCCCAGCGACAGCCCCGCCAGCGCCCACCACTTCCGCGCCCCCACGTTCACCCGCACGACAGTCATGACACCCACCACCTCTCGCTATCAACTCCAAACTGGAGGCTACTCTCAGTTCGAGCAGACATGCAAGAACGTAGTGAATGTCGAAAACGTGATTCGTGTCACAGGCGACGGCGTGGACCGACGGACGGTGCATCTGGCACCGGCTGAACGCTCTTGTGCCAGACGCACACGTCCGCCGGCGGCGAGCCGGTCGGCCAGTGCAGCGGCATGCCAAGTCGTACCGTCCGGCCGTCAGTCCGCCAGCCGGAACGACGATCGTGCCGGTCGCGGTAACGACGATCGAGGGCTCGTCGAGCACCCGCGAGGCCGAGTGCCCACGCTCGGGATCGGCGCGGCAGACGACTCGGGCCTCGAAGGCCAGTTCGCGGCTGCGGCGGCCGACTCGGGTCAGGACCGCCGTTGCCTCGATGACGTCGCCTGCCAGCACCGGGGCCAGGAACTGGACGTCGGAGTAGGAGGCGAAGCAGGCACTCGTCGCCGTCGGTGCGGATGGCCAGCTCGGTGGCCGACGTCGCCGAACAGGCCGAGCACGTAGGCGCCGTCGACGAGGTTGCCGCCGTAGTGGGCGTGGCTGGCTGGCACGTAGCGGCGGTGGGTGACGGACAGGCCCCTCGCGCGGGCCGGTCGGCGGTCATGTCCCGGCTCCGGCCGCGGCGGGCCGGCGGTGAGCGCGTGCACCAGGTAGCTGGCCACCTCGCGGGGGTGGTGCCGCGGCCGAAGATCTTGTCCACGCCGAGGTCGGCCGCCATCGTCGGGGTCGAACCGCGGGCCGCCGACCACCAGCAGCGGACCGCGTGCCACGCGCCGAACGCCGGTGCTGAACGCGTCGGCCAGCGCGCGGGCGCTCGCCAGGTGCGCGTCGCGCTGGGTGACGACCTGGCTGACCAGCACCGCGTCGGCGTGCTCGGCCACCGCGCGGGCGACCAGGTCGGCCACGTCCACCTGAGCGCCCAGGTTCACCACCCGCATCTCCCGGTAGTACTCCAGGCCCTTCTCCCCGCGTGCCCCTTGACGTTGAGGATCGCGTCGATCCCGACCGTGTGCGCGTCGGTGCCGATGCAGGCGCCCAGCACCACCATCTCGCGGCCGAGGCCGGACCGGATGCGCAGGTTGATCTCGGCGGCGGACAGCACCGGGAACTCCCGCTCCGCCACGGTGACCTCCGACAGGTCGACCAGGTGGCTGACCCGGCCGTAGACGATGAAGAACGTGAACGCCGGGCCCATCCCCTTGGCGTGCACCACCATGGCCGGTTCCAGGCCCATCTTGGCCGGCGAGCTGGAGCGCGGCGCCCTCGGCCACCGCCCGCTCCGCTCGGTGCCGAACGGCACCGGCAGCGTGAACGACAGCTGCACGCGGCCGTCGCCGGTGGTGTCCCCGTAGGGGCGGATCACCGGGCCGCTCATGACTGCCGCCCTTCCACGGCCGTGGCCGGGCCTTCCAGGAACTCGGCCGCCGGGTTGAAGTAGCCGTCCGGCCCGCTCGAACACGCCGTCCAGGCCCGCGGCCGCCGTCGGCGGGCCGCCTGGTGATGCCGAACGTCCCGTCGCCGATCGCGTTGAGCAGCCCGTCGCGGCCGATGCGGCGCGAGCAGGTCGACGGCCTCGGCCAGCACCTGCCGCGCGCGCTGCTGGACGAAGCCGCCGGGCGGCGGGCGGAAGTTCTCGCCCAGCTGGCCCGCCGCCCGCGCCACGTAGCGGACGTTCTCCAGCGCCAGGTCGCGGTCGGACAGGAACGGGGTGTGGATGCCCTCGGTCATCATGCCGACGAGCAGGATCGACTGCTCGGTCATGACCCCGGCCAGGTTGAAGAACGCGTCCAGCAGGTAGCCGCCGAACACGTTGCCGGTCATGTGCTTGGTCGGCGGCATGTACTTCAGCGGCGCGTCCGGGAACAGCTCCCGGACCAGCTGGGCGTGGGCCAGCTCGAGCAGGAACGAATCAGGCACGTCCGGGTTGATCTCGAACGCGTGGCCCAGAGCCCAGCTGCCAGTCGGCGAGCCCGGCCTCGGCGGCCGAAGAACTCGTTGAGCAGCTGGCTGACGACCACCGTGTGCGCGGCGTCCACCGCGTCGGCCGTGGTCAGGTAGTTGTCCTCGCCGGTGTTGATGATGATCCCGGCCCGGGCGTGGACCTGCCGGGAGAACCGCTGGTCGATGAACGTGCGGCGGGGTTGATGTCGCGGAAGATGATCCCGTACATGCAGTCGTTGAGCATCATGTCGAGCCGTTCCAGCCCGGCCAGCGCGGCGATCTCGGGCATGCACAGCCCGGAGGCGTAGTTGGTGAGCCGGACGTACCGCCCGAGCTCGCGGGAGACGTCGTCGAGCGCGGCCCGCATCAGCCGGAAGTTCTCCCGGGTCGCGTAGGTGCCGGCGAAGCCCTCGCGGGTGGCGCCCTCCGGGCACGTAGTCCAGCAGCGACTGCCCGGTGGACCGGATCACCGCGATGACGTCCGCGCCCTCCCGGGCGGCGGCCTGCGCCTGCGGGATGTCCTCGTAGATGTCGCCGGTGGCGACGATCAGGTAGATCCACGGCGGTGGCGGGTCGGAGGTCTGGCCGATCATCGACTCCCGCTCGCGCCCGCCGGGCGTCGATCGGCCGCGAAGCCCTGCGCCAGGGCGGCCCGCGCGGCCGCCCGCGCCGCCGCCGCGTCCCGGCCCTCCGGCACGCGGAACTTCACCTTGCCGTCCGCGGCGTCGCTGGCGAGCGCGGCCAGCGCCTGGGTAGCCCCCGGTCAGCAGCGCGTCCCAGGTCGAGCAGCGCCACCCCATGCTCCAGCCCGGTGGTCTCCCGCACCGCGTCCACCAGGCGGTTCACCCAGGGCATGCCGCCGTCGTCGGCGCCGTCAAGACCGGCCAGCCGCAGGACCGCGCGTTCCACCGACACCGTGGAGTGGCTGCGCGCCATGTCGACGATGGGCTGGCCCGCGACCCGGCGCCAGGTGCGCGCGCCGTGCGGACCATCGCGGGATCGAGCCCGAGCTTGGAGCCGCGAGCTGTCATGTCTCCACCTTCGCCGTCGCCGGGCGCCCTCGCTGACCCGGGCCTCGAAGATGCGCGCGTACCCCGGGCTCCGCAGCGGACCAGGTCCAGCGCCAGCCGGGCATGCCCAGGTACATACCCGTTGCCGATCAGCATCGTGACGTCGGCCGCGGCCCCTCCGCCCCGAGCGCGGCGGCGGTGAACGAGGTCGCCATGGAGAAGAAGATCACCGTGCCGCCGTCGGCGGTGGCCAGCACCGCGCCGCCCTCGCAGCCCGGGCACGTCCACGCAGACCACGGTCACCGCGGCCGGGCCGCCTGCCCGCTGCACCGCCGCCGCGAGCGCCACCGGGTCCGCGCGCGTCCGCGATCACCACCTCGTCGGCCAGGCCTACGGCGCGCAGCGTGGCGGCCTCGGCCTCGCCCGGCACCACCCCGATGACCCGGCCCGCGCCGGCCCGGCGGGCGGCCGCCGCGGACAGGCTGCCGCTCTTGCCCGCCGCGCCGAGGACCGCCACCACCGGCCGGGCCCCGACCGCGCGGCCTGCGCCGCCTGGCTGCACCACGCGGCCGGTCAGGGCGGGCGCCCCGCACACGTCCAGCACCGCCGAGCGCCAGCGGCCCGGGCAGGTCGGCGGGGAGCACGGTGGCGATCGACCGGCCGAACAGGATCGCGTGCCCCTGGCAGGGCACCTGCTCCGACCGGCCGTCCCAGCGCGCCAGGCCGTCGGTGATCACCAGCGGGGTGAGGCTGAGCGAGACCAGGGTGGCGATCCGGTCGCCGGGCGCGAGGCCGAGCGGAGAGTCCGGCCCGACCTCCGTCCACCACCCCGGTGAGCATGCCGCCCGACCCGGTCACCGGGTTCTGCATCTTGCCGCGGTCGGCCACGATCTCGGCAGACCGCGGCCCGCATGTCCGCGGCGGCGCCGCCGGTGGCCTCGCGCAGCTGGCGGAAGGACGCGGCGTCGAGGTTGAGCCGTTCCGACGCGCACCCGCACCTCGTCCGGCCACAGCCCCGGGCTGGCGTCCAGCCGCCATGCCGCCTGCGGGCAGCACGCCCGGCGGGTCCAGCACCCGGTGCAGGCCCGAGCGGCGACCCAGGTCCCGATCCGGTCATGTCCCGTCCTTCCCAGCACGTCGCCATCTCCGCCGTTTCGCAAATTCTTCCTGTCAGCAGCTAGCTGTCACAGAAGCTTCTTTCGTAAGATGATAAGTATATCGCGGCTATCTTTCTGGCACAGCCGAGAGCAAGGGGACGGGTGCAGCCGTGATCGACCAGCCGTACGCCTACCAGCGCAGGGAACTCACCGAGCCGGACTGGCGGCGCTTCCCGGCTGGGCGGAGGTGACCGAGGCGCAGTGGGAATCGGCGCAGTGGCAGCGGGCGCACTGCGTGAAGAACATCCGGCAGCTGCGCGAGGTGGCTGGTGCCCGGCCTGTCCGACGGCGTTCTGCGCCGACCTGGAGCGGGACCAGGCGCGAGCGGGCCACCATGTCGATGCTGGTGCCCGCCGCAGATGCTCAACACGATGGTGCCCACGGCTCGAGCCCGGCGCGAGCCGGGGTTCACCGAGGCGTTCTACGCCGACCCGGTCCGCCGGTACATGATCCCGGTCTTCAGCGACCGCCGCGCCGACTGGCCCTCCCACCCCTACGCATCCCGGGACTCGCTGCACGAGGCCGAGATGTGGGCGGTCGAGGGCCTGACCCACCGCTACCCGACCAAGGTGCTCGCCGAGCTGCTGCCCACCTGCCCGCAGTACTGCGGCCACTGCACCCGGATGGACCTGGTGGGCAACCCGACCCCCACCATCGGCAAGCACAAGTTCGGCCTGGCCCGGGACGACCGGCTGGCCGCCATGATCGCGTACCTGCGGGCTACGCCCGGGGTGCGGGACGTGGTGGTCTCCGGCGGCGACGTGGCCAACCTGCCCTGGCCGCGGCTCGAGGCGTTCGTCGCCGACCTGCTGGACGATCGAGCAGCATCCGCGACATCCGGCTGGCCAGCAAGGCGCTGATGGGACTGCCCCAGCACTGGCTCGGCGACGAGGTGCGGGCCGGGATGGAGCGGCTCGGCGCCCGGCGCGCGGGAGCGCGGCGTGCAGCATCGCCATCCACACCCACGTGAACGCGGCCCAGTCGGTCACCCCGCTGGTGGCACGGGCGGCGCAGGCCATGCTCGACACCGGCATCCGCGACGTCCGCAACCAGGGCGTGCTGCTGCGCGGGCGTGAACGACAGCGCCGAGGCGCTGCTCGACCTGTGCTTCGTCGCTGCTCGATGAGGCGAGGATCATGCCCTACTACTTCTACATGTGCGACATGATCCCGGGCAGCGAGCACTGGCGGCTCTCGCTCGGCGAGGCGCAGCGGCTGCAGCACCAGATCATGGGCTACCTGCCCGGGTTCGCCACGCCGCGGATCGTGTGCGACGTGCCCTACGTCGGCAAGCGCTGGGTGCACCAGGTCGCCCGGTACGACACCGAACTGGGCATCTCCTACTGGACCAAGAACTACCGGACCGGGGTCGAGGCCGACGACGCCGCTCGCGCTCAGCCGCGAGTACCCCTACTACGACCCCATCTACCTGCTCCTCCCGCGACAGCGTGGCGGCGCGCCGCGCGCGCGGCCCAGCGGCCAGCGGCGCCGCCGTGGCTGAGCTCATCCCGCGCACTGAGCCTGGCTAACCGCCCGCCGCGCGAGCGTGAGCGGCAGGTAGGCGAAGCCGCTGAGCGTGTTGTTGAGCGGCGGCGCGGCTCGCCACGCTGGCTCAGGGATCCCGCCTGGCGCGCGAGCGCCTGCAGCAGCACCTCGCCCTCCAGCCGCGCGAACGCGCGCACCGACGCAGGCGTGGATGCCGTAGCCGAATGCCGACGTGCCCGATGGCGCGGCGCCGGATGTCGAACCGTTCCGGGTCGGGCCAGCGGCGCGGGTCCCGGTTGGCGGCGGCCAGGAACAGCAGCACCTTCTCGCCCGCGCCGATCCGTGATCCCGCCGACCTCGACCTCGCGGGTGGTGGTGCGGAAGAACGTCTGCACCGGCGAGGCGTAGCGCAGCGTCTCCTCGAACGCGCCGCCGGCCAGCGACGGGTCCTCGCGCAGCAGCGCGCCACTGGGCGCCGGGTCGCGGGCCAGGCAGTCCAGCGCACAGCCCAGGCCGATGACCGTCGTGTCCACCCCGGCGGTGAGCAGCGAGCGGACCAGCAGCGCGGCCTCGTCCTCGGTGACCGCCCCCTCGTCGGCGCTGGCGTAGATGCGGTCGCCCAGCCCGCCCGGGCTGAGCGCCTCGCGCGTGCAGTGCGCGGCGATCCACGCCGCCACCTCCTGGACGCCGGACATCGAGTCGGCCTGCAGCTGGTTGTGCGGCCCGAACGCGTTGAACGCCATGTTCCCGTAGGCGAGCAGCTGGCGGCGGCAGTCCTCGGTGATGCCGACCGCGCGCGGGAACACCCGCAGCGGGTAGGCCTCGGCGATGTCGGCGACGCCGTCGACGGTGCCCCGGGCGAGGAGCTCGGCGGCCAGGCTGTCCGCCTCGCGGGCGAAGTCCTCCCGCAGGGCGGCGATGGTGCGCGGGGACAGCGCGCGGGCGACCGCCTTGCGCGCGCGCGAGTGCTCCGGCGGGTCCGCCTCCAGCAGCAGGCTGGGCGGCCGCCACGGCTTCTCCTTGCGGAAATCGCTCAGGCCCACCCCGGCCGCGGAGGAGTACGTCTCCCAGTCCCGCAGCGCCTCGTGCACCTCGGCGTGGCGGGCCATGCCCCAGATCCCGTAGTGCTCGAGCCACACGGCGGGGCCGCCTCCCGCAATTCGTTGTGAAAGAGAAGGGGTCGCGCAGGAAGCCGTCGGCGAACGGGTCCAGCGCGCACACCGGCGCCCCGCCCGGGCCCGCCTGCCCCCGTCTCCCGCACGGCGCTGCCTCCCGGTTTGCTGTGGTCCAGTACTGCCGATTCTGCCTGGACGGGTGCCGGGCGGGAAGATGCCCTAAAGTCCCCCTGGTGAGCGAGTGGTCCGGCATCCGGGAGGGCGTGGTCTTCGAAGACGAGGCCGTGCTGGTGCTGAACAAGCCGCCCGGCATCTCCGTCATGGGCGAGCGGCACGAGACCGACCTGGTCCGGATGGCCGCCGCCGCGGGTGAGGAGCTGTTCCCGGTGCACCGGATCGACAAGGTGACCTCCGGCGCCGTCCTGTTCGCGAAGGAGCTGCGCTGGCACGGCCCGCTGACCCGCCAGTTCGCCACGCGCACGGTGGGCAAGACCTACCTCGCCATCACCGGGGCCCGGCGGGCTGCCCGCCCAGGGCGTCATCGACCTGCCGCTCAGCACCGGCCGCAAGGGCCGCGTCCGAGGTGGCCGCCCCGCGGGCCAGCATCGTCGCCGATGCCGCTCGCGGCACCTGGTCGGTGCCGGAGGCCGAGGGTCTTCGGGCACGTGCGGACCTACCCGTCGGTCACCGCCTTCGCCACCGTGTGGCAGGACGGGCGGCACGCGCTGCTCACCGTCCGCCCGGTCACCGGCCGCCGCCACCAGATCAGGGTTCACCTGGCCTGGATCGGCCATCCGGTCGAGGGCGACCCGCTCTTCGGGGCCTCCGGCGCCCCCGGACCCTGCTGCATTCGTGGCGGCTGGCGTTCGATGCCGCCTGGCGCGGCGGCGCCCGGGTGCAGGCCGAGGCCGCCCCCGGGCCGGGCTTCTGGGCGCCGGTGACCGGTTCAGCTGCCGGGACCGGACCCGGCGGCGCTGCTCGCTAGCGCGCCTGCGCCGCCGGAGCCGCCTCCGCCCGGGGCGGGGCCTGGCGTCGGCCGCCAGCGGCACCAGTGCGGCCGCGGCCAGCGGAAGAGCTTTGGCGACGGCGAAGGCCGCCGGGTAGCCCGCCGCGCCGATGAGCACGGCCACGACGGGCGGGGTGAGCGCGGCGAGCGCGTTCTGCCCCGTGTTCTGGATGCCGAGCGCGCGGCACGCCCAGGCGGGCCCGGCATACTCGGCCACGGCGGTGAAGGCGAGCCCGTTGGTGCTCACCACCAGCACCGCGGCGGCCAGCAGGATGGGCACGGCCAGCACCGGGGCGGCGACCGCCGTCAGGGCCAGCGCCAGCAGGGCGGCCGTGGTGGCCAGGGCGAGGATCCGCATCGGCCGCATCCGGCTGCCCAGCCGGTCGGACCAGTGCCCGGCCCCCAGCCGGGAGGCGGCCCGCCCGCCGCCGCGGCCGCCAGCAGCGCGTGAGCCGCGGGCGGGCGCGCCAGCCGCGGGTATCGACCAGGAAGACCAGCGCGAACGTGCTGACGGTGAACTGCGGCACGACCAGCAGCGCGCTCGCGGCGTGGATCCGCCACAGCGCCCTGGTCCGGTAGGGCGAGCCCCGCTGCGGCCGGGCTCCGCTGCCCGGCGCGGGCCGGGTCCCGCACGACGGCCACCACCGTCCCCGCCGCCACCAGGCGAAGCCGCCCAGGAAGGCGAACGCGGCGGGCGACCGCGGGTCGCCAGCGACGGCAGGTGACCGCGGCGACCGCGACCCCAGCGGCTGCGCGCTCTGCCGGATGCCCATGGCCAGCCCGCGCCCGCGGGCCGCGAACCAGCCGAGGATGAGCCGCCCGCTGGCGGCGTAGACCGACGCCCGGCCGCCCCGGCCACCACCAGGCAGGCGGCCAGCGCGGCCATGTCCCGCGCCCGGCCCGCCGCCAGCAGCACCAGGCCCGCGGCGCCGAGGCCCGGTGGCGAGGATCCGCCGCTCGCCCCCACCGGTCCGCGGCCGCGCCCCAGGCCACCAGCGTGAGCAGCAGTCCCGCGGTCGGGCGAGGCGACGATCACCCCGGCCTGGGCGAGCGAGAGGTCCGCTCGCGCGCAGGGCCGGTATCAGGTAGGCCAGGCCGTACTGGAAGGCGGAAGCCGACGGTCAGCGCGACGGTTCCGGCGGCCAGCACCAGCCAGCGACGCGCCGGCGCCCGCCCGCCTGGCCACCACCATGTACGCTCACATGTTGATAGTATCTGTCCGGATAATGAGACACCTGGCGGCAGACCAGCCGCCGCCGGGAAGAATGGCGGCCGGGAGCCGAGGCGGGATGCCGAGTAATGGGTACTTTCAACGCATGGCACGTACCAAGGTCCCGGACAAGGCCCGCGTCCCCATCGGGCTCAAGGTCTCTGAGGCTGACGCCACGCAGATCGACCAGGTGCTGCTGCGGCCCGAGTTCATGACGGACCCGGGCCGAGTGGTGCCGGGAGATCATCCGGACGGCGCTGCGGTACTACGCGGGAGACCCGCCGCCGCCCGATCCTGGCCGGGCCCGCGCGGCCGCCCAGCCTGCCGCCGCTCAGCCCGTGCCGCCCGGCCCGCCACCCCCGTGGCCGCCGTGGTCCCCCGGAGTCAGCCGGGCCCACGGCGCCGCGCTGCGCGCAGGCGCCAGATGCAGCCGGTGAACCCGCCGCGGCAGCTGGCGAGCCGGCCTGACGGCCGGGAGCCCCGGAAGCCCCTGGAGTCACCGGCCCAGGCCGACTGCTCCACCCGGCCGACGCGCGCGTTACTGAGCGCGGCGCCTGCGGCGCTGCCGCGGGCCATCCTCTGGGACTGAGCCTCAGTCACCGGGCCCGGCGCCGCCAACCTGGGCGGCCACGCCGGCCTCACCGGTAAGCGGCGGCCACGCCCAGGCCCGCCGTCAGCCAACCTGCGCCGCTGCGTGCACACAGAACCAGACGGCGTGACGACGGTGAGCGATGGCCGCGACGTACATGTTGAACCGCAGCCCGAGGAAGTGCTCGGACGGGTCGACCCGCAGCGACTCCTCGAAGATCCGGAACGCCGAGTAGCCGGTGACGTACAGCGCGAACAGGCCCGGCGGCTTGATCGAGCGGTGGTGGCCCAGCCACACCAGCAACGCCGCGAGCGCGAGGTTCGAAGATCAGCTCGTACAGGAACGTCGGGTGGAACGTGCGGTACGCCGTGTACCTGCGCGGGCCGGTAGGCGACCGGGATCTCCAGTCCCCAGGGCAGCGTGGTCGGGCCGCCGAACAGCTCCTTGTTGAAGTAGTTGCCGATCGCGGCCGACCGCCTGCGCCACCAGCAGGGCCGGGCGCCACCGCGTCCATGAACACGGCCACGTTCGGCGCCGTGCCTGCGCACGCGCCACACCCCGACCAGCGGCGCCCAGCGCGATGCCTCCCAGATGCCCAGGCCGCCGTCCCAGACGGCGAACGACGCCGTACCAGTGGTGCGGGATGTACTTCGGCGTGGTCAGGTCGAAGTAGATGCGGCCGCCGATGATCCCGGCCGGGACGCGCCCAGAGCGCGACGTCGCCGACCAGCCCGGGTCGCCGCCGACCGCCTTCCACCGCCGCTGCGTGATCAGGATCGCCAGCGTGATCCCGACCGACGTACATCAGCCCGTAGACGTGGATGAACGCCGGTCCGATGTGAAAGCCGTTGACCGGCGGGCTGGGGATGAACTGGGGCATGGATCGAGCGTAGCCCGGCCAGCTGGGTGCAGTGCCTGGGCCGCAGGTTGTCCGGCGGGCCAGCGCCAGCAGGTAACGCCAGGCGCCGCACGCGCCAGCGGTGTGGCCCAGGAGCTGCCAAGCCTAGCGAAGACCCGCGAGGGCGCCCGCGAGGAGCTACCGTGGAATCATGGGCCGGTGGAAGATTACGCCGAACTCAACCGGCGCGAGCTGGGACGAGCGGGCGCCCGGCGCACGCCGCCTCGCCCGACTACGCGGTGGAGCAGTTCGCCAGCGACCCCGGCTTCCTCAGCGAGGTGGTGCGGTTCGACCTGCCGCGGCTCGGTGACATCGGCGGCCTGCGCGGCGTCCACCTGCAGTGTCACATCGGCACCGACACCGTCTCGCTGGCGCGGCTCGGCGCGCGCATGACCGGGCTCGACTTCTCCGCGCCTCGCTGGCGCGAGGCGCCGCCGGATCGCCGACGCTGGCCGGCGCGCGACGTCCGAGTTCGTCGAGGCCGAGCGTGTACGACGCGCGTCGAGCGTCCTCGGGCGCGGAGCCGTTCGACCTGGTGTACACCGGGATCGGCGCGCTGTGCTGGCTGCCCGACATCGACCGCTGGGCGCGCGGTGGTGGCAGGCCTGCTGCGCCCGGGCGGGCGGCTGTTCATCCGCGAGGGCCACCCGATGCTGTGGGCGCTCGACGACGCGCGGCACGACGGCCTGCTGGTGCTGGAGTATCCCGTACTTCGAGCGCGCACGAGCCGCATGGTCTTCGACGAGGGCGGCACCTACGTCGAGACCGACGCCGTCTTCACCCACGAACCGGACCCACGAGTGGAACCACGGCCTCGGCGAGATCGTCACCGCGCTGCTGCGACGCCGGGATGGAGCTGACCGGGCTCGTCGAGCACGACAGCGTGCCGTGGGAGGCCCTGCCGGGCCAGATGGAGCAGATCGCGGGCGGCGAGTGGCGGCTGGCCGACCGGCCCGTGGCGGCTCCCCACAGCTACACCCTGCAGGCCGTCCGGCGGCCTGAACCCTGGCCCGGATGTCCGGGGTCACCTGATGCGCCGCCCCATCTCCTTCGTGCTGTAGCCGCCGAGCTCGGTGACCGCCGCCTGGAACCGGTCGGAGTGCAGCAGCGCCCACAGCGGGGCCAGCAGCGGGCTGTCCATGGCGTCCGGGGTCACCACCAGGTCGTAGGGCTCCTGCGTGACCGGCACGAAGTCCAGGCCGAAGGCGCGCGCGGCGGCCATGATCCCCAGGCCGGCGTCGGCGCGCCCGGCGGCGACAGCTGCGGCGACCGCCAGGTGGGTGGGCTCCTCGCGGGCGTAGCCGTCGACCGCGCCCGGGCTGATCCCGCGCTGGCCCAGTTCGTGGTCGAGCAGCACCCGCGTGCCCGCGCCGCGCTGCCGGTTGACGTAACGCACGCCCGCGCGGGCCAGGTCCTCGATCCCGGCCAGGCCGAGGGGTTGCCGGGCGGCGACGATCAGTCCCTGGTCGCGGTGCACGAGCCGGACCACGGCCGACGTCGGCGCCGCGCAGGATGCGGTCGAGATAGGGCAGCGTGTACTCGCCGGTGGCCGGGTCCAGCAGGTGCGACCCGGCGATGTGGCACAGCCCGTCGCGCAGCGCCACCAGCCCGCCGAGGAGCCCACGTTCGACGACGCCAGGGTGATCAGCGGGTCCTCCGCCCGCAGCGCGGAGGCGGCCAGGTCGAGGACGAGGTCGTGCGAGCCGATGGCGACGATCGTGCGGAAGATCTCGTCGATGCCGCGCAGCAGCTCGACCTCGACGTGCTCGCCCGGGTGGTGGCCCTCCAGGCCTAGCCGGGATGACCAGCAGCCCGTCGGCGCGGACCAGCGAGGTCAGCACGCCCGCGCCGCGCGGCAGCGGCGGGTGGCGACCATCGCCCCGCCGACCATGCCCAGCCGCACCCGCACCCAGTCGTCCATGCCGAGCGGGAGGCGAGCTTGCGGGCCAGCCGGGCCGTGATCCGCGGGCGCCGGCGCGGGGTGGCGCCCTCCAGCTCGGCGCAGCAGCGGCTCGGCGAAGATGTCGAAGGTCAGCGCGGCGGACACCGGGTAGCCGGGCGCGCCCAGCACCGGAGTGCGGTCGACCACGCCGAGCACCACCGGGTGGCCCGGCCGGACGGCGACGCCGTGCACGGCCAGCGTCCCGAGCTCGGCGACCACCTGGGCCGTGTAGTCGTCGCGGCCCGCGCTCGAGCCGGCCACGACGATGAGCAGGTCACAGCCCGGAGCCGCGGCGCTGACCGCGGCGCCGATCCGGCCGCAGTCGTCCGGCTCGATCGGCAGGCAGTCGCGCCTCGCAGCCGGCCTCGCGGGCCTGGCGTGGCGAGCATGAGCGAGTTGGTGTCGATGATCTCGCCGGGCCGCCGGTCGGTTCGCCGATCGGCCGGACCTCGTCCCCGGTCGGCAGGATGGCGACCACCGCGGCCGCCGCCGGACCGGCAGCTGCGTGGCCCCGGCCGCCGCCGCGGCGGCCACGTCGGTGGCCCGCAGCCGGTGGCCCTCCGGCAGCAGCAGCTCGGCGGCGCTGACGTCCTCGCCGATCGAGCGCACGTGCTGGTAGGGCGGCACGGCTGCGCGCAGCTCGGCGGTCGGTCCCGCTGTAGTGGACGTGCTCGCGCATCACGACCGCGTCGCGGCCGTCGGGCATCGGGTCGCCGGTGTCGACCACGTCGTAGGCGCCGCGGCTCCAGGTAGACCGGCGTGGTCTCGCTCGCGCCGAGGGTGTCGGCGGCCCGGACCGCGATCCCGTCCATGCCCGCCGCGTCGAACGGCGGCGAGGAACGGGTGGCCCACACCGGCTCGGCGGTGACCAGGCCCGCGGCGCCTCGAGCCGGACCCGCACTCGCCAGCAGCCGGGCCGGGCAGCCGTGCCGCGTCGCGCGCGCTGCGCCAGGCGTCCAGGGCGCGAGCGGCGGGAACGTCGCGGATGAACGGGCTGTCTGCCATGACCGTCGCTAACGATACAACGGTGACCTCGACCTCGGTGCCCGCGTCGAGCCCGGTCGCCTCCTCGGGCACGATCACGTACCCGTCGGCGGCGGTGAGCACCGAGAGCAGCGCCGACAGCCCGAAGACCGGGTCGGCGACGCCGTCGCTCACCCGGACCTGGACGACGTCGAGGCGCCCGGCCGCGGACGCCAGGTCGCGCCGCGAGCCGCGCGCGCACGGCGCGGCTCGGGCGGCGGCACGGTGCAGCCGCCGACGAGCCGCACCAGCGGCATCCCGAGCAGCCGGAAGACCACGAGCGCGGAACGGGGGTTGCCCGGCAGCCCGATGACCGGCACGCCGCCGCAGTCGGCCAGCAGCGTGGGCTTGCCGGGCTTGATCGCCAGGCCGTGGCACCAGATCCCCGGCTGCGCCGAGGCGGCGCCACCACGTCGGCCGTCTCGTCGCGCGCCCCCACCGACGAGCCGGCTGAGATCACGATCAGGTCGCTGGCCGTGAGCGCGGCCGCAGGGCCGACTCCAGCGCCGTCGGGATCATCGGGCACGATGCCGCCGGCGACTGGCTCGCCGCCTGCCTCGGCCACCATCGCGGCCAGCGCCGACCGCGCGGTGGCGTCGCGCACCTGGCCGGGCCGCAGCGCCGCGGTGTCGGGCGGCACCACCTCGTCGCCGGTGGAGAAGATCGCCACCCGCGGCCGGGCGTGCACCGTCACACTCGGTGACGCCGGCCGCCGCCAGCATGCCGAGGTCCTGGGCGCGCAGCGGCCTGCCGGCGGGCACCAGCTCGGCGCCGAGCGCGGCGTCCTCGTCGGCGCGCACGACGCCGTCGCCGGGCGCGACCGGCCGGACCACCTCGATCGTGCCCGGCATCGCCTCCTGCGGTGTACTCGATCATGACCACGGCGTCGGCGCCGGGGGCAGTACGCCGCCGGTCGGGCATGCTGCGCCACCGTCCCGGGCCGACCGCGTCATGCCGGCGTCGGCGCCCATCCGCACCGCCCCGGCGACCGTCGAGGTAGCCGGGCAGCCCCTCGGAGACGCCGTAGGTGTCGGCGGCGCGCACGGCGTAGCCGTCCACGGTCGAGCGGGCGAAGCCGGGCAGCGCGTGCGGCGCCGTCACCGGCGAGTGCCGGCACCCGGTCGCAGGGCCGTCGTCGCAGGGGCACCGTCTCGTGCGGGTGCGTCGCGCCGGGGCGGAACCCGGCCAGCGTCTCGGCGACCGTCCGGGTGGTGAAGAACTCCCGGCCGTGGCACGGCCGCGTCAGGATCCGTGTCGCCATGGCCGTCGGCCGTGCTGGCGCCAGCTTCGTGCCGCTCGCACGCTGCACCGGGCCCAGCGCCACCTGGCCCAGACCGCAGATCGAGGTCCTGCGCATCACGGTCGCCCAGCTCCGCCACCTGGCTCGCCCACGTCGCCGGGCCCGCCGCTGGCCCGCGAGCAGGTCGGTCGAGCATCCGGTGGGCCTTGCTGGAGCCGACCCGGCACGGCACGCACTTGCCGCACGACTCGTCGCGGAAGAACCGCAGCACGTTCGTGGCCGCGGCCAGCAGGTCGGTGCCCTCGGCCATCACCACCAGCGCGCCCGACCCGAGCATCGACCCGGCCTCGGCCAGCGTCGGCGAAGTCGAGCGGCACGTCGAGCTGGTCCGGGCCCGAGGAAGTTCGGACGACGCCCCGCCCGGCTGGATCGCGCCCAACGGCCTGCCCGCCGGCGACCCCCGGCCAGCTCGAGCAGCTCGCCGGGCGGTGGTGCCCATCGGCACGCAGTAGACGCCGGGCCGCTCCGACGTGGCCGGACACCGCGAAGAACTTCAGCCCGGTCGTGCTCGCCCGATGCCCTGCTGCCTGCCACCAGTCGCGCTCCGCGGCTGGCGATGACCGGGACGTGCGCGAACGTCTCCACCGAGTTCATCAGCGTCGGCCTGCCCCACAGGCCGTAGGTGCCGGGGAACGGCGGCTTGTTCCGCGGCTCGCCGCGGTGCCCTCCATGCACTCGATCAGCGCCGACTCCTCGCCGAGGATGTAGCCGCCCGGCGAGGTGAAGACCTCGACCGGCTCAGCCGGCGAGCCGGAGCCGCCCGCGTCGGCCCCGGCCAGCCCGGCTGCGCGCAGCGCCTCGATCTCGCGTCGGATGCACCGCCTCCTCCGGGCCGTACTCGTGCCGGATGAACACCCAGCCCTCCTCCGCCGCCGACCGCGAGCATGCCCCAGCAGCATGCCCTCGAGCACCAGGTGCGGCTGCTCGGCCAGGATCTGCCGGTCCTTGAAGGTCCCCGGCTCCGACTCGTCGGCGTTGCAGATGACGTACTATCGCGCGTCGACGGCCTCCTGCGCCGCGCACCAGGTCCCACTTCCGGCCGGTCGGGAAGCCAGCGCCGCCCATCCCGCGCAGCCCGGAGTCCTGCAGGCCGTCGATGACCTCGCTGCGGTGTCGAGCCCCTCAGCCAGCACGGCGCGCAGCACGCCTGGTAGCGCGGCTCGCCGGCGCCGCATAGGGGTCGTTGGGCCACGGCCGCCCGCCCGCGCATAGCTGCCGCCACGGCGCCGAGGCAGTTGTCGCCGTCTGCGCGCGGCGGCGACCAGCGTCTCGACGTCGCCGAGCCGGCGCCAGGCGCTCGTTCGACGGTCACTGCGGGCGCCGACGTCGCACCGGCCGAGGCAGGACACTCTCGACGACCTCGACGTCGGCGTCGTCGCCGTACCGCTCGTGCGGACTCGCGCGATCCGCTCGTCCGCGCCGTGCAGCCAGCAGGACAGGTCGCGGCAGGCGTGCACGCGTGACCCGTTTGGGCGGCTCGGTGCAGGAAGTGCGGATAGAAGGAGATCAGCCCTCGATCTCGTACAGCGGCCGGTGCACCTCTCGCGCCAGCGTGCACCAGTTCCTCGCGCGGCAGCCAGCCGAGCCGCTCCTGGATCGCGCATCAGCGCCGGGATCAGGCTCGGGCCGGGAACTTGCCCGCGCGTGCCTCGACGCCCGGCACGCCGGGCCGGTGCCGTCTGGCCTGCGGACCTCCGACCGGCGCGCCTCGGTGCCCGCCGGGGCGATGCTGACCGCGCAGAACTTGAACTCGGGGATCTTGCCCGATCGGGTCGATCTCGTCGATCGTCAGCAGGTTCGCGGCGGCCTCCCGGAAGTGGAACGGGATGAAGCAGTTGCCGCGCGCCTCGCGGTGCGAGACGCTGCACCGCCAGCACGATCGTGCCCCGGCGCGAGCTCACCCGGGCCAGCTCGCCGTCGGCGAGGCCCAGTGTCGGCGGCGTCGCCCGGGTTGAGGTAGAACCCCGCGCCGCCGGGGCGATGGCGTCCAGGCGCGTAGGACCGGCGGGTCATCGAGCCGGTGTGCCAGTGCTCGAGCAGCCGCCCGGTGTTGAGCACGAACGGGTACTGCTCGCTCGGGCAGTTCCTTGGCGGGCAGCCATTCGGCGGGCACCAGGTGGGCCGAGCCCGTCGTCGGTGTTGAACTTCTCGCCGAACATGCACCACGGTGCCGTCGCTGTGCTCGGGGTCCGGGTTCGGGTACAGCTTGCCGGTCAGGCCGAGGTTGTCGTAGGTCAGGTTGGTGTAGCTGGGCATGACCGAGACCATCTCCTCGAAGATGTCCCGCGGCGCTGGTGTAGTTCCAGCCGAGCCCGATCCGGTTGGCGATGTCCTGGACGACCTCCCAGTCGACCCGGGCCTCGCCGGGCGGGTCGAGCACCTTGCGGCCGAGCTGCACCCGGCGGTCGGTGTTGGTGTAGGTGCCGTCCTTCTCCAGGTAGGACGAGGCCGGGCAGGATGACGTCGGCGAACTCGGCGGTCTCGGTGAGGAAGATGTCCTGCACGACCAGGAAGTCCAGCGCGGACAGCGCCTTGCGGACCTTGTTGATGTTGGGGTCGGACAGGAACGGGTTCTCGCCGAGCATGTACATGCCGCGCACGCCGCCCTTGAGCGCGGAGCCGATGATCTCGGTGACGGTCAGCCCGCTGCTTGGGATCCAGGTCGGTGGTGCCCCACGCCCGCTCGAACCTGGCCCGGACGGCCGGGTCGTCCGGCCTTCTGGTAGTCCGGGTAGAACATCGGGATCAGGCCCATGTCCGAGGCGCCCTGCACGTTGTTCTGCCCGCGCAGCGGATGCAGTCCGCTGCCCGGCTTGCCGACGTTCCCGGTGATCGCGCACATCGCGATCAGGCAGCGGGCGTTGTCGGTGCCGGTGGTGTGCTGGGAGATGCCCATGCCCCAGAAGATGACGCCCGGCCCCGGCCTCGCCCCAGGCCCGCGCGACCCGCGCGGATCACGTCGGCGGGCACGCCGGTGATCTGCTCGGCCCGCTCCGGCGGGTAGTCGGCGACCGTCGCTGGCCAGCGCGTCGTAGTTCGAGGTCCGGTTCGCGATGAAGTCGCGGTCGATCAGGCCCAGCCTGATCACCTCGTGCATGATCGCCGTTGTAGAAGCGCGACGTCGGTGCCGGGCTTGAGCTGGCAGAAGATGTCGGCGTGGTCGGCCATCTTGTCGGCCCGCGGGTCGACGTAGATGATCGTGGTGCCGTGGCGGCGGGCCTGCTTGAAGAACGACGACGCGACCGGGTGGTTGGCGGTCGCGTTGCTGCCGGTGACGATCGCGACGTCGGCGTTCGATCGATGTCGCCGTAGGTGGTGGAGACCGCGCCGGAGCCGATGCCCTCGAACAGCGCGGCGACGCTGGACGCGTGGCACAGCCGGGTGCAGTGGTCGACGTTGTTGGTGTGGAAGCCGGTGCGGATCAGCTTCTGGAAGAGGTAGGCCTCCTCGTTGGAGCACTTGCGCCGACCCGAACCCGGCGATGCGCGTCCGGGCCGCCCTCGGCGTAGATCTCGGTCAGCCGGCGCGCGACCAGGTCGAGCGCCTCCTCCCAGGTCGCCTCCCGGAAGTGCGGCAGCACCTCGTCGTAGTCGACCAGGCCGCCGGGCTTGCGGCCACGCCTTGCCGCCCCTCGCCGTTGCCCCGCGCTGGCCGTTGCGGGCGCTCGGTTGCGGCCCGCTGAGCTGCCTGCGCTCGGCCGCTCGACATCGCCTGTACCGCCGTCGCCCATGTCGCCGCGGACGTCGGTGGACAGCGCGCCCTTCGGGTAGGACTCCTCGCGGCGGATCAGCGGCACGGTCAGCCGCTGCGGCGAGGCGGCGTAGTCCCAGCCGTAACGGCCCTTGACGCACAGCCGGCCCTGCGAGCCGGGCTGGTCGCGGCCCTCGGCGAACGCGATCGCGCCGCGCTCCCGGTCCACGTGGTAGGTCAGCGCGCAGCCGACGCCGCAGTACGGGCAGACGGTGTCGACCTGCGTCGAGCTCGCTGCGCGGCCGGATCGGGATGTTCCGGATCGGCTTGTTGGTCAGCGCGCCGGTCGGGCAGGCCGACACGCACTCACCGCAGGTGACGCACGAGGACTCCCCATCGGGTCGTTCAGGTCGAACGCGATCCGGGTGGAGTAGCCCTTGCCGCTGCGGCCGATGACGTCGTTGCCCTGGATGTCGTCGCAGGCGCGCACGCAGCGGTCGCACAGGATGCACGAGTCGTGGTCCACCGCGATGACCGGGTTGGACAAGTCGGCGCCGCGGCCGGAGCGCCGGAGCAGGCCGTCCTCGCGGCTCACGCCGTAGCGGTCGGCCAGCGCGAGCAGCTCGTTGTCGCCGGTCGGTGGTCTGCTTGGGGTCGCGCTCGCGCGCCGGCTGGTCGGCCAGCAGCAGCTGGGTCAGCACCGCGCGGCTGCGCTCGACCTCCGGGGTGGCGGTCTTGACGTCCATGCCCGCTTCGCACGCGCCGCACGCAGGACGGCCGCGTAGGCGGGCGCGCCGACGTCGACCACGCACATCCGGCAGACGCCGACCGGGTCGAAGCGCTCGTCGTGGCACAGCGACCGGGATGTCGATCCCAGCTGCCACTGGCCGCGGCGCCAGATCGTCGAGCCCTCGGCGACCGGTGAGCCTCGCGCCCGTCGATCGTGAGCGTCACCGTCCGGGGTGGCTTGCACGGGAATGGCCATGTATTCAGTATCCGCCGTGCCGTGAGGTCACTCAACCGAAGGCGTCGTATCTATCGCGCCACGACATGATCCAGCCGAGGTCTGGGCAGGTCCGCCGGGTCCGGCGGCCGTGCCTCGGTCCAGGCCGCGCGCCGCGTAGTAGGTGTCGATCATGCGCGCGCAGCCGGTCCGGCGGTCAGCGTGGCCACGCGCCCGGACCCGAGCTGCGAGCGGCTCGGACAGCAGCCGCTCCGGCAGCCAGTCGTCCTCCGGCCGCCAGCCCTCGCGGATGTTGAACACCCGCTTGGCCAGCACGATCCGGCGGGCGGTCCGCCGCAGTTCGGCGCCGTCGACGTCCCAGCCGGTGCACCGCGGACAGCAGCGCCGCCCACTCGGCGAACGGCTCGGTGAACACGCCGCGCAGGAACTTGCACAGGATGAGCGAGTCCATCACCGCGGCCCGGTCCTCGGTCTCGATCGCCGCGGCCACGTGCGCCTCGCCGCCCGCCAGCCGGTCGTGGTCGCCGGACAGGTCGGCCTCGTAGGCGCCGGACCGGTTGTGGTCCGCGCCCCTGGCGTTCACCGCCAGGCCGAGCGCCATGGCCTGCAGCGTGCGTGGCTCGTAGCCGGGCATCTCCATGCCCTTGACGTGCGGGGCGAACGCCGCCGAGCCCGCCGCCGACCCGCTCCGCCGCCCGGCGTGAGCCCTCGGCGAGCAGCTCCCCGAGCCGGCGCGCGTTCCCCGATCTCGTCCAGCGCCCGCAGCAGCGCGTCGCGCGTCGCCGAACCGCAGCCAGGGCGCGTCGATCAGGCCCCGCTCGGCGCACTCCATCGCCCAGGCGATCGTGCCGCCCGCCGAGATGGTGTCGAGCCCGCAGCTCGTCGCAGCGCCCGCTGGCGGCGAGCACCGCGTCCGGGTCGGAGACCCCGCACATCGGGCCGAGCGCGAAGACGTTCTCGTACTCCACCCGCATCTTCTTGCCGCCGCGGGCGGCGTAGATGTGCTCGCAGCCGATCGTGCACGAGGCGCAGCTGTTGCCGCGCGACCTGACCGCATCTCGCGCCAGGTCCTCGGCGGCCAGCCGCGGCGCCTCCGGCGAAGGTCGCGGCCTGGAAGTTGCGGGTGGGCAGGGTGTTGATGGCGTTGAAGGCGAGCAGGTTGGCCAGCGTGCCGAGCTCGCGGTACTTGGCCGTGGCCGGCCCGAACGAGCGCGCCCGCAGGTCGCGCGCGGCGCCGAGCACCGCCTCCGGGTCGCGCCGTGGCGACCTTGGTGGCGGCACGGACCGCGACCGCCTTGATCCGTCTTCGCGCCCATGCACCGCGCCGAGGCCGCCGCGCCCGGCGTGCCGCCCGTCGTGGAGATCGTGGCGTAGCGGACGCCGCGCTCGCCCGCCGGGCCCGATCGCGGCCACCCGCCAGCGCCGGCCCAGCTGCTCGCGCAGCCGCGTCTCGGCCTGCCGCCGCGGACAGCCCCACAGGTCGGCGCGCGTCGATGACGCGGGCGCCGTCGCGCGTCGACCAGCAGGACGGACGGCCGCTCACGCCCGCCAGTGCACAACGATGGCGTCGTGGCCGGTGAGCTTGCCCGGAGATCGCGAAGTGGCTGGAGGCCAGCGCGTCGTTCAGCATGCCCGGTCAGCGGCGACTTGGCCACCACCGCGAACTTCGCGCTGGTGGTCAGCGGGTGCCGACCAGCGGGGAGAACACGAAGGCCAGCGGCGCCGCGGGGGCCAGCGGGTCGGCGCCCGGCGGGCCGAGGCGGTGCATCAGCCAGGCGCCGAGCCCGGCGCCGCCGATGTAGGCGCGCAGCAGCTCATCGGGCAGCGGCAGCGTGTCGCGCGGTGCCCGCGCCCGCGTCCACGACCAGCGCCTGCCCGAAATAGCCGCCCGCCGCCATCGCCGATCAGCCGCCCGCGTCCGCGGACAGGAAGAACACGGTGTCAGCCGGCCGCCAGCGGCGTCTCGCCGTCCCTGGTGATCTGGTCGCCGTTCAGCGCCGCCACCACGTGCCCGTCCAGCGCCAGCCCGGCGCGCGGCCGCCGCCTCGGCCACGGTGGCGGCCAGCACCTGCTCCGGGCCGCGGTGGCCGCTCGGCCAGCGGCCCGAACCGCTGGATCGTCACCTCCGGCGCCGGCTGGCGCCCGGGCCTGCCTGGTAGTCGGCGGGCTCGTTGACGTTGACGCACCGAGTCGAGGCCGGGATCGAGCGCCGCCAGTACCGGGTCAGTCCCGCAGCGCGTCCTCGTCCAGCCGCGTCGACCACGCACTCCTCGAACAGGAACGCGGGCCGCAGCCGTTCCTCCGCCACCAGCTTCGCGGCGACCGGCGCCAGCGCCGACCCGGTAGGCGGCGGCCAGCGGCTGCGGATACCCCCGCGCCACCGGCAGCCCGACATCCGCACCGTCCTGCTGCGCTGCCCGCAGCACCCGCCGGACGAAGGCCGGATGCAGGAACGGCATGTCGGTCGAGCTGACAAACGCGACCTCGGCCCGCCCGTCCAGCGCGGCCAGCCCCGCGGCCAGCCCCTGCACCGGCCCCAGCCCCTCCCGCGGGTCCTCCACGACCTCGGTGTGCCCCGGGCGGCAGCGCCGGCAGATCCTGGCCGGGCGCCCGCACCACCACGACCGGCCCGTCCGTCACCCGCGCGAGAATGCCGACCGTCCGGCGCAGCAGCGTCGACCCGTGCCACTCCAGCGCCGCCTTGGGCGTCCCCATCCGCGACGACCGCCCGCCAGCCAGCACGATGCCCGCGGAACCCGACATGCTTCGATCGTATGTCCACCGTCCGTGCCACCGAGCGCGGCGGGCAGGGCGGCCCGCCCACCTCTACGAACACAGCCGGGTCCAGCATCCTCCGCCGCCGCCGTGATCGCCGGCGTCGATCCTGGGTGAAGATCAGGTCGACCACGATCCCCAGCACCAGGATCACGATCATGATGGAGATCGTCGACGCCATGGCGCTCTGGTCCTGGAAGGTGGAGAGCAGCACGCCGATGGACGGCTGCTCCATGATGATCACCAGCAGCTCGCTCGGCCATCAGGCTGCGCCAGGCGAACGCCCAGCCCTGCTTGAGGCCGGCCACGAACGAGGGCAGCGAGGCGGGCAGGATCAGGTGCCGGTACATGCGCGATCCGGCTCAGCCCCATGGTGCGGCCCGCCCGCAGCAGCAGCGGCGGGGTGTAGTCGACCCCGGCGATCAGCCCATTGGCGATGGACGGCGCCGCGCCCAGGATGATCACGAACAGGATGGCGTTGGTGGTGGCGCCGAACAGGATGATCGCGAACGGGAACCAGGCGATCGACGGCATGGTCTGCAGCGCGGTGATCATCGAGCCGACCGCCGCCCGCAGCGGCTTGATCCGGGACACCAGCGCCCCGATGACGACCCCGATGACCAGGGCCATCCCGAAACCGATCACCGCCCGCCGCATGGTGGTGGCGATGGCCTGCCACAGCAGCACGTGCTGCAGCCTGCGCCCACAGGTCGGAGAAGACCGCGGCCGGGCCTGGGCAGGATGGCGGCCGACTTCCAGCCGCTGAGATAGACGAGTTCCCAGACGCCGATCACGATCGCGATCGCGAGCAGCTTGGGCCACACCGCGGCCCAGATCTTCCTGGCCCGGTCGCCGGCTGAGACCGCGGTCAGCGCCTGCTGGAGCTCCAGGCTGTCGAGCCCGGCCAGCGCGGCGGCGCTCGGTGTCAGCGGCCATGCGCGGATCATCTCCCCCGCAGCCGGTCGGTGATGGTGGCGGCCAGCTCGGCGACCTCGGCCGAGTCGATCCGGCGCGGGCGCGCGATCGGCACCGGCGAACTCGTCGATGACCCGGCCCGGGCGGCTGCTGAGCACGACCACCCGGTCGCCGAGGCGCACCGCCTCGCGCACGTTGTGCGTGACGAACAGCACGGTGAGCCCGCGCTCGGCGCAGATCCGGCTCCAGCTCGTCGTGGAGCAGGTCGCGGGTCATCGCGTCGAGCGCGCCGAACGGCTCGTCCATCAGCAGGATCTCCGCGTCCTGGGCGAGCGCCCGGGCCAGCGCGACCCGCTGCCGCATGCCGCCGGACAGCTCGTGCGGCCGCTTGCTCGCCGAAGCCGCCCAGGTGCACGACGTCCAGCAGGTCGGCGGCGCGCGCGGCGCCGCTCGGTCCTGGACACGCCGCTCGCGCGCAGGGCCAGCTCCACGTTCCTGGCCGCGGTCAGCCACGGGAACAGGGCCGGCTCCTGGAACATGAGCGCGACCCGCTGGCCTTCGGTGGAGATCTCGCCGGAGGTCGGGGCGTCGAGCCCGGCCACCAGGTTCAGCAGCGTGCTCTTGCCGCAGCCGGACGCGCCGATGAGGCAGACGAACTCGCCGGGATTCACGGTCAGCGACAGCCGGTCCAGGGCGAGCAGCGCGGATGCGCCCCGCCCGAAGACCTTGGACACCTCGCTGATCCGGATCGCCGGCCTGACCTGCCGCGCTAATGACTGGCTGAGAACGGGCTGACGCGCCCCGGAACCAGTTCCGGGGGCGCAGCGCCGTTGTGGTGGGCAACGCTCATGAACTTACCTGTGCTTGTTCTTCGCGCCTGCAGCAGCTTGTTGAGCGGCCCGAGATCGTAGATGCCGCTCGAGGTTGACCGGCTGGAGCAGCCCGACGGCCACCGCGTGCTGGGCGTCGGTGGTCAGCGACGACGCGATCGGGTCGTTGGTGAAGGTGATGTATTTGAGCGACTGGGTCAGGACGTCACCCGGCAGTCCCTTGCCCAGCAGCTCGGTCAGCTCGGCGTTGGCCGCCTGGGCCGCGGCGGTGGGGTTGGAGTTGATGTAGGGAGTTGGCCTCGATCTGGCCCTTGAGCAGCCCGTTGACCGTGCTGGGGTGGTCCTTCAGGAACGACTGCGTGACCACCAGGTTGGTGGTGACGAACTTGCCGCCCGGCCACAGGCTGGCCTCGTTCACCAGCCGCTTCCCGCCGTCGAGCACCATCTCGGTCGCGTAGGGCTCCGGCTCCCAGCCGCCGTCGAGCTCGACCGGACTTGAACTGGAGCACGGCGGCCGAGTTCGGCTTGATCGGCTTGATCGCGACGTCACCGCCGCCGGTCGACGTGGTGGTCAGCCCGTGCTGCTTGAGCCAGTACCGGGCCGCGACGTCCTGGGTGTTGCCCAGCGACGGCGTGGCCAGGGACTTCCCCTTGAGCTGGGCGGCCGAGGTGATGCCGTTCTTCACCACCAGCGACGCGCCACCGGAGGCCGCCCCGGAAATGATCTTGATGGCGGTGCCGTTGGACTTCTGCCAGGCGTTGATGGCCGGGTTAGGCCCGACGTAGGCCGCGTCGAGCTGGCCCGCGAGGATCGCGGTGGTCTCCTCGGTGCCGGAACTGAACACCGTCGTCTTCAGGGTGACGTTCTTGCCCAGCTGCTTGGCGAAGAACCCCTTCTCCAGCCCCACCAGCGCGGGCTCGTGGGTGATGTTGGCCAGGAAGCCAAGCCGCACCACGACCGGGCTGGAGCCGCCGCCGGATGTCGCCGACGACGAGCCGCACCCGGCCGCCAGTACTGCGACCGCGGCTACCCCGGCCGCGAGAAGGCCCTTGCGCATCAAGAAACACCCCACCTATCTTTCCTATTAGTTTAGTAGGCAATTTTTCCGACCGCTTTAGTCGGTAATCCTAAGCTTACACCCCCGCCTCAGTGCAACCGGGAACGCATTACGTGGCCGAAACTGCACCCAGGGCCACGGGGCCGGGGCCAGCCGGTGCCGCCTGGATTTCGAGGGGTGGCGCTCACCTGCGGTGCCGCGACCCGGTGGTCGCGGAACAGGATCGCCGCCACCTGGGTGACCGTCTCGGTCCCGGCCCGGTACCCGCCCTCGCCGTCCAGGCTGTTCATCATGGCCAGCGTGTACCGCTCGCCGGGCCCGGCGAACCCGGTCGAGTCGATGATCCAGCCCGGCTTCTCCACCGACCACCCGTCCTTGTTACCGGGCTGGTTGGCTAGGCCCGGCGCCCCACACGCCGAAATGCTGCACCGGGGCGACGTGACGCAGCTGATACACCAGAGTAGTCGCGCAGCGCTGCGGGCAGGCGGTTCAGGACGTAGTTGATGACCCGGCTCTCGTCCTCGGCCGTGCAGGTCATCTCTGCCCCAGTAGGGCCCGGTCACGCCCAGCCTGCGGCAGGTACTGGGCCCCGGTCGGGCCGATTCGGGAGAAGTAGCTGGTGTAGAAGGACGCACCGTACTTGAACCAGAGATCATCGGCGGCGTTGTCGGAGCTCACGTGCAGCATCTGGTACATCACGGCGCGGTCGGTGGACGACAGGTGGATGACGCCGACCTGGTCCTGCAGCAGCAGCGTGACCGCCATCGCCAGCTTGCTGGTGGAGGCCATGTAGATCTGGCTGCCCGCGTACCTGTTCCGCCAGACCGCCCCGGTGGACCTGTCGCGCAGCACGATCCCGATCATGCCGGGCCGGTGCTTCAGGTACCGTTCCGCCTCCGCTATCCGCCGCCGCATGGCGCAGGAGAACCCGGCCGGGGTGCCCGGGCAGGGGTGGCGCCTGTGTGGTCTGGGCTAGACAGCGCGGCCACGGGTGTGGGCTGCCCGCCCGGCCCGGCTGCTGGCCGGGCCCGCCTGCGGCAGGCTCAGCACGCCACAGTGCAGCCAGCACCGCCGCCGCCAGCGCGCCGCCGGCCAGTATGAGCCGCCTCGGCGGGCGCAGGCAGGCCGGGACGCGCGGTGGCTGATCCATGGCACCTGAGCATACGAACACCCGTGCCCGGCCAGGGCCGGATCGGCCACGATCAGCTGCCGCACGTACTCGCTGAATTGGATGCCCTCGACGGACGGGAACCTCTGCAGGCACTGCTGCAGCTTGGCAGGTCCCCGTCGCTGGCGTGGTCGACCCGGTACCGCACGTCGTAGGCCATGTCCGAGGCCAGGTGGTCGGTGGGCAGGGGCTCGGGAATCGCCTGCGGCACGTGTGAGCAGGCGGCACGCACCTTGAGCCGGACCGAGTTGGGGGTCTGGGCCTGGAACTGCACGACCGCCTCCTGCTTGCCGAACGCGCGGTCGAACGGAGGCGCAGCTCGGCCGCGGCCGGGGCCAGCACGGCCAGCATGATCCCGACGGCGGGCAGCGCGGGACGCCAGCGGCGGGGCGGGCGGGAGGCTGGCATGGCTGCCAGCTTACGGCGGGCGGGACCCCGGCCAGCACCGGCCCGGGATCGGCGAAACATGGTGCCATCACCTGGCCGCTACCCGGGTACGGTTGACCAGCAGAAGGGACAATACATACGTGCGGAGGGGCGGGCATCCGGGCCAGGCCCGGAACCTCGTGACCTGGAGGCGCCAGTGGCTGGACTCCCCTGGGGCTGCGCCCTGGCCGGAACCGGGCGATGCCCGGTGGGACGCGGTTACCCATGACCAGCCCCCGGGCCCACCGGAGACCGGAGTGCTCGGCCCGCCGCCCGCCGCTGCGATGTCGGCCTACCCCCGCCCGGCCGGGGTCAGGCCGCACATCCTGGTGGTCAACGGCCGCAAGGTCCGGCAGCCGGTCTTCGTCCTCGGCGCCCCGTGCTCGGGCGTCTCCATCCTGGCCCGGGCGCTCAAGCGATCCGAGGGCTTTCACCTCACGATGGGGCAGCGCTGGGTGCTGCCGGTCGTGCGCATGCCTTCGCGCGCAACCCGCTCCTGGCCCGCGGCCGGGCGGAGGCGGCGGCGACCGTGCTGCGCGACGCGTTCGCCCAGGGCTGGCAGGTCAGCCCGCACTGCTGCCTGGGATGCTCCGCGCAGTGCCGGGCGGCGGCCGGGGCCGAGGGCACCGGGCCGTGCGTGGGCGACCGGGTCATCAGCCGCTACGGCGACGCCAGCCCCGACCTGCTCTACTGCGCCGAGTCGCTGATAGATGCCTTCCCCGACGCCCGGCTGGTGCAGATCATCCGCGACGGCCGGGACGTGGTGGCGGGGATGATCTCGGACGCCGACGCCCTGGCCTGGTTCCGCCCCGGTTTCGTGGACGCTGGACGCCGAGTCCAGCCCATCCCGTGCTCGGCCTGGAAACCCAGGCGGACCGGGCCGAGTGGCCGTCCCTGTCGGTGGCGTGAGCAAGTGCGCGATGCGCTGGCGGGGCACCGTGCGCCTGATGGCCCGGCTCCGCAACGCGCTGTCCGCCGAGCAGCTCATCACCCTGCGCTATGAGGAGATGATCCGCCAGCCGGTGACCGCGGCCAGGGCCGTGTCGGCGTTCACCGAGGCCGAGGTCAGCCACCTGGAGCTGCGCCCGGGCCCGGAAACCGACTGGGAGGCGGGCGTGTGGCGGCGGCTGCTGAACCCGGTCCAGGCCGCCGAGGTGGAACGGGTGGTAGGCGGCGAGCTGCGCCGGGTCGGCTACGGCACCTGACCGGTGGAGACGGGCGCCTGCCGCGCCTCCTGGCTGGCGAACTGGGTGTGATAGAGCTCGGCGTACAGCCCGCCCGCCGCCAGCAGCTCCTCGTGCGGGCCCCGCTCCACTCACCTGGCCGTGGTCGATCACCAGGATCTGGTCGGCCTCCCGGATCGTCGACAGCCGGTGCGCGATCACCAGCGAGGTCCGGCCCGCCAGCGCGGTCTTCAGCGCGCGCTGCACCGCCACCTCCGGACTCGGAGTCCAGGTGGGCGGTGGCCTCGTCGAGCACGACCACCGACGGCGCCTTGAGCAGCAGCCGGGCGATCGCCAGCCGCTGCTTCTCCCCGCCCGACAGCCGGTAGCCGCGGTCGCCGACCACGGTGTCCAGGCCGTCGGGCAGGCCAGCCACCAGGTCCCAGATCTGGGCGGCCCGGCACGCCTCGATGAGCTCGTCCTCGGTGGCAGTCGGCCGGGCGTAGAGCAGGTTGGCCCGGATGGTGTCGTGGAACATGTGGGCGTCCTGGGTGACCACGCCGACCGCGTCGTGCAGCGAGTCCAGGGTGAGGTCCGCAGGTCGTGGCCGCCGATGAGGACGCGCCCCTCCTGGGGGTCGTAGAGCCGTGGCCACCAGGTGGGTGATGGTGGTCTTGCCCGCGCCCGACGGCCCGACCAGCGCGGTCAGCTTCCCCGACGGCGCGGTGAAGCTCACCTCGTGCAGCACGTCCTGCCCGCCTCCGGCCCGCTCCGGCACGGGCAGCGCGATCGACTCCAGCGACGCCAGCGACACCTCGCTGGCCGTCGGGTAGCGGAACGAGACGCCGGTCGAACTCCACCGGCGGGGCGGGCGCGGGCCTGCGCCGTTGCTACGTGGCACGCGCGGCAGCGCCACCGCGTCCGGGCGCTCGGTGATGAGCGGCTGGAGGTCGAGCACCTCGAACACCCGGTCGAAGCCGACCAGCGCGGTCATCGACGTCCACCTGGACGTTGGACAGCGCGGTGATCGGCCCGTAGAGCCGCGCCAGCAGCGCGGTCAGGGCGACCAGCGTGCCGAGCTGGAAGGTGCCGTGGATGACCAGCCCGCCGCCGAGGCCGTAGACGACCGCCGTGGCCATGGACGCGAGCAGGGACAGCGCGATGAACAGCGTGCTGCCGTACATGGCGGTGATCACGCCGATGTCCCTGACCTTGGCCGCCCGGTCAGCGAAGACGCGCGCCTCGTCCGCCGGCTTGCCGAACAGCTTCACCAGCATCGCACCGGCGACGTTGAAGCGCTCGGTCATGGTGCTGCCCATCTCGGCGTCGAGCTGCATCGACTCCCTGGTGTAGCCGCTGCAGCCGGCGGCCGACCAGCCGGGCGGGAATCACGAACATCGGCAGCAGCACCAGGGCGACCACCGTCACCAGCCAGGACAGCGCAGAGCATCGCGATGAGCACCAGGAGCAGGGTCAGGGCGTTGGACACCACGCCGGACAGGGTGGAGGTGAGGGCCTGCTGCGCCCCGATCACGTCGCTGTTGAGCCTGCTGACCAGCGAGCCGGTCTGCGCGCGGGTGAAGAACGCGATCGGCTGCCGCTGCACGTGCCCGAACACCTGGGTGCGCAGGTCGTAGATGAGGCCCTCGCCGGTCCGCGCCGACAGCCAGCGGGTGGCGACCGAGATCAGCGCGCCGACGACGGCCAGCGCCGCGACCAGGCCCGCCACCTCGAGCACGACCGCGGTGTCGTCCTTCAGGATGCCCTGGTCGATGATCGTCTCGAGCAGCAGCGGCACCGCCACGGTGATCACCGCCGACACGCAGGTGCAGGCGAGGAACAGCGCCAGGGTCCACCGGTAGGGGCGGGCGTAGGAGGCGACCCGGCGGACGATGCCCTTGTTGAGCCGCTGCTGGGTGATGGATCTGTCGCGGCTGAAGGAGCGGTAAGCGTGCCAGTTGGCGGCGGCCATGCACTGGCCAACGCTGGCCCGGTCCGCGATCTTCCCATGTCAGCTCAGGGTGAACCGGGCGCGCCGCCGGGACGCCGCACCGATGAGCGATCATGGAGGTCGTACCGACGAGCAGAAGGACGCACGTGAGCCCTGACAGCGCGGCCAGTACCGGCGCGGCCGGTGCCAGCACCGCCAGCTGGACCGATCCTGGCCTGTTCACCGTCGCCCCGGCGTGCACCGGGTGCCGCTCCCCCTGCCCACCGACGGCCTGCGGGCGGTGAACGTCTACGTCCTGGAGGACGGCGACGGGCTCGTCCTCATCGACAGCGGATGGGCGCTCGCCGAGTCCCAGGAGGCGCTGGCGGCCGCGCTGCGCCGCGCTCGGCTGCGGGCTCGGCGACGTGCGGCACTTCCTCGTCACCCACGTGCACCGCGACCACTACACGCAGGCCGTGGAGCTGCGCCGGATCTTCGGCGGCAAGGTGAGCCTGGGCGTCGGCGAGCACCCGGCCATCCGCGCGGTCCTGGCCAAGGACGCCCGGCCGTTCGAGCCGCAGCTCAGGCAGCTGCGGGCGAGCGGCGCCGAGGTGGTCATCGAGCGCCTGCGGGCGCTCGGCTCCGCGCCGCGCAGCGCACCGCGCGGCTGGGAGGAGCCGGACGAGTGGCTGGCCCCGGCCAGGAGATCGAGCTGACCACCCGGACCCTGCGGGTGGTGCCAACCCCGGGCCATACCCAGGGCCACGTCGTTTCACCGACTCCGGGAACCGGCTGCTCTTCGCCGGTGACCACGTGCTGCCGCACATCACCCCGTCCATCGGGTTCGAGCCGGTCTCGGCGAGCCAGCCGCTCGGCGACTACCTGGAGTCGCTGCGCATGGTCCGGGCGCTGCCCGATATGCGGCTGCTCCCGGCGCACGGACCCGATGGCGGGAGCGCCCACAAGCGCATCGACGAGCTCCTCGCCCACCACGCCGACCGGCTCGGCCAGTGCGCCGACGCGGTGGCGGCCGGGGCGGGCACCGCCTACGAGGTGGCCTGCGCCCTGCGCTGGACGCGCCGCGGCGCGCCAGCTGGCCGACCTGGACCCGTTCAACCAGATGCTCGCCGTGGCCGAGACCCGGACACATCTGGAGCTGCTCGCCGCCCAGGGACGGCTGGTGGCATCCACCGACGGTGAGGTGACCGTCTACGCGCCCGCCAGGGCGCGTCACCGGCTCGTGAGCGGGTTCGCGCTGGAGCGCGCGCCTGCACCCGCCGCTCGGCGGCCGCCTGCTGCTCCAGCGGTGTGACCGGGCGCCCGGGCCAGCAGTTCCTTGGTCGCCCGGGCCGTGTCCGGATCCAGCGGCGAGGATCGCCGCGACGAGATCGCCGACCGCGCGCGTCGAGCTCGCCGACCGGGACCACCAGCTCGGCGAGCCGCAGCTCCGCGTGCCTCCCGCCGCGGCCACCGAGCGCCCGGTCAGGCACAGCTCCAGCGCCCGTGGCAGCCCGACCATGTCGACAAGTGGCTTTGTCCCCAGCAGATCGGGGACCAGGCCCAGGGTGGGCTCCCGCATGGACAGCCGCGCGTCATCGGCGAGCACCCGCAGATCACAGGCGAGCGCCAGCTGGAACTCCGGCCCCGATCGCGTGCCCGTGCACCGCGGCCACCGACACGATCGAGGCGTCGCGGAGCCAGCCGAATCCCTCCTGGCAGGCAGGCGATCCAGTCCTCGAAGCCCGGGTCCGCGGGGCTCGGGCAGCGGCGTCCTCGCCCGCCACGGCTTCGCCACCGAGCAGCCGCAGGTCGATCCCGGCCGAGAACGCCGGGCCTTCCCGCGGATGACCACCACCCGCACGCCCGGCGGGAGGGAACGCCCGATGGCCGCCAGGCCGCGCCAGGTGCGCGGCGTCATGGCGTTGCGGCGCTCCGGCCGGGACAGCGTCACCGTGGCAGCGCCCGGCGCTGGCTGGTCCGAGATCCAGCCGCAGGCCCGCTCGGGCGAGATCGGCCGGGGCGGGCGTCAACGTCGCTCAGCGATTCGTGCGTGCCTTGCCCCGGGTGGCACCGCCGCGGCCGCGCAGCGATACCCCGTTCTCGGTGAGGATCCGGTGCACGAAGCCGTAGGACCGGCCGGTCGTGCCGCGGCAAGCGAGCGGATGCTCTCGCCGGCGTCGTACCTCTTCTTCAGGTCCGACGCCAGCTTGGCCCGGTCGGCGCCGGTCACCCGGGTGCCTTTCTTGAGGGTCTCGGCCACGCGTACCTCCCGTGAGCTGAAGTGATCCCGCTGCGTTACCCGCCCCTTCCGCCATGATCACGCATTAGCACCGTGATCGGCTACCCAGATCCGGGTAAATGATCACTGCATTTTCAGCCATCGCTGAGCGTGCGCTGGTCAGGACCGGGTCTGGGGCCGCGGCCGAGTCAGGCGAGGGCCACCAGATCGGTCAGATCCTCGCTCCATGGAGTCCTCCGACGCCGTCCGGCAGCAGGATCACCCGCTCGGGCGCCAGCGCCTCGACCGCTCCCTCGTCGTGGGTGACCAGCACGATCGCGCCCCGGTAGCGGCGCAGCGCGCCGAGGACCTCCGCCCCGGCTGGCCGGGTCGAGGTTGTTGGTCGGCTCGTCGAGCAGCAGCACGTTGGCCCCCGACACCACCAGCAGGGCGAGCGCGAGCCGGGTCTTCTCGCCGCCGGACAGCACCGCGGCGGGCTTGGCGACGTCGTCGCCGGAGAACAGGAACGAGCCGAGGATGCCGCGGTGCTCGCCGTCGGTCAGGTCCGGCGCGGCCGACGCGCATGTTCTCCAGCACGGTGCGGTCGCTGTCCAGCGTCTCGTGCTCCTGCGCGTAGTAGCCGAGGCGCAGCCCGTGGCCCGGGCGTGACCTGCCCGGTGTCCGGCTGCTCCAGCCCGGCCAGCAGCCGCAGCAGGGTGGTCTTGCCCGCCCCGTTCGAGCCCGAGCACCACGATCCTGGCGCCCCGGTCCACCGCCACGTCCACGTCGGTGAAGACCTCCAGCGAGCCGTAGGACTTGGACAGACCCGCGCGCCGTCAGCGGCGTCTTGCCGCACGGAGCGGGCTCGGGAAGCGCAGCCTGCGCCGACCCGGCCCGCCGGACGTTCCGCGCTCACCCCGGCCAGCAGCCGCTGCGCCCGGCGCTCCATGCCCTGCGCCGCCTGGGCCTTGGTCGGCCTTCGCCCGCATCTTGTCCGCCTGCGCCTGCAGCGCGGCCGCCTGGCGCTCGGCGCTGGCCGCTCCCGCTTGCGCCGCCGGGCGTCGGTCTCGCGCTGCTCCAGGTACGTCCGTCCAGCCGACGTTGTAGATGTCGAGCTCGGCGCGGTCGGCGTCGAGGTGGAAGATCCTTGTTGACCACCGCCTCGAGCAGCGCCGCGTCGTGGCTGATGATCACCAGGCCGCCGCGGAAGCGTGCGGAGGTGGTCGCGCAGCCAGGCGATCGAGTCGGCGTCCAGGTGGTTGGTTGGCTCGTCGAGCAGCAGCGTCTGCGCGCCGGAGAACAGGATCCGGGCCAGTTCCACCCGCGCGCCGCTGCCCGCCGGACAGCGTGCGCAGCGGCTGGGCCAGCACGCGGTCGGGCAGGCCCAGGCTGGCGGCGATGGCCGCCGCCTCGGCCTCGGCGGCGTAGCCCCCGAGCACGACCAGCCGTTCCTCCAGGTGGCCGTACCGCCGCACGGCGGCGTCCCGGCGCGCCGGGTCGGGATCGGCCCATCGCCTCCTCGGCGGTGCGCATCGCGGCCCGCACCTCGTCCAGCCCGCGCGCGGACAGCACCCGGTCCATGGCCAGCGCCGTCAGGTCACCGGCCCGCGAGTCCTGCGGCAGGTACCCGATGGTGCCGCTGCGCCGCACGGTGCCACCGCGGGCAGGCCGTCACCGGCCAGCACCCGGGCGAGCGTGGTCTTGCCTGCCCCGTTGCGGCCTGACGAGGCCCACCTTGTCCCCGGGGCCGATCTGGAAGGTGGCGGCCTCCAGCAGCAGCTGCGCGCCAGCCCGCAGCTCCAGGCCAGGTGGCCGCGATCACGTGAACTCCACTCCTTACAAAGGGAATTTCCGATTGTCTCAACATCCCCTGGTCCGGGGCATTCCCTTTTACGGCAGGAGCGGCAGCATACGGCCAGCGTACCTGCTCGGCGATGTGCGCCGATCTGCATTCACCGGCGTGAGCCGGCGGAGCAGGCGCCCGACGCTCCGCAGGGCCCGGTCGATGTCAGTGCCGAAACGGGTTGTCCTGCACGAGGTAGGTCCAGGTCGCGGTGGGCCGCTTCAGCCCAACCGCCACGAGATCGGCTCCAGAATCCGTGATGGGGACGGCCTGAAGGTCTCGGCGGATCGCTCCTCGACGTCTCGGAGCAGGCGCGAGAACAGCGTGACCGCCTCCCGGTGGAACTCGTTCAGCGGGCTGAGGCCGCGGCCGAGCGCGCGCAGGTGAATGCCCTCGCGGATGTCGGCCAGCGCGGCGAGATGGTCCGCCCAGCCGCGATCGAGGTGGTAGAGGACGACTCTGCCGGGCGGCGTCGTCGAGCACCTCCGGGCTTACCGTGGCGCTGAGCTCCGCGTACCGCTGGGGGCAGCGGCGGGCGAGCGCCCGCCGGGCCGCGCCGGTGGTCAGCACCCGGTTGCCGCTGCTCGAGCACCAGGCGCCGCTGGTCCTCGACGAGCTTGCTGCAGCGCCAGGTGTTGCGGTGGATCTCCAGGTTGGCGTCTTCGGCCACCCGCTGCGCGTGATCGACCGTCCAGTGCGCCCGGGGTCGGCGACGCTGCCGTCGGCGGCGGCGCCGCGGGGCGGGTCGGCGTCCGGCGCGTAGTGCTCGACCAGCTGGTCTTCCATGCTGGCGAAGAAGACCGGAGCTACCGGGGGTCGCCCTGGCGGCCGGACCGCCCGCGCAGCTGGTTGTCGAGCCTTGCTGCTCCAGCACCGGCCGGTGCCGATCACGCGCAGCCCGCCCAGCGCGGCGACCTGGCCGTGGTCGCCCTCGCGGCCACCGAGCCGGATGGCTCGGTGCCGCGCCCGGCCATCTGCGTCGACACGGTGATGGCCCCGAACGCGCCTGCCTCCGGCCACGATCGCGGCCTCCTCCGCATCGTTCTTGGCGTTCAGGACGGCACAGCCGAGCCCGGCCAGGGAGAGCCGGTGCGCGATCCGTTCCGATTCAGCGATGTCGAGGGTGCCGATCAGAACCGGCCGCCCGGTGGCGTGCGCGGCCGCCACCTCGCCGGCTGATCGGCCTTCTCCCTTCTCCGCCACGGTCGCGTACAGCCTACTGGGCCGGTCCTCGCGCACACACGGCCGGTTCGGCGGGACCACCGCCACCTCCAGCCCGTAGAACTCGCGGAGCTCCTCGCCGACCGCGACCGCGGTGGCGGTCATGCCGCACACCCGCGGGTAGCGCCGCACCAGGGACTCGACCGTGATGCTGTCCAGGATCTCGCCCGTCGCGCTGGCGGCGAGGACTCCTCTCGCCTCGACGGCGGCGTGCAGCCCGTCCGGCCAGCGCTGCCGCCGGGCGACCCGGCCGCGGGAGGCATCGACCAGCTGGATCCGGCCGTCGCGGACGATGGAGTCGACGTCGCGCCGCAGCAGCGCGTGCGCGTGCAGGGCCACGTTGAGCCGGGTCAGGGCGTCGAGCTGGTCGCCGCCGTAGAGGTCGATCCCGCCCAGGGCCCGCTCGGCCGCGCGGGCCCCGCCTCGGTGAGCTGGACGTTGCGGGCGTCCTGGTCGACCTCGTAGTGCAGGCGGGGGCGCAGCGACCGCGCGATCTCCGCCATCAGCCGGTCGGCGTCGCCCCTCGGCCGAGCTTAGCCAGCACGAGCGGCACCCGCGCCTCGTCGATCAGGACCGAGTCGGCCCTCGTCGATGAGGGCGACGTCGGGCTCTGGCACCGCCGCCGCGGCGGCGTCGGTCAGGAACCGGTCACGGAGAACGTCGAACCCGAGCTCGCTCACGGGCGCATAGGTCACCTGGCGCCGCGTACGCCTGCCGCCGTCCGCCGTGCTGGAGGCCTGGCCGACGCAGCCGACCGTGACGCCGAGCAGGTCGTAGAGCGGGCGCATCCAGGCCTCGTCCCGGCGGGCGAGGTAGTCGTTGACCGACATGACGTGCACCGACCGGCCGCCCGCCGCGTAGGCGGCGGCCGCCAGCGCGCCGGAGAGGGTCTTTCCCTCGCCGGTGGCCATCTCGGCGACCTGCCCGGACAGCATGACGAGCGTGCCGAGCAGCTGCGCGTCGTAGGGGCGCTCCCCCAGCGCCCGGCGGGCGGCCTCCCGTCCCACGGCGCAGAAACCGGCCCCGTCCGGCGCGCGGCAGCCAGGTGCTATAGCGCCGCGCCGGGTCCGGCTGAGCGCGCAGCGTGTCCTCACGCGCGGCGATCTCCGGGAGGAGAGCGCTGGTACGGGGCCAGATCGGCCGTCCCCGGCTGCTGCAGGAACCGCCTCACCCGATGCGGCCGAGAGAAGCTCACCGCACCTGGCCGATCAGCATCGTCATGGTCAGCACTACGTAAAGAGACGCCGAGCGCCGGGCGTCCGGTTCCCCACCTGGCCCAGGCGCGAAGGTACGTTCCCGCGGTTCCTATGCTGGCGCCGTGCATCTGGACCTCATCGCCATCGTGGTCAGGGAGTACGACCCAGCGATCGACTTCTTCGTCGGCGCGCTGGGTTTCGAGCTCGTGGAGGACTCCCCGGGCCCTCACCACCAGCGGCGGACGCCCCAAGCGGTGGGTCGTGGTGCGGCCGCCGGGCGCCGCGACGGGCCTGCTGCTGGCCGCCGACGGCCAGGCCCGCCATAGGAACAGCCGGGCGGGTGGGTTTTCCTCGGGTGGAGGACTGACGCCGCATACGCGCGGATGACGTCCGTAAGCGTCGAGTTCGTGTCGCCGCCGCGCACCGAGCCTACGGCCGCGTCGCCGTGTTCGACATCCGCAACGGTGGACCTGGTCCGTGATGGAAACGACCTGCCTACCGGCAGGGAAATGCCTTGGCTCACGCCAAGCAGCGGGCTGGCGGTGGCTCAGCTCTGCGAACCCGGTCCTCCTGGGGGCCTAAGCCCATGTGCTGGACTTCCGCGCTTGGCGCCCGAGCGCTTGTCGCAAGCGACGCTCCCGCCGCCGCTGCTTGGGCACTCGCGCACTAATGCCACGGCCCAACTCGGGCCACGCTATCAGACTGGCAGGCGGAGGATCCTGGCTGCGTTCTCGCCCAGGATGGCGTTCTTCTCCGCCCGTGAAAGATCGGGCAGCGCCAGTACCAGCTCGGCGGTGTGTGCCGGTTCATACCACGGGTAGTCCGACCCCAGCACGACGCGCTCCGGCCCGATCGTCACGGACCGAGCCTGGCCAGCTGCTGGGCGGTCGGCGCGTGTCGGCGCACCGGTCCATTCGATGATTTCGCCTCAGGTCGAATGCGACATTGGGGAACGCCTGAGCGATGGCGAGCGTGTCTTGCCATTTCCCTCCGCCCAGGTGGGCCAGCACCACGCTGAGGCCGGGGAACTGCCGGAGCATCGGCGCGAAGGCCGGAACCTCCGCGAAGGGCTCCCGGCCCTGGGCGGGTCCGGTATGGGACAGCACGGTTAGCCCCATCTCGATGCACGCCTGGTACACCGGGTGCATGCGCGGGTCGTTCGCCTCGAACTCTGCACGACCGGATGGCAGCCACCCCTCGCGCGCCACGCTCGGCCATCTCGCGCAGGTGCTCCACATTGCCGCTCCGGCGGCGAGCGCCCACGGATCCATGGCCACGAAAACCGCTGATGGTGGGTGTATCGGCCAGCTGTGTCCATCAGCCACCGGTTGAATGCCACGTATCGCTCGCCGATGGTGGCGTCGAACTGAGCCAGGGCCCGGGCCCGTTCCGCCGCGTCCGCCTCCGGGGGCAGCGCCGACTCGTACTGCAGCCGGAACAGATCGGCCGAGAAGAGGTTCACCACGACGCCGTGGGCGAATCCGCCCCGGCCGAGCGCCGCAACCGTCTCCCCGAGCGTGCCGGTGTCTGGCTGGAAGTCGATCCCGTCGCGCCTGACCGTACCCCAGATCTCGTAGCCCGCCTTCCACCACTCTCCCTCCTGGCGCGAGAGAGAGTACAGGTGGATATGCGTATCGATCCTCAGTGGCTCGCTCATCGCTCCATCCTCGCCGTCCAGCTCGGCTTGGGCGCAGATCCGCATCAGGAACCCTGGCCGTGTGCGCGGTGCTGAGACAGCGACGTCACGCCTGCCCCACGTCCAGTATCATCCCCACGCGCCATGGCCGTCAGGGTGATGCCCACACAGTCCACATCCAAGTCATACACTTTGCGAACCCCGCCCGAGCCCTGCGGGCGCGGCGCTGCGGGATGCCGGTGCCCAGGTGGCCTGGGTGGCCTGTGGCGCTGCGCGGAACGCTGGTGAACCTGTGGGATGGCTACAGATCCTTCTCCACGGCGGAGGCCACCCGTTTCACCGACCCCGCGGGCGCGAAGCTGCGTCTGTCACTGCATGCTGCGTCGCTGCGCGACGCCTGGGCACCAGGTATACACGCGCCGACCGGAGCGAGGACCAGCTGTGATCGCCGGGGGCAGCTCTGAGGATCCGGGGGTTGCCAAGCCCGTCAGCCCGGCCCGGCTCGGTGAGCCGGATCCGGATCGCGCGGAAGAGAGCGCGGGGTGTCGCTTCGGCACCGCCAGCCGGGGATCGGGCACGGTGAGGAAGCGCCCGACCGCCCGCGCGCCAGCGAACGGCGCCAGCCGGGGATCGGCCTCGCAGGCTGGCCATCGCCCGCCGGTCGCCCAGCACCACCGCGTCGACGGCCGAAGCCAGCGGCCCCAGGATGCCTGGCCAGCGCGGTGTCGGCGGCGGCGGCGCGCAGCGCGGCGGAAGTGGCCACGCAGTTCTCGCGGCGGCGGGCGAACCGGTGCTGCTGTGACCAGCCGCCCGCCGCGGCCCGGCCATGGCACAAGCCGGGACCCGGTCTTGAGCGCGGCCAGCGCCGCGGCGGGTCGCCGGTGAACACGCTCGGCGGCGTAGCCGCCGAGGCGGGGTGGAGCAAGCACGCCCACGGTGCGGTCGGCCGCCGCGTGTGCGGCCATCAGCTCCGCCTTCGCCGGGCCGGGTCACTCCCGCCCACTCCCCGGCGGCAGGGGCGGGAACGGCGGATGGCAGGCGGCGGCCGCGCCCGTCGCGGGCCCGGAGCACCACGACCTCCGATCCCGGTTCCGCCACGGCTGCGTAGCTCGTGCCGGAGGGTGGAGTTCTCTCACCAGCATCCCGCACCAGCACGCTCCGGCGGGCACCTCCCACCACCAGCGGGCGCCGTAGCTCTGACCACTCTGCCACGCTGACCCTCCACCCCGGCACCTTAGGGCATCGCGGGCCGGGCGCCATCATCTGCCAGATAGTTGATCATTGGCCACAACCGTTACGATTTTCTTGATGCTTCCCACCGGTGAGGCACCGATGACCCTCAACCAGCTCCGCAGCTTCCTGGCCGTGGCCGACCGCGGCTCGGTGCGCGCCGCGGCCGAGGAGCTGGTGGTCACCCAGGCCGCGGTGTCCGCCTCGGTCGCCGCGCTGCGAAGTCGCTCGGCGTCGCCCTGGTCACCCCGGACGGGCGCGGGACCGCGGCTGACCGACGCTGGTGCCTGCGTACGCCCGGTACGCGCGCCGCATCCTGGGCCTGCTCGACGAGGTCCAGGCCGGGCCGCGGCGCGGCCGCTGCCGACCCGAACGCGGCGAGCTGTGGATCGCGGCGCGTCACCACCGCAGCCGAGCAGATCGTGCCCCGATCCTCGGCGGCTTCCCGCCGACGCCACCCCCAGACGGGCGTCCGCCTGGTAGGCAACCGCGACCGCGTCCGCTCCCTGCTCGATCCTGCACCAGAGACAGGCCGACCTGGTCCCTGACCGGCCGCCCCGACCCGCCCTGGGACGTAGCCGTCCACGCCGTCCGCGCCCACGAACGAAGTCGTGGTCGTGGCCGCCCCCAGGCCGTCCGCCGCGGCCCGGACCGGGGCGGGCGCGGGCGCCGACAGCCGGGGCAGGACGTCGGGCTGGCTGCTCCCAGTGGCTGGCCCGCCAGACCTGGCTCCTTCGCGCGAGCCACGGCGCTCCAGGCACCCGGGCCAGCACCGATGCGCCCTCGCCGAACCTCGACATCACCCCTCTGACCCTGATGGTCGCCTCCAACGTGGCCGATCCGCGCAGTCGGCCGCAGGTCGGTCTGGCGCGTCACGCTCCTGTCCCGCGACGCCGTCGCCGCCGATGGCTCAGCCGGGGCAAACTCGCGCAGCTCCCCGTCCCAGGCACGCCGCTGCACCGCTGACTGGTACCTGGCTGCCCGCCCATGGCCGCTCCCCCCGCCCGCCGCCAGCCTGGTCGCCCACGCGCTGCGCTTATGCGGCAGCTTCCGCCGCCCGGACGCCGCCGACCGGATCGCCAGCGAGTAACGGGCGGCAGCGATAACAGGCCGGTAGCCGCAACCATGGCGCGGGCGCGCGGGGGCACGGCGTTTCCGTCTGCCGTACCCGCGCCCGCGTGACGGCGCCCCACCGTCAAGCTTTGCGCCACTGATAATCACCACCAAACCCTCAATAGACACAGCGGCAATCGCGCTGGCATCGTCACCCGGCGGGACTGGTGGCGTAAGGCGCGGCCCGGACAATAGCGCGCGGGGCCCAGGCCGCCGACGGACGAAGCCGCTGGCCGCTGCGCAACGGGAAGCCGCCCTGGCACGCGGGAGTCATCCCGTACGCCCAGATGGGCTACTGGGACGCCGACTACGAGCCCAAGGACACCGACGTCCTGTGCGCCTTCCGCATCACGCCGCAGGACGGCGTCGACGCGATCGAGGCGGCGCGCGCCGTCGCGGGCGAGTCGTCCACCGCGACCTGGACGGTCGTGTGGACCGACCGCCTCACCGCTCACGAGCACTACCAGGCCAAGTGCGTACCGGGTCGACGCGGTCCCCGGCACGCCCGGGCAGTACATCGCCTACATCGCCTACGACATCGACCTCTTCGAGGAGGGCTCGATCGCCGAACCTGACCTCGTCGATCATCGGCAACGTCTTCGGCTTCAAGGCGCTCAAGGCGCTGCGCCTGGAGGACATGCGCATCCCGCTCGCACTACGTCAAGACGTTCCAGGGCCCGCCGCACGGCATCGTCATGGAGCGCGAGTACCTCGACAAGTTCGGCCGCCCGCTGCTCGGCGCCACCGTCGAAGCCCAAGCTCGGCCTGTCGGCGCAGAACTACGGCCGCGTCGTCTACGAGGCGCTGCAGCGGCGGCCTCGACTTCACCAAGGACGACGAGAACATCAACTCGCAGCCGTTCATGCGCTGGCGCGACCGCTTCCTGCTACGCGATGGAGGCGGTCAACCGCGCGCCGAGGCCGCGACCGGCGAGATCAAGGGCCACTACATGAACGTCACCGCCGGCACCGATGGAGGAGATGTACGAGCGCGCCGAGTTCGCCAAGGAGATCGGCAGCGATCATCATCATGATCGACCTCACCGTCGGCTACACGGCGATCCAGTCGATGTCCAGGTGGGCCCGCGCGCAACGGCGTGATCCTGCACCTGCACCGCGCCGGCCACGGCACCTACACCCGCCAGAAGACCCACGGCGTCAGCTTCCGGGTGATCGCCAAGTGGATGCCGGCTGGCCGGCGTCGACCACATCCACGCCGGCACGGTGGTCGGCAAGCTGGAGGCGACCCGGCCATGGTCCGCGGCTACAATACATGTGAAAAAGAAG
>ERZ1370068.2730-contig-1862_pt1 | contig 56368 bp, 55 predicted proteins | sample MGYA00561227_ERZ1370068 | MGnify/ENA primary metagenome ERZ1370068 (study PRJEB38410, sample SAMEA6850437) | metagenome | study: Metagenomic assessment of the ecological functions of the soil: analysis of the soil microbiota associated with the... | reverse complement strand
TGATCATCGCGGGCGGCGGAGGGCTTCCGGCCAAGGCATGGCGAATATCCGCCTGGGACGGCCAAAAGTCACGTCCCAGGGACGCGACCAACGTGCACCCGCATATTCTGAATAGCCCATGCCCCGATCGGTCGAGCCCTCGCTCGCTGGAAGGGCGAAATTTCATCGAACATGAACGGTGCGGTGGCAGGCATCAGGGCGTATAGCACATCTGTGCTACACTCAGAGCGCTCGACCAACCACATCATGACCACCACCACCATCCGCCTCGAAGACGATCTGGAAGGCACGCGTCGCTGCAGCAGCCGAGCGCGAAGGCAAGACGGCGCACGCCTCATCCTCGATGCCATCGCCCAGACCGTCGAGCAAGTTGAGCTGGACGACGAGTTCCCAGCGCGTCGCCGAAGGGCGCTGGACAAAGGTGTTGGACAGCGGCAAGACCGTACCCTGGGCAGACAGCAAGGCCTATCTCAAGGCGCGAGCCCTCGGCGGGCGAGCCAAGAGGCCGGCGGCTCGCAACCCGGCCCTGACCTGAGGGTACGGTACTTCTGATCGAGCTGGCGCCGGAAGTCCCCGACGACTTCGATCGCTTCTTTGATCACGTGGTGCCGAGTTCGGCGCTGCGGCGAGGTTTCGCAGCGCATCGACGAGATCATCGAGGCGGTGGACGTCCTGGCCCACAGCCCGCTCATCGGGCGTAAGGTGAAAGGCGGAAATCGCGAGCTCGTCATCGGCCGAGTTCGGGGCTACGTGGCCCTCTATCGTTTTGTGCCTGACATCGACACTGCCCGTGCTGGCCTTCCGGAGCCAGCGCGAGTAAGGCGGAGCTACAAGCGCACCTGATAGCCTGCGCCACAGGGCGTGGGCAACGCGGGGCACGAGCACCTGGTGCAGATGAAAGAGTAGCGATACCGAGCTGCACACCCGCTGTGCTACGGTCGGCTCCACATACTGCCAGGCTGCAGAATGCAGGCCAATGAAGAAGACGCAGCAGATGGGCGCCGGAATCATCATGTGGTTCGACCGCGCCCAAGCCAACAGGACAACGTACCGCTTACCACCTTCCGCTACGATTTTGAATGCAGGAACTCGCGGTACCGGACCATGCCCGAACTCCTGCAAGAGCCAGAGGCGGCGCCTCCAAAGGTGTTGCAATCCTCCTCTCCCGCCACATCGGGATAGTCCAGCAAGGTCCCGGGAAGTCCCGGGAAAGTTCAAAAAAGCCCTTGAGAATCAACTCTAGGGCTTTTTTCTGGGCTGTGGCGTTTTTACGGTCATGAGAGCAGCTCGTCTTCTTCGCGTCACCCTGATCGCTCTGGCGGGGTTAAGCTCGTGGCCGCGCTTGCGATCGCCGTCGCATTCGGCGGCCCCAGACCACCTTCCGCCGATGGCGAGCATCAACAACCCGTTCAACGCTGTCGACTTCTCCGACTTGCCACCGGTGCGCCATATTCGCAGCAAACGACGGTGCATCCTCGCCTATCGCCGCTACGCCCCCGAGCGTCCGGAAGTCCGCGGAAGCGTAGTTCTCGTTCACGGCTCTTCGGCAAGCAGCAACAGCATGCACGTGCTCGCTAAGGCCTTCGCCGCGGCAGGGTATGCGGCCTACGCGCTCGACATGCGTGGACATGGGGCGCACCAACCAAGGGCCGAATCGGCTACATCGGGCAGCTCGAGGACGACCTCGATACGTTCGTCCGGGTGGCATCGCTCAGAAGCCTTGCACCTTGGCAGGCCGGGCGGAGGGTTTGTTCCAGGCCGCTGCCGGCAGCGGCCGGCAAGACTTGTTTCAGAGTTACCTGCTCCTCTCGCCCTACTTGACGGAGAGGGCGCCGAACGACGTCCGGCGAGCGGCGGTGGTCGATGTGGGCAGCTCCGCGCGTCGTCGCCATCGCCATCCTGAACGGCGTTGAGTGCGTGCGTCAATGACCTTCCGGTCGCGAGCTTCGCGCTCTCCGACGAAGCCAAGGCATTCCTCACTCCGAAGTATTCATTCGCGTTGGCAGCGAATTCCAGCCGCAGCGCGACTACGAGGCGAACATCCGGGCCGTCCATCAGCCCGTTGCGGTCGTGGCGGGCGCGAACGACGAGGTGTTCGAGACCAATCAACTGGAAGGAACGTTTCGCAAGCAGGGGGAAGAATTGGCCGGTCACGCTTGCCCGACATCGGCCATATCCCACTAATGATCGAGCCGGACGCATCAAGGCGGCGGTTCAAGCTGTTGAAAGCATGCGGGCGCAAGGGGCCCCCGGAGCCTCGAAGGCGACCGCTGGCGACTCCTGCCGGACACCGCCTGCGATCGCGTGCTTGCGAAACAGCTTGCTCAGCTCGGCGCTTTTCGCGGGCTTGGTACTGGACGACTTGTGCGTCTGTGCGTTCCCTTCGCCTTCTTGGTGCTCGAGTGACTCGAGGGTAGCCGCAGGCTTTGATTTCGCCCCTTTCGACTGACTTGCCTGTAGTTCCCGGGCGTGCTTTCGACTGCGGCCGCCTTGGCAGGGTCGGTGCTCGTCGTGATACCGCCGTCTGTGCTTTGGGCGTACGCGCCTCCGGTAGCCAGGGACATGAGAAGGATCAAACTGAGCTTGTCTCACGGTTGGCCTCACGGGTTGTTGACTTCGTATTTTGAACGCTCGAAGCCAGCCGGAGGATGACCGCCGCCATTGCGGAGGAAGGCGTCGAACCGCCTCAGGTTTTCTGGCGACCCCGCGCGCGCGGGGCTCGCTGCTCTCGCCGAAGACCAGGACAAGCGAGACGATCGCACCGATGCTCAACGCCACGCTGATCAGGACGGCCAAAAGCGCGAAGACGACGGCACGGCTTTGCCTCGTCGTTCGGCCAGGTCGTCCGACGTGTAAACATGGGGAAGCGTTTCAGAGAAATGACGCACTGTCGCTTTCGTCATCGCCAGGAAAGGCAAGGAACGTACCGACCAACACGCGACGAAAATTGCACGACCGATGACTGCCCTCCCGCCCGGAATCGCTGCGGACTTACGGGCGTACGACGCGCGCACCAGCTCGAGCCCGAGCCCGCCGTCTCTGTCGATGACGGCGTCTGCGCGGAGGCCGAGGGCGTCAGGAAACGTAAGGCCGGAGTGTCCGAGGGCGCCTTCGCGGAGCCCGCTACGCTTCTTTCAGCGCTCCGCGGCGTGAAGACGCGCGCCACCACATCGTCCACCGAGGAGATCGTCATGACCTTGTTCTCGCTTGCCGGCCAGGTCGCCGTCGTCACCGGTTCCACGCGCGGCATCGGCAAGGCGATTGCCGAGCGCATGGCCGAGGCACGGCGCGCAAGGTCGTGATCTCGTCGCGCAAGGCCGAGGCCTGCGCAGCAGGTCGCCAGCGGCGATCAACGCCGCGCACGGCGCGGGCCGCGCGATCGCGATCCCGGCCAACATCTCGTCGAAGGACGAGCTGCGGCACCTCGTCGACGAGACCATGCGCCGGCTCGGGCAGATCGACGTCCTGGTCTGCAACGCGGCCGTCGAACCCGTACTTCGGGCCGATGGCGGGCATCGAGGACGACGCAGTTCCGCAAGATCCTCGAGAACAACGTGCTGGCCAACCACTGGCTGATCAGCTTCGTCGGCGCCGCAGATGCTCGAGCGGAAGCGACGGCTCGATCATCATCGTGTCGTCGATCGGCGGCCTGCGCGGCTCGCCGGTGCTCGGCGCCTACTGCGTCTCGAAGGCGGCCGACTTCCAGCTCGCGCGCAACCTCGCCGTCGAGTACGGGCCGAGCAACGTGCGCGTCAACTGCATCGCGCCGGGCCTGATCAGGACCGATTTCGCGCGCGCGCTCTGGGAGGACCCGAGGCGCTGAAGCTGCGCACGGCGGCCACGCCGCTGCGGCGCATCGGCGAGCCGGACGAGATCGCCGGCGCCGCGATGTTCCTCGCCTCCAAGGCCGGCTCGTTCATCACCGGCCAGGCCATCGTCGTCGACGGCGGCGTGACGATCTGAGTCACGACCGAGGGAGCGACGACGGATCGTGCACGACCTGCCGGTCGAGTTTGGCCGTGTTTGCGGTCCGACAGGATCACCAAGGGCGCCTAAGGCCCGCACATTGGTCACCCGCCCTCGACAGGCTTTGCCAGTGCGAGGTCTATCGCCTGGTCGAGCGTCAAGCCACGGCCTTCCTGCCAGGCGCTGTCGAAGGCAGCGTCATCTCCCGACGCGATACGGGCCGCGGCTACGCACCGGTCATAGCCGGACCGTTCACTTGGCGGTAGCGGCGTACCGATCTCCGCTCGCGATCGCTCTGTGGCACCCCAGATGCGGGCGGCCCTCAGCGAGTCGCGCAGTGAAGCGACCACCGCGGCCAGTCCCTCCAGCGAAGTAAGGAATGCCGGACCGATCCCCCAGTTCCCGACGGATCGCCAGGCTCTCCTCGAGCAGTGCCCTGGCGGCCGGATAGTCGCCCTGGTTGAGGGCCACGTGCCCCAGGTTGCTCAGCGACGTGGCGATGCCGAACCGATCCCCCAGTTCCCGACGGATCGCCAGGCTCTCCTCGAGCAGTGCCCTGGCGGCCGGATAGTCGCCCTGGTCGAGGGCCACGTGCCCCAGGTTGCTCAGCGACAGCGCGATGCTGTACCGATCCCCCAGTTCCCGACTGGATCGCCAGGCTCTCCTCGAGCAGTGCCCTGGCGGCCGGATAGTCGCCCTGGTTGATAGGCCACGTGCCCCCAGGTTGCTCCAGCGAGATGGCGATGCCGAACCGATCCCCAGTTCCCGACGGATCGCCAGGCTCTGCTCGTGCAGTGCCCTGGCGGCCGGATAGTCGCCTTGGTTGACGGCCACGTTCCCCAGGTTGCTCAGCGACGCTGCGATGCCGGACCGATCCCCAGTTCCCGACGGATCGCCAGGCTCTCCTCGTGCAACGCCCTGGCGGCCGGATAGTCGCCCTGAAGGTAAGACAGTACGCCCGCCGCATTGAGCACATACGCGCGCTCCCGCGTTCGCTCCTCTGCTCCGGCCTTGCATAGGACGCGCGTACACCACTGTCGCCCCTCAGTAAGATGTCCCCGCGTCCACCAGAACCGTTGCAGCGCCCCGCAAAGCCGAAGACCTCCTTTCGATCCTGCCTCTACGAGGCTCCACTCCAGACCAGCCCGCAGGTTCTCGTGCTCCTCTTCGAGACGCCGCAGCCACTCTGCCTGCTCCGCACCCTCAATTTCGGGTCCGCCTCCTCCGCCAGCGCCAGGTAGTAGTCCCGATGCCGCACCCGTACCGCCGCGCTCCCACCGGTGTCCTCCAACCGGTCGCGGGCATACTGCCGCACTGTTTCCAGTAGTCGGCAGCGCGTCTGTGCGTCCTCTTGCTCCGGCACCACCAGGCTCTTGTCGGCGAGCGAAGTCAGCAGGTCGAGGACGTCCCTGTGCTCAATGCCCTCGCCGGCGCACACCTCTTCCGCCGCTGCCAACGTCCACCCGCCCGCGAACACCGAGAGCCGTTGCAAGAACAACTTCTCCGGCTCGCGCAGCAGGTCGTAGCTCCAGTCGATCATCGACCGTAACGTGCGATGCCGCGGCAGCGCCGTGCGCGAACCGTCGGTGAGCAATGCGAAGCGCTGATCCAGCCGTTGGCTCAATTCCTCCACCGACATCGAGCGCAGGCGCGGTGCCGCAAGCTCGATGGCCAAAGGGATGCCATCGAGGCGGTAGCAGATGGAAGCCAGCGACGCGGCATTCTCGGACGTGACGCTGAAATCGGGACGCAGCAGTCGCGCGCGCTCGACGAACAGGCGCACGCCTTCGTAGGCAAGCAAGGCGTCCGGCGCGACGTTGTCGCCCGGACCGGGCACCGTGAGCGACGGGACTCGGTAGGTGAGCTCGCCCGCCATGCCGAGCCGCTCGCGGCTCGTCACCAGCATGGCGACATCCGGGCTGCGACGAAGAATGAGATCCACGAATTGCACGCAGTCCTCGAGCAGGTGCTCGACGTTGTCGAGCACGAGCAGCAGCTTTTTCGAAGCAAGATAGTCGCTGAGCGTCTCGATCACGGGCCGCGTCGGCTGCTCCTTGACTTCAAGCGCCTGCGCCACGGCTTGCGGCACGAGACGCGGATCCGAGAGCGCGGCGAGCTCCACCAACCATACGCCGTCGGGAAACGCGTCGATCAACCGGCTCGCCACTTCGATCGCCAGGCGCGTCTTGCCCGCACCACCGGCACCGGTCAGCGTCACCAGCCGATTCGCCGTCACCAGCTCCTCGAGTTGCGCGATCTCCTGTTCGCGACCGACGAAGCTCGTCAGCTGATAGGGCAGGTTGTGCTTCGGTTTCGATGCGCGATCGGCTTCGCCGTCGCCCTTCGTCACCGGCAGCGTGAATTGGTAGCCTCGTCCCGACACCGTGGTGATGGCGTCGGCTGCCGAGGACTTTGCGCAGGGCGGACACCTGCACGTGCAACGCGGCTTCCTCGACCACCATCTTCGGCCACACGCTGGTCGAGCAATTCGTCCTTGGTGACGAGATGTCCGGCGCGATCGACGAGCGCAACCAGCAAATCGAAGGCGCGCGGGCGCAGCGAAATCGTTGCGCCGTCCTTCAGCAGCCGTCGTTTGTCGGGCTGCAGCTCGAAGGGTCCGAAGCGGTAGCGCTCAGGCGGTCCGGGAGAGGCCATTGCCGAGAAGGCGTCGTCAGCAATGGCTGAAGTCTACGCCGCTAAGGCGGCGACCCTGCCTTTCTTGCGATGCCGTCGCGCCCGGGCAAATGAGATCGGTGAACTACGCGAATGACCGCAATGGAGCACGATCCGCTGCGACCGCTCCGGCCGTGAGCTGCCGTTGCGCGGCGGCCGCTTACGCCACCACGAGCAGCGAATCGACCAACCGGCGCATGCGCTGCCAATGCGTGCCTTCCCAGAACACGCGCGCCGCAACCATCACAGACGGCGAAGCGCTCGTGGCGCTCGCGCACTCCCGGCGGCAAGCGCGCTGCGATCTGCGCCTTGTCGATCGCACGCAGCAGGCGTGTTGCAGCTCAGACAGCGCGTGAACGGCTGCGCCGAGCGAGCGAGGTCGAGTCGATCGAACACCTCGCGCAGCTGCAACTCGCTGCGCAGCGCGCGCACGTAGCAGCCATGCGTGATGGCGCTGCGCTTCAGCAGGTCGCGGTCCCGCGTCAGCACGATGCGTCTCTGCGAGGCTGCCACGCGCTCGATCTCGTCATCGCCGAAGTGGTTGTCGTACAGAGTGTCGAAGCCCGTCATGCGCAGCAGGTGGGCGAGCCCGCCCAGGTGCGCATCGGCGACGAAGCGGGTCTCGCGCAGCGCACGGTCGCGTACGCGCAGCAGCGGCGTGACATCGAGCATTTCGCACTTCGGATAGACCGCCACCCGATCGCCGTCGCCGAGCGCGCGCTCGAAGCCCACCGACTCGCCGTTGACCAGAACGAGCTCGACCTCGGTATGCGGCACACCGAGCGCTTCGATCATGTGCTTGGTCGTCGCCGCGCGCGCACAGCGGCAGGTGAATTCGCGCCCGCGCCGCTCGGGGGCAAGGAAGTCGTTCAGCTCGGCGTAGAAGCGGAACGTCGCAGTGACGGTCATGGCTGTCGAGAGTCAGCCGGATGGTCGGACCTCAGATCGGCGCCAGCCCGGACCGAACTGGTCGAGCTTCAGCTTGTGCATGAGGGCGACGAAGCGCGGCTCCTGGCGCAAGCTCGCCAGGCGCGGGTCGTCCTTCAGGAAGATCAGTCGCGTGTCGCGCGCGTCAGGAAGGCCTGATCCAGCGCATCGAGCGCGGGCTCGACCTCACCCAGCGCGGCATACACCGCCGCGATCGAGGAGGGCGGCACGTAGCGCGTACTTCGCCAGGGCGAGCAACTGATTCAGGATCTCGCGTGCCTCTTCGCGTTGACCGATGCGGGCAAGGTGCGATCCCGAGCAAGGCCAGCGGCCGGGTCGTGCCGTCGGCCAAGATCGACGCCGCGCCGCATCTCGGCGATGGCTTCGTCGGTCTTGCTGATCCGCAAGATCGAGAAGGCCCTGGGTGCAGTGGGCGAGCCAGAAGCCTGGGGGCGATATCGAGGGCGCGATTCAGCCGTGACCCGTGCTTCGTCGCGCCGGCCCGCCTGCGAGCAGGTAGGCGGCTTCGAGCGTGTTGTAGCACGGGCGACATCGGATCGAGCTCGCGGGCCATGCGCATCTGCGCAAAGCCTTCATCGGGCCGGTCCTGGTTCAGCAGCAGGCTCGCCAGACCGAAGTGAGCCATGGCCACGTTCGGATTGATCGCGAGCGCGCGCCGAAACTCGCGCTCGGCACCGGGCCAGTCGAAGTCGAACCAGTAGAGCTTGAACGCCTGCTCGGCACGGGCTTCGGCCAGATCCGGGACGAGCGGCGAGGGCGTGCTGGATCGCCAAGCCGCCGGCTCGAACACGTCCGACGGTCTGCGCGTCGGCGCCGAACAGCGTGCGCCGGTGGGTTTCGGCCAAGCCCCACCCAGGCCAGGGCATAGCCGGGGTCGATTTCCAGCGCCTGCTTGTACAGCGTCGATGCTCTTGCGCAGGCCATCGGCGCGCATGTCCTGGGCGTGTCGAGCCGCAGCCAGATAGAGCTGGTAGGCGTCGGTGTTGCGTGTTCCGCCGAGCCCGGTCGCGACGGACGCGCACCGGCGAAGACTTCCAGGCTCGGCGCGAGCACCTGCGCCACGCGCGCCGAGATCGCGTCCTGCACTTCGAAGACGCCGGTGAACTTCTCGTCGAAGCTGCCGCTCCAGGCGGCGACGCCGTCGGCGGCACGCAGCAGACGCGCGGTGACGCGCAACTGGTCGCCACGCCGCTGCAGCGAGCCGTCGACGATCCACGCCACGTCCAGCTCGCGCGCCGCGCGCAGCGGGTCCTGGTCGGCGCCGGCATAGCGGCGCACCGAGCCGATCGAGCGCACGACCAGCCCGGGCACGGTGGACAGGCGCGCGATCAGGCTGTCGGCCATGCCCACTTCCGAGCAGCTCGTCGCGCGCTTCCGCCGCCAGCGGCTTGAACGGCAGCACGGCCAGCGTCGAGGGCGGCGCCGCAGCGCCGGCGCTCGGCGCACGGCGCGACGCCCACCAGCCCGACGCCACCCAGGCTCGCGGCGGCGCCGCCGCCAACGCCAGGCGCAGCCAGCGCCGCCTCGTCGGACGCGTGCGCTGGCCGGCGCCGATGCGCTGCGATCGGTGCGCAGGCTCGACGGGCGGCGCCGCCTCGGACGGACGGCACTGAAGCGCGCTGCAGCGACTCTGTCGTTGCCACCGGCCGGCGTGCTCGGTCGCCGCCGTCCGGCAACGTCGGTCACGGTGGCGATGAACCTGAAGCCGCGGCGGGGCACGGTCTGGATGTAGCGGCTGCCACGGGGTCGTCGGCGAGCGCGCGCCGCAGGCCCGAGATGACCTGGCTCAGGCTGTTCTCCTCGACCACCAGGCCCGGCCACAGCGCCCGCATCAGGGCATCTTTGTCGAGCAACTCGCCCGGCGTTCTCGACGAACAGCAGCAACGCGCTGAACAGCCGCGGCGAGAGGCTCCAGCGCGCTGCCGTCGCGACGGCGCACCTGCTGCTGCGATCGCTCCAGCACGAAGTCACCGAAGGCATAGCGTTGCGACGCGAGCATGGCGCGAATTCAGACTTTTTCAGAAACGCTTCAGGAGCGGCGAAATGACTTTCAGGGCCGTACCGCGCCATTGTGCTGACGTCGGTCCGCTCACGTCGCCGGATCACGCAGGGAAGACATGAAACCGATCCACCACGCAGAGGCCTCGGGGCTGCGGCGCTCGTGCTGTTCGGCGCGCATCGCGCTCTCCGCCTGCGGCGGCGACGACGAGCGCCGACGCTCGACGCCGACGGCTGCACCACGGCGCCGGCCGCGCCGGTCGACACGGCGTTCTGTCGCGGCAAGGCGAACTTCCACGACCGGACCCTCGCCGGCCTGGGCGGCAACGGCCGCGCGTGTTCCGACTGCCACATGGATGCCGAGAACTTCCAGCTGACCCCGGCGGCGGCGCAGGCGCGGTTCGCGCAGATGACCGCGACCGGCGTCGACGATCCGCTGTTCCGCGCGATCGACGCCGACGACTTCCGCGTCAACGGCGCGGCCGCGCACGACTTCACGAACCTGACGCAGAACGGCCTGGTTCGCGTCACGATCCCGCTGCCCGCGAACGTCAAGCTGCTCGATTGCGGGTCGGCGGTCCCGTGCCCGGCATCGGCCCGCCCGACCAGCGAGACCGTCGCCGACGTCTGGCGCTCCGTTCCCTCGATCCTCGACGTCAAGCATCACCGGCCCCGATGGTGCCGGCGCCGGCGTGCGCCGCGCGGGCCGAACCAGAGCGGCGGCTACCAGCTCGACGGCCGCATCGACACGCTGCAGAACCAGGCGCTCAGCGCGCTTCGCAGACCATGCGGCGATCACCGTCGACCCGCCGGCGAGCTTCCTCGACGACCTCGCAGCCTTCCAGAGCGCGCAGTTCTCCTCGCCGAGCGTGCAAGCTGCTCTCCGACGCGATCGACGGCCGGCACCAGCCCGCTGCCCGATCCCGATCCTGTCCTGAACGCGCTCGAGACGGCGGGCAAGGCTGTCTTCAACCGCGTCCTGCGCCCAGTGCCACGGCAACCTGGGTGGCCATCCGAGCGGCAGCACCCCGATCCTGCAGGGCACGCCGGGCACGCCGACCGCCCTCGTCCGCTACCACGACATCCAGACCGCGTGTCCGCGGCCGGTCGACACCGTCAATCCGCCGCGCTTCGTGTTCGCAGCAGTGCAGCGCGAGCCAGATGGAGAACGTGCGGACCTACGAGATCACGAACAGCGGCGTCGCGCCGAGCGGCACGCCGTGCGGCGGCGCCGCTCCCCAGCCCGCGTGCGTCACGCGAGTCACGACTCGGATCCGGGCCGCATGCTGCTCACCGGCTACCCGGTCGCCGGCGGCCCGGGCGACATCCAGCACTTCGACATCCCGAGCCTGCGCGGGATCAGCCGCACCGCGCCGTACTTCCACAACAACACCGCCGCGACGCTCGAAGAGATGCTCGAGCACTACAAGCAGTTCTTCCAGCGCGTCGCCATCACGCAACCTGGCGGCGCCTCTGCTGACCACCCAGCCAGGGGTCACTCCGCCTGTCATCGATCGTCCCTTCACGGACGACTGGAGGTGCCACGCGCTCCTCGCCTACCTGCGCAAGCTCTGATCGGACAACCGCCCTGGCATAGCCACTGTGCCGATGCTGGCGATTGGTTGATGTTCGACCGCCGCAGGTTCATATTCGGCGCCGGGAGTCGTGCTCGATGCCTGCTGTGCGCGAAGCCGTCGTCGACGGCCTCTTCTACCCCGCCGCGCCCGCTGCGCTGCGCGCGCAGGTTGTCGACTATCTCGCCGGCGTCGGCGCCGCCGACGACGTCGGACGCACGCCCAAGCTGCTGATCGCCCCGCATGCCGGCTACGAGTACTGCGGCGCGGTGGCGGCGCACGCCTATGCCCTGCTCGGACGGCGGCGCGAGCCGATCGTCCGCCGCGTCGTGCTGCTCGGCCCCGCGCATCGCGTCGCGCTCGGCGGCCTGGCGGCACCCAACGCAGAGGCTTTCGAGACGCCGTTGGGCGAGGTTGCCCTCGACCTCGCCGCGCTGGCTGGCCTGGACGACCTGCCGCAAGTGGTTCGCAGCGACCGCGTGCACGAGCGCGAGCATTCGCTCGAGGTCCAGCTGCCGTTCCTGCAGACGCAGCTCGGCAGCTTCACCCTCGTGCCGCTGGTCGTCGGCGACGCCGACGCCGAGGCGGTGGCGCAGGTGCTCGAGCGCTTGTGGGGCGGCGACGAGACGCTGATCGTGATCAGCTCGGACCTCTCGCACTACCTGCGTTACGAGCAGGCGCAGAGCCGCCGACCAGGCCACCGTGCAGCGCATCCTGGCGCTCGACGCCGGCCTCGGCCGCACGAGGCCTGCGGCGCTGCGGCGATCAATGGCGCGCTGCTGGCGGCGCGCCGCCACGGTCTCGCGCCGCGCCTGCTGGCTCTGTGCAACTCCGGCGACACGGCCGGCGACCGCGACCGTGTCGTCGGCTATGGCGCGATCGCATTCGAGGAGGCATGGCGGTGAGTCCGCATCCGGCGCGCTGGTGGCATCCGACTCGACGATGGTCGCATCCAGTGCGACCTCTGCCCGCGCGACTGCCGGCTGCATGAGGGCCAGCGCGGCATGTGCTTCGTGCGCCAGCGTGTCGGCGACGCGATGCTGCTCACCACCTACGGGCGCAGCTCGGGCTTTTGCATCGACCCGATCGAGAAGAAGCCGCTCAACCACTTCTTCCCCGGCAGCAGCGTGCTCAGCTTCGGCACCGCCGGCTGCAACCTGGCCTGCAAGTTCTGCCAGAACTGGGACATCTCGAAGAGCCGCGAGATGGATCGCCTGCTCGACGTCGCCTCGCCAGAGCGGATCGCCGAGGCGGCGCATGCGAGCGGTGCGGCGAGCGTGGCCTTCACCTACAACGACCCGGTGATCTTCGCCGAGTACGCGATGGACACGGCCGACGCCTGCCACGCGCTCGGCCTGCACAGCGTCGCGGTGACGGCGGGCTACATGCACGCCGCGCCGCAGGCGCGAGTTCTACGCCAGGATGGACGCGGCCAACGTCGACCTGAAGGGCTTCACCGAGGCCTTCTACTTCCAGCAGACCGGCGCCCACCTCGCGCCGGTGCTCGACACGCTGCAATACCTGCGGCACGAGACCGACTGCTGGTTCGAGATCACGACGCTGCTGATTCCGGGGCTCAATGACAGCAGTGCCGAGATCGATGCGATGACGCGCTGGATCGCCGAGCGCCTCGGGCTCGACGTGCCGCTGCACTTCACGGCGTTCCATCCCGACTACAAGATGCTGGACGTGGCGCCGACGCCGCCGGCGACGTTGACGCGGGCCCGCGCGATCGCTCTCGGCAACGGTCTGCACCATGTCTACACCGGCAACGTCCACGACGTCGAGGGCGGCACGACCTTCTGTCCGGCCTGCCACGAAGCTTTGGTGCGGCGCGACTGGTATGCGGTGCTGTCCTGCCGGATCGAGACACGCGGCGACGCGCGCGGCACCTGCCCGCATTGCGGCACGCCGATCGCGGGACGCTTCGGGGCGTTCACAGGCGGCTTCGGGCGGCGGCGGATTCCGGTGCGAATGGCGCTGCATTGACGCGCCCCAACGGAACGGCGACATGCCAAACAGAATCACCCATGAACAAATGGCCGCCCACGACGACAAGGGCGAGCGGCACGTCGTCATGGTGACGCGCTCGCCGATCCCGGGCTCGCCCCATCTCAAGGGACCGCCGCACTACACATGGCGCGACGGACAAGCGCTGCACCTCGTCGACGCGAAGGCCGGCATCCTCGAGTGCGTCGTCACCGGGCAGCGATTGAAGATCGAAGCCTGGCGCGGATAAGACCCGCGCCCGGAGGGGCAGCTGTCGAACGCATTGCTCGGAATTCGCAGCTCGTGTAGCGTCTCTCGTATGCAGCCGAATCCGGACGCAGCGCGGCGCCGCGACCTGATGCGCCAAGCCGCCTGCGTCGCCGGCGCGTGGCTGGCCTCGAGCGCGCTGCCCGTGGTCGCGGCCGGCGAGGTGCAGCGCCACCCGCGTTCGCTTCTGGTCGACTCGCACGGCAGCCCGTGGCCGGCGCGCCAGCTCGAGGAGGGCGAAGCGTTCCTCTTCAACTACCCGTATACGGTCGTCGCCGGTGTTCTTGATCGCGTTCGAGCACGAGGTGAAGCCGGCCAGAGCTGGTCACCGAAGACAAGCATCGCTATGCGGCACCGGCCGGCGTGGGCCCGAACAAATCGATCGTCGCGTTCTCGGCGATTTGTGCGCACAAGCTGATGTACCCCACGACGGCGATCAGCTTCATCGGCCTGCGCAGCGGCGGCCGCGGTGAGCCGGCGCACGTGATCCACTGCTGCGGCGACAACTCGCGCTACGACCCGTTGCAGGGCGCGCGCGTGATCGACGGCCCGGCGCCGCAGCCGCTGGCTGCCGTGCTGCTGGAGTGGGACGCTGGCAGCGACCAGCTGCACGCGGTGAGCACGCGAGGCGGCGAGATGTTCGACACGTTCTTCGAAAAGTACGCGGCCAAGCTGGAGCTCGAGACTGGTAGCGGCCTGCGCAAACCGAGCGGTGCCGCCGTCGTCGTGCAGCCGGCCGCGAGCTACAGCAGTGCAGTGGCGCAGCTGCCGGGCGTGAGCCTGGGCCACGCGGCGCTGCGCGTGAAACCACGGTGCCGCGGCCACGGCTAATTCCCTGCGCGTTTGAATTCCTATCGCCTCCTCGATCGGCCGCCTTCTCCCGCACGATCTGGCGCACCAGCGCGATAGTGCTCGCGCAGCGTGTACGCCTCGCTGGCATAGCTGGCCGGCGTGCCCATGCGGGCGGCGGCCTGCTCGATGCGGTCGAGGTCGGCGAGCCATTGCTCGATGGGCAGGGTCCCGGTGCGCGAGCCGATCTCACGCTCGAGGAGCTTCAACTCGCCGTACAGGCGGTAGATGCGCGAGCGCACGCGCCAGCGAAAGAGCTGCGGCAGAAGATTGGTCAGCGGAACAAGGATGACCAGCAAGGGAACGAGCAGGACGATCAGGCGCTCGAGATAGGTCGCGACGAAGAAGGGGAGGTAGCGGTGCAGGAAGCTGGGGCCGAAGCGCAGGTGGCGGCTGGCGTCGGCGGAGACGGGCAGGTCGACGGGCGCGGTGTTCGGGAACTCGCCGTCGCCAGCGAAATAGCCCTGCTGGGAGTGCAATTCGCGAGCGGCTTCCAGCAGCAGGTTGGTGATCGCCGGCGACAGGCCGTCGCGCGCCACGAGCATGGCCTTGGTGCCGATGAGCTTCGACCTCCTGGGCCGGGATACGAAGGCCAAAGTCGACGGTACCCGCCGGCAGGGTCAGCTTCGTGATGTAGGTAAACCTGCGCGGGTAGGCGTCCGCTCGCTCCAGGCTCATCAGCTTGAGGGACGGATCGTGCAACGCCTCCCAGACGGCCGGGAACGGCACCTGGCCGATGAACGAACGCCGCGTCGATCTCTCCCCGCTGCAGGGCACGAAGCGCCTCGAGATTGACCAGCGGGCATCAGCCTGGTGTTGGAGCTCGCGATGTCATTCGCGGCGAGCAGCGGCTCGACGAAGGCGCTGACCCCGCTGCCCGGCGAGCCGATGGCCACCCGCTTGCCGCGAAGCTCGTCCAGTTGCGTCAGCGTTGCCGGACCGCGGTAGAAGATCCAGAGCGGCTCGTAGTAGAGAGCCATGAGCATGGTCAGGTTGCCGCGCTCCTGCGGTCGGACGATCGCCGCCGTGCATGAAGGCCACGTCGACCCCGGACTTCGGATCGTGCAGGAGCTGCTCGTTCTCCTCCGCGCCGCCGGTCATGCGCTCTTCGACGGCCACGCCTTCACGGGCGAGGATCTCCTTGTAGCGCTGCGCGTACTGGTGGTACAGCCCGTCATTGAGGCCGGAGGCGAGCACGATGTGGCGCGGGATCGTGCTTTGCAGGAACCAGGCGCCCGCCAGGGCCACGGCCAGTACGCAGCGCAGCGCCCGGCCAGGCCCTTTGCAGACTCTCTCGGCTGAGCTTCCCGATCGGCTTGTCGCGGCGCATAGGCGATCTGGTCAGTACTCCACCGAGACCGCAGCGATCTCGAAGGCGCGATCGCGCGCAGGCCGCGCTGGCCGAGGCCATGTCGTTGGCCAGGGCCTTGAATTCCGTTCCCGGCTCCGAGCTTGCCCGTGAAATCGCCACGCTGCGCGACGCGTTGGCATGAGCGCTCTGCTTTGAGGACGCCGTGCGGGTCGAGCACCCCGGTGCATCGCTGCGAAGGCCCATTCTTCTTGTTGGCGACAGCGTGATGCCTTTACCCGCAAATATTCTGATTGCGGGGTAAGTCAGCAACAATCTCTTTGTTGCCCCGTAAAACTAGCAACTGCGGGGTAATATGACGGCGCTCATGGCCTTTCCCCTCTATCGCCCACACGAGCTGTCGTTTCGCACCCAGTACGCCGAGGTGAAGGAGCGAAGCCGCGCTGCGGGCAGGTTGTTGCCAGGCACACCTGGACGATTGGTGCTCCGAACGAGGCACCGGATACGGCTACTGGTACCGCGGCTACTACTCGGTCCCTGGCCAGGAAGGTCGAGGACTTCGTCTGCAAGGAGGACGACGACGAGGCGCTGCAGGCCGCGAAGGAGCAGATCGAATTCGCGGACTGGACGGCGCGCCAGGTGCGCGACCTGCGAAAGCTCGAGTTTCAGGTCGCGGACAAGACCGTGGCCCGTGTCTTGGTCGAGACTGCACAACGCCGGCCTCTTCGAGGAAGCGGCCTGCTCCCTCGTGGGCACGCTCTGCTACATGGCATGGCTCAACGAGCTCGGCGTCAAGGCGGTCATCGCCCGCACCCAGGACATCGACCTGGCGCGCCGACGAGCGCTGCAAGCTGGCCACCCCCCTGCCCTTCCTGGGCACGATCGAGGCGCACGAGAGCTGAAGTTCTCTCCGGTGCCCGGCATGCCGAGCCGCTCCCCTCCGACGTCGGTCAAGCGGCCGGGCGCGAACGAGTTGCGCATCGACGTCCTTGCCGACGGACCTACGCTTGGGAGCGGACCGTGCCGATCCCGGAGCTGCAGTGGCACGCGCAGACCGTGCCCTTCTACGACTACCTGCTGAGCCAAGCCCCGCGAGGCCTGCGTCCCTGGCCGGCGGGCACTGCGTGCCCGTGAAGCTGCCGGCCCCCGAGCGCCTTCTCTGGCACAAGGTCTACGCCAGCGCGAACCGTTCGGGTGCTCCGGAAAAGGCACAGAAGGATCTGCTCGCAAGCCGCCACGCTCGCGGCCGTCCTGGTCGAGCAGGACGAGGCGTCACTGCGCGGAGTCGCTCAGAGGAGGCCCCCGCCAGATTGAGGTCGGCGGCGCGCGCGAGGCGGCCCGCGCTCTGAGAGCTACTGCGAAGCCCATCCCGAAGCCGCTGAGCAGCTCGAGCTGGCTGTGCAAGGCGACTAGGGACGGGGTCGCGGATCGTCGCCATCACGGCACCGATCGTCGCCGCGAGCATCGCGCTGCTTGTCAGGCGGTGCGCACCTTCACGTAGCGACCCGGCGCCGGCTCGATCGGCTTGTGGCTGGCGTTGCCGAGCTTCTTGCGCGCAGGAACCGGCTTGCCGGACATGGGCTTGATCCAGTTCGGCCCAATGGGTCCACCAGCTTCCGGGCCGCGACTGGGCGCGTGGCCAGCCATTGCTCCGGCGTCGGCGCCGAGCCTTGCCGCCGGTCCAGTAGCTGCGCTTGTTCTTCGACGCCGGATTGATCACGCCGGCGATGTGGCCGCTGGCGCCGAGCACGAACTCGCGTCTTGCCGCCCACGAGCTGCGTCGTGCGATAGGCCGAGCGCCACGGCACGATGTGGTCCTCCTGCGTCGCGAGCACGTAGCTCGGCATGTCGAGCCGTCCGAGGTCGACCGGCGTGCCGCACATCGACAGCCGGTTCGGGCACGCGCAGGTTGTTCTCCAGGTACATGTTGCGCAGGTACCAGGCGTACATCGGGCCCGGCAGGTTGGTGCGCGTCGGCGTTCCAGTACAGCAGGTCGAAGGCGGCCGGCGCCTTGCCCTTCAGGTAGTTGTTGACCACGTACGGCCAGATCAGGTCGTTGGCGCGCAGCGTCTGGAACACGAAGCCGAGCTCGGCGCCCGGATAGATGCCGCCCTCGCCGATCGTCATCTCGCGCTGCGACACGCCCGGCTCGTCGAGGAAGACGCCCAGGTCGCCCGGCTCCGTGAAGTCGAGCATGGTGGTGAGCAGCGTCAGGCTCGCCACGCGCTCGTCGCCGCGCGCGCGCAGCACCGCCAGCGTCGACGAGAGCAGATCGTGCCGCCCACGCACCAGCCCAGCGCGTTGACCTTGTCGGCACGGCTGATCGCGTGCGCGAGCATCGATCGCCTTCATCACGCCCTGCTCGATGTAGTCGTCCCAGGTCAGGTGGCCCAGTTCGGCATCCGGATTGCGCCACGACACGAGGAACACCGTCAGGCCCTGCTCGCAGGCGAAGCGCACGAACGAGTTCTCGGGCTGCAGGTCGAGGATGTAGAACTTGTTGATGCACGGCGGCACGATCAGCAGCGGCCGCGACGCGACCTTGTCGGTCAGCGGCGCGTACTGGATCAGCTGCAACAGCTCGTTCTCGAAGACGACCGAGCCCTCGGACGCGGCCACGTTGCGTGCCGACCTCGAAGGCGGTCTCGTCGGTGATCGAGATGCGGCCGCGCGCGGATGTCCTCCAGCAGGTTGGCCATGCCCGCCTGCACGGTCTCGCCCTTGGACTCGCAGCATCGCATTGATGACGTCCGGATTCGTCGTGCGCGAAGTTGGCCGGGCTCATCGCGTCGATGAACTGGCGCGAGAAGAAGCGCAGCTTGTGCTTCTGCCGCGGGTCCAGCTCGGCGGCCTCGACCACGCTGTCGAGCAACTGCGAATTGAGCAGGTAGCTCTGCTTCGAGCAGGTTGAACCACGGATGGCTGCTCCACTGCTCGCCGTGGAAGCGGCGGTCGCCGCGGTCGGCATCGACGACGGGCAGCAATTCGTTGCCGGCGCCGGCGGACAGCGTGCGGGTCCACAGGGCGGCCTGCTTCCGCAGTAGCTGGCCAGCGAGCGACCGAGCGCGCGTGGTCGCCTGCATGCCCGGCGGCTGGGCGGCCGAGCCGAGGCCGGTGAACGCCTCGAGCATGCTCGGGCGGTCTTGAAGAAGCCCTGCACGTACTCGTCGGGCATGTTGAACAAGGTACCCATCGTCACTGCCTCTCCGTCAGGCCATCAGCATGTAGAGCGATTCCGCCACCATGACGGGCCGGTCGAGGTTGCCCTCGCAGTAGGCGGTGTTGCGGCAGCGGATCGAGCGTGCGGCCGGAACCCTTGGGCTCGGCGCTCGTGAGCTCCACGCGGATCACGATCCGGGCGTCCTGACGGAACCGGCGACAGGAAGCGCACCTTGTCGAGGCCGTAGTTGAGCACCTGGGCCGCATCGCCCGGGAAGACGCCGAGTTCGTACTGCGCCGCGGTGGTCAGCGACAGCGTCAGCAATCCGTGCGCGATCGTCGTGCCGAGCGGCGACTTGCGGGCTCCGCTCCACGTCGACGTGAACCCACTGGTCGTCGCGGCTGCATTCGGCGAACTGATCGATGAGCGACTGGTCGACCAGCACGCCGCGGGTCAGTCCGAAATCGCGACCGACGTGATCGTTCAACGTGTCGATGCTGTAGTCAGTGGGCAGCCAGGGGTCATCAAATGTCCTCAAAGAGTGTCGTCGATGGTGGCAGCGCTGGCTGCATCGCCTCTGCGATTCTGAGGGTCGCACCCCTGGGTTTTCCCCCTCTGGGCAGGGGGCTGGGAACGACCGGACGCCTCGCCTGAGGCGCCGGCGCGGCTCGCGTCGACGTAGGCGACGAAACCGCGCAGGTACTGGCTCAGCGACTCGACGAACCTTGGCGTCGGTCAACGTGCCATCCTGAGCCAAACACGCTCGGTGCCCGCGAGACCAGGAGGCGCCCTCCCGACCAGAGCTCGGCTCCAGGGTGCGCAGGATCGGCAGCCACGCGCTCTGGCTGGGGATCGTTCCGAATCCGCCGGGCGAGGCGCCGACGAGCGCGACCCGCACTGCCGCCGAAGACGCGCGCGATGTCCGCCGGCGGGCGCGACAGCCAGTCGATCGCGTTCTTGCAACACGCCCGGCACCGAGGTTGTTGTACTCGGGCGTCGCCAGCAGCCCAACCCGATCGGCGCCGGCAATCGCGTCCACTTCAGCTGCGCGACCGGAGGCGGAATGCCTTGCGACGCCTCGACATCGCCGTCGTACAGGCGGAATGCCGCGAATCGTCGCGACGATGAGCGCTCCGCTCCCGGGGCATCAACCCTGCTGCCGCGCCCAACAGCGCCGGGATTGTGCGAGGAGCCTGTCGAAGGCTTCCCGAGGTGCCGATGATCCGTGCCATGCTGGTTCCTCCGGGTTGCGGCCCGGTGCGGCGGTCAGACGATACGATGTCGGCTGCGGAGCAATCAGCGGGAGACAGCGATGGGCAGAGTTTCGATGTCCTGCTGCCTGGCGGCGGCATTCGCCGTCGCGTGGTCGATCGGCGCTTCGACAGGGGCCCGGGCCGTCGAGCCGGCCGCGCTGACCGCGCTGGCCGCGGGCGCGCCGGCGCCGCCCTGGCCCGCCGGCGACGAGCGCGGCATGGCCAACACGCTCGGCGAGGCGACGACGCTGCGCTGCGGCTGGCACCTCTCGCAGCGCGGCGCGCGCACCTACGAAGCCTCGTTCGTGCGCTCGAACACGATGCCGAAGTCGCCGTTCGCGAACCCGTCGCTGAGCAAGCCGAAGCCGACCGCGGGCGTGCCGTTCTCGGCGCCACGCCTTCAACAGCGAGAGCGTTCGACGCCGGCGCCGAGCCGCAGCAGCAGGGCACGCAGATCGATGCGCTCGGCCACTTCGCGCTCGATCAGCGGCGCCGTGGGATCCCAAGGAATCCGTTCTCCGGCCGACGACGCGCAGCTACTACGGCGGCTACAAGCAGCAGGACGTGAAGCCGAGCGCCGGACTCGCCGCTGCTCAAGCTCGGCATCGAGAAGATCCCGCCGCTCGTCACGACCGCGGTGCTGCTCGACGCGAAGGCGCTGCGTCGGCAAGGGCAAGCGCGATGGCCGACGGCGAGCTGGTGACCGCCGCGCACATCGAGGCGCATGCTGAAGGCGCAGGGGCTCGCCAGGCGCGGCATCCTGCCGGGCGACATGGTGTGGATCTACACCGGCTGGAGCGAGAACTGGAAGGACGCCGACGACGCCGGCAGCCCGTACTACGCGATGGCGCCGGGCCTCGCGGTCGACGCCGCCAAGCTGCTGGCGACCAAGCGCATCGTCGCGATCGGCCTCGACGCGCCGTTCATCGACGCCGGTGCCGAGCGGCATGCTGCAGGGCAAGGCGCGGCCGCGCCGGCGGCACCGAGCCCGGCCTGCCGTTCTCGATCCACCACTACATGCTGTCGGTGTTCGGCATCCACCATCTCGAGAACCTGAACCTCGCCGCGATGGCGCGCGACCAGCGTCTGGACCTCGTGCGCGATGGTGCTGCCGTCGCGCGACCAAGGGCGCCGCGGGCGCGGTGATCCGCCCGGTGGCGGTCGGTCTCCCGGGCAACGCTGACGAGTTCGCCCGCGCCGGCGGGCCCCGCCGCGCTCCAGGCGCGCAGTGCCGCCGTCTCCGGATGGCGCTCCATGTACGAACGCGCGTAGGGGCACTCGAAGGGTCGACCTTCGCACGCCCTGCGCGCGGGCACTGGTCGAGTGCCGCCCCGGACGAGCGCACCGGCGACGCCGCGACCTTCGAGGCTGCCGCATCGACCTCGGTGGCTGGAGGATCGTCATCGCCCGGTCGGAGCCGGTACTCGATGCGGCCGCGGGCGCCGGTCGAGAATTCGCTTCGAAGCGCCTGCGCGCGGGGCGATGCACCGATCCGCATTTCCATTTGCGCGAGTGTTGCGGCAAGCGGATTGCGCACGTCAGCGGCGAGGGCCTCGTGCGCTGCGCTCTGGCGACCTTCCACATCTTTGGCGATGTCGTGTTGCGACGGCGACGCCAAGATCGAGCTCGTCCCCTCCCATGAGCGCGCTTGCGCGGCTGCCCTGTGCTCTGGCATTCTTCCCGCACACAAGAGCACCAGGAGGCACCATGATGCTGCAACGTTGGCGCGCGACGGCGTGCTGGTTGTTCGGCGTCCTGCTCCTCGCGAGCTGCTCGAAGGGGCCGCAGCCCGGCGCGGTTCTCGACGAGGCCAAGCAGGCGGGCCGCGACGGCACGTCGTTCAAGCATTCCGCCGACGACTACTTCCACGACATGGACGGCGCCGTCGAGCTCGACCCGGCGGAGATCGCGGGCCGCAACATGTGGCTGGTCTGGAGCGGCGGCAACGACCGCTTCTGGGACGAGCATGAGCGACTACACCTTCGGCGCCTTCGACCTGCTGAAGGTCGTCAGCTCGCATCCCAGTCGCTCGGCTACGACGCGCGAATCGCGCTGGAACTACTTCGGCCTGGTCAACGAGCCGTGCTTCGAGAACGCGACAGGCGCCGACCCGAACCGGCGCGGCCTCTGGCTCGACGTGCGCTCGCAAGGACTGCGCCGCCGATCCGTTCGAGAACGAGAGCAAGTATCCCGGGCGTCGCCATCGGCTCGCGCGGCAAGCCGCTCGGCGACGGCACGACGCAGCCGGTCGGCTCGTTCTACGGCTATGCGACGCGGCATCGTCGGCCTGCGCCTGTTCCCGAACCCGGCGTTCGACGAGAAGGCGGCCAAGGCCTGGGACGCCGAGCGCTACTACACCGATCCGAGCTACTACAACCGCAAGGACCTGGTGCGGCCGTACCGCGTCGGCATGTCGTGCGGCTTCTGCCACGTCGGCCCGAGCCCGGTGAATCCGCCCGCCGATCCGGCGCATCCCGCGTACGCGAACCTCAGCTCGTCGGTCGGCGCGCAGTACATGTGGGTCGATCGCCTCTTCATCTTCAACTCGAACAAGCCCGAGGGCCGCAAGAACTACATGTACCAGCTCGCCCACACGTTTCGGCCCGGGCAGCATGGACACCTCGCTGGTCTCGACCGACAGCATCAACAACCCGCGCACGATGAACGCGGTCTACGACTTCGCGGCGCGCCTCGAGATGGCCAAGCGCATCGGCAGCGAGAAGCTCGCCGGCGGCGAGCTCGACAACAAGCAGTTCAACGACTTCGTCACCGAGCGGGCCGCTGCTCGACTACTTCATCAAGCCCGACGCGACGGTCCGCACGCCGCACGTGCTGAAGGACGGCGCCGATTCGGTCGGCCTGCTCGGCGCGCTGAACCGGGTCTACCTCAACATCGGCGCTCTTCAGCGAGGAGTGGCTGCTGCACTTCAACCCGGTGGTCGGCGGCAAGGACGATCTCGCCGATCAAGATCGCCGACGCGCAGAAGAACTCGGGCTACTGGCAGGCGACCGAGGCGGGAACGCCGAACACGGCGCTCTTCTTCCTGAAGGCGGCGCAGCCCGACCGCCTGAAAGACGCGCCCGGCGGCGACGCAGTACCTGAGCGAGGACGCGGCGACCGCTCGAGCGCAGGCAAGGTCGTCTTCGCCGACACCTGCGCGCGCTGCCATTCGAGCAAGCGCCGCCGCCGCCGGCCCGCGCCGTATCCGGCGACGTGCGCGGGCGCCGGCTATCTCGACTGCTTCAAGGCGCTACTGGAAGCTGGACCCAGACGCGACGAGTTCAAGGAGCAGATGAGCAAGATCGTCGCGCGCGCCCGACTTCCTGACGGACAACTACCTGTCGACCGACGCGCGCATCCCGGTGACGCTGCTGCGCACCAACGCCTGCAGCCCGCTGGCGACCAATGCGCTCGGCGGCAACATCTGGGACAACTTCTCGTCGCAGTCGTACAAGCAGCTGCCGTCGGTCGGCACGGTGACGCTGCAGCGACCCGTTCACCGGCGAGCCGATGCCCTACGCGATGCCGGCCGGCGGCCGCGGCTACACGCGCGTGCCGTCGCTGATCAGCGTCTGGTCGACGGCGCCGTTCCTGCTCAACAACACCGTCGGGCCCGTTCGACAGCGAGCCCGTCGGTCGCCGCGCGCATGAAGGTCGTTCGACGCCTCGATCGAGCAGATGCTGTGGCCGGAAAAGCGCGAGCGCGACTCGGTGCTCGGCGCCAAGGTGCCGGGCACGATCGACCGCACGACCGAGCGCAGCGACGTCACGATCCCGACCGGCTATCGTGCCCGAGGCGCTGCGCCCGTTGCAGGGCACCTGCACCGCTGGCTGCCGTGGCTCGTCGGCGAGGCGAGCGACATCGCTCTCGGGCCGATCCCGCAAGGACATCCCGGTCGGCGCTGCTCGTCGAACCTGAAGCTGCGCGCCGAGAGCGATGATCTCGGCGACAAGGCGGCGCACGTCGGCAGGATCGGCCGAGTTCGCTGGTCAAGCTCAAGCTGCGACCTCGCCACCGCCGCCGCGCCGGCGCGAGCGACGCCGAGCTGCGCCAGCGCTTCGCCAACCTGAAGGGCCGATGATGGCGCTGAGCAAGTGCCAGGACTTCGTCGTCAACCGCGGCCACTATTTCGGCACCGCCGCAGTTCAATCAGCAGGACGGCCTCGAGCGCGGACGAGAAGGCGTTCGGCACCGAGCCCGGAGCTGAGCGATCGATGACAAGCGCGCCCTGATCGCCTTCCTGAAGACGTTCTGACGCGGCGCACGCGCACATGGCAGCGCAGAAGGATCCGGCGATGGGACTACGTCATCGTCGGCTCGGGCGCGGGTGGCGGAACGCTGGCGGCGCGCCTCGGCGGAATCCGGTATGCGCGTCTTTCTGCTCGAGGCCGGCGGCGACGTCCGCGGCGAGCGACGCGCGCGCGTCTGCCCGATGACTACGACGTGCCCGGCGTTCCATGCCTTCGCCTGCGAGAACGCCGGCGATGAGCTGGAACTTCCAGGTGCGCCACTACGCCGGACGAAGACGCAGCAGGCGCGCGATCCGAAGTACGACGCCGCGCGCAGCGGCGTGCTGTATCCGCGCGCCGCCGCGCTCGGCGGCTGCACCGCGCACAACGCGATGATCTTCATGCCGCCGCATGACCAGCGACTGGGAACGACATCGCGCAGCTGACCGGCGACACGCTCCTGGCGCGCGTCGCGCATGCGCCGCTATGCGCAGCCGCGTCGAGGACTGCCGCCACCGCGCCGATCTGGCGCGCGACTGCGCCGCGTCGGCATCGATCCGACCGGACACGGCTGGGACGGTTGGCTGCGCACCGAGAAGTCGATTCCGCTCGACGCGCTCGGACGACTGGAACTGTTGCGGCGTGGTGCAGCGACACCGACCAGAACCTTCGTGCGCAGCCTGCCGACATCCGCTGCTGAGCACCTTGCGTTGGCTGCGCGGCGCGCGGCGACCCGAACATGCGCGGCCGTGGGGCGAAAGCAGTTTCGAGGGACTGTGCTACACGCCGCTCTCGACGCGCGGCCATCGGCGCACCGGCGCGCGCGAGCGACTGCTGGACGGTCGCGGCAGCCATGCGCGATCGGCTGCACGTCGAGCTCGATGCGCTGGCGACCCGCGTGCATCTTCGACGATGACAGGGGCTGCGCGCGGCGTCGAGTATCTGAAGGGCCAGCGCCTTGTACCGCGCGCACGCGGCAGGCGAGCGCAGCGCCGGGCGAGCGCGCGCGAGGTGCGCGCGCGGCGCGAGGTCATCCTGTGCGGCGGCGCTTTCAACACGCCGCAGCTGCTGATGCTGTCGGGCATCGGCCCGGCTGCGGAACTGCGCAGCCACGGCATCCCGGTGCGCGTCGATCTGCCCGGCGTCGGCACGCAACCTGCAGGACCGCTACGAAGTGGCGATGACGCACCGCATGCGCCGGCCCTGGCGCATGCTCGACGGCGCGCGCTTCGCGCGTGGCGATCCGCTGTGGCGGCGCTGGAACGCAGCGCGCGCCGGCATGTACGCCTCGAACGGCGCGGCGCTGGCGTTGATCCGCCGCTCGCACGCCGACCTGGCCCGAGCCCGACCTTTTCTGCATGGCGTTGCTGGCGCGACTTCGAGGGCTACCGAGCCGGACTTCTCCGAGTCTGATCCGCGAGTCCGCACGACTACCTCGACCTGGGCCGATGCTCAAGGCGCACACCAGCAATCGCGCCGGCACGCGTCACGCTGCGCTCGGCCGATCCGCGCGACACCGCCGCTGGTGAACTTCCGCTACTTCGAGGAAGGCAGCGACGCGCGCCGGCGACGACCTGCAGGCCGTGGTCGCAGGCGATCCGCTTCGTGCGCGGCCTGACCGCACCGCTGATCGCGAGCGGTCTGATCGCCGAGGAGCTGCGCGCCGGGCACGCGATCGCGAGCGACGCCGAGGATCTGGCCGACTACGTACGCAACACGGCCTGGGGCCATCACGCATCGTGCTCGTGCGCCGATCGGCGCCAGGCCGACTCGAGGCGGCGTGCTCGACAGCGCCTTCGCGGTGCACGGCAGTGCGTGGGCTGCGCGTCGTCGACGCGTCGGTGTTTCCGCGCATCCCCGGTTTCTTCATCGCCGCGCGCCGTCTACATGATGGCCGAGAAGGCCGCCGACGCGATCCTGCACGACGCGCGCCGCAGACGCGCCGATGCGCGACCGATCGACGCTTCTTGACAGCGGGAAACCGCAAGGAGAGCGACCATGGCCTACGACGTAAACACAGCTGCTGGCGATGTCGCAAAGCGCAGCTCGACGACCTGTTTCGCGCCAGCCCGGCGGGCGCCGATTCCGAACGGCGCGGCGAAGGCACCGCGATCATCGCGCCCGGCACCACCTACAGCCTCAGCCGATCGCCGAGCGTCATCAACCACTTCGGCTGGCAGGGCAAGGTGTTCGATGCCGAGCAAGGGCATGCTGAAGAACCAGCATCCTCGCGTTCGGCCTCGAGGCGATCGTCGCCAAGGTCTACAAGGCGCCGAGCTGGCTCGACGACAAGGAGTGCATCGTGCTCGACTACTCCGAGACGTCGCTCGTCGCCGCACTGGATCCGCGACGAGATCCGTCTCATCGGCCCGGGCTTCTATCTCGGCAAGGTCTACTGGGCCAAGGACCGGCTGATCGACTTCTGCCTGCAGTTCTGAGCCGTGACGCCGCAGTCGACCACTTCATGGTGGTGGCGCCGGTCGCGGCCGGCCGCGAGGCGGACCTGCGCGCGCTGCTCGACACTCGATGAACGTCGGCGCCCGGCATGGCCGACCCGCGCAACGCGCGTCGTTGCCGTTCGGCGCAGTTCGAGCGGCTGCACTTCGCGCGGCTGGTCGCTGCTCGACGACCTGACGCTGCAGGCCGACCTGCGAAGCCTACGGTCTGCCGAGCCGCGCACGCCTGCCGACGTACCTCGCGCTTCATCGGCGACTGCGACGGGCCGGCGGACGACGTGCTCGCCGATCTCGCGCAGCGCGCCGGCGCCGGGCTGCGCGGATCTTCGCGCACTGCGCAGGCTTCGACGCCGACGGCGATCTGCTCGCCTGGATGCTGGCGCACGATCGCGCGCGCGGCAGCGAGCTACGTCAACTGGGTCGGCCGCAGCGTGCGCGACAGATCAGCGAGGAAAGCGCGCTGCAGCGTGCCCTGGCCGCGCGAGTCCGCGCGCCGATCGCTGGCATCGGGCGACCGACGCGCAGCGGCTCCGGCGCGAGCTCGATGGCCTTCGTCGCAGCCGAAGAGCGGCGCCGGCCGGCTGGCGCTGACGCCCGGCCGAGCCGACGCCGCTCGGCTGGCAGACTCGCCAAGCTCGCGCAACGCTGTCGCTGTGCCGCTGCTCGGCTCGTCGCTGCTGCCGCTGCTGATCGTGCTGCGCTGCCGCTCTGCTCGCTTATCTGCTGCGAACGCGCGAGACCAGCGACCCCGAAATCTGCCCGCGCCCGCGCGGCCGACGGTCTGCGAGGCGCTGCAGGAACTGGAAGACCACGACGTGACCAACCAGTACACGGCGCTCGGCGCGGTGAAGCCGGGGCTGTTTCGACGCTGGCTGCTCGACGGTGCTGCTGGTGCTGATCGATTACGCCTGCCGGCACGTCTTCACGCGCGGCCACCTGGCGCGGGTGCAGACGATCCACTTTGCGCGCTGGGTCTTCCTCGACGACAAGAGCCGGGTCGTCGTTCGTCGAGCAACTACGACGGCAGCCACCGAGAGCTACATGGACGACTTCATCAACAAGGTCGGCTGGGGCCTGAACCTCGCTGTTCAGCAACGGCGTCGGCTGGCCGCGCACGCGCTGGCTGATCGTACGGCGGCGCGCGCATCGAGCAGCGTTCAAGTACTACCAGCGGCGCCACCAGCTGCCGACGCAGGTCTGGTACAAGGCCTATCCCGGCCTCGCGCTGGTCGATCTCAAGCGCAACCAGCGCATCCGCGAAGGCCTGGGCAGCCGACGATGAGCGATGCGCAGGCGCTGGCCTGGCTGAGGCTGCTATGAGCGCCAGCGCGCGCAGCCGGTCGGAGCTCGACGACATCCAGGGCCTGGTGCGCTTCGGCTACAAGCATCACACCGAGGCGTGCGTTCCTGCTGCTGCGCGTCAAGGATCGCGACGCGGCGCGCGCGCTGGCTGCGCGGCCGTGCCGGTGAGCACGCGCGGCGACGGTCGAGCCGCCGCCGGACACCGCGCCTGCAGATCGCGCTCAGCAGCGCAGGGCATGCGCGCCCTCGGCGTCGCCGACGACGATCGTCGACGGCTTCTCCGCCGAGTTCGTCGTCCGGCATGAGCGGCGACGCGAACCGCGCGCGCCGGCTCGGCGACGTCGGCGCGAACGATCCGAGCCGCTGGCAGTGGGGCGCCGCGCGCAACGCGTGCCGCACGTCGCTGGTGCTGCTCTACGCCCTGCCCGGCCGGCTCGACGCGTGTGCAACGCACGATCGCAGGCGCAGTGCGAGGCGGGCTTCGAGCATCGATCGCTGCCTCGACGACCTCCGACCTCGGATGGCATCGAGCCGTTCGGCTTCGTCGATGGCATCTCGCAGCCGCTGCCTCGACTGGGATCGCGAGCGCGCCGCGCGCGACGCGGAGCGAGCTCGACTACATCGAACCTGAGCTGCCTCGGCGAGTACCTGCTCGGCTATCCGAACGAGTACGGCGGCTACACCGACCGGCCGCTGCTCGACCCGGCACGCGCCGCGGAGCGCATGCTGCCGCGCGCCGAGGACGCGCCGGCGATGGCCGACCTCGGCCGCAACGGCAGCTACCTCGTGCTGCGCCAGCTGCGCCAGGACGTGCGCGGCTTCTGGCACGTTCGCTCGACCGCGCAGGCCGGCGGCGACGCCGAGCGCTGCGCGAGCAGACTGGCGCGAGCGCGATGGTCGGCCGCACGCGCGACGGCGAGCCGCTCGTCGGCCCGCACGAGCGAATCGATCGAAGGCGGCAGGCGCTCCGGCGACCTGAACGCGTTCACCTATCGCTCCGACCGCGACGGCCTGCGCTGCCCGCTCGGCGCGCACATCCGGCGCAGCAATCCGCGCAACGCCGACCTGCCGCCCGGCGCGCCCGGGGTCTCGTCTCGTGGGCTGATGCGCACCCTGGGCTTCGACGCCGACGCGCTCGACCACGACCTGGTCGCATCGACGCCGCTTTCACCGCGCTGCTGCGCCGCGGTCGCGAGTACGGGCCCGCGGTGTCGCCGGAACAGGCGTCAGCCGGCCAGCCGGCGGCGCAGAGCCCGGCCTGCACTTCATCTGCCTCGGCGCCAACATCGCGCGCCAGTTCGAGTTCGTGCAGAACGCCTGGGCGATGAGCTGCAATTTCGACGGCCTGCCGAACGAAAGCGATCCGCTGCTCGGCACGCGACTGCCGCGACGGCCGACGGCACGCCGACCGACGCGCTTCTCGATGCCGCGCGCCGACGGCGCCGACCGGCGCATCGCCGGGCTGCCGCAGTTCGTGACCGTGCTCGGCGGCGCCTACTTCTTCCTGCCCGGCATTCGCGCGCTGCGCTTTCTCGTCGACCGCTCACTGACGAGGCTGCCGCCATGAACTCGAACGCCAGCCGACCGATGCCGCCCGCGAACACCGGCTCGGGCTGCTCGACGTCCTCGCCGATACGGTCGATCGGCGCTGGTCCACTTCGAGCGCCGCTTCGATCCGTTCGTGCGGCCGGCGTTCGATGCCGTCCTGCGCGATCCGATCGCGCGCTTCGTCACGCGTCCTGATCAACGCGCAGCGCGTCGAACGAGGGCCTGACGCTCGCCGAGGAAAAGCTCGCTGCCCGACGAAGAGGAGTTCGCTCGACTCGATCATCACGAGCTTCCAGCAGCAGATGCGCGACGCTCTGGAAGCCCGGCGGCTTCGAGCGCGGCGGCAACACCAAGACGCACGGCATCGTGCGCGGCGAGTTCATCGTCCACGACGGCCTGCCCGCGCAGCTCCGGCACGGCATCTACGCGCAAGCCGCAGACCTTCCGCGCCTGGGTGCGCTTCTCCGGGCCCGGGCCCTACATCACGCCCGACATCGACGACGTCGGCTTCATGAGCATCAGCATCAAGCTGATGGGCGTGCCCGGCCCGAAGCTGATGGACGAGGAGAAGTTCACGCAGGACATGTTCGGCGTCTCGCACGCCGACCTTCGTGACGCCGGACGTGCGAGGCCAACGCGCAGCTGCAGATCGAGAGCCTGAAGAACGCGTCGATCTTCTACTTCGTCAACTTCGCATCGACCGCACGTGCTCGACTTCATCATGCAGGCGCTCTGGATCAAGACCCAGAGCAGCCCGTTCGAGGCGCCGTACTTCAGCTGCGTGCCGTACCTGCTCGGCGAGGGCCAGGCGATGCAGTACTCGGTCTGGCCGAAGACGAAGAAGCGGACGCCGATCCCGCGCCTGCCGCTGCGCCCGCCCGACGACTACCTGCGCGACGCGATGGTCGCGTGCGCTCGCCGACGGCGACGTCGAGCTCGACATTCGCCTGCAGCTGCCAGACCGATCCGCACCTGATGCCGATCGAGAACGACGCCGTGCTCTGGCCCGAGCGGCTGTCGCCGCGCGTATCGGTGGCGACGCTGCGCATCCCGCGGCAGACGTTCGACTCGCCGGCGCAGATGGAGTTCGCCAAGCGCCTCTCCTACAACCCGTGGCACTCGCATCGCCGAGCATCGCCCGCTGGGCAACCAGAGCCGCGCCGCGCCGGCGGATGTACTGGCGAGCTGTCGACGCTGCGGCACACGATGAACGCCGTGCCGCACTACGAGCCGGTGCCGGAACGACGGTGTTCCGACCTCCGCCTATAGCGGAGAAGGCAATGCGGAGACTCATGGCGCCGGCAGCATTGGCGCGCGCACGGCGAGCAGTTCGCGCGCTGCGACACGGTTGCCGTTGCCATTCGCTTTGCAAGCTCGGCACTTCCCGCGCGACCCCCGCGGCTACGATGCCTGGCCCAGCACCCATGAGGTCATGAGCCGATGCCTGCGCGCTCGCTGGGCCAAGGCATGGAAGCCGGCCGCAAATCGAGTGCTGACAGGAGTGGGTCTAATGATGGACGTGTCGTTATACGACGCCAGCTCGTCGCAGCCCTGGCTGCGAGCCTGACCGGCGTGCGGCGGCGGCGCCGACCAGACCGTCGTGTCCGGCAGCAAGGTGATCGATTCGTCGAACTCGCCGCAGCCGCCGCGCCCGCGCCCGCCGCCGCCCCCGCCGGCACCGCGCCGCCCGCACGGCCCCCGCGCCGGGCCCGAACGATCCGATCGCTGACCTGCACTGTCCGCGGCCGCTTCGGGCGTCACGCCCGGCGCTCGAGGGCGGCAGCATCGCCCACGGCGGCGACGGCGCGCTCTGGTTCAGCGGCGGCTTCGTCCCCAACCAGATCGGCCGCATGACCGAGCGCCGGCGCCGTCAGCTACCCGGTCACCAAGCGCCGCCGGCCTGATGTCGTTCAACTCCGGCCGCTGACGCGCGGCCCCGACGGCAACATCTGGTTCGCCGACCCGCTCGCCGGCATCGACATCGCCGGCACGATCGGCACCGTCGACATCGCGACCAACGTGGCGAGCGAGTACCGCGACGCCGCTGATGAAGACGACGATCCAGATCAGCCGGCGGACCTCGCAAGACCAGAGCGTGCGACACCGGCACGGCGGTGTGCACGCCGATCGCCACCGGCACCTGCGTCCCCGATCCTGCCCGTCCCGCGGTGCCCGGCATCCCGGCGTCGGGCCCGATACCGGCGGTGCCGCCCGTCCCGGCCTATCTCGGCACCGACCTGCCGCACCGTGACCACCGGGCCGACGCTCGTCGCCGGCGTGCACGCCGATCGCGCCGACGCTCGGCCAACGGCTACACGACGACGACCTGCCCGACCGCCACCATCGGCCCGAACAGCGTCATCACCTGCACGCTCGAGGACTCCGGTCGCAGCCAACACGCTTCATCCGCATCGTCTGCACCGGCATCACGCCCGGGATCGCAGGCCTACGCGATCGACGAGCGGCCCCGACGGCAACCTCTGGTTCACCGAGTACAACGGCACCGGATCGGCAAGTCTCGACGTCGACGACCAAGCTCGCCAGCCGAGTATCGGGCCGCTGCAGTCGCCGGCGACGTCGATCACCGAGCGGGCCCGGACGGCAACGTCTGGTTCTGCCGAGCGAAGCAGCGATGGCTCGAACTCGGTGCTCGGCAAGATCACGCCGGCCGGCGTGATCACCGGAATTCAAGAGCGACGCCGGTGACCGGCTCGATCGCCGCGATGACCGGCGGCGCCGATGGCCGGCGTCTGGTTCGTCAAGGACGGCTTCGGCGGGCCCGCGGTCGGCAGGATCGACCCGGCGACCGGCGCCTCACGACCTTCATGCGAGCGGCCTGAACGGCGCCTTCACGCTGTTCGGCGGCATCGCCCTCGGCGGCGACGGCAACGTCTGGTTCACGAGCTACTGACGACGGGCCTGATCGGCCAGCGTCACGCCGGCCGGCGTGATCACCGAGTTCAACGGCGTGCGCGCCGAACGCGCAGCTCGAACGCGATCACCGCGGGCCGCAGATCGCCGGCTCGAACACGCTCTGGGTCACCGACCCGACCAACAAGAGCATCGCCAAGCTGACGCTGTCGCTAGCGCGAGTCCCCGCGCCGCGCGCGCGTGCGCGCAGCCGCGTCTAGAAGATTACGCTTGCATGAGGGCCGAGCTGAGCCCTTGCGCATGCGCATGACCAAGCCGGTCGTCGCCGCCAGAGCCGAACGCCGACTCCCCAGTTGAAGAAGATCTGCGGCTGCGCCGGCTTCCATTCGATCGCGACCTTGCCGGCGGCGGGCCCCGACGTGACGCCGAGCAGCGCCGCTCGGCGGAGGCTGCCTGCCAGGGCCGACGCGACGGCTGCGCAGGGCGATCAGAGCGCCGGCAGCGCTGACACCAGGCGGCGCGGCGCTGTCGAAGCGTGCGTCGATCGGATGCGGCGGAAGCCAGCCGCGATTCGAGGTGCAGAACCAGGTCGACGGGACCGCGATGCCGGCGACAGGCGGTAGCCGCCCTCGGTGAGGCGCTCGCTCACCGACCAACGCACCAGTGCGGCCGCGGCGCAACGACCAGCGCCCCAGGTCGCGCCCGACGCATCGACATCCGCCAGGCTCTGCTGCCAGCGGCGTCTGGCGGCGGCGGCGCAGCGAGGCGCCGGATTCGGTTCGGCGGCGACGCCGCGGCCGCGCAAGAAGGCACGCCAGCGAGCGGAACGGAGCCAAACTTGCGTTCATCGCCTCTCTCAACGCACGCAGTGCGTGGACGAAGTGCTCTCCTGAACCGAGTCGGGCGCGCGCGATCGGTAAGCATCTGTCGCGCCGGTGAGCGCGGTGCCGGAGTCATCGTAGGAAGGGCTGACGCAGGCATGGATGCGATTGTCGAAGGGGCCACTCCGGCGCAGGGCGGTGATCCCGCGACCAGGGGTTCGCGGACGGTCGGTCGATCAGACAGACCGCGAGCACGCCTCTGCTGCCGATCACGGGCGTGCCCATCGCGGCGATTTGCGTGGATGAAGTCACAGCGGTGGAGCGGTGAGACGCGGAGGCTCGAGCGCCGTCTGGTACTGCTACGCCTGACCCGCATCGCGGCGCTTCGCGCTTCTTCGCGCCCACCTCGCGCCAGCTCTTCTCGCGTTCACCTCGACGCCGAACTTCTTCGCTGCGGCGAGGATGTGCTTCCACGCCTCGATCGCGCTCGGCATCGTGTCACGCCTTCGACCTGGTTGAAGCGGGCGATCGCGTTGCGCACGTGGCTCGCGTTCTCGAGCGGCTCCTTGCGCTCCTTCGGAAAGGCGAACTGGCTGCGAGTCGATGGCGTCGCGCTTGTTCGGCTGTCGAGCTTGGTCATGGCGATCTCCTGTCGAAAGCCGCCTGACCGCGGGCAATCGATGTTCCGCGCCACGCCGAGCGCTCTGCGCTCGCTGTCAATGGCGCGCGAAAAACGCCCAGATCTCGCTCGGTCGCGTCGAGCGCCGTGCGAAGCTGGTCGAGGAAGCGCGCGCGACGGCGCTCACCTCCGGGCCACGAGTGGCCGCCGCCCTCGATCGTGACGAGCTCGACCGCGCTGCCGCCGGCGCACAGGCGCGAGCGCTCAGCGCGTCGACATGCGGCGCACTCGCGTCGTGCGTCGCGCCCTCGCCGCGCAGCGGTCGTGCCGGCGCCAGAAGTCGACCGCCGAAGCGACGCTGCGCACGTGTGTGCGGCGCGAGCGCCGCCACGCCGACGCCGCCGTCGTAGGGCAGGTTGCGGTCGGCGCTGCCGTGGATGACGAGCACCGAGCACCGGCCGCGCCGGCCGGCAGTCGTCGAGCGTCGGTCATCTCGCCGGCGACGACCGGCGATCGCGGCGAAGCGATCAGCGAGCTCGCAGGCGACGACAGGTACGCCATCATGCCGCCGTTCGAGATGCCGGTCGCGTAGATGCGCGCGACGGTCGATCGTCGGCGACTCGCCTGCGAGGTCGTCGAGCAGCGCGGCGACGAACGCCACCTCGTCGATCGCGCTGCTGCATCGCCTGGCCGCAGCAGGTGACCGGCGTTCCAGGTCAGGAGCTTGGCCGGCTGGCGAACGGGCCGCTGCCGTGCGGATAGACGGCGATGAAGTCCTTCGGCGTCGACCCTTCTCGCTCATCCGCGTCTGCTTGCGGGTCCGACGGCGCCGATCCGCCGCCGCCGTGGAAGACGATGACGGCAGGCAGCGCGCGGTACGCGTCGGCGCGCCGGCGCCGGCAGGTCGATCTCGTAGCTGACGCTCGACCGCGCCGACGCGGACGCTGCGCTCGATCGGCTCGGCCGCGACGACGACCGCGACGACGCGTCACGCTTGCGAGGCAAGCGCGCGCGCATCGACGAGCGAGCATGGGCGACGGCGTCTCATTGCAGCGTCATCAGCGTCGCGTTGCCGCCCGCGGCCGCGGTGTTGACGCTGAGCGCGCGCTCGATCACGAGGCGCTCGAGCGCGAGCGCCGTCTCGCCCGGCCGCAGCCCCTCGACGCGCGACGATCGGTCCGGGCGCGCTCGGCCAGGCGGCTGGCAGACGCTCGAGCAGCTCGGCGGCGCTGCCGTGGTGCGAGGACGGCGTCGAAGCGGACCGACGCGCGCGGCTCCAGTCGTCGACGAGATCGATGCATCGTCGCGCACCGCGATCGGGCAAGAGCGCGCGCGCAGCGGCGCGACGTCGGCTCGGCCAGACGGCGCGCGGCTGCCGACGGCGAGAACGGCGGCGAGCTGCGCCAGCGCGATCGGCGTCGTCTGGCGGCGAGGCACGAGCACCGCTTCGCGCGGATGCAGCGTGTAGACGATTGCGCTCGCCGGTCGGGCCGGCGCAGGACGCGCGCCGACGCCGACGCGCGACTCCGCGCTGGCGAACGCTGTCGGCGAGCGCACCAGGCGCGCGTCGCCGACCGCACGGCCCAGCGCCGCAGCGGCGCGCAACGACGCCGGCGACGCTCGCTGCGCCGCGTCGACGGCGCGATCGCTTTCAGCCGTCGGCGAGCGCGCGCCATCACGTCAGTCCGGCCGGCGCGCAAGCAGGCGGTAGAGATAGAGCGGCCCGCCCGCCTTCGGCCCGGTGCCCGACAGGCCCTCGCCGCCGAACGGCTGCACGCCGACGACCGCGCCGATCATGTTGCGGTTGACGTAGACGTTGCCGACGTGCGCGCGCGCGCGACGACGCGCGCGATCGTCTCGTCGATGCGCGAGTGGACGCCGAGCGTCAGGCCGTAGCCGGTGGCGTTGATCTGCTCGATCAGTCGCGTCGAGATCGCGCGCGCCGGTAGCGGACGACGTGCAGCACCGGCCCGAACACCTCGCGCTCGAGCTCGCCGATGCCGCTCGAGCTCGATCAGCGTCGGCGCGACGAAGGTGCCGTGCGCGTCGCATCGGCGTCGCCGCGCGCGCGCTGGCACACGCGCCGGCCGCTGCGCGCGCATCGCGTCGACGTGGCGCCTCGATGCCGCGCGCGCGCCTCGTCGTCGATCACCGGGCCGACGTCGACCGCGAGCGTCGCCGGGTCGCGCCGATCCGCAGCTTCGCGCCATCGCGCCTTCGAGCATCGCCAGCGATGCGCGTCGGCGGCGTCCTCCTGCAGGCACAGCACGCGCAGCGCCGAGCAGCGCTGGCCGGCGCTGTCGAACGCCGAGGCGACGACGTCGGCCACGACCTGCTCGGCGAGCGCCGACGAGTCGACGAGCATCGCGTTCTGGCCGCCGGTCTCGGCGATCAGCGGCACCGGCCGTGCCGTCGGCGTTGACGCGGCTGGCGAGGCTGTTCTGCAGCAGCCGCGCGACTTCGGTCGAGCCGGTGAACAGCGACGCCCTGCACGCGCGCGTCGGCGACCAGCGCCGCGCCGACCGTCTCGCCGCGGCCCGGCAGCAGCTGCAGCGCACGGCGCGGAACGCCGGCCGCGTGCAGCACGCGCGCACCACCTCGGCGGCGATCAGCGGCGTCTGCTCGGCGGGCTTGGCGAGCACCGCGTTGCCGGCGGCGAGCGCGGCGGCGACCTGGCCGGTGAAGATCGCGAGCGGGAAGTTCCACGGGCTGATGCAGACGACCGGGCCGAGCGGAACGATGCGTCCGGCGTCGGCGAAATCGCGCCGCGCCTGGGCCGCGTAGAAGCGCAGGAAGTCGACCGCCTCGCGCACTTCGCCGATCGCGTTCGGAGCAGGTCTTGCCGGCCTCGCGCGCGAGCAGGCCGAGCAGGCGCTGCAGATCGGCCTTCGAGCGCGTCGGCGGCGCGCTCGAGCATCGCCGCGCGTCGCGCCGGCGACGCCGCGCGCCCAGCGCGTCGGCGGCGCGCTGCGTCGCTGCGGCGAGCGCGGCCTGCGACGTCGTGCGCGGCGACGCCTCGTGCACCGCGGCCGACGATCGTCGGCGCGGTCGGCCGGATTGCGTCACCGGCGCGCCGCTGCGTCGCGCGCTCGGCGCGTCGCGGCCAGCAGCGGCGCGCCGTCCACGCACGATCGCGGCGCGCGCGCAGCGCGCCGGCCAGCGCGCGAGCTCGTCTTCGTCGGCGAGGTCGAGGCCGCGCGAGTTGCGCGCGCGCCGCCGTAGATCGCGCGCGGCAGGGCGATCGCCGGATGCGGCCGGCCGACGCGCCGCCTTCGCTCGCGGCCATGCGCTCGACCGTCGCGCACCGGGTCCTCGACCAGCGTCGTCGATCGGCACCGTCGGGATCGGCGATGCGGTTGACGAACGACGTGTTGGCGCCGTTCTCGAGCAGGCGCCGCACCGAGGTAGGCGAGCAGCGTCTCGTGCGTGCCGACCGGCGCGTAGATGCGGCACGGCGCGGCCGAGCTTGCCGTCGGCGACGCTGCCGACGACCTGCTCGTAGAGCGGCTCGCCCATGCCGTGCAGGCACTGGAACTCGTATTGCGCCGGCGTGAACGCGCCGCCGGCGAGCTCGTGGATCGCCGCCAGCGTGTGCGCGTTGTGCGTCGCGAACTGCGGATAGACCGCGTCGGGCGCGCGCGAGCAGCGTCGCGCGCAGGCGAGGTAGGCGACGTCGGTGTAGGACCTTGCGCGTGTAGACCGGATAGCCGTCGAGGCCGTCGACCTGGGCGCGCTTGATCTCGCTGTCCCAGTACGCGCCCTTGACCAGGCGCACCATCAGCCGGTGGCCGGGCGCGCGGCGCCAGGTCGACGAGCAAGTCGATCGACCGAACGGGCAGCGCTTCTGGTACGCCTGGACGACGAAGCCGATGCCGTTCCAGCCGGCGAGCGCGGGCTCGAAGCACGAGGCGCTCGAGCAGGTCGAGCGAGAGCTCGAGGCGGTCGGCTTCCTCGGCGTCGATGTTGAGGCCGATGTCGTAGCGCCGCGCGCGCGCAGCGCGAGCGCCCTCAGCACCGGGTAGAGCTCGGCGTCGACGCGTTCGACCTGGGCCCGCGCGTAGCGCGGGTGCAGCGCCGACAGCTTGACCGAGATGCCGGGCCCGTCGTAGACGCCGCGCCCGCCTGAGGCGCGCGCCGATCGCGTCGATCGCGTTCTCGTAGCGCGGCGCGGTAGCGCGCCGCGTCGTCGGCGGTGAGCGCCGCCTCGCCGAGCATGTCGTAGCTGAATGGCGAAAGCCCTGCGCCTCGCGCGGCCGCGCGTTGGCGAGCGCCTCGCCGATCGTCTCGCCGGTGACGAACTGCTCGCCCATCAGCCGCATCGCCAGGTCGACGCCTTTGCGGATCAGCGGCTCGCCGCCGCTTGCCGACCAGCCGCGCGAGGCGCGCTCGTCGAGGCTCGCCTCGCTGTGCGTCGCGACGAGCTTGCCGGTGACGAGCAAGCGCCCAGGTCGCGCGCGTTGACGAACAGCGACGGGCTCGTCGCGCCGAGGTGCTCGTGCCAGTGGCCGCTGCTGATCTTGTCGCGGATCAGCGCGTCGCGCGTCGCGCGCGTCGGGAATGCGCAGCAGCGCCTCGGCCAGGCACATCAGCGCGACGCCTTCCTGCGACGACAGCGCGTATTCCCTGGAGCAGGCCCTGCACCGAGGCCGGCGCGCCCGGCCGCGCGTCTTCCTCTCGCGCAGCGTCTGCGCCAGGCGACGCGGCGAGGCGCGCTGCGGCCGCGAGCGGCGCGCCGCCGGAGGCGCGCCTCGGCGAGCGAGCGGCGGCACCGCCTCGGTCTCGGCGCGCCGGCAGTCGCGGCGGTGATCGCCGCGCGCAGCGGCGAGCGCGCGCGGCGCCAGGCCGAAGGTCGAGCGTCACGCGGCACCGTGCGTCAATGGTGCCGCGGCGTCGGTCACGCTGCGGTACGAGCAGCGCCGCGGCGCCAGATCCTCGAGCGCGCTGCCGACCGACTTGAAGCACCGTCCGCTCGGCCGGCGCACGCGCTGCGCCGGCGACGCGGCGCCGCGCGCCAGGTCCGGCGAGCGTGCCGCGGATCGTCGCCGGCGCTGAAGACGCCAGCGCGCCATCGGGCCGATCAGGTCGCCGCTTTTGGTGAGTCGCGTCGTCGCGTGTCGACGAGATCACCGCAGCGGCGCAGCGAGGCGTGCGTCGTCGGCCTCGCGCATCGCCGGCGTGAAGCTGCCGATCAGGTCGAGGTGCGAGTCGCGGCGCAGCCAGCCGTCCGCGCACGAGCGGCTCGCGCGCGCAGCGTCGCACAGCTGACGATGTCGGCGTCGGCGACTGCCGCCTCGACGCTCGCGGCGCGGCGCGCGTCGATGCCCTGCGCCGCGAGCTCGGCGACGAGCGCCGCGGCGCCGCTCGCGCACGCGCGCCCAGACCGCTGACGCGCTCGATCGGCCGGACGCGCGCGATGCGCATCGACGCGAGCAGGCGCGCGACCCGGCCGGCGCGACGATCAGCGGCAGATGGCGGGCGTCGCTCGCGCGCGAGCCACGACGCGGCGAGCGCCGAGGCCGCTGCGCGTGCGCCGCGCCGTGATCTCGTCGCCGTCGATCCGCGGCGAGCGGCACGCCGGTGGTCGCGTCGTAGAGCAGATAGCTTCGCGTTCAGCGCCGGCAAGCCGCGCGCCGCGTTGCCGGGCGCGATGTTGACTGACCTTGACGCCGTAGCAGCCGCCGGGCAGCCATGCCGGCCATCGACGAGCGAGGTCAGGACGCTGCGCGCCGGCGATCTCGAGCACCTGGCGCGGCGGCAGCTTCGCAGCCGCGTCGCGAACAGCGCGCGCGAGGACTCGATCAGCGCCGGGAACGGCAGCGCCGCTCTGCGTCGCCTCGGCGGCGCTCAAGCGCATCACGGCGTCGTGCGCGGCGCGCTAGAAGCCGCGTCGTCGCCGCGACGCCGACGGTCCAGTTGCGCGCCGGCGACGGCTCGAAGTAGCGCGCGTTGCCTTCGTTGACGATCACCGAGCCGGCGTAGCGCGCGGTCGAACAGGTTGTCGACGCGGCGCGAAGCCGCTGAGCGTCGAACCGCGCCGATCCGCGCCAGGTAGCCGACGTAGCGCGGCGAACGTCGCGAAGCCCGCGGCGGCGTCGGAGTTGAGCGTCGTTGACGCAGACCCGGCTCAGCGCCCGGACCTCGAGCGCCGCCGCGCCAGCCGAGCGGCGGCGCCCAGGCGAGCGCGCGCGTAGAACTGCTGACGGGCGAGGCCGGGGATCGTGGTTGCCGGCGGGAATGGTCAGGTTCGGCGCGGCGCACGGCGTCGCCGGCGCAGGTCGTGGAACGCGTCGCGGTAGCGCGCGTCGAGCCAGGTGTAGGCGCGCCTGCGCGCGCAGGTCCTCGCGAGCTCGCCGCTCCAGCCGACGCTCGACGCCGCGGCGCCGCGTCGCGCCGGCGTTCTGGAAGGTCGAGCGGCCGCCGACGTTGCTGAGCGTCGCGATCTCGTTGTCGGTGTGCGTCTCGAACACCGCGACGGTCGACGTCGCCGCCGGGCGCGATGCGCGTACTTCACGCCGACCTCGAGGCTCTTGCTGCGCGCCGCGCCGCAGCGTCGAGGTTGAGGCCGGTCTGCGCCGTTCGGCCGGTAGGCGCAGCTCGTTCGAGCGTCGGCGTCTCGAAGCCGCGGCCGGCGGTGGCGTAGAGGTGGACGCTGCGTCGCTCGCCGCGAACATCACGCCGAGCACCGGCAGCGTCGCGCCGATAGCTCGACGCTGCCGCTGTCGTCGGGGTTGGTGCCGACGACGTAGTGGTCGCTCGGAATCGAAGCTGAACGCTCGCTGTGGCGCACGCCGGCGTTGAGCGTCCAGCGCTCGGCGACACTGCCAGCGACGCCTGCAGGTACTGGTCGAAGTTCCAGTCACGTCGTTGCGCTCGTCGCGCCGCAGCGCGCCCTGCACGCCGAGCGTCGTGCCGATGAAGTTCTGGTAGCCGCGCCGCTGCTCCGTCCAGCGCGTCGTAGGTCGAGGCCGGCGACGACCGTCGAGCGGCGCGTCGCCGAGGCGGCGTCTGCGCGGTCCAGCGCAGGTCGCCGCCGCGGTAGTCGCGGCCGAGCGTCGATCACGCCGCCGGGGTGCAGCGGGCTGCGCCTGCGGCGCGACCGGGATCGCCTGGAACTGCTCGGTGTTGCGATGGCCGCCGTAGATCAGCGCGCGCAGCGAGTTGACGGCGTCGAGGCGGCGCTCGTAGATCAGCGCCGAGCTGGCGTCTGGTCGACGGTCTTGCCGTGGTGTTGAACGCCGATCGCCGACCGGATCGACGCTGCGCGGGTCGGCGTCGAACTGCGCCCGGGTCAGGCCGAGCGGGTCCTGCGGCCTTGGGCAGGGCGACGCTGTTGACGATGAAGCGTCCAGCTTGCTCGCGTCGTCGGGCCGCCAGGTGAGCTTGGCGTTGCCGATGCTGCCGCTCGGCCGCGCTGTGGTCGCGGTAGCCGTCGGTGTCGAAGACGCTGCGCGCTGACGACGTAGCCGAAGCTGCCGATCGCGCCGCTCGCCTTGGCGGCGACGCGCCGGGTGTCGTAGCTGCCCGCGGCGAGGCCGCCGCCAGAGTCGGGGCGCGCCGCTGCCCTCTTCGGTGAAGACCTGGATCACGCCGCCCGACGAGTTGCCGTAGAGCGCCGAGAACGGCCCGCGCAGGACCTCGATGCGCTCGGCCGAGCCGAGGTCGACGTTGGTGATCTGCCCCTGGCCGTCGGGCAGCGTCGCCGGAATGCCGTCGACGTACAGGCGCACGCCGCGGATGCCGAAGGTCGAGCGCGCGCCGAAGCCGCGCACCGAGATCTGCACGTCCTGGGCGTAGTTCTGGCGGTCGCGCGCCAGCAGCGCCGGGCACGCCGCCCAGGCTCTCGGAGATGTTGACCTGCGGCTCGGCCGTCGCGGATCGTCTCGCCGCCGACGCGGTCGATCGACGCCGGAATGTCAAATGGCGCCACTTCGGTGCGCGTCGCCGTCACGACGACCGGCGCGAGGCGCTGGCCGGCGTCTGCTGACACGGTCTGCGCATCAACGCGCGAACGGCCATGCGACGGCCGTGAACGCGATCGTCAATGTCGCGGCGGTACGCCGATTGCAATGCGCGGATGCGCCGGTTTCGCCATTGCGTTCTGTGCTCTCGGACTTCATCATGGATGCGGAGGATAGGCGCCGTCTGGGGTTTTCCCAAGGGAGCACCGGCGATCGACGCGAGCATGATCGCCAGCATGTCGGGTCGGCGTTGCGCGGCCGACGAATCATTGCAGCAAGGAGACGTAGTCATGGCAGCAAACAGCGATGGACGCGGCAAGCGTGGTTCTGGTCACCGGCGGCATGGGTGGACTCGGCGAGACGATCTCGACCAAGATGGTCGACGCCGGCTACAAGGTCGTCGTCACCTATTCGCCGGGCAACACCAAGCACGACGAATGGGTCGCCGGCATGAAGGACAACGGCTACGACATCCTCGCGGTGCCGTGCGACGTCGCCGACATCGACTCGTGCACGCAGGCCGTCGGCCGAAGTGCACGGCAAGGTCGGGCGCGATCGACGTCCTGGTCAACAACGCCGGCATCACGCGCGACATGACGTTCAAGAAGATGGACAAGGTCAACTGGGACGCGGTCATGCGCACCAACCTCGACAGCCTGTTCAACATGACCAAGCAGGTCGCCGACGGCATGGTCGAGCGCGGCTGGGGCCGCATCATCAACGTCTCGTCGGTCAACGGCTAGCAAGGGCGCGTTCGGCCAGACCAACTACTCGGCCGCCAAGGCCGGCGTGCACGGCTTCACCAAGGCGCTCGCGCTCGAGGTCGCGAAGAAGGGCGTCACCGTCAACACGATCTCGCCCGGCTACATCGGCACGAAGATGGTGACGGCGATCCCGGAGGAGATCCTCGAACACCAAGATCCTGCCGCAGATCCCGGTCGGCCGGCTCGGCAAGCCCGAGGAAGTGGCCGGGCTGATCATCTATCTGGCGTCCGAGGAGGCGGCGTTCGTGACCGGCGCCAACATCGCCATCAACGGCGGCCAGCACATGCAATGACGCCGCGGCGTCCCAACAACAAGGAGCTCCCATGATGAAAGCCGGGATCGACCAGGACGCACTGATCACGATGTTCGCCGAGGCGAGCGCCAAGCAGGGCGAAGCGCTGCGCAAGGCGGTCAGCGAGGCGACGCTGCGCGCGCTGCAGGGGCGCGAGCTGACGCTCGACAACATCAAGAAGGTCGTCAAGAACGATCGCCGAGGCGGCGTCGACGGGCATCGCCCGCAACCCGGCGCCGGCGGTCGACGTCGAAGGCATGCTCGGCAAGGCGCTCGGCGGCATCGACGCGGCGCTGCTGCAGGCGGTCGAGGCGAACCGCAAGGCGCTCGAGCAGTTCGTCAGCGGCGGCGTCTCGTTGAACGAGAAGCCGCTCAAGGAGGCGCTCGCCAACATCGAGAAGATGGAGGACGCGTTCTTCGGCGCCGTCACCAAGGCGAGCCAGTCGGCCGGGCCGCTGCAGGGCCCTGGCAGGAGCGCGCTCGAGGCGATGAAGATCGAAGGGCAGCGCGACCGGCGCGCAGGCGACGCAGACCGTCGAGTCGGCTGGTCGGCGCAGGCGCAGACGGCGCTGCGCCACGGCCGCGCCACCAGCATGCGCGCAGCGCAGGTGATGCTCGACGGTTACGCGGCGATGGTCAGCGGCGTCCTCATCGGCATGTCGGAGGGGCTCCAGGCCGGGACCAGGCGAGGCGCGAGCGCTGGCAGCAGCGCAGGCGCGCAGCGCCGCGACCCCGGCACGCAAGCAGCCGGCAAAGAAGGGCGCGCGCTGATCAAGCGGGGCTCGCTGCCGCGCGATCCCGGCGACGATGGCGGCGACCCGGGCTTCGACCGCCGGGTCGTGCCGGATCGGCCGGCCCCATTCGCGCTCGGTCTCGCCCGGCCACTTGTTGGTCGCGTCGAGTCCCATCTTGCCGCCCAGTCCCGATACCGGCGAGGCGAAGTCGAGATAGTCGATCGGCGTCTGGTCGACCAGCACGGTGTCGCGCACCGGGTCCATCCGGGTCGTGATCGCCCAGACGACTTCCTTCCAGTCGCGGACGTCGATGTCGTCGTCGGTGACGACGATGAACTTGGTGTACATGAACTGGCGCAGGAAGCTCCAGACGCCGAACATCACCCGCTTGGCGTGCCCGGGATAGCTGCTTCTTGATGCTGACGATCGCCATCCGGTAGCTGCAGCCTTCGGGCGGCAGGTAGAAGTCGACGATCTCCGGAAACTGCTTCTGCAGGATCGGCACGAACACCTCGTTCAGGGCGACGCCGAGCACCGCCGGCTCGTCGGGCGGCTTGCCGGTGTAGGTCGAGTGGTAGATCGGCTCGCGCCGCGTGCGTCAGGCGCTCGATCTCGAACACCGGGAACCAGTCCTGCTCGTTGTAATAGCCGGTGTGGTCGCCGAACGGCCCTTCGAGCGCATGCAGGTAGCCGCCGATCTCCTTAGTCGGGACGCCGTGCTCGCTGTCGGCCGGCGAATCCGGGCGGCGCCGGTGGGATGTGCCCCTCGAGGACGAACTCGGCGCTCGCCGGCGCCTGCAGCATCACGCCGGCGTCGCCGACCGAGCAGTCGCTGCACCTCGGTGCGGCTGCCGCGCAACAGGCCGGCGAACTGGTACTCGGAGAGCGTGTCGGGCACCGGCGTGACGGCGCCGAGGATCGTCGCCGGGTCGGCGCCGAGGGCCACGGCGATCGGAAACGGCTGGCCCGGACCGGCGCGGCGGCGAACTCGCGGAAGTCGAGCGCGCCGCCGCGGTGGGCGAGCCAGCGCATGATCACCTGGCGCCGGCCGATCACCTGCTGCCGGTAGATGCCGAGGTTCTGGCGCGCCGCGGGCGCCGGCACCGCCCTGGGGTCCGCGGGTGATCACCAGGCCCCAGGTGATCAGCGGGCCGGCGTCGTCGGGCCAGCAGGTCTGGATCGGCAGCCAGCCGAGGTCGACGTCGAGCCGTCGAGCGACGACTTCGCGACAGGGTGCGCGAGACGCCGTCGACCGGGCGCATGGTCCACAAGCGTCCTTGCGCCATTTGTAACAGGCGACCGGCGTCTCGCACCCCTTTGGGCGGCTCCGGCTCCTTGAGGTTGGCGAGCAGCACGCCGATGTCGCGCAACTCGCCGACGCCGGTGGCCCCCATCGCCCGGGCGACCCGCCGGGTGGTCCCGAACAGGTTCGCGAGGACCGGAATTTTGTAACCGGCGGGATTTTCGAAAAGAAGCGCCGGGCCGCCCGGCGCGCAGGACGAAGTCACCGACCGCTGTCATCTCATGCCGCGCCGAGACTGGCTCTGCGACGCGCCGAAGCTCGCCGTCGCGCTCGAGGCGCGCTCAGGAACTGGCGCAAGTCAGCGATATTTCATACTTAAACGTCATAAGAAGTCCAGATTCCAGGGTTGACCAGGAATTTGAGGGCTTCCTAGAATCGCGCCGTTTTGCGGTCGTCTGGCGTTTGCTGCGCCAGTAGCGGCCGAGGCCCCTCGCCGGCCAGGACTGCGGTCCTGTTCGTCGACCCTGGGGGAAATTATCGTCGTGCCGCCGAGGTCGCCGCGCGGCCGGACAGGCGTGCGACAGGAGAAGGTTGCGATGTCCGAATTGTGCACAGCTTTGCGCCCGAGCCCGATCCTGGCGGACGTCCATCGTCCGCTCGGGCCGGGTGTTCCTCGCGCGATGCCGGCCATGGACTGCCTCGAGGTCGGCCACAACTCGCTGGCCTTGCTGGGACTCGCTGATGCTGGGCGTGGTCCTGTTCGCCACCGGCCACGCCGATGTGCGCCACGCCGTCGAGGGTCAGGCGCTGCAGTGGCTGCAGGCGCGCCACGAAGCCCGGGTCCAGACCACCGCCGGCGGCGAGGCCGAGCCGACCTCGGCGAGCCCGACGCGATCGCCCGGGCGACCGCGTCCGATCCCAGCGATCTCAGCCGCGCCCAGGCCTCGGTCGCTCTCTGGCTGGCGCGGCGCTATCACGTCGCCCCCGAGCCGGTCAGCCGCCTGGTCCAGGAAGCCTGGATCGTCGGCGCTATGGTCAACCTCGACCCGACTCTGATCCTCGCCGTGATGGCGGTCGAATCGAGCTTCAACCCGTTCGCCCAGAGCCCGGTCGGCGCGCAGGGCCTGATGCAGGTGATGACCAAGGTGCACGACGACAAGTACGAGGCCTTCGGCGGCAGCCACGCCGCCTTCGACCCGGTCACCAACCTGCGCGTCGGCGTCCAGGTGCTGAAGGAATGCATCGCCCGCATGGGCAGCCTCGAGGCCGGGCTGCGCGCCTACGTCGGCGCCGCGAACAGTGCGAGGACGGCGGCTATGCCGCCAAGGTGCTCGCCCATCAGAGCATCCTGCGCCAGATCGCCGGCGGCGCCAGGATCGCGACGACGGCCGCCGCGAGCCCGGCACCGCGGCCCGAAGGCGGTGGTCGAAGCGACCCCGGCGCCGATCGTCGAGGCGCCCGCCGCCACGCCGGCAGAAGCGCCCGCGCTGACCGACAAGATCGCCCTGCTCCGCTGACGCCAGGCGCGGCGAACGCGACGACCGGCGTTCGCTCCGCTACACTGGCAGCGCCGTGCGACTGGCGATGCGGCTCCTAGCGCGGGCCTGAGGTGGGTCACCACCGGGAAGCACGGTCGGCACCTGCGTCGCTCGTGCCGGTCGAGCCGTTCGCCTGGGCCGCCCCGCGAGCCGTCGCATTCGATTCGCGCGGATTGCCTTCGAAGGACGGCCCCTCATGTTCGATCGCACGCACCTCCACCCTGGCCAACGTCGATCCCGAGATCGCTTCGGTCGATCGCAGCGCGAGAACCGGCGCCAGGAAGAGCACATCGAGCTGATCGCCTCCGGAGAACTACGCCTCGCCGGCGGTGATGGCGGCGCAGGGCACGCCAGCTCACCAACAAGTACGCCGAGGGCTACCCCGGCAAGCGCTACTACGGCGGCTGCGAGTTCGTCGACATGGTCGAGCAGCTGGCGATCGACCGCCTGCAAGCAGCTGTTCGGCGCCGAATACGCCAACGTCCAGGCCAACTCCGGCTCGCAGGCCAACCAGGGCGGTGTTCTTCGGCCTGCTGCAGCCCGGCGACACGATCATGGGCATGAGCCTGGCCGAAGGCGGCCACCTGACCCACGGCATGGCGCTGAACATGAGCGGCAAGTGGTTCAAGGTCGTGAGCTACGGCCTCGACGCCGACGAGGAGATCGACTACGACGCGATGGAGCGCCTGGCCCACGAGACCAAGCCCAAGCTGATCATCGCCGGCGCCTCGGCCTACAGCCTGCAGCATCGACTTCGCGCGCTTCGCCAAGGTGGCCAAGGACGTCGGCGCCTGATTTCATGGTCGACATGGCGCACTACGCCGGCCTGATCGCCGCCGGCGTCTATCCGAACCCGGTGCCGCACGCCGACGTCGTCACCGTCGACGACGCACAAGAGCCTGCGCGGCCCGCGCGGCGGCATCGTCCTGATGAACGACGAGGCGATCGCCAAGAAGATCAACAGCGCCGATCTTCCCCGGCATCCAGGGCGGCCCGCTGATGCACGTGATCGCCGCCAAGGCGGTGGCGTTCAAGGAAGCGCTCGCGCCCGAGTTCAAGGCCTACCAGCAGCAGGTCGTGAAGAACGCGGTCGTCCTCGCCGAGACGCTGACCGAGCGCGGCCTGCGCATCGTCAGCGGCCGCACCGAGAGCCACGTGATGCTCGTCGACCTGCGCCCGAAGGGCCTGACCGGCAAGGAAGCCGAGACCGTGCTGCAGCGCGGCGCACATGACCTGCAACAAGAACGGCATCCCGAACGACCCGCAAAAGCCGATGGTGACGAGCGGCATCCGCCTCGGCACGCCGGCGCATGACGACGCGCGGCTTCGAGCGAGGACGAGGCGCGCGCAGACCGCGCAACCTGATCGCCGACGTGCTCGACCAGCCGCACGACGAGGCCAATCATCGCCGCGGTGCGCGCCAAGGTCGCCGACGCTGACGCGCGACTTCCCGGTCTACCGATAGCCTGAACGGGTCGCGCAGCGCCCGCTGTCCTGCCGACATGCATGCGCTGCCCGTTCTGCAGCCACGAAGACACCCAGGTCGTCGAGACGCGCGAGTCCGACGAGGGCGACGTCGTCCGCCGGCGCCGCCGCTGCCAGAGCTGCGACAAGCGCTTCACCACCTACGAGCGCGCCGAGATCGCGCTGCCGTCGGTGGTCAAGAAGGACGGCACGCGCGCCGAGTTCGACCCCGCCAAGGTGCGCGCCTCGATGACGCTGGCGCTGCGCAAGCGCCCGGTCAGCGTCGAGCAGATCGACGCGGCGATCGAGCGCATCCAGGACAAGCTGCTCAACAGCGGCGCCACGCGAAGTGCCGTCGACGCAAGCTCGGCGAGCTACGTGATGCGCGAGCTCAAGCGCATCGACAAGGTCGCCTACGTGCGCTTCGCCTCGGTCTACCGCAGCTTCGAGGACGTCGACGAGTTCCGCCAGCTGATCCGGGTTCATTTAGCTTCCCAGCGCGCCGCTGCGTTTACCCCCACCGGGGGTGTCTCCCCCGCATCCGCATCGCCCGCGGTGTCCGCCGCAAGAGGGATCGGCCGGGGTCAGCGCGATTCCTACAGTTCTCCCATCGAATCAAACGAAGGGGAACCGGGATGCGACTCCAGCGACTTTCAAGCGGGTTCACGCTGGTCAGGCTGCGATCACCGTGGCCATCGCTGCCATCGCGCTGTCGACCGCCGCGCCGAGCTTCGGCAGCTTCATCGAGACGCGGCGCCCTGAACGGCGTCGCGACGCAGCTTCGCGACCGACATCCGATTCATCCGCTCCAGGGCGGTGCTGCGCAACAGCGCGCTGCGCCTGAGCCTGCACGAGGACGGCAGCGGCAGCTGCTTTACGTGCTGCACAGCGGCCTGGCCAAGCAGTGCGGCTGCGGCAACAGGCCGGCCCAGTGCAGCGGCGATGCGCGCGAGATCGTCAAGACCGTCGTGCTGCCGGCGCGTGACCGCATCCCGGCGTTCAAGGCAACGTCGCGTCGCCGATCCTGTTCGATCCGCTGCACGGCACCAGCGCGCCGGCCCGGCACATGCCGTGAAGGTCGTCGCCGACAGCGGCCGCGCCAAAAGTGCACCCACGTCGTCAACATCATGGGCCGGGTGCGCACGTGCAGCCCTGACCGGTGCGGCGCGCTGGCCGTTCCCGGCTATACCGCGTCTGCTGAACCGGAGCCGATCATGAACACCAGCCGTCTTTTCGACGCCGGCGCGGAGCGCGGCTTCACGCTGATCGAAATGCCATGTGCGCCGTGTCGGTCGCCGTGGCTTCCCGTCGTCGGTCGCCTACCCGGCCTTTCAGTCGGTGCCGCACAAGCGCCCGCCGCGCCGACGCGCTGGTCGCAGATGATGCGGGTGCAGGTCGCGCAGGGGCGTTGCGTCGGGCGAGCAACGCCGGCGCTACGGCAGCCTGGCCGAGATCGGCAGCGGCTGCCCAATCCCCTTCGTGCGCGCCACTACACGCTCGCCACCAACGCCGCGTCCGACTCCGGGCTACGAAGTGCTGGCGAAGCGGCGAGAGCGGCGCGCCAGGCCAGCGACGCCACGGCTTCGCCAGCTGCTGCCCAAGCTCAGGGTGGACGGCGCCAACGCTCACCCAGTCGCCGAGCACCGGCGCCGGCGTCGACAGCCCGCAGCCGAGGAGAACCGCAAATGCTGGGAGCCTGTGAGCCCGCTCGCCGTGCAGCGCGGCCTGTCGCCGATCGAGCTGATGGTGCGGCTCGCGATCCGGTTTGTTCATCGTGTCGGTCGCGATCACGCTGCCGTCGAAGCCACTCAGCACGAGCAATTAGCGCGCGCGCTGATGCTCGAGCAGCCGCACCGGTGCAGGAACCCGCGCGCGCGACCGCCGACCTGATCGCCCGGCGTACCTGCGGCGCGCCGGCTACTAGGCGTCCCTGCGGCGGCCGGTGTCTGGCGCGGCGTGCGCCAGGCGTCGCCGCCAACCTACGCAGCCGTCGCGCCGCAGCGCGACCATATTGTCGGATGCGGTAGAGTCTTTCGCTTCTCGCGCGACGGCAGCGAGAACCAGCTCGTCGATCTGAACGAACAGTTCGGCTTTCGGCTGCGCAAAGGGTGTCATCGAGATGCTGATCGGCGGCGGCTGGCAGGCGGTCGCCGACAGCGCGACGCCCGTCGTCAGCGAGTTCACGGTCGAACCGGTCGTGCAGGAGACGCTGCTCGCTGCGTCTGTGCCTCACGCCTTGCCCGCTGGCCAGGGCAGCACCTGCCTCGCCGACGTGCAGCAGGTGCGCAGCCTGGCCTTGACCGTGAGCGGGCATCCGGCCAACGACCCGAGCGTGGTCGTTCAGTTGCGCGCCGCCGTTCGGCTGCGCAACGACGCAGTCATCGGCGCCTGTGCCGCCTGAGGCCACGATGCGCGCACTTCCATCCAGGCAACGCGGCGCGGCGACGCTGCTGATCACCGTCGTGCTGCTGTTCGCGATGACGCTGATGGCCGCCACTTTTCCAACCGCAACCTCGTGTTCGAACAGCGCAGCGCCGCCAACCTCGTGCGCTCGACCCAGGCCTTCGAAGCCGCGAAGCCGGCGCCAGGTGGAGCCAGTAACGTGCTCAACCAGCGCAAACGCATCGGCGCCACTGCCCGCTCGACACAGCCACGGAGCCACCCAGCTTTCGCGACACAGCGCCTGCGCTACAACGCCGCCGACGGCATGCAGCAACCAGCCTGGGACAACGCCAGCCAGCCCAGCGTTCTGCTCACGCGAGCTGCGTGCGGTGCCGCCGGATGGGCCTGCAGTTGCCCGACGAACGGTTTGCCCGCGCTGTCGACACCCGCCGGCCCGGATGCGCATCGCGTTCACCGTCCGAATTCGCCGCGGCCGCGCAGCCGGGCATGGTGCGCCTGAGGGGTCACCGGCTGCACGAGCACCACAACACCTGCACGAGCACGATGCCGCAGCGCATGTCCGGTGCTGCTCGGCCTCGTCGGCGGTCTGAGCACGCCACCGGCCGCGCCGCTGACCGCAGAGGACGGCGTCGCGATGACCGGCAGCGTCGGCGTCCATCACGCCGACGTCACCGCCGGCGGCTGACGAGGTGCATTCGGGCGGCGACGTGCTGCTGCCGGCAGCGCGCATCACGACGACGCCCGGCAGCCGCCGCGCTGTCGATCGCCGAGAGCGCGACAGCGGCCTGACCGCTGGCCGGCGAGGCGTTTCGCTGCGCCGCCTGGTTCAGTCTCGACCCCAGTTCGTGGCACGATCAAGCGGTGACTGCGCGACTGAGCTGTGGCTCGGAATGCGGCGCAGCCATTGCGGCGGCCATCAGCGATGGCACGACGCTCGTCTGGATCGACGGCGATCGCGATCGACGGCCCGCTGACCCTCAGCAGCCGCGACCGCCCGATCATCATCGCCGCCTCCGGCACGGTCCGCCTGCGTGGCGGCGTGGCGCTACATGGCGTTGTCTACGGCAGCTCAGAGCGTGCGTTGGGACGACACCGGTGCAGACATGGCGTTAGTGCGCGGGGCCATCGTCTCGCAAGGCCTGGTCGAGCAACGGCGCACCACCCGACCTCATCTACGACGGCGCCGTGCTTGCCGCGCTGAAGAACAACAGCGGCAGTTTCGCCCGCGTGCCGGGCAGCTGGAGGGACTTCTGATGCACCCCCGTCTTCAACGCGGCGCAAGCCTGCTCGAGGCGCTGGTCGCCTTTGTAGTGCTGTCGATCGGCCTGCTCGGCATGGTGCGGCTGCAAAGCCATCTGCGGCTCGACGCCGATCGCTACGCCAGCGTTCGAAGCAGTGCGCCTCGCGCAGCAGGACATCGAGACGCTGCGCGGCTTCGCGGCATTGGCGGCAGCGGGCACACAGCCCTCCTACGCCGCGATCCGTCGGCAGCCCAGACGATCGACCTGACGAACACCCGCTACGACCTCACGCGCAGCATCGCCGACAACGCCGGTCACAAGACCGTCAGCGTCAACACAGCCTGAAGACCGACCGCAGTGGCAAGCCGCAGTCGGTCGCCTCAGATCGATGATCGCCGGCAGCGATCCGCTGCATGCGGCGGCGCTCCGGCGTCGTGCAGCGCGCCTGCGGTCAAGGCGGTCGCGGGCCGCTCGCCGAACGTTCCGCTGGCGGCGGGGATCTCGGCGACGGCCGCCAGTGTGCTCAAGCCGGTCACGCGACCAGGCACGGTTGCCTTCGTCTTCCAGCAACCTCACCGGCCAGATCATCGGCGCTGCAACGCGGTCTCGCCGACCATCGACCCGCAAATGACGGCCGCCGACATCACCGGCTGCGACACCAAAATCAACGCTGCTGTCGGGATCGTGCGGTTCTCGACCACGTCGCCGCCCGACGCAGCGCGCGCCGGCGACACGCCGCTGGCACTTTCGATCGGCGTCGCACTGACGGGCGGCAGCTACGCATTGCCCCAGTGCGGCGCCGAAGCGCCCAGACGCTTGCGTCGGGCGAACGCTAAATCATGCACTGCATGATCCGCGCCGCTGGCGAGCCGCTGGTCAGGCCGCAGCAGCGTCGTGCCGCAGAGGCGCTGGGCTTTGGGCGGCACGGCATCGCAGTTCAAAGGTCTGCCGCTACTCGGCCGACCAGGACGGCAGCAACGGCGTCGACAGCAATGCCGAGCACCCCAGGGACTTTACACCGGTGCAGAGCGCGTTGACGCAGCAGAACTTCCTCGTCGTCCGCGGCGACCAGTCGTGCCCGCTCGCATCGTCGATCGGCGGCGCGGTGTTCTCGAACCTGAGCACCGCCAGCACCAGCCCTGACGCCTGGGCGACGCAGCCAGCGCGCTGCGCCTGAGACAATCGCCGCATGTTCACCGGCATCATCACCGGCCTCGGCCGCATCACTCGACGCCGCGCCCTCGGCAGCGACGCTCGCACGGCAAGCGGCCTGACGATCGAGACGCCGCGCCGGCTACCTCGACGACGTGCAGCTCGGCGACAGCATCGCGCTCAACGGCGCCTGCATGACGGTGACGTACGCTTCGACGCGCGCCGGCCACCGGTTCACGCATCGACATCTCGGCCGAAAGCCTGGACAAGACCGCCGGCCTGGCCGAGCACCGGCCCGGTCAACCTCGAAAAGGCGTTGCGCGCGCACGACCGGCTCGGCGGCCACATCGTCAGCGGGCCATGTCGACGGCATCGGCACGCGTCAGCCACTTCGCGCCGGTCGGCGAGTCGTGGGAGCTGCGCATCGCGCGCCGCGCGAGCTGGCGCGTTTCATCGCCTACAAGGGCTCGATCACCGTCAACGGCGTCGAGCCTCACCGTCAACCGCGTCACCGACCGTGCGCCGAGCGGCTGCGAGTTCAGCATCAACCTGATCCCGCACACGCTGCGAGAACACGACGCTCGGCAGCGCTGCAGGCCGGCGCAGCGCGTCAACCTCGAGATCGACCTGATCGCGCGCTACGTCGAGCGCATGCTGCGCAGCGGCGCTGCCGCCGCACTGAGCCGACGCGCCGGCCGCAAGGCGCCGCGACCTACAATCCGAGCCCATGTCCATCTCCCCCATTCCCGAGCTGGTCGCCGAGCTGGCGGCCGGCCGCATGGTCATCCTCGTCGACGAGGAAGACCGCGAGAACGAAGGCGACCTGGTGATCGCCGCCGACCACGTCACGCCCGAGGCGATCAACTTCATGGCGCGCTACGGCCGCGGCCTGATCTGCCTGACGCTGACGCGCGAGCGCTGCGAGCGCCTGCAGCTGCCGCCGATGGCCACGCGCAACGGCACCGCGCACGGCACCGCGTTCACGGTGTCGATCGAAGCCGCCACCGGCGTCACCACCGGCATCTCGGCCGCCGACCGCGCGCGCACCGTGCAGGCCGCCGTGGCGCGCGATGCGCAGCGCCGAGCGACCTGGTGCAGCCCGGCCACATCTTCCCGCTGCAGGCGCAGGACGGCGGCGTGCTGATGCGCGCCGGCCACACCGAAGCCGGCTGCGACCTCGCGCGCGATGGCCGGCCTGACGCCCGCCGTCGGTGATCTGCGAGATCATGAAGGACGACGGCACGATGGCGCGCCTGCCCGACCTGCGAGTCGTTCGCCGCAGAGCACGGCCTGAAGATCGGCACCATCGCCGACCTGATCGAATACCGCAGCCGCAACGAGATCGCTGATCGAGCGCGTCGGCCGGCGCGCAGCTGCATCACCGCGCAGGGCGAGCTTCGACTGCAGCGCCTTCCGCGACCGCACCGGCGGCGCTGCACCTGGCGCTGACGCGCGGCCAGTGGACGCGCCGGCGACGAGGTGCTGGTGCGCGTGCACGAGCCGCTGTCGGTGATGGACCTGCTCGACGCCGGCCAGCTGCGCCACTCGTGGCCGCTGCCGCAGGCGCTGGCGGCGCTGCAGCGCAGCGGCACGCGGCGCGGCGGTGCTGCTCGAACTGCGGCGAAGACGGCGCGGCGCTGCTCGGCGCAGCTGCACGCGTCGCACGACAGCGCGCCGCGCGCCAGCGCGCGCCAGATGGACCTGCGCACCTACGGCATCGGCGCGCAGATCCTGCGCGAGCTCGGCATCGCGCAGCATGAAGCTGCTCGGCAGCCCGCGCCGCATGCCCAGCATGGCCGGCTACGGCCTCGAGGTCACCGGCTTCGTCGCCGCCGACACTGACCTCGATCCACTCGAGAGACCGATCCATGCAAGACGCCGACAAGGGCCAGGCCGTCGCCGCTCGACGGCGCAGACCTGCGCATCGGCATCGTGCAGCGCGCGCTTCAACGACGCGCATCACCGACAGCGCTGCGCCGAGGCCTGCCTGGCCGAGCTGGCAGCGCTCGGCGTCGCCGACGCAAGCATCGCGCACGTCACGCGTGCCGGGCGCGCTGGAGATGCCGCTCGCGCTGAAGGCGATGGCCGAGAGCGACGACTACGACGCGCTGATCGCGCTCGGCTGCATCATCCGCGGCGAGACCTACCACTTCGAGCTGGTCGCCAACGAGAGCGGCGCCGGCGTCACGCGCGTCGCGCTCGACCACCAGCTGCCGATCGCCAACGCGATCCTCACCGTCGAGAACGAAGCGCAGGCCTGGGCGCGCGCCGAAGACAAGGGCCGCGACGCCGCCCGCGTCGCGGTCGAGATGGCCAACCTGCTGGAAGACCTGTCGTGAGCGACGCCGCCAGCCGCCGACGAGCCGCGCCGCGCGGCGCAGCGCGCCCGCGCCGAAGTCGGCGCGCCGCCGCGTCGCGCGCGAGTGCGCGCTTGCAGGGCCTGTACGAGTGGCTGATCTCGCGGCGCCGATGCCGGCGTCGATCGATGCCCACATGCGCGAGCAGGAAGGCTTCGACAAGTGCGACGCGGCGCACTTCGACGCGCTGCTGCACGGCTGCATCGCGCGAAGCCGGCGACCTCGACGCGCGTGCTCGCGCGCCATGTCGACCGCAAGACCACCGAGCTGTCGCCGATCGAGCACGGCGTGCTGATGATCGGCGCCTACGAGCTCAAGCACTGCATCGACATCCCGTACAAGCGTGGCGATCAACGAGGCGGTCGAACTCGCCAAGAGCTTCGGCGGCACCGACGGCCACAAGTACGTCAACGGCGTGCTCGACAAGGCCGCGGCCGAGCTGCGCGCCGGTCGAGGTCGGCGCGCGCGCGCGTCGCGCGCTGAAGTGCGCGCGCATGAAGCTCGCTCGGCGGCTCGACCACATCGAGCCCTTCTACGTGATGGAGTGCGCCAAGGCCGCGGTCGAGCGATCGCGCGCAGCCCGGCCTGCGACCCGCGCAGGGCGGCGCGCCGATGATCTTCCTGAACATCGGCGAGCCCGACTTCACCGCGCCGCCGCTGGTGCGCGAAGCCGCCGAGCGCTGCGATGCGCGCCGGCCGCACGCAGTACACCGACGCGACCGGCCTGCGCCGCGCTGCGCGAGCGCATCAGCGCGCTGGTACGCCGACGCGCTTCGGGCTCGACATCGCCGGCCGCGCCGCATCGTCGTCACCGCGGGCGCGTCGGCCGCGCTGCAGCTCGCCTGCCTGGCGCTGGTCGAGCCGCGGCGACGAGGTGCTGCTGCCCGACCCGAGCTACCCGTGCAACCGCCACTTCGTCGCCGCCGCCGACGGCACGCCGGTGCTGCTGCCGGCCGGCGGCCGAAGCGCGCTTCCAGCTCGACGCCGCCAGGCGTCGAGGCCGCGTGGGACCGAACACACGCGCGGCGTGCTGCTGGCGTCGCCGTCGAACCCGACCGGCACCTCGATCGACCCGCGACGAGATGCGCCGCATCGTCGACGTCGGTGCGCGACGCGCGGCGGCTTCACGCATCGTCGACGAGATCTACCTCGGCCTGAGCTTCGACGAGCGCTTCGGCCACACGCGCGCTGCGACGCACGGCGACGACGTGATCTCGATCAACAGCTTCTCCAAGTACTTCCAGCATGACCGGCTGGCGCCTGGGCTGGCTGGTCGCTGCCCGACGCGCTGGTGCGCGCCGGTCGAGAAGCTCGCGCAGAACCTCTACATCTGCGCCGTCCACCGTGGCGCAGCACGCGGCGCTGGCCTGCTTCGAGCCCGAATCG
>ERZ1370068.8499-contig-7347_pt1 | contig 56371 bp, 58 predicted proteins | sample MGYA00561227_ERZ1370068 | MGnify/ENA primary metagenome ERZ1370068 (study PRJEB38410, sample SAMEA6850437) | metagenome | study: Metagenomic assessment of the ecological functions of the soil: analysis of the soil microbiota associated with the... | reverse complement strand
TTATTACTTCGTTCAGTTACGTATTGCTCCTCGACCTGGTCGGCGACGAGGCGGCCCTGCTGGATGAGGAATTCGCCCGAGCCTTCTCGCCGGTGAGGACCAGCATCGGCATGGGCAGCTTCTTTCGCGGCGAGCTTCGCGAAATCGGCGGCGTCCTGCTCGAAGGCACGGAAGATCTCGAAGCCGGCGCGCATGCCGCCAGGCTCGGCATAGGCGGCCGCATAGAGGCGGCGATCGGCCTCCGGGACCGAGCGGCGTGCGGTCGGCGGCGAAATCGTTCCAGAAATGCTCGAAATAGATGCGCTCGCGTCCGGCGACGAGCTGCAGCGGCACCTCGCCGTAGAAGTGGAAGTGCCAGAGGTCGCGCAGCAGCCAGACGGTCTGCCACTCGCCCACGCCCGGCAGGAACGCATCCATGAGCGCGATGCGCTCGACCTCGGCCGGAAACTGCGCGGCATAGGCATAGGCGACCATGAGCCCGATATCGTGGCCGACGAGCCGCACGCGCCGGTGGCCGAGCGACGCGGCGAGCGCCTGCACATCCTGCGCCATCGTCTTCTTGTCGCATAGCCCTGAGGCGGCTTGGCGGACTGGCCGATGCCGCGCAGATCGGGCGCGATGACGGCGCGGGTCTTGGCCAGCTCGGCGATGAGCGGCCGCCACATGTGGCTGGTCTGGGCGTAGCCGTGCAGGAGATACACCGGCTCGCCCCGGCCGGCGGCGAGATAGTGAAGCCGGGTGCCGTTGACGTCCGCGAAGCGGCTCTCGACGGCGACCGGCGGCGAAGCCTGAGCGGGCATGGCGGGTCTCCTCGTGGGGAATGCGCAACGCGATCCGGGCGACGGCGGAGATCAACGCTGCCCTTGCAGAAATGTCAAATTGCTTCGAGCGTCCGCCCCTTTTTCCTCTACAAAGTGAACCCCGCCCGACGAGCGCGGATGTGCCGGGGCCGCCCGGCGACGCTGGTCGAGGCGGCAAAGTCTCGATGGAAGGTCAGTCTGACCCCGTTTCTTCCTTGTTTCTTCCAAACCATAGTAGAAAAGGTAAGGGGTCCTTTTTCCCGACGGGTCGGGACGACGGCTGGCCAATTCAATGCACTGTCACCGAAATACTTAGCGAAAGAGAAACCGCCGAAGCCGTATGCTTCCAGCTCAATTGCCACTTTCCTTCGCTGGTTCGGACATCACGCGCCCCCATGTTTTGTTTTGTATCCGACTGGCGTGCCTTTTACTGGTCAGTATTAGCCATGTCCTCTACGATACGAAGAACAGCTGAGCTGGACATTCCAGGTCTTAGCTGAACACTATAGAGAATTCTAATCAATCGAAGATCCAAATCAGTCAGATTATTTGCGCTATTCATGCTCTTTAAGGCAGATGGAATGGCGACGATACTGCCCGGAAGCGGGAGGCGGAGTCCGAACACGTGAAGAGTTCCTTGAAGTATGCAGACATTGGTGCTGCTAGAGGGTAGATCCGGATTGACGACTAGCATCGCCCTCTTAATCTGGCCTGCATCGTCGGCACCAATAACATAGATGCACGCATATCGAGTGATGCCGTGATCTTCATAAAGTCACCGGCACCACGCGATTCCGCGATCGGCATAGACAAAATCTGGTCTAAGATGTCCTCGTATTTTCGTTGGAGATGCATGTTGCGAAGGGCGACGGAGAGGCGCAGGTCCACGTCGTCTTGTCCCAGAAAGCGATGTTCAAGTTCGCAGGTTCGGTGAGTTTGCCGTCGTCACGGCGGATCGACAGGCCGATGTTCGCGGCTTTCGCAACCTCGCCCAGGGACGCTGGAGACTGTTGCCAGTTGTGACGCGCTATATCTTCCACTGATAACGGCGCTGATGGTGGACGACCATCGGACAAAAGTCGGGGGCGTCCGCGACAGAGCGACCATCCTAAAATAGGATACAAATTCTTTAGCGGGGATTTCGGCTGCCGAGCCTGTAGCCTGTTCAGCAGCAAGACATAGTAAGATTGCGAAGCAAAATAGCCGGAAGGCATTTGGGTGAAAGCTTTCATGCCTGCTTTGCTTCATCCGCCGTTGAGTTACATGTTCCATCATATTTCGATCTCTAATAGGTTAGAGCGTGAACGTTGCAATCAAGGGATGTACTCCATGACTAGTCTTGGTGGCATGAGGCATATGGCGTTCCGGAGCGGTGCCAGCGCCGCTCAAGTCATATTCGGTGCGGGGGTCTATGATCACTGCCGCGACCGCCTCCGGCGGCGATGAAGCGATCCAGGTAATCGAAAGCGGGCGTGCCAAGCCTCGTTGGCAGGCAGTAGGGAAAGGGGACGCTACGCTTATTCGGTTGCAACGGAAAGAGGGGGCGCCCTCGCCTTCGCCGGGGTAAGGTGAGGGGTGGCTGTCGCTAGAGCTTCCACGCCCGCAAGTTAGCGCCGAGGGGACGCTACCCTTTGTCGGTTTCACAGGCGTGCGTAGTAGCAGAACCCCGTGCCCCAGGCTGCAACTGCGAGAGCAGGTCGAAGTCGGCGACGTTGGCGGCCAATACGACCAAGCCTTTCTTCGCGGCCATCGCCAAGGTCAAGGCGTCGTTGAGCAGCTTCCGTCGGTCGGGCGGAGCGAGGCTCTCCGTGGGGCGAGAATGCCGGTCGCGATATTGGCTTCAAGGAAGGCCGCGTCATCCGGCTCGATCCCCTCATGGACCGAGCTGCTATGGCTGATCGCGCCACCAGGCGACCGTGTCGGCTAGACCCTGCTCCAGACCGATCTCGGGCCTAGCCCCGACTTCCGTCACGAGGCGGGAGATTTCGGCGACGATCGAGGCCGGCTCCTCTCGTGACAACGACAGCGCGCCGAGCTGAATCAGGTCCGGACGGCCGATCATGCTCGCCGAGAAGTCCGGCGATGCGCGCCACCGACACGCCCTTGCCGCTGGCCACGTTGACCGCGCCTTGCACCTCGCTCGCGAGCAGCAGGGCGAGGCAGCGGCCGATGTCGCGGACGTCGAGGAAATCGCGCACTTGCGTGCCGGCAGTCAGGCGGGCGGGCTCGCCCTTCAGGAGGGCGCGGATGATCACGGGCACCAGGCGCTGCCGCGGCTGCTCGAAGGGGCCGTAGGAGAAGAACAGGCGGGCGTGGGCGTAGGCGAGGCCGGCGGCCGCGGCCTTGGCCTGGACGGCGCGGAAGGTCGCGGCCTTGGCCTGGCCGTAGGGGTGGCGGGGCGGAGCGGCGTGCGGGCCTCCGAGAGCGGCGCCGTGCCGCTCCAGTCATATTCGGTGCAGGAGCCGGCGATCACGCAGCGCCTGCCGCCGGCGGCGATGAAGCGGTCGACGAGATCGAGGGTGGCGGCGCGCCAGGCCTCGTTGGCGGGATCGGTCCAGAACTTTGCCGTGCTCCGTGGTCCAGGCGAGGTGGAGCAGATGGCTCGGGCGGATCGCCGCGAGGGCGGCGGCGAGCGCCGGCGCGTGTCGAAGAGGTCGAGGGCGTGCCAGCGTGCAGGCCGGCTCGTCGAGCGGGCGGCGGGCGAGGCCGTGGACCTCGAAGCCGAGGCGCGCCAGCGGCGCCAGCGTCTGGCGGCCGATGTAGCCGCTGGCGCCGGTGACGAGGACGCGGGTCATCGACGCCGTGGTCTTTGTACTCACCGCCTTGCGGCGCCCAGCGAAGAGCGGGAGGTCCGGCGCAAGCACGCGCCGTATCGTGCGTGCGGACCCCGCGCTGCGCGCGCGCAGGGCCTGGACCTGCAAGGTCGGAGATCGTGCGAAGGCGTCACGGCGCGAAGTCCGGATGGAGGCGCCGTCGCGGTCGCTGATGTGGAGGGGGCGAAGGGCCAGGAGATGCGCGAACGCGGGATCGTTCCAGCGGACGCCGCGCGCCGACGCCGGGCGCGTACTCTGCCCCCATTTGATAGTAGACCGCCGGTGTCGTCGGCGAGCGTCAGGAAGCCGTGGGCGCAGCCGCGGGGATGTAGAGGGCCTGGCCGTCGTCGGCGTCGAGCTCGACGCCCAGCCATTGGCGGAAGGCCGGCGAATCCGGGCGCAGGTCGACGGCGACGTCGAACAGGCGGCCGCGCACGCAAGCGCACCAGCTTGGCCTCCTCGGCCGGCGCCGCCTGATAGTGCAGGCCGCGCAGGCGTGCCGCGCTTCGCATTGACGGAGATGTTGCATTGGATGCCGACGGGCTCGAGGCCGTGGGCGCGGAAGAGTGGCCTCGTCGTAGGTGCAGGGCGAAGCTGCCGCGCTCGTCGGCCTGCGGCTGCGGCGCGATCTTCGATCACGCCGGGGATGAGCGTGGGCGATGAACTTCACGGCAGCACCTGCAGGTGCGGGATCGGCAGGACGAAGCGGCCGCCCCAGTCGCGGATGAAGGCGAGCTGCGCCATGCATCTCGTCGCTGCAGGTTCCAGGGCAGGATGAGCAGGTAGTCGGGGCGTGCTCGCGGCCATCGGCCTCGGGCGGGCGGATCTGCAGATGGCTGCCGGGCGGGTAGCGGCCCTGCTTGTGCGGGCTGGCGTCGACGGCGAAGGCGATGTAGCTCGCGCGCCGACGCCGCAGGCGTTGAGCAGCGTGTTGCCCTTGGCCGGCGGCGCCGTAGGCGACGGTCTTGCTTGCCGTCGCGGCGGGCGTCGATGCAGGAACGCGGTCAGCTCGGCGCAGACGGCGCGCACCCTCGGCTCGAAGCCGGCGTAGCGTCGCGATGCTGTCGAGGCCGGCGGCGCGCTCGGCGCTCGCGCAGCGGCGGCGAGGCCGGCCTTCGCGCGCGCCTGGCTCGCCGGCGCGGTGCAGCCAGACACGCAGCGAGCCGCCGTGGGTGGGCAGCTCGCTCGACATCGAAGACCTTCAGGCCGTGCGCGCGACAGCAGGCGCTCGACGGGAGCGAGCGAGAAATAGCGAGAAGTGCTCGTGATAGATGGTGTCGAACTGGTTCTCCTCGATGAGGCGCAGCAGGTGCGGGAACTCGATCGATCAGCGCGCCCGCGGGCTTCAGCAGGAGCGGCGAGGCCGGCGACGAAGTCGTTGCAGGTCGGGCACGTGCGCGAGCACGTTGTTGGCGACCACGAGATCGGCGCGCGCGGCCGCGCGCGCGCAAGGTCGCGCCGCGGTCGCTGCCGAGGAAGCAGCACCTCCGTCGGCACGCCGGCGGCCTCGCGCCACCGCCGCGACGTTGCGCCGCGGGCTCGATGCCGCGGCACGGGGACGCCCAGCGCGACGAAGTGCTGCAGCAGGTAGCCGTCGTTGCTGGCGACCTCGACGACCAGGGATTGCCGTCGAGGGCGAAGCGCTGCGTCGCGGCCTGCGGCGTAGCGGCGGGCGTGCTCGACCCAGGAGGCGGAATAGGAGGAGAAATAGGCATAGTCCTCGAAGATCTCCTCGCGCCTGACGACGGCATCGACCTGCACCAGCAGACACTGATCGCAGACGCGCGCATGCAGGGGGTAGCGCGGCTCGGGCTCGGCGAGCTGCTCCGGCCGCAGGAAGGAATTCGCCAGCGGCATCTCGCCGAGATCGAGGAAGGTGCGCGCGAGCGGCGCGGCGCAGGAGGCGGCAGGCGGGCGCCGGCAGTCGTCATCCCAGCGCCTCGTAGCGCGCGATCTGCGCGAGCGTGTATTGGCGCATGTCGTCGCCATGGCGGTGGGCGGCGTGCCACTCGGCGGTCAGGCGACGGCGGTGTCATGAAATCGAGCGCGCGGATGCCAGCCCAGCGTCGCGCGGTGGCCTGCGCGGCCGACAGGCGAAGGATCGCGGCCTCGCGATATTCGGGCGCGCCGGCCGACTTCCAGCGCGGGTGGTCGTTGAAGCGGGCGACGAAGCGGTCGACGACGTCGATGGCGGGGCGGGCGGCGGCGTCGGTCGGCGCGAAATTGAGGCTGGGCGGCGCCTGCGGCCGGGTCGTCGGCCGAGGCGCTCGGCATAGCGGAGATAGCCGGCCAGCGGGTCGAGCACATGCTGCCAGGGGCGGATGGCGGCGGGGTTGCGCAGCACCGCAGGCTCGGCCCGACCAGAGCGCGCGCACGAGATCGGGGACCAGGCGGTCGGCCGACCAGTCGCCGCCGCCGATGACGTTGCCGGCGCGGGCGCTGCCGAGGCCGATGCGTTTCGCGGCATAGGCGGCGCGGTAGGCGTCGACCGCCAGTCTCCGCCGCCGCCTTGGAGGCGCCGTAGGGCTCGCTGCCGCCGAGCGGATCGGCCTCCTCGAAGGCGCGGCCGGAGTCCGGGTCGGCGTAGACCTTGTCGGTGGTGACGATGAGCGCGGCCTTCAGCGTCGGCAGGGCGAGGGCGGCCTGCAGGACATGCACGGTGCCCATGACGTTGGCGGCGAAGGTGCCGACGGGATCGCGCTGGCCGGCGGGGACGAGCGACTGGGCGGCGAGATGGATCACGATCTCGGCGTTGCTGCCGGCGATCCGCTGCGCGAGCGGCTCGGCGGCTGTGATGTCGGCGATGCCGATGGTCGAGCGCGGGCCACGGCGACAGCAGGGTGAATAAATTGGGGTCGGTGTGGGGCGGCTGCGCGAGACCGATGACCTGCGCGCCCAGCTTCTCCAGCCACAGGCAGAGCCAGGAGCCCTTGAAGCCGGTGTGGCCCGTGACGAGGACGCGGCGGTTGCGCCAGAAGCTCAAGCCCAGACCTTCCAGGGCGGGCGCGGCGCCGGCCACAGCTCCTCCAGCAGCAGGCGGTCGCGCATGGTGTCCATCGGCTGCCAGAAGCCGTCGTGGCGGTAGGCGGCGAGCTGGCCGCCGGCGCGCGAGCTTCTCGAGCGGCTCCTGCTCCCACACCGTGTCGTCGCCGGCGATGAGATCGATGACGCGGCTTCGAGCACGAAGAAGCCGCCGTTGATGAAGCCCTCGCTCGCCGGCGGCTTCTCGCGGAAGGCGGTGATGCGGCTCGCGCGTTCGAGCTGCACCGAGCCGAAGCGGGCGGGCGGGCGCACGATGGTCATGGTGGCGAGGCTGCCCTGGCGCTGGTGGAAGGCGATGGCGGCGGCGATGTCGACGTCGCTGAGGCCGTCGCCGTAGGTCATGCAGAACGGCTCGTTCGCATCGAGGTACGGCGCGACGCGCGCGCAGGCGGCCGCCGGTCATGCGTGTTCTCGCCGGTGTCGACGACGGTGACGCGCCCAGTTCAGCGGCTCGCGCTGGCCGAGATACTCGATGCTGTTGCGGCCGAGATCGAAGCGCACGTCGGACGTGTGGAGGGCGTAGATTGGCGAAGTACTCCTTGATCAGGTAGCCCTTGTAGCCGAGCGCAGACGACGAAATCCGTCGATGCCGTGATGGGCGTAGATCTTCATGATGTGCCAGAGGATCGGCCGGCCGCCGATCTCCACCATCGGCTTCGGCCGCACCTCCGTCTCCTCGAGCAGCCGCGAGCCGCGTCCGCCGGCCAGGATCACCGCCTTCATCGCCGCCCCTGGTCATCGCGACCTGCCAGCTCAGAGTTGCACGAACTCTCGGCGTCGCTGGCGGCAAGCTCGGGATGAGGACAATCGTGGTGGCACAAAGACGAAGCCTCATCTCCGGCCTATCGAAGACAGCACCGCCGGGCCTGCCGGCCTGACCAGCGCCCAGGAGATCGCGCCCCATCACGACGATCACGGCCGCGGCGGCGCGTGGCGCGCGTCCTCGAAGTTGCGCACCCAGCGCTGGGCCTGGCCGCAGCGGATGGGCGCGGATCTGGGCGCGCAGGCCCTGGCGCAGCGCGGCGCGGCGCGGGCGGTCGGCGGCCAGCGTGCGCCGCGATCTCCACATACTGCTCGGGCGTGCGGGCGCAGAGGTCGCCGAGGCCGGCGTTGCTGAGGTTGCTGTAGCTCAGGCGCTCGAAGAAGGACGGGCCGATCAGCGTCACCGTCGGCACGCCCATCCACAGGCTCTCGCAGGTGGTGCGTGCCGCCGGTGTGCGGGCAGCTGTCGAGCGCGATGTCGATGCGGTTGTAGTGCGGCAGATGGGTGCCGCGCACGGGCTCGAAATCGATGGCGGCCGGCGGCCACGCCGTGTTCTCGAAGGCGTCGCCGATGTTCTTGCGGAAGGCGGCGGAGCCGCCCTCGGGCCGGATGAGGAGGAAGCGCGAGCCCGGCACCTGCGTCATCGCCTTCGCCCACAGCGCCACCAGCTCGGCCGAGAACTTGTAGGGATTGTTGGCGGTGCCGAAGGTGAGATGGCCGGCGCGCTCCTCCGGCAGGCCGGGCTCGATGCGCAGCTCGTCATGGAAGCCGAGGCGGCCGAGGCAGACCCAGCTCTCCGGCATCAGGAAGGGCTGCTCGATGAGCAGCTTCGGATCCTCGGGCTTCAGATAGGGATCGACCAGGATGTAGTCGATCTCGGCCATCCCGGCGGAATGGGGATATCCGAGCCAGCTCACCTGCGCCGGCGCCGGCCGCAGCGCCAGCACCTCCAGGCGGTTGTAGCGGGTGGTGCCGCCGAGCTCGATGAGGATGTCGATCTCGTCGTCGCGCATGCGCGCGGCCACCTCCTCGTTGGTGGCGTCCGGCATGAGGCGGAAGCCGGCGACGTTCTGCCGCGATGAAGGCCTGCACGCTGATCGGGCGGCTGCGGATAGAACGAATAGCAGAAGATCTCGAAGCGGTCGCGGTCGTGATGCTCGACGATCGGGAGCGCGAAATAGCTGACGGGATGGTGGCGCAGGTCCGACGACATCAGGCCGATGCGCAGCTTGCGGCCGGCCAGCGGCCGGCGCGGGCGCGGCGGCAGCGGCTTGGCGCGCGCGCGCTGATCAGGCGGCCCCAGGCGCGGTGATACTCGACGAGGCGATGGCGGTCGCTCGAGCGTGCGCACGCGTCCCAGCTGGTTGTGGAGCGCGCCGACATTGTTCGATGGCGATCCAATGCTCGAAGACCTCCGGGGTCGCCGCGATCCTCTCGCCGCGCTTGAAATCGGCGGTGCGCAGGAAGAGCGCCCTGGAGGTCGTCGATCGACGTCGACCGGCGGCGTTTCGGTATCGCAGAGCGGCGCCGCGATGGCGTGGGCCTGGTCGATGAACTTGCCCTCGACGTCGTAGCGGCTCTCCATCAGCACGCGGCAGAGCTGGGCCGCGAGGCGCACGTCGCCGGGCCGGAGCGCCAGCGCCTTGCGGAGCGCCGTCGTCGGCGGTCTTGTTGTCGCCCAGCGACAGCCCGCAGAGGCGGCATAGAGCTGCAGCGTCTGCACGTCGTTGGGGTGGTCCTTCAGGATGCCTTCGTAGGTCTGCCGGGCGTCCTTCAGCCGGCCGAGGCGGCGCTCGAGCGCGCCGCGCAGGCGCAGGTAGGCGATGTTGCCGGGCTGCAGCGCCAGGGCGCGCTCGACGTCGCGCATGGCTTCCGGCAGCCGCGCCAGATTGTGGAGCGCCGCCGCGCGATCGTAGAAGGACTCGGCCTTGCGGGCGTCCATCATGATGGCGCGGCCGAGGGTGGCCAGCCCTCCTCCGCCTTGCCGGCCTCGCACAGCACGGCGCCCAGCAGCCGCACCGTGTCGGCCGCCTTCGGCGCCAGCTGGAGCGCCTTGCGATAGGCCTCGATCGACTTGTCGCGTAGCTGCGGAGATCGCGCTGGACGTTGCCGAGATTGACCCACGGGCTCTCGGCCTTGCGGTTGAGGCGGGCGGCCTTCTCGAACTGGACGATGGCGTCCGCGCGGCGCCGCTGCCGCCGCAGCGCCACGCCCAGCATGTTCGGGACGCGCCAGTCCTTAGGCTCGAGGCGGGCGAGCGCCTCGGCCTCGGCCTGCGCGCCGGCGGCGATCGTTGGACATCCAGCAGGAAGCGCACCAGCGCCAGCCGGAGATCGCTGCGGTGGGGTGCCGCGGCGACGGCCGCGCGGTAGTGGTGAGACGCCTCCGCCCGCCGCCCCAGCCGCTCGGCCAGGCGGGCGGCCCGCTCGCTGGCGGCCGGATGGCGTGCGTCGGCGGCCAGCGCCTGCTCGCAGAGCGCGTAGGCCGCGGCCAGGTCGCCGGAGGTCTCGCGGTCGGCCGCTGCCTTGATCAGCTCGTCTACGCCTTGCACCGCGGCCCACCCATCGCGCGATCCTGCCCACCAGCGTCCGAATCGGCGCCGGGAGGATCGCGTAATCTCAACACCTTTTCAACCATACCCGCATGCGCGCTGCGCAGCAGCGGCGGCGGTCACGCCTCACGGATCCGTTTCAACTGTTTCAATCGCGCACAAAAAGCGTGCGCTGCGTCACAACTTTGCCAAGAAGATACCGCCGTTGTGACCCGTATCACTCCGATTCCGCCGTTCTCTCCCATTATCTCAGGCATGGAGATCTGCGGCGCCTTTCGGCGCCGACACGGGGAGCAACGAGGGGACCATGGACCAGGATCTGTTTTGGATGCGCGACGAGACCGAGGCTTCGAAGGAAAGCCCGGCGCGCTCGCCGCTCGCGGCCGCTGACGCGTGTGCAGGAGATTGCCGTGCTGAGCATCGCGTTCGGGTTCGGGGCTGCGCTGCAGGTTGCCTATCTCCTGCATGGCGCGCTGACGCCCTAGCACACGCCAATTCAGCGGGCCTTAAGAATTTTCGGCTATCACTCTGTCAGGCGCGCGTGGGGAACCGAAACGCGCCGCAATCGTGAAGAGAGCATCATGTCGCCTGCCGATTCATCCACCGCCGCTGTCGCCGCCGACCGCCACGGCGAGACCGCCATCCCTCCGCCCGCAAGCGGACGCGGCCGCTGACGACCGGCCAGGAGGCGCTGTTCTTCGGCGTCACCTTCGCGGTCGCGGTGGTGTTCCAGCTCGCCGTCATTCTCAAGGTCGCCAACGTCATCGCCTGGTGACCGTCGGCGCATAGCGCCGGCGCGACCGCCTGCCATCCCCCGTTCCGTAGAGTCCTGAGATCGCCGCGCCATGGTCGAGACCATGCGCTTGGATCAGCTTCGCAGTATGCGTCCTTCGACAAGCTCAGGCGTTGCGCGAGCAGGGCGCCTGCTTCAGCCGTCGAGATACTTCCGGATCAGGGCGAGGGCGTCGGGCGAGTCCCACTGCGTCGGGCCGGTCATCGAGCCCACGACCTTGCCGTCGCGGTCGATCAGGAGCGTCATCGGGCTCATGAAGGCGTTGAAGGCCGTGCCCGTCGCGCCGGCGTCGTCGACGTAGGGCGTCAGGTTGCGAATGCCGTTGCTATGGAAGTAACGGCGCACGGCATTGCCGCCGGCGGAGTCGATGGAAACGGCGAGCACGGCCAGCCCGTCGCCCTGATACATGGCCTGCAGGCGATCGAAGCGACGGGATCTCCGACTGGCAGGGAACGCAGGACGTCGTCCAGAGATTCAGCAGCACGACGCGGCCGCGAAAATCCGCGAGCGTCAGCAACTTTCCCTGGCCGTCTTGAATTCGCGCCCGCGGCGCCGGCTGCGGCTCGTCCTGCGCCGACGAAGCCGGCCGGCGCACCGGGGCCGTCATAGATGAACGGGAGCAGACAGAAGCCGGCGGCGCGGCGAACATCAGTCCGCCGATCTCGCGCATGCACATCACCAGGCAGACCAGGCCCGCGCTAGCCAGAAGCAATGCGATAATCGTCATGCGCCACCTCTCGGTAGAGGCGAGTCTGCACCTTAGCCATCAAAATTAGCTTAACCCGGCGACCGCCGATTCGCATTGGCCAGGGCGCAAGCATGGTCAATTATCGGTAACCCTGTTAGCCCGATCGGCACTCTATGACGCGCCCAATGAAGGGCGGCTTCAGCTGTCGAGGTAGTGGCGGATCAGGGCCAGGGCGTCGGGCGAGATCCCACTCCATGGCGCCGACCAGCGAGCCGACGACCTTGCCGTCGCGGTCGATGAGCAGCGTGGTCGGAATCGCGCTTGCGCCAAACGCGTGCGCGGTGGCGTTGTCGGCATCGAGTGTAGAGCGTCAGGTTGCGGATGTTGCTTTGCTGGAAGAACCGGCGCACCGCGACGCTGCCGTCATCGTCGACCGAAACCGCCAGCACGGCGAGGCCATCGTTGCGATGCAGCGCCTGCAGGCGATCGAGCGACGCCATCTCGGACCGGCATGGTCCGCACCAGGTCGCCCAGATGTTCAGCAGGACGACGCGGCCGCGGAAATCGGCAAGCGTGAGGTGCTTTCCGGCGGCGGTCCTGAATTCCGCCGTCGGCGCCGGCTGCGGCTGGGCCGCCGTGGCGAAGCCGGCCGGGCTGCCGTCGCTGCCGCTTTCGAGGCTCGGGAGCAGGAAGAAGCCGGCGGCGGCGCCGGAACATCAGCACGGCCAATCCACGGGTCGATGTCAGCAGGCAGACGATGCCCGCGGTGCCCAGCAACAATGCGATGATTCCCATGCGCCACCTCTCGCTCAGAGGCGACTTTGCACCTTGGCCATCTAAATTCGCTTAACCGAACGCCGCCCGTTCCGTCGGGCAGCCTCAAGGAATGGTCAATTTTGGGTAACCGTATTGGCCTGATCGATGTAGTGGCGCACCAGCGCGAGCGCCTCCGGCGCGTCCCATTCGGCGGCGCCGATCAGCTTGCCGGCGCATGAGGCCGTGCCGCCCGATGATGATGGTCGAGGGCAGCACCTGCAGGCCGATCGACTGGGCCAGTCGGTTCTCCGGTTCGACGTAGATGGCGAGATGGGTGATCTTGAGCTTCTCGAAGAAAGGCCGCACGGCCTCGACGCCCCGGCGGTCGACGGAGATGGCGACGACCTCGAAGCGGTCGCTGCCGAGCTGGGCCTGCAGGCGGTCGAGCGACGGCAGCTCCTTGAGGCAGGGCGCGCACCAGGTGGCCCACAGGTTCAGCACCACCACCTTGTCGCCGAAGCTCTGCAGGTTGAACTCGTTTCCATCGGCGTCGTGGAACGTATCGATGGGCGCTGGCCGTCGCGGATTTGTCGGGGTAAAGTTCCGCACGGTCCCGCTGATCGGCGGCACCGCCGTATCTGCCGGCGCCGTCGCCCCAGGGCGACGTGTCGGCGCCCCAATACTGGAGACCGATCCATCCGATCGCGGCCAGCAGGACGGCCCCGATGAGCCCAGGAACGACGCGTTTGACCATCAAGCCACCTCCAGCGCCCGAGACTGCCGGCAACATCGTTGACGAGGGTTAACCTCATCGACGACGGCAGGCAACGCGAACCGCATGTGGGGCGGGCGATTCGCCGCAGGCCCGGCGGCCGTGATGGAGCAGATCAACGCCTCCATCGGCTTCGACCGTCGCTTCTACGCCCAGGACATCGCGGCGTCGAAGGCGCATGCCGCGATGCTGGTGCGTCAGGGCATTATCCGCGCGGGAGGACGGCGCCGCCATCCAGGCCGGGCTGGACCGCGTGCGCGGAGAGATCGAGGCCGGCAGGTTCGAGTTCAAGACCGCGCTCGAAGACATCCACATGAACGTCGAGGCCCGCCTCAAGGAAATCATCGGCGAACCCGCCGGCCGCCTGCACACCGCGCGCTCGCGCAACGACCAGGTGGCGACCGATTTCCGCCTGTGGGTGCGCGACTGCATCGGACGGGCTGGATGCCCAGGTCGTCGATCTGATGGCGGCGCTGATCGCCCGCGCCGAGGAGCATGCCGCCACCATCATGCCCGGCATGACGCACCTCCAGCCGGCGCAGCCCGTCACCTTCGGCCATCACCTGCTGGCCTATGTGGAGATGCTCGGCCGCGACCGCGGGCGGCTGGCCGACGCGCGTCGGCGGCTGAACGAATGCCCGCTCGGCGCCGCCGCGCTCGCCGGCACCTCGTTTCCGATCGACCGCGCGGCGACGGCCCAGGCGCTCGGTTTCGATCGCCCGGCCGCCAACTCGCTCGACGCCGTGTCCGATCGCGACTTCGCGGTCGAATTCCTGGCCGCCGGCACGATCCTGCGCACTGCATCTGTCGCGGCTGGCCGAGGAAATCGTGCTGTGGATGAGCGACGGCTTCCGCTACATCCGTCTGAGCGATGCCTTCACGACCGGCAGCTCGATCATGCCGCAGAAGCGCAATCCCGACGCCGCCGAACTGGTGCGCGGCAAGACCGGCCGCGTCGTCGGCGCGCTCAACGCGCTCGTGCTGATGATGAAGGGCCTGCCCCTGACGTTCTGCAAGGACATGCAGGAGGACAAGGAGCCGACCTTCGACGCCGCCGACAACCTGTCGCTGTGCGTCGCCGCAATGGCCGGCATGGTGCGCGACATGACGGTCGACGAAGCGGCGATGCGCCGGGCCGCGAGCTCCGGCTTCGCCACCGCCACCGACCTGGCGGACTGGCTGGTGCGCACGCTCGACCTGCCGTTCCGCGACGCCCACCACGTGACGGGCTCGCTGGTGCGGCTGGCCGAGCAGAAGGGCTGCACGCTCGACGGCTTGCCGCTGGCGGCGATGCAAACGGTCGAACCGCGCATCACCGCCGCCGTCTTCGGCGTGTTGAGCGTGGACAAGTCGGTCGCGAGCCGCACGCAGCTTCGGCGGCACCGCGCCCGACAACGTGCGCCGCGCGGCGGCGGCGGCACGCGCAACGCCTGCTCGGCAAGTAGGACGCAGAGCGCCATGTTTATCGAGATCGGCAAGTTCACGTATCGCCATTCAGGGAAGGCCTGGATCGGCACCGTGCGCCTTCGACAAGCTCAGGATGAGGTACTTTCTTCGTGCCACCGAGAATTCTCCTCATCCCGAGCTGTCGAAGGACGCAGGATGGTCCTGCAGTGGGTGGCCATCGCCGCCCTCGCCCTCGTCGCTTTCCGCCTGTGGCAAGGCCGGGCCGCCGGAGCCGCCGGATCCGCAGACCGACAAGTTCCCGCGGCAATATCCCGATCCATCCTCGCTATGAGCTTCTTTCACTATCAGGGCGGCCAGCTCCACGCCGAGCAGGTTCCGCTGGCGCGCATCGCGGCCGAGGTCGGCACGCCCTTCTATTGCTACTCCGACGGGGCGCTGCGCACGGCCTATGAGGAATTCGCCGGCGCCATCGCCGGGCTGCCGGCGATCATCTGCTATTCGCTGAAGGCCAACAACAACCTGGCGATCGTTCGGACCCTGGCGTCGTTGGGCGCCGGCGCCGACGTCGTGTCCGAAGGCGAGCTGCGCTGCGCGCTCGCCGCCGGCGTGCCCGAGGACAGGATCGTGTTCGCCGGCGTCGGCAAGACCGCCCCGGAGATGGCCGCCGGCCTCGACGCCGACATCCGCCAGTTCAACGTCGAGTCCCTGCCGGAGCTGCATCTGCTGAACCAGGTCGCGCTCGAGCGCGGGCGGAAGGCGCGGGTGGCGCTGCGCATCAACCCCGATGTCGATGCGCGCACCCATGCCAGCATCTCCACCGGCAAAGCCGAGAACAAGTTCGGCATCGAGCTCGGCCAGGCGCAGGCGGCCTATGCCGAGGCGGCGCGGCTGCCGGGCATCGAAGTGAGCGGGCTGGCGGTCCATATCGGCTCGCAGCTGACGGAGATCGAGCCCTATCGGCTGGCCTTCGCCAAGATGGCGGCGCTGGCGAACGAATTGCGGCAGGCCGGCTTGTCGATCCGCGAGATCGACGTCGGCGGCGGCCTCGGCATCGCCTATGCCGACGAGATCGCGCCCTCGATCAGGGAGTACGCCGCGGCGGTCAAGGAGACCGTCGGCGCCCTCGGACTGCCTCTCATTTTCGAGCCCGGCCGGCGCATCGTCGGCGCGATCGGTGTGCTCGTGACCCGCGTCATCTACGTGAAGGACGGCGTCAGCCGCAATTTCCTCATCGTCGATGCCGCCATGAACGACCTGATCCGGCCCGCCCTCTACGACGCCTATCACGCCATCATGCCCGTGGCGGAGCCGGCGCTCGGACGCGCCGACGCGGAGAGGTCGACATCGTCGGCCCGATCTGCGAGATCGACCGATCGCCTGGCCGAGCAGCGGGCCATGCCGCCGGTCGCGGCCGACGATCTGTTGGCGATCTGTTCCACGGGCGCCTATGGGGCCGTGATGGCCTCCACCTACAACCTGCGGCGGCCGGCGCCGGAGGTCATGGTCCGCGGTCACGAATACGCGATTGTGAGGCAGCGGCCCGAATATCAGGCTATAATGGAGCGCGACCAGATTGCCCGGCTGGCTGGCCGATGAGCGGTCCAACGCCCTGCGGGCGCAGGCCACCCGATGGAGGCCCCGATAGAGCCACTGCTTGATCCGGAGCTGTTGAGGCGCCGGATACGTCTTCCGCGCTTCCGCATCTGGCTGGCCCGCTGGGCCATCCTGTGGGAACGGTTTTGGCCGTCGTTCTGGCCGACCTTCGTCGTGATCGGCCTGTTCTGATCGCTGCCCTGTTCGACCTGCTGCCGCTGCTGCCGGGGTGGCTGCATCTGGCCCTGCTCATCGGCTTCGCGGTCGCCTTCGCCTGGGCCCTCGGGCGGATCTGGCCGGCGCTTCGCTTCCCGGCTTCATGGAGGGGCTGGCGGCGGATCGAGCGCGTCAATGATCTCGTCCATCGTCCCCTGACCGGGCTGGCCGACGACCTCGCCACCAGCGCCGGCGATCCCGCGGCTTCGCGGATGTGGGAGCAATATCGCCGGCAGATCGCGCACGGCATCGGCCGGCTGCGGGTCGGCGTGCCCCAGGCCGGCTTCATCGAGCGCGATCCCTTCGCCCTGCAGGTGCTGCTGGGGCTGGTGCTGCTGATCGCCGTGGTCGGCGGCTGGCGCGACGCGCCCGAGCGGCTGCTGCGCGCGCTGACGCCGCACCTCTCGAGTCTGGCCGCCACCGGCCCGGTCAATCTGACGCTCTCGCTGACCCCGCCGGCCTACACCAACCTGGCCCCGATCTTCCTCGAGGTCGGCGACAAGGCCGACACCGGCGGCGATGCGAACACGCCGACCGAGTTGCGGCTGCCCATCGGCACCAATGTGCTGGCCATCCTGCAGGGCGGCTCGGACGTGCCGGACCTGATGCTGGGCCAGGCCGCCACGCCGTTCGCCGCGGTCGAGCCCGGCACCTATCAGGTGAAGGCCGAGGTGCGCGCGCGGCGACCGCCTGGCGGTGACGCGCGGCGGCGTCGAGATCGCGGGCTGGCCGCTGACGATCATTCCGGACCGGCCGCCCGCCATCGCCTTCATGACGCCGCCCGATGCAAGCGAGCGCAAGGCCCTGCGCATCGCGTATGCCGCCAGCGACGACTACGGCCTGGCCGGCGTGACGGCCAGCATACGCCGCGCGGACGGAAAGACCGGCCCCGGCAAGATCGACGAGATCCGGCTGCCGCTGACCGTCTCCGGGTCCGATCCGCGCAAGGCCCAGGAGATCAGCTATCACGACCTGACGCCCCATCCCTGGGCCGGCCTGCCCGTGCGGATTCAGTTGACCGCCAAGGACGCCCTCGGCCAGACCGCCACCAGCGACGTCGTGGAACTCGTGCTGCCCGAGCGCGTCTTCCATCACCCGATCGCGCGCGCGGTGATCGAGCAGCGCAAGCGGCTGATCGCCAATCCCGACGACCGCCGCTCCGTGGCCCGCGCCCTCTACGCCATCGGCGCGCAGCCGCCGGCCTACAACGGCGACCTGGTCGTGGTCCTCGGCCTGCAGGTGGCGCAGCGCCGGCTGACTCTGGACCCCACCGGCGCCTCCGTCGACAGCGTGCAGTCGCTGCTCTGGGAACTCGCCCTGCGCATCGAGGAAGGCGATCTGGCGGTGGCCGAGCGCGAGCTGCGTCGGCTCCAGCAGGCGCTGCAGGACGCCCTCGCCAAGGGCGCGCCGGACGAAGAGATCGAGCGCCTGATGAACGAGATGCAGCAGGCCATGGACCAGTTCATGACCGCGCTGACCGAGAAGATGAAGCGCGACATGGAGCAGCAGGGCGCACGGCCGCACCAACGCCCGTTCGATCCGAACATGATGGAGGTGCACCGCGAGGACCTGCAGAAGATGTTGGAGCGCGCCCGCGAGCTGGCCAAGGGCGGCGCCCGCGACGCCGCCCGCAATATGCTGTCGCAATTGCAGCAGATGCTCGAGAACCTGCAGTCCATGCCGTACGGGCAGCAGACCGATCCGGCGACGGCCGAGGCCATGCAGATGCTCGACGACATGGACAAGCTCGCCAAGCGGCAGCAGGAGTTGCTGGACCAGACGTTCCGCAACTCCCAGCAAATGGGCGAGGGCCAGCAGTCCATGCCCAACGGCGATCCCGGCGCCGCCGACCAGGAGGGACTGCGCCGCGACCTCGGCGACCTCATGCGCCGCTACGGCGAAATGATGGGCGATATACCGCGCCCGCTCGGCCGCGCCGAGCGCGCGATGCGCGACGCCACGCAGGCGCTGAAGCAGGGCAAGCCCGGCGAGGCCATCGATCCCCAGAGCCAGGCGCTGGGCGAGCTGCAGAAGGGCATGCAGGACATGGCGAACGCCATGATGCAGCGCTCCAGCAGCAGGCCGGCCGCAACCCGGGCCAGGAGCCCAACGGCCAGGGCCGCGATCCGCTCGGCCGCCACGAGAACGGCACCGGCGCCATCGACACCACCGACGTGAAGATCCCGAGCAGTCCGACGTGCAGCGGGCGCGCGAGCTGATCGACGAGCTGCGCCGGCGCTCCGGCGACCGTGCGCGACCGAAGGTGGAGCGCGACTACATCGATCGGTTGCTGAAACGTTTTAGGTGCAGAGGCGGCCTGCGGCCGCCCGCGGACGCCGCGCAGCGCGCCCCTACAGCGATCCGTCCCCGACGAACGTTACGGCGCTGCGTCCGAAGCCTTTCGGCGGACTGATTGCCTGGGTGCGGAAGCTCCCGGTCTCGCCGGGCTGGAGCACGGCCTCGTCGCCGGCGAACGTCCAATCCATGATGCCCTTGTCGTCGGCGTCGAAGAGCGTCGCGCGCAATACGGGGACGGCCTGGGGCTGCGGGCCGCGGTTGGTGATCTCGCCCTGCAGCACCAGCACCTCCATGCCGCCGACCGGCTGGTGGACGATCTTGAGGTTGCCGACGTCGAGCGTCGTGCTCGAGGTATTCACCAAGCCGCCGATGAGATCGTAGACCCGCTTGGCCTGCGGCCAGGTCTCGATGATCCGGCTGCGCCCGAAGTAGCCGGCACCAACCGCCACGATCACCACTGCCGCGGCGACGGCGAGCGCCGTGCGCAGGCGCGACCGGCGGCGGCGCGGCGGGACATAGCGGGCGGGCAGATTGAAGCGCGGCGGCCCCAGGTCCGGCTGGCCGCTCGCGGGCGAAATCACGTCCACGCGCCGCGGCAGGTCGGCCGGCGGCGTTTGCATCCAGGTATGGCCGCATTTCGCGCACCGCACCATCCGGCCGATGGCGCCAAGCGCGGCCGGGTCGGTGAGGTAGCGCGTCTTGCACGCTGAACAGGTGACGATCATCACACGCGCGATCTGGACCGATGGGGTAATCGTTTAGCCCTGAGTCGGGGGCGAGCGCAATAATCACGGCCCGGGGCCGGTCTGTCCAGGCGGCTGGACGATCCAAACTCCGCCTGTGCCATCCTGCGCCCCCAACGGTTCAGCCGGGATGTCCAGACATTGGTGCTGTTCGAGAACGTCGGCGTGCGCTATGGCGCCGGACCGGAAATCATCCACGGGGCCACCTTCACGCTGGCGCCAGGCTCGTTCCACTTCCTGGTGGGCCCGAGCGGCGCCGGCAAGTCTTCGCTGCTGCGGCTGATGTACATGACGCTGCGGCCCTCGAGCGGCCGCGTCAACCTGTTCGGCCGCGACCTCGACGGCCTGCGGCGGCGCGAGATTCCCCTGCTGCGCCGGCGCATCGGCGTGGTGTTCCAGGATTTTCGTCTGCTCACCAACCTGTCGGCGCTGGACAACGTCGCCCTGCCCTTGCGTATTGCCGGAGTGCGCAGATCGCAGGTACGTCAACATGTGACCGAACTCCTGCAGTGGGTCGGGCTGGCCGACCATGTGAGCGCCCTTCCGGCCACGCTCTCGGGCGGGCAGCAGCAGCGGGTGGCGATCGCGCGGGCGGTGATCGCGCGCCCGAGCCTGTTGCTGGCCGACGAGCCCACGGGCAATGTCGACGACAGCATCGGCGTGCGCCTCATGTATCTGTTCGAGGAGCTCAACAAGATGGGCACGACCGTGGTGATCGCGACCCACAACGAGCGGCTGGTGAGCAAGTTCGAGCACCGGCAGCTGCGCGTCGAGTCCGCCACGGTGCGGCTGGTCGCGCGGCCCGAGGCGGCCTGAATGGCGCTGCTGCGCAGCGACCTGCCGCTCGGCGGCGACGGCTCCGCCCGCTTCCTGCCGTGGATCATCGGCTGCATGGTCTATCTGGCGGCGCTGGCGCTGGCCGCCACCATGGGCGCCGACCGCCTCGCCGACCGCTGGCGCAGCGATCTCTCCGGCACCTTCTCGATCCAGATCCCGCCGAACGCCTCGAGCACAGCGGACGAGCGCGACCAGCTGCGTGCGCGACATCGTCGATGCCGTCGGCAAGATGCCGGAGGTGGCGAAGCGTGCATCCGGTCGACGACGCCGAGAAGCAGAAGCTGCTGGAGCCCTGGCTGGGCGCGGACGGCCTGCCCGAGGACGTCAGGCTGCCCGATCTCGTGGTGGTGCGGCTGCGGTCCGACGCGCCGGCCAGCCTGGAGGCGGTCAAGACGCGGGTCGCAGCACTCGCCCCCGAGTTCACGATCGAGGACCATGCGCGCTGGCAGGGCGACATGCTGGCCTTCACCCACTCGATCGAGCTGCTGGCCAGCATCATCATCGGCCTGATCGCGGCCGCCGCCGTCACCACCGTAATCTTCGTCACCAAGACCGGCCTCTCCATCCATCGCCGGGTGATCGAGATCGTGCATCTCGTGGGCGCCTATGACAGCTACATCGCCAAGCAGTTCCTCCTGCACGCCATGCGTCTCGGCCTGATCGGCGGCATCGGCGGCACCGCCCTCGCCGGCCTGACGCTCATCGGCCTCGACCGCCTGCTGGGCACGACGCAGACCTCGCTGCTGCCGACCCTGTCGCTCGACCTCCACCAGTGGCTGGCGATGGCGGTGGTGCCGCTCGCCGTCAGCATCGTCGCCATGATCACGGCGCACCTGACCGTGCTCTACGTGCTCGGGCGCGAACTCTAGCGCATGCGGTCGTCGCGACCACGGTTCCGCCGCCGTCGGGGAGAGGGATTGCGCCGCCGGCTGGCGCGGCTGGCCGGCGCGTGCCTGCTGCTGTTTCTGATCTGGCTCGCCGGCCTGATCTATTTCACCTCGCTCATCCCCGACAGCGTGGCCGATCCGACCACCGCGACCGATGGGATCGTGGTCCTCACCGGCGGCAGCGAACGCCTGCGCGAGGGCCTGCAGCTCCTGGCCGACGGCAAGGCTAAGCGGCTGCTGATCTCCGGCGTCTATCACGAGGCCAGCCTCGCCGACCTGCTGCAGACCGGCGGGGCGCCGCCCGGCCTGTCGCAGCAGATGAGAGATTGCTGCATCACCATCGGCTATCGCGCCGGCAACACCCTCGGCAACGCGACCGAGACAGCCGAGTGGGCGGCCGCCAACGGCATCCACAGCCTGCGGCTGGTGACCGCCGACTACCACATGCCGCGCAGCCTGCTCGAATTCTCGCACGCCCTGCCGGGCGCGTTGATCATCCCCCATCCGGTCTTTCCCGAGGACGCGAAGAGCAAGGAATGGTGGCTATGGTCCGGCACCGCCGGCAGGTCGTGAGCGAGTACCACAAATACCTGGCGGCGCGCGTGCGCGGCTGGATCGACCGCCTGGCGGGCCGATGACCACCATCCGCTCCCTCCTCTTCAACCTCCTGTTCGCGCTGTGGACGGCGCTGATCTTCATCTTCAGCCTGCCGACTCTGGTGCTGCCGCGCAGCGCCGCTGGTGGATGGGCGGCCTGTGGGTGCGCGGTGCGCTGCTGCTGCTGCGCGCGATCGTCGGCCTCGGCCACCAAGTGCGCGGCAGCCGAACATCGCGTGACCGGCCCGGCAATCTACGCCGCCGAGCACCAATCGGCCTGGGACACGCTGGTGTTCCCCCTCCTGCTGGACAAGCCCGCCTACGTACTGAAGCGGGAACTGATCCGCGTCCCGCTCTTCGGGTCGTACCTGAAACAGTGCGGCATGATCCCGGTCGACCGCGAGGGCGGCGGCAGCGCCCTGAAGCAGCTGCTGCGGGCTGCCCGCACCGCCGTCGCCCGAGGCCGCTCGATCCTCATCTACCCCGAAGGCACGCGCATGCCGCCCGGCGAGCGCCGCCCCTACCACCCCGGCGTCGCCGCGCTCTATGGCGACCTCGGTGTCCCCGTCGGTGCCGGTAGCCCTCAACTCGGGATTGTTCTGGGGCCGCCGCGCTTCCACAAGAAGCCCGGCACCATCACCATCGAGTTCCTGCCGCCGATCGCGCCGGGCCTGCCGCGGCGGGAGTTCATGCGGGAGCTGCAGGAGCGGATGGAGGGTGCCAGCCAGCGGCTGGCCGCGGCCGATACGGGGTGAAGCCCGGCATTCGGCGTCGGTGAAGACACACCGTGGCGCCGGCTATCCCAGGTTTTCTGCGGTGCGCCTGAGAAACCGGGGATATCCCTATTCAGCGCCGTCAGATCAGCCCACTATGGCCCCATCAGCCGAGGATAACTCAGCAACGAGAACTGGGGTCGTCGTCGATATGCACCGTCGACGACAGTGGATTGCCTCGAGCGGGGTCGCTATTGCAGCCGTGTAGCGTCGACCGGCGGCAGCTCGGCCCCGATGAATGATGTCTTCGTAGAGGTTGCGGCAGGCGACCGGTGCGCGGCGGCTCGGGATAGGCCGTGCAGTCGATCGCGCCCGGCTGAGCCCTTCGACCGATAGGCCTCCGGCAGGTTCGGCGAGGCGCATGCGCCCAATAGCCAACGCCGTGACCAGGAGCAACGATCTCACCATGGCGTCCACGCTCTGCATCCCCCGATCCGACATACCGTCGAGGTGTTGATCATAGCCAGGTAGGCTCGGCAATGTCAGCGCACCGGCGGAGGGCCGCATCGCCGGCAATCCTTGACTTGTTCTCTAGTGCGTTCTGATAGTCTCACCCCTCGCCTGCCGGGTCTGGCGCTGTATCATGCGGGCAGGAACACTTTCTACGCTAGCAAGGCCTTGAGGCTTGCCCCAGGTCGCCGCCATCTCCCGGCAGATCTGGGACATGAAATACCGCCTGAAGGACGCGGGCGGCGGAGCCGTCGATCGAGACGATCGAGGACAGCTGGCGGCGCGTCGCCGACGACGCTGGCGGCGCGCCGAGAAGGACCCGGCGCTGTGGGCCGAGCGCTTCTACGAGGCGATGGCGGATTTCAAGTTCCTGCCCGCCGGCCGCATCCTGGCCGGCGCGGGCACCAAGCGCAACGTCACCCTCTTCAACTGCTTCGTCATGGGCACGATCCCCGACGACATGCGCGGCATCTTCGAGCACCTGCTGCGAGGCCGCGCTCACCATGCAGCAGGGCGGCGGCATCGGCTACGACTTCTCGACGCTCGCGGCCCAAGGGCGCGCCGGTGAAGGGCGTCGGGCGCCGACGCCTCCGGCCCGCTCACCTTCATGGACGTGTGGGACGCGATGTGCCGCACCATCATGAGCGCCGGCCACCGCCGCGGCGCCATGATGGCGACCATGCGCTGCGACCATCCGGACATCGAGGCCTTCATCGAGGCCAAGCGCGAGGCCGGCCGCCTGCGCATGTTCAACCTCTCGGTGCTGGTGACCGACGCCTTCATGACCGGCGCTCAAGGAAGACGCGCCGTGGGAGCTGAAGTTCAGCGGCACGACCTATCGACGGTCCTGCGCGCGCGCGAGCTCTGGGACAAGATCATGCGCGCGACCTACGCCTATGGCCGAGCCCGGCGTGATCTTCATCGACCGCATCAACCGCGCGGAACAACCTGCACTATTGCGAGACCATCAGCGCCACCAATCCGTGCGGCGAGCAGCCGCTGCCGCCCTACGGCGCCTGCCTGCTCGGCTCGATCAACCTGGCCGCGCTGGTCGCGAATCCGTTCAGCGCCGAAGCGCAACTCGACATGGCCGAGCTGGAGCGGCTGGTGCCCGTCGCCATCCGGCATGATGGACAATGTCGTCGACGTCTCCGGCTTCCCGCTGCCGCAGCAGACCGTCGAGGCCAGCGCCAAGCGGCCGCATCGGGCTCGGCGTCACCGGGCTCGCCGATGCGCTCATCATGTGCGAGCGCGCGCTACGGCTCGAGCGCGGCCGTGGCGCTGACGGACAGCTGGATGAAGCGCGATCCAGCGCGCGGCCTATCTCGCCTCCGCCGATCTCGCCGCCGAGAAGGGCAGCTTCCCGCTCTACGAGCGCGACAAGTTCATGACCGGCGAGAACGTGGCGAGGCCTCGACGAGGACGTGCGCGCGAAGATCGCCGCGCCAGGGCATGCGCAACGGCACGCTGACGGCGATCGCGCCGACCGGCACCATCTCGCTCTTCGCCGACAATGTCTCCTCCGGGCCTGGAGCCGGTGTTCAGCTTCAAATACACGCGCAACGTGCTGATGCCCGATGGCACGCCGCGTCAGCGAGGAGGTCGACGCGACTACGCCTATCCGCCTGTTCCACAGGCTCGAAGGGCGAGACGGCGCCGCTGCCCGAGGCCTTCGTCGATGCCCAGCAGCTCACGCCCGGCGACCACGTGATCATGCAGGCGGCGGTGCAGAAAGCACATCGACAGCCTCCATCTCCAAGACCATCAACTGCCCGGCCGACCTCTCCTTCGAGGCCTTCAAGGACGTCTACATGCAGGCCTATGAGCTGGGCTGCAAGGGCTGCACCACCTATCGGCCCGAACGAGATCACCGGCGCGGTGCTGGAAGTGAAGGACGCCAAGAAAGCGGTCGCGCGGCAGCCGGAACTGCCGCTGAGCGCCGCCGGCGGCAGCCAGGCCGCAGGGACATCTACGAGGCCGGCGGCGTGGTCTACATGACCCAGCCGCTCGACCGGCCGGAGGCGCTGCCGGGCCAGCACCTACAAGGCTGCGCTGGCCGGAGAGCGAGCACGCCATCTACATCACGCTCAACGACATCGTGCAGGACGGGCGGCGGCGGCCGTTCGAGATCTTCATCAACTCCAAGAACATGGAGCACTACGCCTGGACCGTCGGCCTCACCCGCATGATCAGCGCCGTGTTCCGGCGCGGCGGCGACGTCGTCGTTCGTGGTCGAGGAGATGAAGGCCGTGTTCGACCCGCGCGGCGGCAGCTGGATGGACGGCAACTACGTGCCCTCGCTGCTGGCCGCGATCGGCGAGGTGATCGAGCAGCCACATGATCGACATCGGCTTCATGCCCGATCCAGCGCGCGAGCGCCGCGAGCTGGTCGAGGCGCATGGCCGAGCGGAAGGTTGCCAACCTGCCGGCGCCGGGCAGCGAGGCCGCCGAGCTGCGCCTGCCGCGCTGCCCCAAGTGCAGCCAGCCCTCGCTGATCCGCCAGGAAGGCTGCGACCTCTGCACCAGCTGCGGCTACTCGAAGTGCAGCTGACGGACGACGGCTGGAACGCGTGAAGCTTCAGGGCGTGGTCGTTCTTGCTTCGCTGTTTGGACCGCCGATCTTCAGCGTGCTGGTCTTTCTCCGTGCCGGGCTGCCGATTGCGCTGCTCCTCATCAACGCGCTCTACTGTGTTTGCTGGTCTGTATGTTCACCCTGCTCGGCCTCGTCCATTACCAGCAGAACCGGGACTGTCCGATAGTGACATTGCATTCGTCGCTGCCCGTCGCCGTCGTCGTATGCCTTGGGGTGCTGATCGCGCCGCATCTCAAACATCGCTCACCCGCAAATCGCGATGAGCCTGATGAGCTCGCCGGACGAACGCGACCTGCCCTCAGTTTGCAATGCGCCGATCGGCCGCCTCGGACGACGATTGTCCGGTCTGCGGCAAGCCGACGGGACAGCGGCCGCCCTTCTACGTGTATCTGATCGGCGCCCTGCTGGTGCTCCTGCTCTTCCTCGCGCTCGGCGATCTCCCTGCCCTCCTGCGCTTCTTCGCCAATCTGGGCCGGCTGTTCCGGCCATAGCGCCCCTCAACGATGGTGGCGGCTCGCGCACTGGAGTCGCAGCACATCATGCAGCGGGCCATCGGCCACCCCCAGTTCATCCAGGTGCCGCACCGTGTTCTCGAGATAGGCGACGTTCGGTCCCGTTCGTGCCGACGCCCCGCAGGATCTGTTCCGGCGACCTGATCGGCCTGCAGTCGCCGATAGGATTCTGTGGCGGCGATCGACGACGAACGCCGCGGCCGTGACGACCGGCGGCGGCCGTGGCTGCGAGGTCCGCGTCGGCGGCACCTCCATCGGCGAACCGGCGGCTGGGATGCAGAGTCGCCTTCAGCCAGCGTGGCTCGTAGATGCCGGAGAGCATCTCGCGCTCATGCAGATAGTCGGTCACCGTCTTGCCCTGGGTGCGGCAGACCTTGTAGGCGCGGCCGCGGCAGGCGCCGCCGCGATCGAGTCCGAGCACCAGGCCGGGCTTCTCCTTGGTGCCGCGGTAGTGCGTCGATTCCACGCAGAACGAGCGGTGATAGCCGCGCACTAGGGCCGGGTGGCTTTCGAGGAACGGAAAGCCTGGATTCCACATCAGCGAGCCGTAGGCGAAGACCAGAAATCCTCGCCCGGCGGCGGCGACAGGCGGCGGCGCTCGATGAGGTCGCGCTCGCTCATCGGCGGGCGACGAGGGCGACGCCGACCACGGTGACCGCCATGCCGAGAAGCGCCAGCGACCCCAGCGTCTCCCCGAACAGCAGCCAGCCGCCGAGGGCCGCGGTCGGCGGCACCAGGATAGAACATGCCTGGCCACCCGCGAGGCCGTCGCCGCGCCGGATCAGCCAGCCGAGCAGGCTGACGGCGCCGATCGACAGCACGAGGATGAGCCAGGCGTAGGCGATGATGATGTCGTCGCGACCACTCGATGGCGCCAGTCTCGCCCATGATCAGCGTCATCGCATAGGTCGCGGCAGCCGCCGCGCCATACTGGATGACGCCGCCGCTGCGCCAGTCCATCTGGCTGCAGTACTTCTTCTGGTAGAGCGTCGCCACGGTGATGCCGATCAGCCCGACGACGTTCCAAGCCACGCCCTCGAGCTGGCCGATGTCGAGCGACAGCTTGTTCCAGAGCACAAGCCCGATGCCGAGGAAGCCGAGAACAAGCCCCGAGCCACTGGCGCGCCCGCACGCGCTCACCCAGGAGCGGTCCCACCACCGCTGCGATGATGATCGGCTGCACGCCGACGATGAGCGCGGAGATGCCGGCCGGAATGCCGCGGGCGATCGCCGTGTAGACGCCGCCCAGATAGATCGCCTGCAGGAACAGGCCGACGACGGCGATATGGCCAGTAAGGCGCCAGGTGCGCGGCCAGGCGCGCCGGTGGCGAGCGCCAACACGGCCATCAGCCCCGTCACGATGACGAAGCGATAGAGCAGAAAGGTGAAGGGCTCGGCGAAACGGATGCCGAGCTTGGTAATCGACGAAGCCGCTCGCCCACAGCAGCACACGAACAGGGCGGCATGAAGAAGTGCCAGGAGCGGACGGGCGGTAGCGGTCTGGGCGACGGTCATCGATGGCCAAGCAGGACCACGCCATCATAACCGGCCGCGACAGCCCCACAAGTTGCCGCCACCGCCGGCCAGCCACGACTTTTCCGCATTCGTCGGCAGGATCGGACCATGCGGAAACGCTGGATCATCGGCGCAGTCGGCTTGGCCGTCCTGCTGGGCATCGCTATACACGGGTTACTGGTTCTGGCTCGCCCAGACGTTCCAGGAGAACCTCGCGCTCTGGGTCGACCAGCAGCGGGAGATGGGATATCGGATTTTGTATACCGGCGGCGAACCCGGCGGCTACCTGCTGTCGATCCCACATCGCCCTGTCGGAGGTCGCCATGAACCCTCCCGGGCAGGCTCCTGGCGAGTCGACACGGCGTCGAAAGTCCGTGAGCATCGCCCCTGGCGCCGCTCTCGCTTCGCATCCGTCGACGGCGATCGGCCCACGGCCTGCAACCTGCGATGGGTCGCGGGCGGGCGGAATTTCGGCATGTCCATCGATGGAATGGATCCTGAGGATCCGCCCTGACGGCAGGCGATCTCCCGGCCATTGCGATCGGCGGCACGTCCGCCGGCGTGACTGGCAGGGTCGGGAAATCGCCGGCCTGATCCAGCCGTCCGGAAGCGTCGATCTTCTTCAGGCCACGACCGATACCCAAAGCTCGGTCGATTTCCTGCTCTCCGCCCACGGCATCGACTTCGTTCCGCCGGAGCAGGGGGGCGAAGGCCGTCGAGACCTACGACTGGCTGGTTGCCGGGCAGATCAAGGGCCGGTGCCCCTGGCGCCATTGCCGCAGGCCCTGGCCGCCTGGAGCAGCGAGGGCGGCCATGTCGAACTGACGCAGTTCAATGCGAACTGGGAAGCGACGACGACGGTCTCGGGCGACGGCACGGTCGCGCTCGATCCGACGTTGCAGCCGGTCGGCGCCTTCAGCGCGGTGGTACGCGGCTACAACGAAGCCGTCGATGCCGCGGCCAGCCGTGGCGTGATGACGGCGGCACAGGGCACGGCCGTGAAGGTGTGGCTCGGCGCCCGCGCCGAGAAGGACGAGCACGGCTTCAAGGTGAAGCTCCCGCTGACGATCAGGACGGCTTCGTGTCGATGGGCGATCGAGCTGGCGCAGGTGCCGCGCATCGCCTGGGAATGAACGGCGCGCGCCGGATCACGTCACCCGGAAATTCCCGAACTGCCAGGGATCGGTCCAGTCCAGGTGCGGCTCCGGGAAACAGCACCGCGCGACGCCTCTGAGCGGCGTCCAGTCGCGCAGCGCGCCGCCACCACCTTGCCGAGATAGGGCCGGCAGACATCGAGCACGAAGTCGTGGTCGAGGTCCTCCGGCTCCAGCAGGCCCTGCTTCGGGTTCTCGATCATCCAGATCGCGCCGGCGAGTCACAGGTGAGGCGATCTGCAGCGAGGTGGCGTTGAAGAGCGGGCCGAGGATCTCGCGCGCCTCCTCGATCGGTGAGCTGGGAGCCGTACCAGAGGGCGCCGAAATCGCCCATCAGCAGCGCGCCCAGCTCGTCCATGCCGTCGACGATTTCCGCGCCCATCAGCCGCACCTTCTTCTGCATCTTGAAAGCCGTGCATGTGCAACTCGCGCACCGGAGGTCACGGCGTCGTCGCAGGGGTGATAGGCATAGTGCACCGTCGGCCGGTAGATCGGCCTCCGTCGGTCGAACACCGTGAGATAGTCCGCTGAGGGTGATCGCCTCGCCGTGAGTGATCAGGAAGCCGATCATCTGGCCGTTGAGCGGCGTCCAGGAGCGCACCTGCGTCACGCAGCCCGGCTGGCTCAGATAGATCGCCGCATTTCGGGCCGACCGGGTGCTCGTTGGCGTCGAGCGGCAGGCGCTTCTCGTGGGTGCCCCAGCCGAAGCTCGGCCGGCTGCAGCCCTCGCCGACGAAGCCGTGAATGCTCCAGGTGTTCACGAACTCGTCCGGCTGCGCTTGGGCACATTGGCGACCTGGGTGTCGCGCTCGGCCACGTGGATGACCTTGAGGCCGATGTCCATCGGCGAGCCGCGCCCAGCCCTCCGCGCGTCGTCGGCTTGCGCGCCTTCGGATTCTTGCCGCGGGCGATTTCCATCATGCCCGCTTTCACCAGATGGCTGATGAGGCCGGGATTGGCTGCCCATGGTCACGATGGCCGAGGGCGAGCCCTTCGGCCATTTCTTCGCCGCCTCCTTTAGAGGCGTAGCGGAGATGGTAGTTGCTGCGCTCGTTGGCCCGGAATCTTCGGATTGTCGTAGTAGCCGGGCCACGGCTCGATGCAGGTGTCGAGATAGAAGGCGCCGTGCTTCTGGCACCACTCCAGCACTTCATGGCTGCTGACGTTGACGCCTGAGATTCAGCACGAGATCGCCGCGGCCGACATACTTCGCCAGCACCTGCTTGAAATTCCGGCGGGTGATCTCCCTTGATCTCGTAGGTCACACCCTCGGCGACATAGGGCGCGATCTCCTCGCTGTGGTCGTCGGCCTCGACGACGGCGACGCGCGACAGCGGCATGTCCAGATGCCGCGTGATGAGCGGCATCGTGCAATGACCGACCGAGCCGTAACCGATCATCAGGATGCGGCCGTTGAATTTGGTTTTCTCTGCCATGGTCTTCCTCTCTACTGACAGCGTCTTCAGACGCCATTTTCTTCACTGTCATGCCCGGGCTTGACCCGGCATCCATCTCGCCACGGCAGGATGGATCGCCGGGTCAAGCCCGGCGATGACATCGAACAGCAACAATTCGCCGCTGATTAGCGCCTATCGACTAGGCACTAGATACAATAGGTCGTGCAGCGGCGCAAAGCCGTTGAAGCCCACGGACGAGTAGGTCGAGGTGTAGGCGCCGGTGCCGAGAATGGCTACCTTGTCGCCGACCTTGAGATCGAGCGGCAGCCGGTAGTCGCTGTTCTCGTAGAGGATGTCGGCGCTGTCGCAGGTCGGGCCGGCGATCACGACCGGGCCGGTCTCGCCGCCCTCGCGCTCGCTGACGATCGGATACTCTGATCGCCTCGTCCATGGTCTCGGCCAGCCCGCCGAACTTGCCGATGTCGAGATAGACCCAGCGCTTGCGGTCGGCATAGTCCTTGCGCGAGATCAGCACGACCTCGGCCTGGATGACGCCGGCGGCGCCGGCCAGCGCGCGGCCGGGCTCCACGATCATGTCCGGCAGGTCGTTGCCGAAGTGGCGCGTCACCGCCTTCATGACGGCGTCGGCGCAGGCCCCGGTGGCCGGCACGTCCGTGCGGTAGCGGGTCGGAAGCCGCCGCCGAGATTGAGCATGCGCAGGTCGATGCCGTCCTCGCGCAGGCGGCGGAAGATTCGCCGCCGCGCGCACGGCCTTGTCCCAGGCCTGGAGCGCCGTCTGCTGCGAGCCGACATGGAAGGAGATGCCGCAGGGATCGAGGCCCTTCTCGCTTCGCGCGCAGCAGCAGGGCGGCGGCCATCGAGGCGCCGCAGCCGAACTTGCGCGAGAGCGGCCAGTCGGCGCCCTGGCCATCGGTCAGGATGCGGCAGAAGACGCCGGCGCCGGGCGCCGCTGCGGCCAGCTTGTCCAGTTCGCCGTCGCTGTCGAAGGCGAAGAGCCGCACGCCCTGCTCGAAGGCGCAGGCGATGTCCGTCTGCTTTCTTGATGGTGTTGCCGAAGGAGATGCGCTCGCCGGGTACGCCGGCCGCGAGGCAGAGATCGATCTCGCCGCGGCTGGCGACGTCGAAGCAGGAGCCGAGCTCGGCCAGCTTGGCGATGATCTCCCGGCGCCGGGTTGGCCTTGACGGCGTAGTAGATGCGGGCGAGCGGCAGCCGCCGCTCCAACTCGCGATAGTTCTCCTCGATTACCGCGAGGTCGATGACGAGGCACGGGGTCTGCGGTCGTCGGTCGGCGAGGAACTGGTGGATACGGTCGGTCATGTGCGTGCTCCAGTCCGCGGGCGGCGAGCGCTGGCGCGCGCGGGCGTTCGGGTGTAGGGGCGGTTGGCTGAGGTGCCGGCAGAGCCATCGTTCGCGGCTCCGCTGGCGCGGCGTCTAATGCGCCGGCCCGTACTGGAGAGCGGGCTCTCCCGATCGATGAGCAGGCTGATAGGCGCGCCGAAGCACCGCAGACGAGCGCTGCGGGCGCAGACCAAGCCAGGATTTTGCGGACAAGTGTTTGGGGCTGATGCCCCATCCAGGTTAGCAATCATCGCCGTTTCCCTCTCGGCATCGGCGGCCTCGAACCGCCTGTTACACCAAAAAGGACGCGTACCGTCGTTGCATAACCACTGGGGGGGCCATTGGCACGTGCGTTGTGCGTCGCTTGCGAGAATTAGTGCAATTCCAGCAGACTTCAAGAAAGATTTCGTTAAGGGGCGAAAAAATCCATAGCGCCGTGGCATGCGGGTCACGCCTGCTTCGCCTCGATGATGCCGCGGCGGATGGCGCGGGTGCGGGTGAACAGGTCTTCCAGCTTGTCGCCCTCGCCCCAGCGGATGGCGCGCTGCAGCGCGGTCAGGTCCTCGCTGAAGCGGCCGAGCATCTCCAGCACCGCCTCGCGGTTGTTGAGGAAGACGTCGCGCCACATGATCGGGTCGGAGGCGGCGATGCGCGTGAAGTCGCGGAAGCCGCCGGCGGAGAACTTGATCACCTCGCTCTGCGTCGCCTCCTCCAGGTCGGTCGCGGTGCCGACGATGCTGTAGGCGATGAGGTGCGGCAGGTGGCGAGGTGATGGCCAGCACCTGGTCGTGATGGCCGGCCTCCATGATCTCCACCATGCTGCCGCAGCGCGCGCCAGAACTCGGCCAGCTTGTCGACCGCCGTCTCGTCGGCGCCGGCGGGCGGCGTCAGGATGCACCAGCGGCCGTCGAACAGCTCGGCGAAGCCGGACTCGGGCCCGGAATGCTCGGTGCCGGCGATCGGATGGCCGGGGATGAAATGCACGTGCTCCGGCACATGCGGGCCGAGATCGCGGATCACCGCCTGCTTCACCGAGCCGACGTCGGTCAGCGTCGATGCCCGGCTTGAGATGGGCGCCGATCGCTGCACCGATGGCGGCGTAGGCGCCGAGCGGCGTGCAGACGACGGTGAGGTCGGCGCCCGCGACGGCCGCCGCCGGGTCGGCATGGATCGCTGTCGACGAGGCCGAGCTTCAGGGCCGTGTCGCGCGTCCGCTCGCTCTTGGCGTGGCCGGCGATGTGGCGCGGCGAGCTTATGCTGCCGCATCGCCCGCGCCAGCGAGGAACCGATCAGGCCGATGCCGATGAGCGCGACGCGCCCAAACAGAGGTCGGCCATGGTCGCTATCCTCCGGCGCGGCGCTTCATGCCCGCGCCATCGGCGAGCGTCGAGCGCCTCGGCGACGATCTCCATCTCATCGGCCCGCCCGATGGTGATGCGCAGGCAATCGGCGCAGGCCGTAGGCGCCCATCGTTGCGCGGGATGATGCCGCGGGCGTTGAGGAATGCGCAGGCGGCGTCGGCGTTCGCCGGTCTCGGCCGGGAAAGCGCACCAGCACGAAGTTGCCGGCGCTCGGCAGCGCGGTGAAGCCGGCAGCTCGCGACGCGTTTGCTGAACCAGGGCAGCCAGCGGTCGTTGTGGGTCTTGGCGCGCCGCCACGTGGACGCTGGTCGTGGAGCGCGCGCCAGCGCCGGCGGCCTGGCGCCGGCGCGTTGGCGTTGAAGGGGCCACGCAGCCGGTTCAGCACATCGATCACCGCCGGCGGGCACATAGGCCCAGCCGAGGCGCAGCGCCGCCAGGCCGTAGATCTTCGAGAAGGTGCGCAGTCATCACGACGTTGTCGTGCGCGGCGACCAGCGCGAGCGCCGGCCTCGTAGTCGCCGCTGTCGACATATTCGGCATAGGCGGCATCGATCACCAGCAGCACGTCGCTTCGGCAGCCCGGCGTGCAGCCGCGCGCACCGCTCGCGCGCCGGCAGCAGGCTGCCGGTCGGGTTGTTGGGATTGGCGAGCAACACGACGCGGGTGCGCGGCGTCACCCGCGCCAACAGCGCATCGACGTCGGCGGTGCAGTCGCGTCTCCGGGCGCCGCGACCGGCGTCGCGCCGACCGCCTTGGCCGCGATCGGCGTACATCAGGAAGCCGTACTCGCTGTAGAGCACCTCGTCGCCCGGGCCGGCATAGGCGCGCACCAGCAGGCCGATCAGCTCGTCGGAGCCGGCGCCGCAGACGACCTGCGTCGGCTCGGCAGCCGGTGATGGCCGGCCGATCGCGGCGCGCAAGGCATCCTGTCCGCCGTCGGGATAGCGGTGCAGTCTCGTCCGCCAGATCGCGATAGGCGCGCGATCGGCCTGGGGCGACGGCCCGAGCGGGCTCTCGTTCGACGCCAGGCGGATGACGCGCTGCTGCCCGGCCAGCTTCGAGTCGCCGCCCTGTAGGGCGCGATCTCCATGATACCCGGACGGGCTTTCAAGCATGTGACCTCTCAAGCCGGCGCGGCTTCCAGTTCCGCGGAAGTCAGCGGCACCGCGTAGCCGCCGAGCGGCCAGGCATGGCGGAAGCCGCTCAGCCGGCTCGCCAGCTGGCCGAACCGCGCGATCGGTCGGCCGCACGAAACCTTCGACCTCGATCATGTGCAGCCACCGCGCGGCCTCGTTGCGGTCGCGCCAGAGCTGCACCGATGTGGGGCCAGAGACACCGGCCGCCAGCGCGTCGCGCGAGGCCGCTGGCGGCTGATCTCGGCCGACGCCTCGATCACGAACAGGCTGCAATCGCGGCCGGTCTCCTCCTGCGCCATCGCGGCCGATGGCGAGCGCCTCGACCGCCTTGCCGCGGGCGTTGCCGGGGCACCGAAAGGAAGCCGCGCGATGACGCGCGGCTGGCCTTCGGTCCTGCTGACGAGAAACGGCCACCAGGGGCTCGCGGTCTTCCTCGCGCGGCAGCGGCAGCACGCCGACCGTGGCGTGGCCGTCGATGACGGCGCGCACGCACCTGTCCGGCCTTGGTCGTGGGCGGTCGCCGGCATCAGGCTGCCGAAATGATCGCGCGCCAGGTCCCAACAGCGCCGCTGCCGCTTCCGGCGCGAACACGGCCACGGCGAAGGGCCCTGCTGGCGCAGCGTCGCCGACAGCAGCTCCCGCCACATCCGCACGATGGTGGCCCGCGGCAGCGAGCCGCGATGGCGCGCGATCAGCCGGCGGATGATGAGGGCCTCGCGTCCGGGCCGGAAGAAGCCGCTGCGGATTGGCCTCGCCATTGCCCTTCAGCGCCCCGATCTCGGCGACCACGCCCGAGCGGCGCATCAACAGGTCGTGCAGATGGGTGTCGATCTCGTCGATTTGTCGGCGCAGATCGTCAATCGCGGAGTTCGGCGGGCGGCATGACTGGGGACGGTGGATCTGAGGCGGCACAGTGATAGTCGCAGCGGCCGCCAAAAGCAAAGAAAACGTTGACAGGCCCAGTTCCAAATACCTAGCTAGCGACAATGGTTTACCGGAAACTTGTCGCGACCGACCGCCGCCGATGACCGCCCTGACGAGCAGCGCTCGGCTGCCCGCTCGGACCTGCCGGGGCAGCGCGCCATCTTCGGCGCCGAGCGGCCGATGCGGCTCGATTCCGGGGTCGAACTCGGCCCTTTCACGATCGCCTACCAGACCTACGGCACGCTGAACCCGCGAGCGCTCGCAACGCCATCCTGCTCTGCCATGCCCTGACCGGCGACCAGTTCGTCGGCCGAGACTCCATCCGGTCACCGGCAAGCCCGGCTGGTGGGAGATCGCTGGTCGGGCCCGGCCTGCCGTCTCGATACCGACCGCTATTTCATGATCTGCGCCAACGTGCTCGGCGGCTGCATGGGCACGACCGGGCCCAAGGAGATCAACCCGCGCACCGGCAAGCCCTGCGGCCTCGGCTTCCCGTCATCACCGTCGGCGACATGGTGCGGGCGCAGAAGCTGCTCATCGACCATCTCGGCATCGAGCAGCTGTTCTGCGTCATCGGCGGCTCCATGGGCGGCATGCAGGCGCTGCAATGGGCGGCGCGCCTATCCCGAAGCGCGTCTTCGCCGCCGTGCCGATCGCCGGCGCCGCCCGCGCACTCGGCGCAGAACATCGCCTTCCACGAGGTCGGCCGGCAGGCGATCATGGCCGATCCCGACTGGTGCGGCGGCGACTATCTCGAGCTCAGGGCCGCAAGCCCAGCCGCGGCCTCGCCGTGGCGCGCATGGCCGCGCACATCACCTATCTGTCGGAGGCGGCGCTGCACCGCAAGTTCGGCCGCAACCTGCAGGACCGCGCCAGCGTCACCTACGGCTTCGACGCCGACTTCCAGGTCGAGAGCTATCTGCGCCACCAGGGCTCCACCTTCGTCGACCGCTTCGATGCCAACACCTACCTCTACATCACCCGGGCGATGGACTATTTCGACCTGGCCGCCGAGCATGGCGGCTCGCTGCCCAACGCCTTCCGCGGCACGCCAGACGCGCTTCTGCCTGGTCTCCTTCACCAGCGACTGGCTGTTCCCGACCGCGCGAGAGCCGCGCCATCGTGCATGCCCTCAACGCCGTCGCCGCCAACGTCAGCTTCGTCGAGATCGAGACCGACAAGGGCCACGACGCCTTCCTGCTGCACGAGCCGGAATTCTTCGCCACCCTGCGCGGCTTCCCTCGACCGGCTGCGCCGAGCACCGCGGCATCCTGAAGCGGCGTGAAGAGTGTGAGTGCTCCGGCCGACAGCGGCATTGCCGTGGGCGCCAGCGCCGCCGCGCCGTCCACCGGCATCCGCATCGATCTGCAGCTGATCGCCGACATGATCGCGCCGAAGTCGCGCGTGCTCGATGTCGGCTGCGGCGACGGCGCGTTGCTGGACCATCTCGTCCATGCCAAGGGCGTCGACGGCGCGCGGCGTCGAGATCAGCCAGGCCGGCGTCAATGCCTGCGTCACCCATGGCCTGTCGGTCATCCAGGGCAACGCCGATACCGACCTGAAGGACTACCCGTCCGACGCCTTCGATTACATCGTGCTGAGCCAGACCCTGCAGGCGACGCGCAAGCCGCACCAGGTGCTGCAAGCAGCTGGTGCGGATCGGCCGCCACGCCATCGTCTCGTTCCCGAATTTCGGCCATTGGCGGGTGCGCTGGCAGCTGCTGACGCGCGGCCGCATGCCCGTGACCGATTCCATGCCGCTGCAATGGTTCGACACGCCGAACATCCACTTCTGCACGATCCTGGATTTCATGGGCCTGCGCGAGGAGCTCGACATCGTCGTCGAGCAGGGCACTGGCCATCAGCCGCAGCGGCCGGCCGAGCCCGGATCCGCTCGATCGGCGCCGCCAACCTGTTCGGCGAACAGGGACTGTTTCTACTGCGGCGGAGTTAGCGTCGGGAGAGCCCGCGTCGGTGCGACGAACGCCCCGCCGCCGGCTGCGGGAACGCCACGATGACCGGCCGCCGCTGGCGCTTGGCGCGCACGGTCGTGGCGGCGTAGAGCCGCTTGCCGCGCCTCCATCAGCACGACGCCGGCAAAGCGCGGCAACCAGCGCCCGCCGATGCGCTCCCAGGCCGCCGCGGTGCGCAGCAGCGTGGTCGGAGCGGGTCGGCGGAATGAACAGCGCCTGGCCTCGACTGGACCGGCGTGAAGAGGTTATCGCGCAAGAGACGGGAGAGCTGGGGCGGCGAATAGGGCAGGCCCTGGCCGAAGGGCGTGCGGTCGGTGCGCGCCCAGATGCCGCGCCGGTTGGGCACGACGATCAGCAGCCGCCCGCTCCCGGACATGACGCGCCAGACCTCGCGCAGCATGTCCCGCACCTGCTCGCCGCATTCGAGGCCGTGGACCAGCAGCACCCGGTCGACGGACATGTCCGGCAGCGGCAGCTCGGTCTCTTCCGCCAGCGCCACGGCGTTGGGCCCCTCCGGCGGCCAGGCCAGAACCCCCTGCCCGGCCGGCATGATCGCCAGCACCCGTTCGGCCTCGTCGCGGTATTGGCGCAGATAGGGCGTGGCATAGCCCGAGGCCCAGCAGCGACTGGCCGCGCGAGATCGGGCCACAGGGCGCGCGACGCGGCGGCGGATCAGGTGCCGGGTCACCTGCCCCAGGCGGCTATCGTAGAAATCGCGGAGATCGACGACGTCGTTCCACATGGGGTAGGATACCAGAAAGCTTTCGGCTGTCAGCTATCAGCTTTCAACAGTGAGTAATCCGTTAACGGGATAGCCTTCGCAGTTCAACGCCCGGCAGTCGCTCGGCGAGATCGGCATCGGCCCCTGCGTCGACAAGCTTGGCCCATCCTCCTTGACGACTTCCCGGTGATGGCTGATAGCTGAAAGCTGACAGCCGAGAGTTTCCGCCCAATGTCCTCGCTCGACATCGAACTCGTCCCCCTGCTCAAGGACAACTACGCCTACCTGCTGCATGACAGCGCCACCGGGACGACGGCCGTCGTCGATCCGTCGGAGGCGCGGCCGGTGCTGGCGGTGGCGCGCGCCCGCGGCTGGCGCATCACGCACGTGCTGAGCACCCACCACCACTGGGACCACACCGGCGGCAATCTCGAGATCAAGCAGGCCACCGACTGCATGGTGATCGGCCCCGGCTACGACCAGGAACGCATCCCCGGCATCGATGCCGGCGTCCGAGGAGGGCGACCGCTTCGCGCTCGGCGGCGCCGTCGCCGAGATCCTGTTCATCCCGGGCCATACCCGCGGCCACATCGCCTACTGGTTTCCGGAGGCGGCGGCCGTGCTGTGCGGCGACACCCTGTTCTCGCTCGGCTGCGGCCGGCTGTTCGAGGGCACGCCCGAGCAGATGTGGACCTCGCTCGGCAAGCTGCGGCGACTGCCGGCGGAGACCCGGGTCTTTTGCGGCCACGAATACACCCAGGCCAACGCCCGCTTCGCCATGACCATCGAGCCGCTCAATCCCGCCCTCGTCATGAAGCAGCGCCGCGTCGACGAGGCGCGCGCCGCCGGCCACGCGACCATCCCTCGACCATGGGCGAGGAGTGCGCCACGAATCCTTTCCTGCGCGCCGACGAGCCGGCGGTGGCCGCCGCGGTCGGCCTTGCCGGCGCGCGATCCGGTGACCGTGTTCGCCGAGGTCCGCCGGCGCAAGGACAACTTCTGAGAGGAGCGACGATCGATGAAACTGCGCTATTCGCCGGCCAGCCCCTATGTGCGGAAGTGCCTGCGTGCTCGCCCATGAGGCCGGTCTCGCCGGCCGCATCGATATCGTGCCGACCGTCACCGCCGATCCCGCCAGCGGCCTCGCCAAGGACAACCCGCTCGGCAAGATCCCGGCGCTCGTCGTCCGGCGACGGCCAGGTGCTCTTCGATCTGCCGGTCATCTGCGAATATCTCGACAGCCTGCATCGCCGCCCCAAGCTGATCCCGGCGCGCGGCAAGGCGCGCTGGACCGCCCTGCGGCGGCATGCGCTGGCCGACGGCATTCTCGACGCCTCGCTGCTCCGCCGCTACGAGGGAATGCGGCCCGCCAACGAGCGCTCGGTGACCTGGGACGAGAAGCAGAAGGGCGTGGTCACCCGCGCCCTCGACGTCCTCGAGAAAGGAGGCCAAGGATCTCAGCAAGCCCGGCGGCAAGCGCACGACCATCGGCCACATCGCCATCGGCTGCGCCCTCGGCTATCTCGATTTCCGCTTCGGCGCCGAGAACTGGCGCGCCGGCCGCCCGAACCTGGCGCGCTGGTACGAGGCGTACGCCAAGCGCCCCGCGATGGCGGCGACCGTGCCGAAGGACCCGACTTGAACGACGAGGCGGCCGCGCTCATCGCGCGGCTGGGACTGCGGCCCCATCCCGAGGGCGGCCACTTCGTCGAGACCTACCGCCACCTGCCGGCGCAGGGCGGCCGCGGCGACGCCACCGCGATCTACTACCTCCTGCAATCGGGCGAGGAGTCCCGCTGGCACCGGGTGACCGATGCGGTGGAAATCTGGGCCCACCACGCCGGCGCGCCGCTGGCATTGACTCTGTCCGCCGATGGACTTCATATCGCGCCCCACCGCCTCGGGCCGGCCATCGCCGCCGGCGAGCGGCCGCAGGTCGTGGTGCCGGCCGGCTGCTGGCAAACGGCGCGGAGCCTGGGCGACTGGACGCTGGTGTCCTGCATCGTGGCGCCGGCCTTCGAGTACGGCAGCTTCGAGATGGCGCCGCCGGGCTGGCAGCCGGGCTGAGATCGGAAAGGGAGACACCAGATGGCGCAGGCCCTCGAACTCTCGCTGCGCTCCTACGCGCCGCAGACGCTCCGCCACAGCCACGCCCATCACCAGATCGTGCTGCCGGTCGCGGGCGTGCTGGAGATGGAAGTCGCCGGCAAGGGCGGACAGGTCGCGGGCTGCCAGGCCGCGTTGATCGGCGCCGGCCGCGACCACAGCTGCGAGGCGTCCGGTGCCAACAGTTTCGTGGTCCTGGACTGGATGGCGGACGAGTCCGACGACGAGCTGGCGCGCCTGTCGGACCACGCCGAGCGCCGCCCGTTTCTCGCCTATGATCCGGGCCTGCAGCATCTCGTGAGCTTTCTCGGCGGCGAGCTGCGCGACCGCCCTGCAGGCGACCGTGGCTGGGGCGCGCTGCTGCTCTCGGCACTGGCCGCGCGCACCGGCGCCGCGCAGCCGGCCTGTCCGCGCCAGCTCGCGCGCGCCCTCGCCTATATCCGCGCCAATGGCCACCGGCGCCTCGGCGTCGAGGAGATCGCGCGCGCCGCCTGTTGCAGCGCCAGCCACCTGCACATGCTGTTCCAGCGCCATCTCGGTACTTCGCCCATGGACCATGCGGCGGAGATCCGGCTGGACCAGGCCATGTCGCTGCTGATGGAAAGCGATGAACCCATCAGCGCGATTGCGCTGGAGACCGGCCATGCCGACCAGAGCGCGTGCTGACCCGCAGCATGAAGCGCCGCAGCGGGATCACTCCGGCCGAGTATCGGCGGCGCCTGCGACCCGTCTTCGCGCGAGCGTAGCGCCGGCCAAAGACAGGCGAGTCCCGGCCAAGACGGCCGCCGGCGCCGGTGCGTGACAGTATTCCCCGACCATGTTCGCCCGCAGGCCGGAGGAACCCATGCGCCTCACCGATTTCGCCGCCCTCAGCTTCGATTGCTACGGCACGCTCATCGATTGGGAGACCGGCATCCTCGCGACGCTGCGGCCCTGGGCCGCGCGCCACGGTCTCGCCGTCACCGACGACGCGCTGCTGGCCGAGTTCAGCCGGGTCGAACCCGAGCTGCAGGCCGCCCGGCCGGCCACGCTCTATCCCGACATCCTCGCCGATGCCTTCCGTTCGCTCGGCCGGCATTTCGACCGCGCCGTAAGCGACGCCGAGGCGCGAGCCTTCGGTCAGTCGGTGAAGGACTGGCCGGCCTTTCCCGACAGCGCCGGCCGCCCTCGCCTACCTCAAGCGGCACTACAAGCTGGCCATCCTCTCGAACATCGACCGCGCCTCCTTCGCCCACAGCAACCGCAAGCTCGGCGTCGAATTCGATCTCGTCGTCACCGCCGAGGATGTCGGCTCCTACAAGCCGACGCCGCGCAACTTCGAAGTCCTGCTGGAACGCATGGCGGCGCTCGGCGTGCCGAAGGAGCGCCTGCTGCACACGGCCGAGAGCCTCTATCACGATCATGTGCCGGCGAAGCGCTTCGGCCTCGCCACCGCCTGGATCTACCGCCGGGCGGCCAAGGGCAACTTCGGCGCCACCCGCGCCCCGGAGGCGCCAGTCAAGCCGGACTGGCAGGTGACGACCCTGGCCGAAGCTCGCCGACCTCCACCGCAAGGAACAAGAAAACCGCTGATGAACGCAGATCAGAAGGGATGAACGCAGATAGTGCCTAGCCTGTCGGTTAGCGACTCACTATTGCCCTATCCTAACTGTCACCCCGCGAAAGCGGGGTCCAGGGCAAGCGACGAAGCTGTTGTCCTGGATTCGCTTTCGCGGGAATGACACTGGAGGGGGTGATGGATCGGAGGCAGCGAACGTTAGGTGTGTCTTTGTGCGCCGTAGGCGCGCCGAGACCCTATCTGCGTTCATCTGCGTTCTCCTGCCTTCTCTGCGTCTCTGTGGTGAATCTTTCTTCGGCGCTTTGACCCGTCACTCTTTCGCGCAGTGCTGCCCGACGACATGGCAGTTCGAATCCTGCCCGCCGCTGGCGCAGTTCTCCATCGCCGCGGACTCAGCCTCGGCCTGCGAGCCGCCCTTGCCGACGCCGAAGCTCTTGTCGCTGCTGGCGACGGCGGCGCACTGCCCGGCCCGGAAGGTCGCGACGATCCGGCAGTCGTCGGCGCTGCAGCCCTCCAGCGTCTTGATCTGCAGCTCGCGCAGCGAGAAGAAGGCGGAGCTGCCGGAGGAGACCTCGTCGGTCGAGGGCGAATAGGCGAGCGCGCCGTCCTCGGCCGCCGCCGTCGCCGCCAGGCACGAGAGGGCGACGGCCACGGCAATCAGCTGCTTCCAATCCATCCGTCAGAACCTCGGCTGGAATTTCTCGTCGACCTCGACGCGGTAGCCGTTGGCGAGGCGGTTGGTCTCGTTGGCCATGCCGACGACCGCCAGCAGCTCGGCCAGCTGGGCGTCGGTCATGCCCTGCTTGCGCGCCGAGGCCGTGTGCGGAGGCGATGCAGTATTCGCAGTTGTTGGTGGCGCTGACGGCGATGTAGAGCATCTCCTTCACCAGCGGGTCGAGCGCGCCCGGCGCCATCACCTCCTTCACGCTCTCCCAGGTGCGCTTCAGCGTCGGCGGATGGTGGGCGATCACCTTCCAGAAATTGTTGATCCAGTCGATCTTGCGCGTCGCCATGATGTCGTCATAGACGGCGCGCACCGCGGGCGGCGCCTCGGCATATTCGATCATCTTCACCATCGGCATGGATCGGCTCCCGGCTGTAGGTTCCAGCCGGGAGCTTTAGCGCGGACGACGCCTTTTGGAAACCGAGCCGCTCAGCGGTAGCGGAACCGCGGCGACCACTCGCCGGCACCCTCGGGGAAGAGGTCGAGGAGGTGCCAGAGCGCGCAGAAATCGTCGCCGGGGCTGAAGCTCGTGTCGGCGACGCGCAGGATGCGGCCGTCGTCGCGCCTGAACACGGAGACGCCGGGATCCAGCCGCCGTCTTCGGAACGATAGCCCATGTCCGCCGCGAAGCTCGTGCCCCGGTGGCTGACCATCGGGAAGCGCCAGCCGCGGCCCGCCGCGAACTTCTTCTGCAAGGCGGGCGCATCGGGGCTGGACACCGCGAACGCCGCCCGGTTGGCGAGATGATCGTACAGGCCGTTGAAGCCGTCGGCCCACAGCGTGCAGTGGGGGCAGGACGATCCCATGTTGTGGATCACGATGAGATCGTCCTTGCGGCCGAACAGCTTCGAGAGCCGCACCGTCCCGTCAGGCGTGGCGAACGCGTAGTCCTCGACCGGCTCCGGCTCGACCGCCGCCTGCAGCGTGCGCATCTTCTCGCGCAGGCCGGCGATCTGGCGGCGGTAGGTCTCGAGTTTCTTCGCCGTGCTCTTGTGGCTCATTGCGAACCTCCTCCCGCTCAGCGGCCGTAGAGATCGCGAAACTTCACCCACGCCATCGTATGCGGCAGCGCCCGTCTCGTCGCGCCCCTTCGGCACGAGATCGAGATAGTGATAGGCCGTGTTCATCATGTCAACGCCGCGGGCGTAGCAGGAGTAGGTATGGAACACGGCTGCCGCTCTGCATCCTGGAGAACACGCTGATCCCCGGCAGGTCGGACATCTGTCGTCTCGGTCGGCTTGTAGTTGTAGCTCGGCCTCGCCTTGCCGGCGGTCGCTCCGGCCTGAACGAGACGTTGTAGTCGTAGTTGAAGTCGTCGCCGCCCGACGACAGCCACTTGAAGCTCCAGCCCAGCCGCTTCGCGAAGGCCTGCGAGCTTCGGCAGCGGCGCGCGCGAAATCGCGACGAACGTCACGTCGCGCTGGTTCAGATGCGCGATGATGCCGTTGAAATTGTCGGCCCAGAACGAGCAGCTCTTGCAGGGCGCCTCCGCACTCCGGCGCGAACATGAAGTGGTAGACCACGAGCTGGCTTCTGCCGTCGAAGAGCTGCGCCAAGCGTCTCCTTGCCCTTCGGCCCCTCGAAGACGTAGTCCTTCTCGACCCGCTCCCACGGCAGGGCGCGCCGCCGCTCGCTCAGCTGGTCGCGCAGCCGCGTGAACTCCTTCTCCTTCGCCAGCAGCTGCTCGCGCGCCGCGATCCACTCGTCTTCGCTGAAACGACCTCGTGCTTTTCCATCTGCGCGACCTCCAACGTTGCGGGCGCATGAATTTGCGTCAGCGACGCCGTGACGATCGGCGAGCGCCGCCGCGTCGGATCGCGGCCGGCGGCGCTTGCGCGCGCTGTCGCTCGGTCGATGTCCTCGAGCGTGACGGCCAGCAAGTCGAACTGCTCCTGCCAGTATTTGCTGTAGCGGTTGATCCAGACCGCGGCCGCGAACACCGGCCCCGCCACCAGGCTGCAGCGGCTGATGCGCCCGCGTCCGCTCCTGCCGCATCAGGCCGGCGCGCACCAGACACCTGGATGTGGCGCGACACCGCCTGCAGCGAGATGTCGAACGGCGCCGCCAGCTCCGGAGACCAGCAATGCGCCTCCTCGCCGAGCCGCCCGGGATCGCCCGCCGCACCGGATCGGAGAGCGCGAAGAACACGCGATCGAGCAGCTCCTCGCCGGGATCGTCGACCTCGTCGATGAATTGGACCGTCGCCGCGCTTTTCGTCATGCCGGCGGATATTATCAATCGATTGATTGATAATCAACTAGTACGTTGATTGTCTGAACCAAGAGAAGCCGTGGCGACTGGCCGGCCGCCGTCGACCCGAACCCTACTCCGGCAGCGCGTTGATCGCGTAGAGCGTCTGCAAGATCTCGCTTGCCTTCGCCTTGCCGAAGCTGCGCGCGAAGATCGGCCCGATAGCGCCGCTGCGGTAGAGGCGCGCCAGGGTGCGGTCGACCAGGAAGCGGAAGTCGTCGTCGCCGCGGGCGAGCGCCAGGGCGTAGGGCTCGCGCGTGAAGTACTCCTTCGAGATGCGCAGGGTCTTGGGCGCGCCCTCGCCGAGCAGCAGGTAGGTGAGGATGGCGCGGTCGGCGAAATAGGCCGCGAGCTCGCCGCTCTCCAGCCGCTTCACGCCTCCGTCGTGATCGGCGACCGGCACCATCTCGGCCTCGACCTCGAGGTCGGCCAGCGTCCGCCGCAGCGCGTCCTCGGTCGTCGTGCCGGCGTGGACGCCGATCTTGTGGCCGCCCAGCGCCTTGAAGCTCTGCGGCCCGTCGCTGCGCACCATCACGCTGGCGCCGTCGATGAAGGTCATGAGCGAGAAGTCGACGAGCTGGCGCCGCGCCAGGGTGACGCGTCGTGGCCTCGCACAAGAGGTCAACGCGGCCGCTCTTCACCGCGTCGAAGCGGTCCTCGGCCGTCACCGTCGACATACTCGACCTTCAGGTCCGTGAGGCCGAGCTCCTGCTTCGTCGCCGCCGCCACCTCGCGGCAGAGATCGACGATGTAGCCGGCCGGCTCCCGATCGCGCTGTTGTAGGAGAAGGGCGGCGCGTCCGTGCGATACCCGATCTTGAACACGCCGGCCGCGCGCACGCGGTCGAGGCGTGCCGGCAGCGACATTCTGCGACGCGAGAAGGAACGCCGCGACAACGACCGAGAAGACCGCTCGCATGGCTCACCCCCGAAAGATTCTTGCACGCCCCAACTGATCGCCGAGCGTAAGGAGGCCCCGCCAGCGAGGGAAGCGACAAATGGCAACGAGCGCCTGCGATTGTGCTTGACGCTCATCCCATATGTTCTCATAATGTTTCCGTCGCTGAATACCGCTTTCCGCCGGCGCGATATTTGACATCGTGGATCGGGGAAAGCTGCTTGCCCAGGAAAACGGCACACTATCGATGCCGACGCTGGCAGCGCGTTACGCAGACGCGAGCTTGGCTCGTCTTACGCAAAATACAATAGCTTTGAATTGCGAAGTTCTGCAATGTTGGACCCTCCCCGGGAGGCACGGTACCGACGGGCGGCCGCCGACGGCTGAAGCGTCGCCGGCACAATACATATGCTGCCCGCCGTTGATGGAGAGCGTCGAGCCGGTGATGAAGCCGCCGTCGTCGGCGACCAGGAACAGCACGCCGCGGGCGATCTCCTCGGCCTTGCCGAGGCGGCCGACTGGGATGCGGGCGACGATCTTCTTCAAGCACCTTCCTCGGCACGGCGCGCACCATCTCGGTGTCGATGTAGCCGGGGGCGATGGCGTTGACCGTGATGCCTTTGCCCGCACCCTCCTGGGCCAGGGCCTTGGTGAAGCCGTGGATGCCCGACTTGGCGGCGGCGTAGTTCACCTGGCCGTACTGCCCGGCCTGGCCGTTGATCGAGCCGATGTTGACGATGCGGCCGAAGCTGCGCTCGCGCATGCCGTCGATGACGCAGCGGGACAGGTTGAAGCAGGAGGTCAGGTTGGTGTTGATGACCTCGGCCCATTGCTGCGGCGTCATCTTGTGCATGGTGCCGTCGCGGGTGATGCCGGCGTTGTTGACGAGCACGTCGATCGGGCCGAGCTCGGCCGCGATCTTCTTCGCCGCCGCCTCGCACTGGCCGTAGTCGGCGACGTCGAACTTGTAGGTCGGAATGCCCTGTCTCCGTGCTGAAGGCCTTGGCGGCCGCCTCATTGCCGGCGTAGCAGGCCGCCACCTTGTAGCCCGCGTTCTTCAGCGCCACGGCGATCGCCTTGCCGATGCCGCGCGTGCCGCCCGTCACCATTGCAACCCGTGCCATGTTCCGATCCTCCCTGTTTGTCGTTCGTTCGTTCAGCGCTCGACGCAGAGCGCGATGCCCATGCCGCCGCCGATGCAGAGCGTGGCCAGCCCCTTGTGCGCATCGCGCTTCTGCATCTCGTGCAGCAGCGTGACCAGCACGCGGGCGCCGGACGCGCCGATCGGATGGCCGATGGCGATGGCGCCGCCATTGACGTTCACCTTGGCCGGTATCCCAGCCCAGGTCCTTGTTGACGGCGCAGGCCTGGGCCGCGAAGGCCTCGTTGGCCTCGATGAGGTCGAGGTCCTGATGCTTCCAGCCGGCCTTGGCCAGCGCGGCGCGGCTGGCCGGGATCGGGCCGCTGCCCATGACCGCCGGCTCGACGCCCGGCGGTCGCCCAGGAGACGATGCGCGCCAGCGGCTTCAGCCCGCGCTTGGCCGCCTCCTTATCGGTCATCAGCACGAGGGCGGCGGCGCCGTCATTGATGCCGGAGGCGTTGCCCGCCGTCACCGTGCCCGTCCTTGTCGAAGGCCGGCCGCAGCTTGGCCAGCGACTCCGACGGTGGTGCCGTGCTTGGGATACTCGTCGGCGTCGACGATCACGTCGCCCTTGCGGCTCGTGATCTTCACGCCGACGATCTCGTCCTTGAACCTGCCGGACTTCTGCGCCGCCTCGGCCTTCTGCTGCGAGGCCGGCGGCGAACTGGTCCTGCTGCTCGCGGGTGATCTGCCACTTCTGCGCCACGTTCTCGGCCGTGGTGCCCATGTGATAGCCGTGGAAGGCGTCCCACAGCCCGTCCTTGATCATGCGTGTCGACCATCTGGGCGTCGCCCATCTTGGTGCCGTTGCGCAGGTGCATGCAGTGCGGCGCTTGGCTCATGCTCTCCTGGCCGCCGGCGACCACGATCTCGCTGTCGCCGACCTTGATCGCCTGATAGCCGAGGGCGACCGCGCGCAGGCCGGAGCCGCAGAGCTGGTTGATGGCGTAGGCGGTCTTCTCGACGGGAATGCCGGCGTTGACCGCGGCCTGGCGCGCCGGGTTCTGGCCGGAACCGGCGGTGAGGATCTGGCCGAGGATGACCTCCGTGACCTCCTTGGCGTCGACCTTGGCGCGCTTCAGCGCCTCGGCGATGGCGACCTGACCGAGATAGGAGGCCGGCACGCTGCTGAGGGCGCCGTTGAAGGCGCCGACCGGCGTCCGCGCGGCGCCGACGATCACGACATCGGTCATGGGCTCACTCCTCCTGCTGATTTTCGGTAACTGCTACCGACAATATGCCGCCGCAAACGCCGGAAACAAGGCCGGGTTCTTGCAGATCAGCCCCGCCGCCGCCAATGACCTGGATCAAGCCGCGACAACCAGGCGATCAAAGGCTGGTAAAGCCGATCGCGCGCGCCGCCGCCGACGATCATGCCGATATGGCCGGCCGCCGGGCGGAGCGCTTCCGCCCGCGGCAGCGCCGCTGCCAGGGCTTCGGCCGATGCCGGCGGCACGATGCGGTCCTGATCGGGAATGACGACCAGGCTCGGCAGGTCGAGCAGCGCGGGCTGCACCACTTCACCGGCTACGCGCCACTCGCCGGTGGCCGGCGTATTGGCGCCGTACCAGCCGGCCACGCATTCGCGCGCCACCGGCGCCGCCAGCGGCACGCCGTCGTTCAGCCAGTCCTCGACGGCGACGAACAGCCGGGCGCGCTCGGAGTCCTGATCGAGCGCCGCGAAGCCGGCGAACTTGCGGATCACCTGCAGCGGGTCGAGGCCGGCGAAGAGCGCCTGGATGGCGTCGACCGGCAGCTCCCCGATGTTGCGCAGCAACGGCTCGACCAGGCCCAGGCTGGCGCCGAGCAGCTTGGCCTGCGACGGCCGCTCGGCGTGGAAGTCCCAGGGCGTGGCCAGGCAGACCAGCCCGGACAGGTCGCGCCGCCGCCGCAGGGCGAGGGCGACGGTCAGCAGCCCGCCCATGCAGTAGCCGAGCAGGACCACCGGGTCCGCCGACCTCGGCGAGGACCCGATCCAGGGCCTGCTCCAGGCGCCCCGCGATGTAGTCGGTGAGCGTGAAGCCCCGCTCCAGATCTCCGGGCGCACCCCAGTCGACGAGCAGCGGCCGCGTGCCGGCGGCGGCGAGCGCCCGCAGCAGGCTGCGGTCGGCCGTGAGGTCGAGAATGTGGGCCCGATTGATGAGCGACGGCACCGCCAGCACCACTGGCCCGCCCGTCGGTCCGGCGCGATAGTCGAGCAGACGCGTGGTGCCGTCCTGCCACAGGACGGGCGACTCCGGCAAGCGAACGCCGGAACGGGTGCCGGCGATAGGACTCGATCCCGGCGGCCAGCCGGTCGAACCGCGCCCTAGTCTCGCTTTCGAGCGCGGCCGTGAACGCCTTTCGCTCGACGCCTTCCAGGGCGGCGTCCAGCGCCTGCATCTGCGGCCGGAGCTCGGGCCTCCAGAGCGGCGAGGCGCTGCTCCAGAGCGGCCAGGTGCCGCGCGAGCTCAGCCAGGTCATGGTCGCGATCGCCAGATGCAGCGGCAGCGGGCGCGGCCCGAGCCGCGTGCTCGCCGTCCCCACCGCCTCGGCCTGGTGCTCCATCGCCCCCGCTCCCCGCGCCGAACCGATCCAGCCCGACCAGCCCCAGCCACAGGCGGAGGACATCGGCCAGCGCCCCGTCCGACGCCCAGGCGGCCATCTGCTCCTCCCAGAGGTCGAGGTAGCGGCGCGCCAGCGCGTCCGGAGCGGACGAATCGGTCATGTCGGCACTATAGGGAAGTCGGCCCGGCGGCGCCATATCGCGCCGCAGCACGGATTGTTATGCATTGCACAAAGGGTCTGTTTTCCTGCTATGCTGCGCCCGGAAACACGAGTCGGGAACAGAACCTTATGGCGGAGACCGGCGCCGACAAAGCCTCTGTCGTCATCAAGAAATACGCCAATCGACGACTCTACAACACGGCCACCAGCAGCTACGTGACGCTCGACCATCTCTGCCAGATGGTGAAGGACGGCGTCGAATTCGCCGTCTACGACGCCAAGAGCGGCGAGGACATCACGCGCTCGGTCCTGACCCAGATCATCGTCGAAGAGGAAGGCAAGGGCGGCCAGAACCTGCTGCCGATCAATTTCCTGCGCCAGCTCATCAGCTTCTACGGCGACAACCTGCAGTTCCTGGTGCCCCGCTACCTCGAGCACACCATGCAGTATTTCGCCAGCAACCAGGAGCAGATGCGCAGCTATATGCGCGACACCTTCGGCGGCATGTTCCCGTTCGGCCGTTTCGAGGACCTGGGCAAGCAGAACATCGCCTTTTTCGAGCGGGCGCTCAAAATGTTCGCTCCCTTCCAGGGCGAGCAGCGCGATCCCGACCGGCCGGAGCCGGCCGCCAACCCCGGCGCCGACGCCACCGCCCTTCCGACCTGAAGTCCCAGCTCGACGTCCTCCAGAAGCGCATCGATTCCATGAGCCGGCAGAAGGGCGAAAAGGCGAAGTAGCCGGTCGGCTCCGCAGCGATCCAAGTCGGCGCCGGCTGCGCTCTCCGGCGCGCTCTCAAGATTGAAGCATCTTGAAGCCGACGCGCCGGCGATTCACACTGCACCGTCGGCCCGGGGCCAATCGGCCGACACCGCACTGTCGAACGCCGCAGGGGCGACGTCGACAGAATGTCCTGCGCCATACAGTCAGAGGGGAGACTGGAATGACACTCACGTCCAATCAGGCGTTCCGCGTCGGCGACGTGGTCACGCAGAGCATCCAGACAACGATCCGCAACATCGTGCCGTTTGGGGTCGTCGCACTCATCGCCGTCGGCATCATCACGGTCCTGTTCATGCTCATCAGCACCGTTTTTCGGACTATCAATGATGATGCCAGGTCAGATGGATCCCAGCATGGGAATGACGGCATTCGGAACGAGCTCTCTCATAGGAATCGCGATTTTGGGCTGCTCGCGTTCGCCATCTACATGTTGGTCGTCGCAGCGATTGTCTACGGAACAGTTCAGGATCTTCGAGGACAGCCCGTCGGCATCGGCGGCCTGCTGGCGAGCGCGGTGGATTTGGTCGCGCCGGCCCTCGGCACGGTAATCGTCTTGATCGGCGTCCTGCTGGCGGCGGAGATCGTCGCTTACATCCTGAAATACATTCCGATCCTCGGGCCGATCGCAACCCTGGTGATGTTCGCATTTCTCAACATCTCGCTCTGGGTAGCGATCCCGGTCGCCGTGGTCGAAAGGCCGGGCCCCGTTGCCAGCTTGCAGCGAAGCTTCGCCCTGACAACGGGCAACCGTTGGAAGATTCTTGGCATCTTTCTGCTCGTCGCAGCCATCATCGTCGGCATCGTTATCGTCATGGTGATCTTCGCGTTCATAAGTCAGACGATCGCGATGATACTGTCCCTTCTCCTCTACGCCGGTCTCTTCATTTTCGGCGCGGTCCTGAGCGCCGTCGGCTACTACAGAGCTGCGCGTCGCCAAGGAAGGCGCGGACATCGGCGACATTGCCAAGGTATTTGACTGAGGCCGCGATAGCATTCGCGATCCCGCGCGCCCCACTGATTGTCCGATGGGGCGCACGGGACCGCGACCGCAGCGGAGCTACCGCTTGCCCGCCGCCCCGCGGTCGTGCTTGTCCTTGCGCCGCTTGCCGAGCAGGACCTGCGCCTCGAGGCGGCGGCGCTGGGCGGTGTAGAAGGCCTGCAGGAAGGCTTGCGCCGTCGAACCGAAGGTCGGGCGCCGGCGTCCAATTGATCTTGCGCTGGATGCGCTTGGCGACTTCCTCGCGCACGCTCGGGGCGTTCGTCCCCTCCTGGCGCAGCACCTGCTCCAGCGTCTGCAGCTCGTAGATGCCGTAGGCATCCAGTTGCTCGCTCGAGAAGACGTGAGTCCGATGGCGCCTGCCCGATCGGCGCGCTGCCCGCCGGTCTCGGCGAGATCCGGGAGGAGGGTCGCCTTCGGCGCAGTGATCACCCAGGTCCCGCCGACCATGTCGCCGACCCGCAGGCGGTCGCGGTTGAACAGCGGCATGAACGTGAAGATCAGCATCCAGCCAAGCATGGCCAGCTCGGCCAGGCCGCTCATGTCGGTTCCGAGCCCCACCATGATCAACGACAGGGAGGAAAACCTCGATCTCGCGCATCAGGTTGCGGGCGATGACGGCGTCGGCGGTGAGCGCCCCGCCGGCGCGGTCGATGACGCGCAGACGAAAGACCCGCTTGCCCGGCGTCGAGCCGTGCCAGCGCAGCTCGAAGAGCGCGAAATAGAAGCTGCGGACCACGAACCAGCCGAGCAGCAAGGCGATCCAAATCCAGATAGCGATGCCCCTGTCGTGGCGCGAGCTGAAGCCGAGCAGCCCGGCCGCCAAGGCCAGCAGGCCAAGGGCGATGAAGCAGCCGGTGATGATCAGCAGGTCGATAAGAAAGGCGGCGGCGCGCTCGCTGCGCGCCGCGAGTTCGACCGGCAACGCGACGCCTTCGGGCGTTACGATGCTGCGGTGCGACCGCTCGTCCGCGTCGGCGAGGATGGCGTTCAATCTAGCGGCCGTCGCCATCGGTCCGATTCCGCCCGGCGAAGCCGAAATAGAGAAGCCATGCCAGCGCCGTCGTGGCCGCGATGCCGTAGCGCAGCGACGTGTCCGTGATGAGCTGACGGCCCAGCCCTTCGAGGAGGCCGGCGATCACCAGCAGGCCGACGGCGCCGATCACGACCTGCGCCGCCAGCCCGGCCGGTCGCCGCCAGATCTGCCAGCCGGCTGTGGGCGCCGGGAAAGGCCAGGGCGCCGCCGAGCGCCAGCCCGCCGGCGCCGCACAGGACGATGGCGAGCAGCTCGGTGACGCCGTGGATGAACAGCCACCCGCCAAGCTCGATGCCCAGGCCGCGGCTGGCATAGAGGGCGAAGAAGGCGCCCATCATCAGACCGGTCTGCACCAGGAGTATGATAGTCGGCAGGCCGAAGGCGAATCCGAGCGCGAAGGCCAGCATGCCGATCTTGGCATTGTGGGTGAAAAGGAACGTGGCGAAGAAAGAGAGCGCGGTCGCGTCGCCTGCGTCCTCGTCGAACAACCCTTTGCGCAAGTATTCGGTCGAGGCCGTGGGCGTGCGGCCGGCCGCCATGCCGTCGTCGACGAAGCTGTAGTACCAGTCCGCATTAGCGGCGGTCAGCACGTAGCCGGCGAGGACCCCGGCGAGCAAGGCAAACAGCGAGATCGCAAACGGGCCTTTGAGCCGGCGCACCGCCACAGGCAGGCGCCAGACGAAGAAATCGATGATGGCCTCCCAAAGATTGGTGCGCGCGCCGTAGACGAGAAAGAAGGAGCGGCTGGCCAGGCTCTCGAGGTATTCGACGACGTTGCGGTCGAGCGAGATGCTGCGCGCGACGGAGAGCGAGCTGAGCGTCGCAAAATAGAGGCTCGGCAGCCGCACCAGCTCCGTCGACGACAGCGTCTTGACGCCGCGCTTCTCGGCGCGGCCGACCAGCTCGTCGAGCGCCCGCCACGTCGCCTCGCGCTCGCGCCGGAAGTGGAAACTCTTGAGGCGGAATTCTGCCATCGCGCGCTCCCGTCAGATCAATTCGCGCCGCTTGATCAGCAGGTAGCGATTGATCAGGTCCATGCCGATGCGCTCCGCCGGCACGTCGAGGCAGTGAACGCCGAGCCGGCGCAGGCGCTCGAACACGACCGCGCGCTCGCGGATGAATCCATCCGCGACGACCGAGCGCGCGACGGCGTCGAGCGTATCCGGCGCCGCCTCGACCGTGGCGAACAGGTGCGGATCCTGGAGCGTCACGCAAACCACCAGATGCCGGGCCGCCAGCCGGGCCAAGTTCTCCACCATCAGCTCGGCCGTAATGGTATCGACGAAATCCGTCATCAATATGACGAGCGAGCGCCGGTTGAGGCGGCCGAGCAGACTGGTGAGGCCGAGCGTGAAGTTCGTCTCCTCGTGCCGATAGGCGAGATCGGAGGACAAGCGCTGCAGGCGCGCGAAATGCTGCGTGCCGCCGTTGGCGGCGGAATAGTGGCGGACCGCCGAGTCGAAGGCGAACAGGCCGACCTGGTCGCCGCTCTTGAGCGACAGGAAGGCGAGCAGCAGGCCGGCATTGATGGCGTGATCGAGCTTGGGAATGCCGGCCATCGGCTCGCTCATGAGATAGCCGGTATCGAGCGCCAGGATGATCTGGTGATTTCGCTCGGTGCGGAACTCCTTGCAGAGAAGCGAGCGATGGCGCGCGGAGTGCTTCCAATCGATCGAGCGGTGATCGAGACCGGCCATATAGGCGCGCAGGGCATCGAACTCCGAGCCACCGCCCTGCTGGTTCTGCACCTTGATGCCGAAGAAGGCGTCGGGCGAGAAGAAACGGGCCGCAGCCGTCCGCACGGCACGGACGTTCGGCACCGCCGGCAGCGTCTTCGCCAACGCCTCGACGTGCAGTTTCAGCACCAGCCCGAGCGGCCCGCGCCAGCGCAGCCACAGACGCTCGATGCTGGCCTGGCCGCGGCGGCGCGGCAGCAGCGGAAACTCGATGCGGACCGTCTGGCCCGGCGCGAGCGCCGCCCGCCGGTCCGGCGGCGGCGCCAGCAGCTCGCCGACATCGCATTTGGCCTCGAAGCGGGCGCCGAAGCGGCCGGACGGCAGCGCCAGGTCCAGCGTCAGCGCGTCCGCATCGCCGATGTAGAGCGTGTTCGGAAAATGAAGCGTCCGCCGGAACATCCGCAGGGATGGCGTCAGAATAGCGTCGGCGCCGGTCAGCAGCACGGCCGCGCCGAAGAATGTCAGGCCGATCGGCCACAGGCGCTCGTCGAGCAGCACCGCCAGCAGGGCGATGGGAACCCCGGCGCCGAACAGCGCCACCGCACGGAGGGTCGGGCGGATCATCGCGGCGCCGGCACCTGTTCGAGGATCTGGGCCACGATCTTGTCAGCGTCGAGTGCCTTCGATCTCCGCGCCCGGCGCCAACACGAGGCGATGGCGCAGCGTTGGCGGCGCCAGCACCTTGACGTCGTCGGGGATGACGTAGTCGCGGCCGCCCAACGCCGCGAACGCGCGTCCCGATGAGGCCAGCATGTTGGCGGCGCGCGGCGAGGCGCCGTACTGCAGCGCCGGATGCTCGCGTGTCGCCCGCACGATATCGACGATGTAGCCGACGATGTCGGCCGACAGGCGGACATTCTCGATGGCCGCACGCATCGCCGTCAGATCGTCGAGCGTGGCGACGGCCTCGACGCCGAACTGGGCCGGCGTCGGCATGGTCGTGCGATGGCCATGCTGGGTCACGATGGCGCGCTCCTCGTCGCGGCTGGGATAGGCCAGCACATGCTTGAACAGGAAGCGGTCGAGCTGCGCCTCGGGCAGCGGATAGGTGCCCTGATGCTCGATCGGGTTCTGGGTGGCGATGACCATGAACCCGCCGCCGAGATCGTGGGTCTGGCCGTCGATCGTCACGGTCCGCTCATGCATCGCCTGCAGCAGGGCGGCCTGGGTCTTCGGCGGCGTGCGGTTGATCTCGTCGGCCAGCAGCAGCTGGGTGAAGATCGGGCCACGCGTCAGCGTGAACTGGTTGGTCTGGAAATTGAAGAGGTTGGTGCCGAGCACGTCGCCGGGCATCAGGTCAGGCGTGAACTGGATGCGCCCGAACTTCAGCGAGAGGGCGGCGGCGAAGGTGCGCGCCAGCAGGGTCTTGGCGACGCCGGGCACGCCCTCGAGCAGGACATGCCCGTCGGACAGCAGGCTGACCAGCAGCAACTCAATGGCGGCGTCCTGCCCGATCACCACCTTGCGCAGTTGTTGCTTCAGCCGTTCGCCGACCGAGCAGAATCGTCTCCAGATCCATGCAGCATCTCCCGTTTCCAGCGATAGAGGTCGCGCGCGACATGCAGCAGTCGGCGATCGTCGGCGCGTGCGCCTGCCGTCGCAAGCTCGGCCTCGCGGCGAAGCTCGGCCGGCGCGCTGCGGACGTGGCGCGCCTTGCCGATCCGCTCCAGCCATTGATCGAGCGCAGCACCGGCATATTGTGCCGGTGCGTGGACGCGCTGCGCGACGTCGGCGAACGTCGCCGCAAGATAGCGCCCGAGGATTTCGGTCGTGTGGCCGCCGAACTGCAGCAGCCCTGCGGCGTTTCCGATGAGGGTCGTCCTGCCGGCCTTGAGCGGGGGCTCGAGGGGGACCGGCGATCCGGAACCGGCCGGTCGCCGACCACAGCAGAACCGCCACCGCCGCCAGTGCATTGATGGTGATGATGATGATCGGGGAACTCGAACAGCGCGCGCCAGACGCTGGGATCGTGGCGGAAGCCGTGGATGACCTCGTCGACGATGATCGAACCGCCTTTCGGCAGCAGCTCCTGCACCATGCCGACGGCGATCACGGCATTGTCGCCGCGCTTCAGCCCTTCGTTGGAGATCAGGTCGGGATCCGACAACACCCACAGCCGGCCATAGCTGCTATCGACCTTGCCGAACAGAACGCCGAGATTGCTGTCGATGATCGGCGTCAACTCATCCGCCGTCATCAGCTGCGGCTGGGCGAGACTAGCCTCGCCGCCGTAGCGGATTGCGGTTCCAATCGATCTCGCGCTGCACGATCCTGGTCACGCCGCGCGATGCGACGATATGCAGGATGTCGTCGGCTTGCTCGGACGGCAGGCGATACACCTGCCTGGCCCAGTGACGATTCTTGAAGTCGGCGGACGCCACCCATTTCGGCAGCACCAGCAGCACACGATCGGCTTCGAGCAGGCCGCGCAGATATTCGTCGTCCTTCTGCTCGGCCGGCGGTTCGGCTACGACCAGCAGGTCATTGGGCCCCGCCTTCACCGCCGAGATCGCTGCGGCTCACCAGGACGGGAACGCCGAGCGCCCGCAGCGTCTCGACGAACGCCATGTGACCGATCGCCGACTCCGAATAGGCGTTGGCCTGGACCGTACTGGTGGGCAGGAGGTCCTCGCCGAAGACGATGAGCGCGATGGCGCAGACGAACGACAGGCCGCCGACGGCGATGAGCCACAGGATCGTCCGCTGCGCGAATACCGGCGCGGCCGTCATGCGGCCGCCCCCGAGCACGACGTCCTCGCAGCGCTGCCGGCACAGCCGATAGGTCGTTTCATCGGTCGGCCGGCCGCCGAAATGGCTGACCTCGACCGCCGAGACGATGATCGAAAGCCCGGTGCGGCGGATCTCCGGCAGCGCGGACAGCCCCAGGATCTCGCGGCTCGTGAGCGACGCCGGCAGGCCGAGACCGAAGCGGCGCCGCATTTCATTGAGGCAGTACAGCAGCAGCAGGTGCAGCGCCTCGCCATAGGCGCCCAGCCGCGCCAGCAATACGTAACC
>ERZ1370068.10224-contig-8941_pt1 | contig 56400 bp, 60 predicted proteins | sample MGYA00561227_ERZ1370068 | MGnify/ENA primary metagenome ERZ1370068 (study PRJEB38410, sample SAMEA6850437) | metagenome | study: Metagenomic assessment of the ecological functions of the soil: analysis of the soil microbiota associated with the... | reverse complement strand
TTTGCTTCGTTCAGTTACGTATTGGCAAGAGTACCGTGAAGCAGGGTCTGGGCGTGGTCCTCTCAGGATCGCTCGACCGTCAGGGCAGCGGCTACCGGATTTCGGTCAAGGCGACGCAAGCGGTCACCGGGAACGTCAATCACCACCGCGAGCATCCGGGCGTCGAACAAAGACCAGGTTCTCGGTGCGGCGACCAAGCTGATGGCCTCGGTCCGCAAGGCGCTCGGCGACGACACGTCGGATGCCGCTGCAGCGCTTCGCGACGGAGACCTTCTCCGCCACGTCCTGGGAAGTCGTGCGTGACGTATTCGGCGGCGAAGCCGAGTCGTTGTCGACGAGCCGGCTCGAGGAGGCGCGCGAGAACTTTGCCGAAGACAGTCGCGCGGGATCCGAACTTCGGGCTCGGTTACGCCGGCATGGCCATCGCCTGCGGAAACCTGGACAAGCAGCAGGATGCCGAGAGCTACATCAAGGAGGCGGTCCGCCATCTTGACGGCATGACGCGAGCGCGAACGCTACCGCACGCGCGGCCTCTTCTACTACATCACCGGCGATTATCAGGCCTGCACGAAGGAATACAGCGATCTGCTCGGCCGGTATTCGGCCGATGTCGCCGGCTCGAAACAACCTTGCGCTGTGTCTCACGCATTCATGAGAGATATGCCGCGGGCGATCGACGGAGATGCGGCAAGCGCGTCGAAGATCCTGCCGAACCGCGTGCTCTACCGCGAGAACCTGGCGCTGTATGCGGCGCTACAGCAGCGACGTCGACGACCGCGGAGCAGGAGGCGGAAGCGATCAAGCCGCCGACGCTGTTCAGCCTGCGTTGCAGTGGCCTTCGCGCACCTGTTGAAGGGGCAGTTGCCGCAGGCGACTGAAACCTACGAGAGCCTCGGCAAGGTCGGAGGCGAGCACGGCGGGTCCTTTACGGCGTCAGGCATCGGCGACATCGCGCTCTATGAAGGCCGGTTCGCCGACGCCGCGGAATTCTCGAGCAGGGCGCGGTCGCGGACCTGGCGGCCAAGAACGGGGACGGAGCCGCCAACAAGTTCGTCGCGCTCGCCTGCACGCAGCTCTTGCGGCAGCAGCGCGGCGCCGCCATCGCGGCTGCCGAGAAGTGCGCGCGCGAACAGCAACGCCGTGAAGATCCGATTCCTCGCGGCGCGGTGTTCGTGGAGGCGGGCGCCGCCGAGCGAGCAGAACCTCGCCGCCGGCCTCGGCGCCGAGCTTCAGGCCGAGCCTCAGGCGTACGCCAAAATCGTCGAGGGTCAGGCGGCGCTGAAAACGGCGACGCGCGTCAGGCGATCAAGACGCTGACCGAGGCCAACGCCATTCTCGACACATGGATGGGGCACTTCGATCTCGGCCGGGCGTATCTCGAAGCCGGCGCGTTCACGCAGGCCGATTCCGAGTTCGACCGCTGCATCACGCGTCGTGGCGAAACGCTCGCGCTCTTCCTGGACGAGGAGCCCACCTACGGCTATCTCCCGCCGGTCTATTACTACCAGGGTCGCGTGCGGGAAGGCTTGAACAACGCCGGGTTCGCGGATTCGTATCGCGCCTACCTCGCTATCCGCGGCCGATCGACGGAAGACGCGCTCCTGCCCGAAGTCCGCCGCCGCGCCGGCAATCAGCCGCGATAGTCAGGATGCGCGATGGCCTGCGCCATCGCGCATCCTCGCAATCCGCTCAGGGCACCTGGACGACGCTCAGCACCTTGATCGTGCCGTAAGACGGATGCTGGCGATCGGCATCGGGGTTCGAAATCGAATCCAGGACGACGATTCAAGTAGCTGGTGTTAGTTCCACCAGTGTTGCCTGGAATTATTCACCGTCAACTGCGCAGTCGGGACTTCGGTGCAGCCGAAACTCCCCACGCCTGAGGACGGGTTACATTCCAAGAGGCCATCGCCGTAGTTGGTCCCACCCCAGATGAACCCCAGACCCGTCAGCTTGCCGCCGTCTTCACCTGTCGTAATCGGATCGACGCGGTTCAAGCTCGCATAGGGCTGAGTCGACACGCTGACGGAGAACGAGTCGAAGTAGCCGGTGCTGGTACCCGCTACGAGCGCGTTGTAGGAATCCCAACTGAACAGGTTGTGCGCGAGGCGTGACTTGATACTTGCGCATGTTCCCACTTACGTCGGCGGCGGCAGCACCTGGCCGACGCGCCGTGGACTTTGCACAGCGGTTGGGACGCATCGTCCTCGAAGCGGGCACTCCCATCGCAGCTGGTCGTCGCCTGCGACAGCGATCTGAGGACTGATCACCGCTGCTGAGACACACGCTAGCGGGCGCTTGTCGCTGCCGCCCAACCGAGGTCCGCCGCGCAGACGCGGCGTCCGGATGGTCGCGAAAGTTGGAGATGCCGCTCAACGTCAGGTCGGCGAATTGCGCCACGCACGAAGTGCGCGAGGTTCGCGTTGGGCTGGGGCCGAAGGCGTCGCGGTAAGGTCGTCGGCAGGCACCTTCTACCCGGGGGCTCGACAAGATGCGATCGGATCGGTCGAAGCGGCGGTATCGCCGGCGCGGTAAAGGTCGCGCCGGCGAAGATCCGAAGCGGTAGACAAAGATAGCGCACAGCGGTCGCCAGATGCGGCTCCTGCCGGTTCAGCAGCACCGGCCGGTCTCCGCCGCTCGGTCGGCTGCACCCGCCGCCGTCGGACGTCAGACAGGCCGCCGCAGTCCGCTCGGCGGGCTCGGACGGTCACCCTCGGCCGCAACTTCGCCGTCTCGAGGTCCAACTCGAACGTGGCAACTTCGTTCGCCGCGCTGACAGCGCTCAGATCGCCAAGCCCCAGATGCCCCGCGCCCGATGTCAGCCATGGCCGATGTCGCCGTGGCCGATGTCGCCGTGGCCCCGATGTCGCCGTGGCCGATGTCGCGCCGAGGCCGATATCGCCGTGGCCGATGTCGCCGTGACCGATGTCGCCGTGGCCGATGTCGCCGTGGCCGATGTCGCCATGACCGACGTCAAGGGACAACGGCCCGACCGCCTCTTTTTTCGTCTCGTCTTGTTGATACTGATAACCCGCCAACGTTTCGCCGGCCGCCAGAGCTGGTTCAGGTGAACGTTGGTCCAGTCGTCGGTCGCCGCGTTGAGCGGCGCGTCGCCGAAGCCGCTGAAGTTGATGTCCTGAACGCCCGGGAAGGTCGGCTTGGGGGCCGGCGAATTCTGCCGGAGCCGTCCGCATTCCAGTCGATCGCGCTGATGTCCGTCGCCGCGATCGCCGTCGGCGCGCACCGTCCCGCCGACCGCCGCCAAGGCGGCGCCTTCTCGGCATCGATTTAATCGGCGACCCGTCACGGTGACTTCGGTCGCCTCGCCGCCGACGAACGACCTGGGAATAACTCGTGAACTTTGGCGCGTACACGCCCCAGCAGCCGGCGAGGCTTGTTCGCGTTGTTCCCCAACGCCCCGTCACTCAAGGCGTTCTCGTCGAATCCGTTGATCGGCTGGTGGTTTGTAATCCATGTGACCGTGGCTGCCGTCGTCGAGCAGCCCGCGCAGCTGGTACATGCCAGTTCATCACGCTCCAGATGAAGAAAGTTATCGGATCGCGGTTGGCCGCCCGCGGGATCTGCGGCGCGCCGGCAGCATGGTCCAGCTCGAAGTTGGCTGCCCAGCTCGTGCGCATCAGCGTTGGAGCCTTGCATGAAGTCGGTTCCCCACCGGCAGGGCGAGGGCGTCCGAGTTGTCGAACGCACCGAGCGACACAATCAAATCGCCGCCCGGGAAGTCGGCGATGCCTGAGTTCGTCACCGGTAAGTGGAGTCGATGGAGTAACGTTGACCAGACGGCATTTGCCGCCGTGGTCGAATCCTGGCAAGCGTTCTTCGGCAGACCCAGAAAGTGGGCAGACAAGCGCGTAATGGAAGATGTCCTTCCTGTTGTCGTCGAATCGCCTCACGCGGCCGCTGCCGAAGCGGCATCACGAGGTCCTCCGCGTCGGATCTGACGGGGCGGGATGGAATTCCGGAACACGAACTCGTCCGGAGGAAGGCGGTAGCCGGTCTTCCAGCCAACCGTGCCTGGATAGTCCGAGAACTGGCAGACACGCGGATCAGCCTGGATCGCGGGGGACAGACCGTGATCGATTCATCGATCGCCTCTCCTCCGCGGGCGCCTGCGCCTCGGACGATCTTTGGGTCGCGCCACTCGGGTAGCCGTTGCCGGCATCGATGGCGCGTTGATCCGCGATTCCATCGGGATTGGAGACCGGCGCCTCGGAGTGCCTCGCCCGTATTTGCCGGGAGGCCGATGTCGTCGGCAGATGCGTGTCTTGTTTCTCCTTCACTAAAGCCGGCGATGCGACGCCGTAAGGCGTCGGCCTCTCTTCATGTAGCCGACTTCGACGAAGAGGTCGCGGTCACGACCTTGGCTCCCATGTCGGCGAGGTTCGGCAACGGCTGCTTGTTCCTGGATCGCCAGGTGTCGTTGGTGACTCCCACGTCTAGCAGACCGTCGCCGTCGCTATCCTGGACGAAGTGAAGATTCGCCTGGGGATCGCATCGCGCTGAACGACAAGCGATTGTTTGGCGCACCGTTCGGGAGCCACCGTCACGGACGTCGTTCTGGCATCGGCAGGCGGCGGCGGAGAGAACGTCGTGTTGTCCCACCGCGGACCGTCCGCGCCGATAATGCAAAGTTCTGGCCGATCACTTTGGTCCCGAGGGAAATTTTCCGACCGAAGCGGCCGACCGTTGCCGACGATGTGGGTCATCTTGGCGACTGGATTCAACAACGACGCCTCAGTAGAACCCCTCGATGGGCTGGAGCATCGTCGCCGCGCCGCGCTTGGTCACACCGCCGTCGTAAGGACGAACGCTTTGAACGGCAGGTTCGGATCGCGACGACCAGGCTGGCTTTGATCATTGCCGCAGGCCCGGTGTTGCCTTTCCATGTCGTCTTCATCGTCGTCGCCATAGAGCTCGCCCACGTCGGGACGATGACACGATGGAGCCGTTCACCGCTTGCTTGCCGAAGTTCGGGTTGGTGGCGGGGGCTGCCGGCTTTTATCGATCGGCAGGAAACGAAGGACGATCCGGTGTGGGCCAACCGCCGGCCGCCAGAGTATGGGACGTTCAGCATGGGGCCGTTGCGAGATCCCAGTTGAGCGGCGCTTTGGCGAACGAGTTGTTCCACGGGCCGGATCGTAACCGTCGAACTTCGCGTGGTCGATGCCACGATCCACCGGATCCCTTCTCGGCGGTCTGCACGTGCAGGAACGCGGCGACGAATCGATCGGCCCCGGTGCGTCGCGCCGTCCGGACCGCCCAACTGGGAATGTCCGCCGTCGGCCTTCCCGTACTCGCCCTGCCGCCGCAGGCTCACCCCGCGCACGACGTAAGTCGCCGGTGAGGAAAATAGTTCTTGAAGAACGACAGGGCGCTGCCGGTGCCAGGCCCAGAGCCTGTCCCGCGTTGCAGCAGCACGGCCAGGACGAGCACAAAACCCAGAGCCACGCACCACGGTGCCCGGCTCGATGGGCCTGCTGTCGCCAGAGACGACACCGTTTGTAGTGCGAGACATGACAGCTGCTCCTCCGGTTCGCTCATGCCGACGCGCCATCAGGCATGGGCACCTCGTCGCACGACCCGTGGGCGCGCACGGCGACGTGGAAGCGTTCGATGACTGCGGCGGGAATCGCACACGAGGCCGGCGTGGCCAGGCGACGGTGCGCTCAGCGGCGGCAAGCGACGGACGACGGCGAGCGCGACCCCTTCATTTCCCACCTTCCAGCGAGGCCTCCGGGTGCCGGGCTCTGATGGACTTAGACGAACGTCCGGAAAAGGTCCCGACGCGCGCGTGCAGATGTGTGCGAGCGACCGCGGCAGTATCGTCCGGCCGCGGCGGCTGACAGAAACTTTCCGGCCTTTCCCAGGGATTTTGTATCTGCCTTGGCGTCGAACTCGGCGGGACGTCGGGCCGCGAGGCGAACCACGAGGCCGATGGCGTCGAGCGGATCGACCGGCGCGGTATCAGCAAATCGGGTCAATCGGATAATCGGGTAATCGAGTAATCGGGTAATCGGTAATCGGTTGATCAATCGCGCGATCAAATTGCCCGATTGCAGATCTTATTGCCGATCCGGTGGGCTATTGGCCGCTCGCGACCGCCGCGAATCTGCAGCGAGGCCGCCCCAGCCCTCCGGCGAATCGACGCCCGCGCGCATCTGCGGCGCGCCGGCGCCGTGGCGATCGAAGTGGCGATGTTCGAGATCGACGCGCGTCGAGCCGTCCGGTTCGGCGGTGAAGCTGACCTCGACCTCGCTGGCCTTCGTGATGTCGGGCTCGTATTCCCACTGCGGATTCAGCTGCCAGGCGAGCACGAACCGCTGCGGCGGCTCCCCACACGAGGATCCGGCCCCAGTCGCATTCGCTGCCGTCCACCGACTGCTGGTAGCAGCGGCCTCCGAGCTTGGTCTCGATGACCGCCTTCTGCAGCGCCGTTCTGCCGATGCTGTGGCTGCGCGGCCACCGCGTGTCGAATCCTTCGGTGAAGACGCTGAAACGCGCGCTCGGCGCTCGTGCTCCACGTTGATGGTCTTGCGGACGGGATGGCTCGTCGCGTCAGCTGACGTTCGTCATCGACGTCATTCCCTTTCCGCCTCTGGCCTGCCGCCCGCTTGAAGGCGGCCAGCGGCGTGGTTCCAGAACCGTTCGAAGTAGGCGCGCAGCGCCTCCACCGGCGGGATCGACCTCGTAGACGCGCCGATTGCCGACGGCGCGGTCGACGACCAGGTTGGCGCGTTTGAGGATCCGCAGGTGCTGCGAGATGGCCGGCCGGCTGATCGGGAAAGTCGCGCGCGAGCTCCCCGACCGGCAGCGGGCCGCTGCAGCAGGCGCTCGACGATGGCCCGCCGGGTGGGGTCGCCAAGCGCATCCATCTGGGCATGTGGGTAAGCGTTCACTAACGGTAGCGCGCCAGCGCGGCTGTTGGCAAGCTGGGAGAAGCTCTCAAAAACAATTCATTGAGCCTTCAGCATGTTGATTTCATTCCAGTGAGCACCTTTCCTTTCTGCCTTTCATCAGTTTAGTTGAAACTGAAGAACTCAGCCAGCAGAAGATCTGGGCAGAATTATGTTTTAACTCTTACAGCGGCTTCTACAGAAGTTCCACTTTAGAAACAACCATCAAGGAAGACTAAACTGGTGAGTCACACTTTCTTCATTTACATTTCAGTTTGGCAAGTACCGTTTACTACCTGTTTTACACTGAGCGACATGTTCAGGCACGGGTTCAGAAGAAATCTTTAAGCCTCATTATTTGTATCTCCCACACTGGCGATCAAAACAAGCCTCAAATCTCCCGGCGCAACGGTCAGCGCTGATGTTTCAGAAATCAGGCCCGACCATACGAGGGATCCTCCGTTTGTTTGGCTGAAGCTACCTCACGAGCCTTTCTGAGGATCCAGCAAAACTATGCTTTGAAACTCTACGGAAGGAACTTTGAACATTGTCAAATAACGCTGAGTCGGCGGCGCTCTGGGACGAGGTGAAGGACCGGCTGCACACCTCGGCGCTGTCGCTGTCCGGCGGCCAGCAGCAGCGGCTGTGCATCGCGCGCGCGCTCGCGGTCGAGCCCGAGATCGTGCTGATGGACGAGCCGGCGTCGGCGCTCGATCCGATCGCGACGCAGCGCATCGAGGAGCTGATCTACCAGCTGAAGAGCCGCTACACCATCGTCATCGTCACGCACAACATGCAGCAGGCGGCGCGCGTCTCCGACGTGACCGCGTTCTTCTGGCTCGGCAAGCTGGTCGAGTGCGACCGGACGGACAAGATCTTCACCGCACCCTCCGAGAAGCTGACCGAGGACTACGTCACGGGAAGGTTCGGCTGATGGCGTCGCCCGAGCAGCAGCGTGTCCGGCATTTTCAGGAGGAGCTCGAACAGCTCAAAGCGCGGCTGCTCGAAATGGGCGGGCTCGCCGAGGAAGCAGGTGCGCCTGGCGGTCAAGGGGCTCGTCGACCGCGACCGCGACCTGATCGCGCGCGTGCTCGCCGGCGACGGACCGCTCAACGCGCTCCACATCGAGGTCGACAACCGCTGCTTCACGCTGCTGGCGCTGTATCAGCCGATGGCCGGTCGACCTGCGCGCGATCGTCGCGGCGGTGAAGATCAACACCGACCTCGAGCGCGTCGGCGACCTCGCGATCAACATCGCCGAGGCGGCGCAGCGCTACGTCGGCGCACCCGCCGGTCAAGAAGCTGATCGACATCCCGCGCATGGCGACCATCGCCCAGAGCATGCTGCGCGACGCGCTCGACGCGTTCGTCCGCCGCGACACCGAGCTGGCGCAGCACGTGCTCAACGAGGACGACGCGCTCGACGCGCTGAAGACGCAGATCTTCCGCGAGCTGCTCACCTACATGCTGCAGGATCCGGCGACGATCGAGCCGGCGCTCGACCTGATTCTCGTCTCGCGCCACCTCGAGCGGATCGGCGACCACGCCACCAACGTCGCCGAGGACGTCATCTTCATGGTCTCGGCCAGGGACGTCCGCCACCACGCCGGCGACAGCCGCGAAAGTGAGACGGGCGTCGCCCCGGCGGCGGCCGGGGTTACGCCGTCCGACGTCTACGCTCGGCCAGCGGGCTGCGCTCGCAGCCACGGATGGCCGGCGGCGTTCGGTTCCGGAGTATAAAATACCGTCCCATGCAGCCACTCTGCGTCTTCTGCCGGCGCCATCCGGTGGAGCCGGCGTGGCGCGCCGTTCTGCAGCAAGCGCTGCAAACTGCAGGATCTGGCCCGTTGGGCCGACGGCACCTATGCCGTCCCCGGCGACCGCCAATCGACCCGACGACGGTCCCCCGACGAAAGTAGAAGTCCGACGTATGAAGTCTGACCCGCGCTTCCGTCTGCTCGCCATTCAGACTTCAGACTTCAGACTTCGAACTTCTATGAGCCGACACGCTGACGATCACCGACAACCGCACCGGGAAGAGTACGACCTGCCGATCCAGGACGGGACGATCCGCGCGATGGACCTGCGCCAGATCAAGACCGGCCCCGACGACTTCGGACTGATGACGTACGACCCGGCGTTCATGAACACGGCGAACTGCCGCAGCGCGATCACCTACATCGACGGCGACAAGGGCATCCTGCTCTACCGCGGCTATCCGATCGAACAGCTCGCCGAGGAGAGCGACTTCCTCGAGACCGCCTACCTGATTCTGTTCGGCGAGCTGCCGACCGCGTCGCAGCAGCAGGCGTGGACGCGCGAGATCACCCTCCACACGATGCTGCACGAGAACATCAAGAAGCTGATGGAGGGCTTCCAGCACGACGCGCACCCGATGGCGATCTTCCTCAGCACCGTCGGCGCGATGTCCGGCTTCTACCCCGACGCCAAGAACATCTTCGACAAGGACTCGCGGCTGCGGCAGACGCACCGGCTGATCGCGAAGGTGCCGAGCATCGCCGCCTGGGCGTACCGCCACAGCATCGGCCGCCCCTACGTCTATCCCGACAACGATCTGAGCTTCACCGGCAACTTCCTGAACATGCTGTTCAAGATGACCGAGCTGAAATACCAGCCGAACCCGGTGCTGACGCGCGCGCTCGACGTCCTGTTCATCCTGCACGCCGACCACGAGCAGAACTGCAGCGACGACGACGATGCGGACGATCGGCAGCTCGCACGTCGATCCGTACTCGGCGCTGGCCGGCGCGGCGGCGGCGCTCTACGGCCCGCTGCACGGCGGCGCCAACGAAGCGGTGCTGCGGATGCTGAACGAGATCGGATCGGTCAGCCAAGGTGCCCGAGTTCATCAAGAAGGTGAAGTCGGGCGAGGCCGGCAACCGGCTGATGGGATTCGGCCACCGCGTCTACAAGTCGCTACGACCCGCGCGCCAAGGTGATCAAGCGGATCGCCGACCTCGTCTTCACCGTCACCGGCAAGAACCCGCTGCTCGAGATCGCGCTCGAGCTCGAGCGCATCGCGCTGCAGGACGACTACTTCGTCACGCGCAAGCTCTATCCGAACGTCGACTTCTACTCGGGCCTGATCTACCAGGCGATGGGCTTCCCGGTCGAGATGTTCCCGGTGCTCTTCGCCATCCCGCGCACCGCCGGCTGGATCGCGCAGTGGGAGGAGATGCTGCTCGATCCCGAGCAGAAGATCGCGCGGCCGCGCCAGATCTACACCGGGCCCGGCCGCAGCGCGACTACATCCCGCGGGAAAAGCGCGCATGATCGCGCCGTCGCTCGCGCTGCGCGTCGTGCTCGCGCTGCAGGCGGTCGCGCCGGCGCCGAAGTTCGACTCGGGGCGCGCCGTGGGAGCACCTGCGGCAGATGGTCGCGATCGGCCCGCGGCCCGTCCGGATCGCCGGCGATCGAGCAGACGCGCGCAAGTACATCAAGGAGCAGCTCGCCGCCGCCGGGCTGACCGCCGCCGAGCAGGCGTGGGACGATCAGACGCCGCTCGACAAGGTGCACATGGTGAACCTGGTCGCCACGATCCCCGGCGCGCGCAAGGAGCGCATCGTGCATCGCCGGGCACTACGACACGAAGCTGTATCGCCAGTTCCGGTTCGTCGGCGCGAGCGACGGCGGGTCGAGCGCCGCGTTCCTCCTCGAGCTGGCGCGCGTGCTGAAAGGCGCGCAGAACCCGCTGACGATCGAGCTGCTCTTCCTCGACGGCGAGGAGGCGCGGCTGCCGGAGTGGCGCGGCACCGACAACACCTACGGCAGCCGGCACTACGTCGAGGCTCGCGCAAGCGCGACGGCTCGCTGGCCGACGCTGAAGGCGCTGCGTGCTCGATCGACATGATCGGCGACCGCGATCTGCGACATCCGCCGCGACACCAACTCGACGCCGTGGCTGACCGACATCATCTGGGACGCGGCGAAGCGGCAGAACCTCGACGACTACTTCATCGCCGACTCGACGCAGATCGAGGACGACCACCTGCCGTTCCTCGCCGCCGGCGTGCCGTCGGTCGACATCATCGATCTCGACTACGAGCCGTGGCACACGGCGAGGCGACACGCTCGACGCCGTCAGCGCCCGAAGCCTGCAGGTGGTCGGCGACGTGGTCGCTCGCGCGCGCTGCCGGAAATCGAAAAACACGCCGCCGGTCCGGCCCGGCGCCGGCAAATAGACCGTCTAAACACGCGTCGCCACTGCGTTTAGCCCCGGCGCCTCAGCCCGTAACCAGGGCTAACCGTGCCCGGGCGCCCCCGTCTAGCTCTAGACAGATGGACGCGACCGAAGCGGCAGCCGTCCTGGCCCGTGCCCGCCAGGGCGACAGCGAGGCGTTCCGCGCGCTCGTCGAGCGGCACAGCCGGAGTGTCTTCCGGCTGGCGTTACCGGATGACCGGCAACGAACAGGATGCGGAAGATGTGGTCCAGGAAAGCTTTCTTCGCGCGTATCGGCAGCTGGGACGGTTCGAGTCGCGGGCGAACTTCGGCACCTGGCTGTATCGCATCGTCTCGAACTGCTCGGTGGATCTGATGCGGTCCAAGCAGGCGCGGCACGACCAGGTCGCGCGGCGACAGCCTCGACGAGGCCGATGGAGCTGCCGGCGGCCGACCTGCCGGGACCGGAGCGGATGGCGCAGAGCGCCGAGATCGAGCGCGCGCGTGCAGGCGGCGCTCAGCGGCCTGAGCCCGCTCGAGCGCGCCGCGTTCACGCTGCGGCACTACGAAGGACGATCGATCGAGGAAATCAGCGCGGCGCTCGACCTCGGCACGAGCGCGGCCAAGCACAGCGTGTTTCGCGCGGTGAAGAAGCTGCGCGTCGCGCTGGCGCCGCTGAGGAGTCAGGAATCGTGAGCGCCACGCACTATTCGGAAGACGATCTCACGCTCTACTACTACGGCGAAGGCGCGCCGGCGGGACGCGATCGAGCGGCATCTCGAGAGCTGCCGCGGCGTGCGCGTGCGGTCTATCGCGACATCTCGGGCACGCTCGCGATGATTGCCGCGCCCGAAGCGCCCGAGCGCGGCGACCAGTACGGCCTCGAGGTCTGGCAGCGCATCCGGCACCAGCTGCCGGAGCGTCCTGAGCCGTGGTGGGCGGGCTTCTTCCGCCGCGATCGGCTGGTGTTCGCGGCGGCCGCCGCGATGCTCGTGCTCGTCGCGTTCGTCGCGCGGGCGCGTGTGGCCGCGGCAGCCGGCCAGCGCCCCCGCGACCGGCGCCACTGCAGACCGCCGCGACGGCGCCGGGCAGCAGCGCCGCCGGAGACACCCGGCAGCGCATCCTCCTGACCTCGGTCGCCGACCATCTCGATCGGTCCGAGCGGGTGCTGACCGACATCATGAACGCGCCGGATCGCGGCGACATCTCGAGCGAGCAGCGATGGGCGGACGACCTGCTGACCACGAGCCGGCTGTATCGGCAGGACGCCGTGGACGCCGGCGAGCAATCGGTCGCGATGGTGCTCGACGACCTCGAGCGCAGCCTGCTCGAAATCGTGCAACAGCCCGTCGAAGATCAGCGCGGCGCGATCTCGAGCAGATCCGGCGGCGGATCGACGCGGCGGCGCTTCTCTTCAAAGTGCGGGTGATGAGCGACGAGCTCCGGCGGCGCGAAGACGCGCCGGATCGATCGACCCCGCGAACCGTCAACACGGAAAATCAGCTGACACATCATGATGAATCGAATGCTGTCTCGACTGCTGCTCCTGCTTCGCCGGCCCGGCGGCACGGCGCCGCGGCCGCCGGCCCGCTCGAGCGACGCTGCGGCTGCGCCGCCGACCTCGACGACCGCGCCGACGACCTCTACGACGAGGGCGCGATGCCGATCGAGGAAGGCAAATACGACCGCGCCGTCGATCGCTTCAACCGGCTGATCGAGCTCAAGAGCAACCGCACCGACGCGGCGCTCTACTGGAAGGCCTACAGCCTGCTGCGAAGCTCGGACAGCGCGCCGAGGCGCTGACCACGCTCGCGGACCTGCAGAAGCAGTTCGCCGACAGCCGCTGGAGCCGCGACGCGAAGGCGCTCGAAGTCGAAGTGCGGCAGGCGTCCGGGCAGACGGTCTCCGCCGGCCTCGCAGGACGACGACGACCTGAAGCTGATGGCGCTGCGCGGATCATGCAGCAGCGATCCCGGAGCAGGCGCTGCCCGATCATCGAGAAGATGCTGGCCGGCGCCGAACTCGCCGAAGGTCAAGGACCGCGCGCTGTTCGTCCTCAGCCAGGGCCACGGCGCGCGAGGCGCGCGACATCATCGCCGAACGTCGCGAAGGGCAACGCGAACCCGGACCTGCAGCTGCAGGGCGATCACGCTACCTCGGGATCATGAACGGCGCCGACAACCGCCAGGTGCTGGCCGACGTCTACAAGAGCTCGCCCGACGTGGCGGTGAAGCGCGCCATCCTGCGCAGCTTCATGGTCGCCGGCGATCGCGAGCGGCTGCTCGCGGTCGCGAAGACCGAGACCGTCGCCGGAGCTGCGCGGCGAGGCGGTCCAGCAGCTCGGCGTGATGAACGCCGGCGCCGAGCTCAACGAGCTGTATCAGACGGAAACGTCGGTCGAGGTCAAGAAGCGCATCCTGCAGGCGATGTTCATCGGCAACCAGTCCGACAAGCTGATCGAGCTGGCGAAGAGCGAGAAGGACGCCGAGCTGCGCAAGACGGCGATTCGCAACCTCGGGCTGATGAAGCGCGCCGGGACGTCCGAGGCGCTGGTCGTCGATCTACGGATCGGACTCGTCGCCCGACGTGCGGAAGGCGGTCGTCAACGCGCTCTTCCTGCAGAACAACGGCAAGGCGCTGCGTCGACCTGGCGCGCGCCGAGAAGAATCTGGAGATGAAGAAGGAGATCGTCTCCAAGCTCTCGATCATGAAGTCGAAGGAAGCCACGCGACTACCTGCATGGAGTTGCTGCAAGTGAGCCGGCGCGGATCGCGCTCAGAGTGCTGGCGGGTCCGCGTGTGCTGGTCCTCGTGCTGGTGCTCGCTGGTCGTGCAGCTGCCGGCGCGGCGCAGGGGCGCATCACGCAACGCGAAGACCGAGACGCGCTCGGCGGCGCAGGGGCTGGAGCGCGAGGTGCGGGCGGTCGGCGGCGCGCAGCGGCGCGACCTGGATCGGCTACCGCATGCCGATGGTCGCCGGACCGCGGCAGATGTGCTGCTTCGACACGATCGCCGGACGCGCGACGCGTGCTGCGGCGTCTGCCGCCTCGAGCGCGGCGGCGGCGTGTCGATGTCCGCGCGGCGACGATCGCGGCGACGCCGCGGCTCGCGGATCGCGCTCGAGCCGCCGACCGAGTTCCTGATCCTCGCGCGCCTCGAGAGCGGGGTCGTCGGCCGCGTCGCGGACCTTCACGCCCGACTGCGACATCGACGCGACCGGCATGCCGCTCGTCTGGCTGAACGACGTCAAGCCGGACGACAGCCTCGCCTGGCTCGCCTCGCTCGTCACCGCGGCGTCCGACGCCGGCGAGGGGCGCGACCGCGTCGCGAAGACGGCGATCGCCGCGATCGCGCTGCACAACGTGCCGGCGGCCGATCGGATCCTCGAACGCTTCGTCGCGCCGGCAGCGCCCGGAATGGCTGCGCAGCGACACCGCGTTCTGGCTCGGCAGCGAGCGCGGCGACGCCGGCGCGCGGCTGCTGGCGCGGATGATCGCGCAGGATCCGAGCGACAAGGTCCGCGAGAAGGTCACCTTCGGCCTCTCGGTCAGCAAGGTCCCGGCGGCGCTGACGACGCTCGTGGCGCACGGCGCGCGACGACCGCAGCACGAAGGTGCGCGGCCAGGCGCTCTTCTGGCTCGCGCAGAAGGCCGGCAAGCGAAGCGGTCGCCGTCATCACCGGCGCGATCGACAACGACCCCGACACCGAGGTGAAGAAGAAGGCGGTCTTCGCGCTCAGCCAGCTGCCGAAGGACGAGGGCGTGCCGAAGCTGATGGACGTCGCGCGCAACAACCGCAACCCGGAGGTGCGCAAGCAGGCGATGTTCTGGCTCGGCCAGTCGCACGATCCGCGCGCGGTGAAGTTCTTCGAAGACATCCTGCTCAAAAAGTAGTGACACTTGGCAATTACGCGCTTACAGAGATAAGGAGACTCGCATGATTGCCCATCTGATCGTCGGCATGCTCGCGCTTCAGGCGCCCGCCGCCCGCCCGCGGACCGCCAGCTCGCCGACCGCCACGCTCATCGCGCTTTACGACGGTGCGCACGACGCGGACACGAAAGAGTCGATCATCCGCCACCTCGCCGACCGCGGCGACGAGGCGGCCGTCGCGAAGATCATCGCGATCGCGAAGACGCGACGCCGACGGCGACCTGCGGGAAGCGGCGATCCGGCAACTCGCCGACGCAAAGCGGCGAGGCGCGGACCACGCTGCTGCTGCAGCTCTTCGACGAGCAGCGCGATCCGGATCTCAAGGAGACGCTGCTCCGCGTCGCTTGCCGACCGCGGCGACGCGCGGGTCACGACCCGGCTGCTCGCCATCGCCAAGTCGTCAGCGGACGAGGATCTTCAGGAAGCCGCCATCAGGCTGCTCGCCGACGACGGCAGCGACGCCAGGACGACGCTGCTCATCGAGGCTCTACGACGGCAGCGGCAGCGCCGACGCCAAGGAAGAGATCATCCGCCACCTCGGCGAGCGCGACGGCGCCAAGGCCGCGCAGAAGCTCGAAGCGATCGCCAAAGGGGATGCCGACGCCGATCTTCGCGACGCGGCGATCCGCCAGATCGCGAACCGGCGCTGGTCGATGTCGTGTGAGTCGCCGGCCGCGGCCTATCGTTGCAGCAGCGCGACCCCGACCAGGCAGAACAGCACGCCGACGACCTTGAGCGTTGACAGCGCTTCCCCGAAGGCGAGGTCGCCGACGACGACCAGCACGACGGCGACCAGCCCGTTGGTCGCGACCGACGCCGTGCTGACCGGCCACGCGCCGCGGTAAGCGAACAGGAAGCCCGAGCTCGATCATCAGCGCGCCCAGCCCGACCGCGGCGATCGTCGGATGCCACAGCCGCGACGGCCCGATCGCCTGCGACCGGGGCCGGACCACCGCGTAGACGAGGACGCTGCCGGCGAGCGCCGTCGCATAGAGGCCGATCAACGCGGCCACTGGATCGAAGGTCTTCGGAATCGATTTCGCGGCGACGTGGTAGAGCGACGCTGCCGGCGATGGCGAGCAGGAGCGGGGCGAACGAGCGCGAGCCTGGACATGCCATCCCTCCTAGCGCGAGCCTCGCCGCGCGCGGGCGCTGTGCCACTCCGCGACGACCATCGTGAACTCGCACCGGCTTCCTGCCGTCGCACGCGTAGGCGTGCGGCCGGTCGGTGTGGGCGACCGCCGATCCGCCGGCGGCGATGACGTAGTTGACCTCGCCGAACGCCAGCGCGAGCGCCCCCGGCTGACGTGAATCAGCTCCTCGGTGCCTCTGCGGGTGCGCCGGCGCGTCGTAGCGCTCGCCCGGGCGCAGCTCCCACGACCACAACTCGAGCATGTCCGGCCCCGCCGATCCGACCAGCAGCGTCGCCGTGCCGCCTTTCGGGCCGCGCCAGAGCAGACGCGGCGCGGCCGCGGGCAGCACTTCGGCCGGATGCTGCCCCGACAGCTGCACGAGATCGGCGACCGACGCGCCGAGCGCCGCGGCGAGCTTGCACAACGTCGCGATTGACGGGTTCGCCTCGCCGCTCTCGATCTGCACCAGCACGCCCTTGCTGACCTCGGACAGCGCGGCCAGCCGGTCGAGCGACAGGCGACGGTCCTGGCGGCGTTCGCGGATCCGGCTCGAGAGGAGCTGGACGAGCTGCTGTTCGGATTTGGCGGCGGGACCGGCGCGCTTCGCGGATTTCGTCACGCGATCAGGAATACATCAGGAACGACCGCTCTAGGGTCAATATAACGACCGAGACGACTGGCGGCGGTGAACAAAGCAGGACCTTCGCACAATTGACAGCAAACTCAGAAGCCCCGGCGCCGGGCGGTCTCGAGCTTGGCGCCGGCCGGCTTCAGCTTGGCGTCCTCGCCGGCGATGCTCTGCACCTGCTCGTGGGTCAGCGTCCGGTTCGACGCCTTCGGCCGCGGCGAAGATGCGATCGACGATCTCGTCGGTCGCCGGCAGGCCGCGGCTCTCGAGCCAGAAGATCACGTTCGACCGTCCCGACATCGGGCCGACCTCGATCTCCTGCTGCCGGCCGACCAGGCTCGCCGGCACCGCCGCGTAGACCGCGTCCATCAGCGCGCGGTCGCCCTTCCGGAACGCCTTGACGACGGCGGCGGCGTGGACGCCGGTCGCGGTCCGGAACGCGTCGGCGCCGATCACCGGATAGTTGGGCGCGATCCGGCACGTCGCAGGCGTCGCGCCACCGCCTGCGCAGTAGGCCGGCAGCGCTCGTCAGATCGTTGTCGCGATAGCCCATCATCACCAGGTTGACCATCAGCAGATCGATCGGCGTGTTGCCGCAGCGCTCGCCGATGCCGAGCGCGGCGCCGTGCAGCCGCGTCGCGCCGGCCTCGAGCGCGGCGATGCTCGACGCGACGCCGAAGCCGCGATCGCGGTGGCCGTGCCAGTCGATGCCGACGTCGACGCCGAGCTCCGCGACCAGCGACTTCACGAACCGCACGACCGCCTTCGCGCCGTTCGGCGTCGCGTGGCCGACCGTGTCGGCGACGCACAGGCGCGTGGCGCCCGGCGCGAATCGCGGTCGTGAACAGCGGCCGCAGCGACTCGGGATCGGCCCGGGTCGTGTCCTCCGGTGACGTACATCACCGTGATGCCTTCCTTGACGGCGAAGGCGAGCGCGTCCTCGGTGCACTTCTGCAGGAAGTCGAGCGTCCAGCCTTCCGCGAACTGCCGGATCGGGCTCGACCCGATGAAGGCGCCGCACTCGATCGGCACGCCGGTCCGCTGCTGGATCTCGGCGATCGGCCTGATGTCGGCGACCATCGTCCGCGCCGCGCAGTTGGCGGCGGATCGTCAGCCGCCCTTCGGCGATCGCGCGGGCCAGGCGCTCGACGTCGCGCGCGACCTGCGGGCCGGCGCCGGGCAGGCCGATGTCGGCGGTGTCGATCCCGAGCGCGTCCATGTGGTGCAGGATCCCGATCTTCTCGTCGATCGTCGGGTTGCGGACCGACGGCGACTGCAGCCCGTCGCGCAGCGTCTCGTCGTCCAGCATCGCCACCGGCTTCGAGCGGCCCTCGGCGACGCTGTCGTGGTTCCAGTCGTAGATCAGCGGGTGCGGGCAACACGCATTCCAGGTTCCACATTCCTAATTGAATTCCTGTGCCGATTCTAATTCTGAAGGCGCACCGACGGCGAGGCCGGTCACGAGGATGGCGCCGGCGGCGGCCGTCGCCATCCACAGGCCGCGTGTGACGGCGGGCTTCATCCAGTCGTCCATGGCCGGGGGCGGGCCGAGGGATCGGCGGCCGCGGCACGATAGGCGGCGGCGATGTAGCTCCGGCCGGCGACGACGATGACGCGATCGAACACCACGTTCCAGACGACGATCGCCCACACGATCCAGAGCGCGCGGGCGAGGCGGGCCGCCGGCCCTGGTTGCCTGAGCGCGGGCGACGCGGCGCCGCGCGGCCTCGGTGAACATACTCGTCAATTATTGCATGCCCGACAGCACGCACAGCGCGAGCAGCACGACGCACCGCGATCACCAGGACCGTCGACGATCAGCGTGCGCGACGACAACGCGCCTTTGCGCGGCAGCGGCGCCGGCTGGTCATTTCGCCTCCGTCGTCGCCGTGCCGCAGCGATAGCAGATGAGCGCCTTCGTCGGCGATCTCGGTGCCGCAGTTACGACACTGCATGGACGGGCGAGTCGTGGATGCACGTCGGGCGCACGCGCCGCCAGCTGATAATCAGAACCAGCCCGAACGTGCACGACAATCGTGGCGCCGGTCGGCAGGTCGAGCTGCAGCGACAGGTAGACGCCGAGCGCCGACACGATCGTCCCCATCGACCAGCCGATCGCCAGCCGCTTGCCGATCGAATCGGCGTACAGCATCGCCGCCACCGACGGCACGATCAGGTAGCAGAACACGAGCAGCACGCCGGCGATCGACACCGACGAGGTGACCACGAAGCCGAACGACGCGTAGAACAGAAAGTCCCAGAACCGCACCGAGAGCCCCTCGCGCCTCCGCGCGCTGCGTGGTCCATCGAGATGGCGAGGAACTGCTGGCGGAAGACGTAGTGGAACACGCCGATCGCGCCGTACAGCAGCGCCGTCTTGCCGACTTCCGGCCACGACACCGCCAGGATGTTGCCGACGAGCATGTCCTTCAGGTGCTCGCTTTCCGACGTCGCCTTGCTCATCGCCAGAATCGACGCCGGCCGAGGCCACGGCGTAGCAGATGCCGATGATCGCCTCCTGCGGGATGCGCGCGCGCTTGCTCCGGATCGTCGAGAAGACGAGCGCGCCGATGAACGTGAACGCCAGGCTGATCCAGTAGACCGACCGGCGCGTGCGGATCGCCGCCCGACACCGGCATGCAGCAGCGCGATGGTCGCGCCGAGCGCCGCGATCTGCGCCAGCGACAGGTCGACGAAGATGACGCCGCGCTCGACGACGTGGACGCCGAGGTAGGCGTGAATGCCGGTCGAGGATCAGGCTGGCGACGAAGCGGCGGCGCCAGAAACGCGAGCATCGATGTGTCCAGCATCTACTTCGCCCCGGTCTTCTTGATCGCCTCGACCAGCAGGTTGATGTCGTAGTCGAACAGCTTGAAGTAGTCGGTCACTTCCTTCACGCCGCCGACCGACGGCGGCATCACGAGCACCTGCGCGCCGGTCGTCGCGCCCGATCGCGTTGGGCGTCTTCAGGTCGAAGTACGGCTCGACCAGCACCAGCTTCACGTTCTGCCGCTTCATCTCGTTGATCAGGTCGAGCGTGTGCTGCGGCGTCGGCGGAATGCCCGGCTTGCGGCTCGACGTAGCCGATGATGTCGAGGCCGAAGCGCTCGGCGAAGTTCGGGAACGACCGGTGGTAGGTCACCACCTTCGTGCCTTGTACGGCGCCATCTGCGCCAGCCAGCGCTTCTCGGCCGCGTCGAGCCGCGTCGTGAAGTCGGTCAGCCGCTGCTGCGAAATACGGCGCGGTCGTTCGGCCGGAGCTGCTGACAGCTTGTCGGCGATCTCCCTGGCGATGCGCTTGCCGTTCTCGGGATCCGAGCCAGTAGTGCGGGTTGCCGAGCGGATGGACGTCGCCCATCGCGCGCGTGACCTGCCCGGTCGGGATCTCGAGAATCTGCGCGCTGCAGCGACGCGTCGAGATAGCCCTGCGCGCCCGGCTGAATCTTCGCGTTGCGGCTCTGCTGAATGAGCGGCGGCAGCCAGCCGATCTCGAGCTCGCGGCCGACGACGATCGAGCAGGTCGGCCTTCTGCAGCTTCAGGATGAAGCTCGGCTTCGCCTCGACGAAGTGCGGATCCTGGTAGCCCTTCGCGATCGCCTCGACGGTGACGCGGTCGCCGCCGACCTCGCGCGCGATCGACGCAAGATCCTCGGTCGTGGTCATGACGTTCAGCTTGCCCCTGCGCGCGGCAGGCGTCGCTCCGAGAAGGATCGCCGGCGAGCAGCCATGACATGTGCGTTTCATATGAACCTTCTTGTCCTCCTGACCCGAACCTCGACTCAACGCCTACGGCCCAGCTGACCCACCTGGCTCACTGAACCATTAGAACGGATGCGCGCCGTGCGCGCCGATCGCGAACTGGAACTGGAACAGGAACTCGTTGGCCGTCTCGTCCGAGCGCGTAGTTGGTGCGCCGGTACTGCGCCGCGGACCTGGCTGAACTCGCTCGGCCAGTAGGTCAGCGATGAACGACGCCGCCGGTGTCGAGGAGCGACGCGTCGGTGCGCGCGGTCCGACCGATCGTAGCGGAGCGCCGGCGAACCAGCGCCGGCCGAGCTGGTAGTCGCCCGACACGTAGAAGCCGGTCGCCCGCTGCAGGCCGTTCGGCTGATCGCGGCGGCTCCAGATCCACTCCGAGCGGCCGACGAACGAGTGGTAGATCGAGCGCTGCAGCGGCTTCCAGCGGAACGTCGCGTCGATGCCGTACAGCTCGGTCGTCGAACGCGCCGGACGTCGCCGTCGTCGCCGAGCGCCGGCGTCGTTGTGCCCGCGCGAGTACGAGAAGCCGAGGTCGAGGTTGCTGGACTCGGTGATGTCGTGATAGCCGCGCAGGTGGCCGACGTAGCTCAGGTCGCCGCGCTTGGCTCGACTTGAAGAGCGTCGCCGCGAATCGCCGCGGAACGACCTGCCCGGTCGCTTCGAGGAAGATCCACGGGTTCGGGATCAGCCGCGCGACCGAAATGCCGGCGTCGTCGATCCCGTCTTCGCCGCCCACCAGGTTGTTGCGTGACCAGCGGCCGATCGGTCCACGGCAGCACGTGGTTGTGCAGGCGTGTTGACCTTGCCGAACGCCGCGCGCATCTTGCCGACCTTGGTCAGCAGGCCGCCCGGCAGCGACGGTGAACGTGACGAAGCCTTCCTCGAGCTCCACGCCTTCCTCGCCGAACGCGATGAAGAAGTCGGCGCGCGCGTACGGATCGACGACCGCCTGGAACGACGCTTCCGATTCGTGCATCTCGAGCGCCGGAGCCGGGATTGACCGTGATTCGACCCGGCCGCGCCGAGGAAGTCGCCGATGACCGCGATGTCCGGGTTGAAGACCTTCGAGCCGCGCGACCGGCGCAGCCGTAGACCGGCAGCGCGCCTCGGTCGGTCCGCCGGCGCCCTCCGCGCCGGCAGGCACCGGCGCGGTCGCCGGCGGCCGGCCGCGCGCCGCGGCGTGGCCGCCGGCGCCGTCGGGCGGCGTGCGCCTTCCGACGGCGGCGAGCTTGCCTCGAGCGCCGTCAGCCGGTCGCCGTATTGCTGCTTCAGCGCGTCGAAGTCCTTCCGCAGCTGATCGATTTCCTGCCGCAGCGCCTGTGGGTTGTCCTGCGCCGAACGCGTGCGACGGCGTCAGAGCAGACTGCCCACGCCACCATCGACGCGCACATGAATCGCATGGCTCGCATGGTCTTCCTCCTCCGGACGGCGCGCTTTCCGGCGTGCCGTGTTGTCGGATCGAGGAAAACGCCTAGACCGCGGACGGGGGCGATCGGCCGGTCGACTGAACCGCGAGGAGCGTGCTGTCGGCGAGGATGTCGAACGACACCGCGCGGCCGGCATCCGCGAGATGGCAGCCGTCGAGGGCCTGCGGCGGACGCGGGTCGAGTGCCGAGCTGAGTAAAGGCGCGCACGTCGCAGTGCTGCGGCGTCTTGAGGTGGCAGACGAGGTCGTGGTGCTCGAACGGCGACGCGACCAGGAACAGGACGTAGAGCGCCACGCCGAGCGCAGCGGCACGACGCCCGATCCGGCGATGTCTCAACCAGCCATTCATTGATGACAGCCATCACTGATACGTCTTCGCGCGCCGATCGGACAAACGGTCCCGCCGCGGGGTCAGCGGCCGACGATCAACTTGAAGCGCGCCGCGACGCCGCCGAGGTCGTCCTCGCCGACCTGCTGCGAAATGCCGCCGGTGCCGAGGATGCCCTTGACGTTGCGAGTACTGCACCGTCGGCGCTGGCGCCCACCCAGCGATGCAGCCGGAATTCGAAACCGCCGTTGAGCACGAAGCCGGACTGGCGCGTGTCGACGTTCTCGCTGGGATCCGCGAAGTCCGACGTCTCCGTGTAGCCGTACGAGACGACACCGGCCGCCACGATAGCGGCCGGCGTGCTCCCATAAGGGAAGCGGTAGCCGCCGGTCACTTCCACCGGCGTGATCGTCGCCGTCAGCGGAATCCCCAGGCGGAAGTTCTGGTCGCCGCTGTGGAACGCGCGCTCGCCGGTCATCTCGGCGCGCGAGGCGCCGACCTCGGCGACGAACTGTCCCACAACGACGACCTGCACGCCGCCGCCGAAGAGCGACTGCTGCGTGTGCGTCCGAAGACCGCGTCGAACGTTTCGTTCGCGGCGAACGACTGCGCGACGCCCATGACGAACGGACGGATCGACAGCGTCGGCTCGTCCTGCGCCAGACGCCGGCGCCGCCAGCGGCGAGACCGCACAGCAGAGAGCGACGCGTGGCTTTCACTTCGCCAGCCCCAGTCCGCGCAGCGCCGCGCGCGCATCCACCAGCCCGAAGCCGAACGTCGTTGTCGCGGCCCGGGGTCCCGAGATCGACCGCCGTCTTCTTCGAGCGCGTCCTCGATGGCGGCCGGGTCGGTGATGCCCTGCTGCATCAGCATCGCCGCGACGCCGGCGACGTGCGGCGCCGCCATCGACGTGCCGGTGTATGCCGATGCTGCGTGAAGACGTCGAACCGCGGCGCCGTGTACTGCGGACGGGGCGACGACCGTCGGATCGAACGTGTCGGTGAACCTGAAGTCGAACGTCTGCTGGAAGACGAAGCCGCCGCGATCGAAGCCGCGCGACGTGCCGCCCGGCGCCGCAAGTCTCGATGTAGCTGCCGGTGCTCGAGTAGAACGCGCGTTTCTTGCGCGGATCGACCGCCGCGACCGAGATCGCCGCCGTCGATGCGCGAGGCGATCTCGGCGATGACGCTGGTCGGGTTGGTCCCGAACGCCGGGTCACGGTCTTCGAACTCGTTGCCGCCGGCGACGACGATGAAGCGCGCCTTTGCCGACCGCGTAGCGCATCGCCGCTTCGATCGCCGGCGCGCAGCCGGCTTGTCGGCGCCGTCGGCGCAGTCCGGCGGTCCGGAGCTGCCCAGGCTCATGTTGATGATCTTCGCGCCGTTGTCGGCCGCATACCGGATCCCGCGCGCGACGTCGTCGTCGCTGCCGCCCCTCGAACATGGCGAGACCGCAAACTGGACGTCCCAGAAGCTCGCTGAGCACCTTCACCGGCATCAGCTTGACGTTGAAGGCGACGCCCGCCGTGCTCGATGCCGTCGTTGGTCAGCTGGCCGATCGTGCCGCTGACGTGGGTGCCGTGGCCGTCGAAGTCGAGCGGCGGGTTGATCGCCGTTCGAGACGATGTCGAAGGCGCGACGATGCGGTCGCGCAGCCGGCGCCGACCAGCTGCGGCGCCGCCGCGTAGCGGGATCGACCTGACGCGGCCGAGCGCCGGATAGCGGCACGCCGCTCGTTGCTGAACGCCGGGATGTTCACGGTGATCGTCACGTTCGTGATAGGCCACGCCGGTGTCCAGCACCGCGACCGTGATCGTCGAACCGGCCTGCGGCTGAATGTCCCAGGCCCGCTCCGAGTGTTCACGAGCGGCAGGTTCCACTGCAGCGACCCGTACATGCGGATCGTTCGGCACGAACGTCGGATGGACGCGGTAGGCGGCCTGCGCGTACTCGCACTTCGGGCCTGCTCGCGCAGCGCGCCGCCGACCAGCTCGGCGTCCTCTGACGCGATCGATGCGGACGACGTCGAAGTCGGCGTACGACGGCTGCAGACCGATCATCTCGCGCCGTAGCGCGAGGCCAGCCGGCACGCGGCTCGGCGATCGGCGGCTGCATGCCGTCGTCGTCGAAACCTGACGATGAGCGCGGCCTGCGCAGTAGCTGATCGTCCTCCGTCGCGCGAGCGCGAGCCGTCTGCTAGACGCCGGCGACGCGCCGCACGCCGCAGGCATCCGGCCGACACCGGTTCGCGCACTGTCGCCGCTGATGCGACGCCTTCGTCAATCGCCGGCAGGCCGACGTTCTGATTCGATCTGGAGGACGGAGCGTGTTCGGCGACTGCGCCTCGGTCGCTCAGCACGCAGCCGCGGTGACCAGCAGCGTCGCTGCACAACGACTGCGAGCACGAAGACCACCCATCCGTGTATTCTAGCTGGCACGCTCGCATCGCAGGCTCAGCGCCCAAAGATCTGTCACATGGCTGCCACACTGTTTCAGAAGGTCTGGGACGCTGCACACGGTGCGCATCGCTGCCGAGCGGACAGACGCAGCTGTTCGTCGGCCTGCACCTCGTTCACGAGGTGACGACGCCCGCAGGCGTTCGACATGCTGCGTCAGCACGGATGGACGCGTCGCGTTCCCCGAGCGCACGTTCGCGACCGTCGATCACATCGTGCCGACCAGCTCGCAGAAGCGGCCGTTCCTCGATCTGATGGCCGAAGAGATGACGACGGCGCTCGAGCGCAACTGCCGCGAGTTCGGGCATCCAGCTCGTGGGCGCCCGACAGCGACGAACCAGGGCATCGTCCACGTGATCGGGCCCGGAGCTCGGGCTGACGCAGCCGGGCATGACGATCGCGTGCGGCGACAGCCACACGTCGACGCACGGCGCGCTCGGCGCGATCGCGTTCGGCATCGGCACGTCGCAGGTGCGCGACGTGCTGGCGTCGCAGTGCCTGGCGCTCGATCCGCTGAAGGTCCGGCGCATCGACGTCAACGGCCGGCTCGGCCGCGGCGTCTACGCGAAGGACGTCATCCTGACGATCATCCGCCGCCTCGGCGTCCAGGGCGGCGTCGGCTTCGCGCTACGAGTGCGGCGGCACGCACGCTCGACGCGATGACGATCGACGAGCGGATGACGATCTGCAACATGTCGATCGAGGGCGGCGCGCGCGTCGGCTACGTCAACCCGGACGAGACGACGTTCGCGTATCCTGCGCGGACGGCGGTTCGCGCCGCCGGGCGACGGCATTCGATCGCGCGGTCGCCTGGTGGCGGCAGCATGGCGTCCGACCCGGACGCGCGCCTACGACGATCGCGTGCACGTTCGACGCCGGCGTCGATCGAGCCGACCGTCACCTGGGGCATCAATCCGGGCCAGTCGGTCGGCATCACCGAGCCGATCGCCGCCGACGCCGACGACGAAGCGCTGGCGTTCATGGGCTTCAAGCGCGGCGCGCGCGTCGCAGGGCACGCGCATCGACGTCGCCTTCATCGGGTCGTGCACGAACGGCCGCCTGTCGGATCTCGAAGAAGCCGCGCGCATCGTCCGCGGGCCGCCACGTCGCGCCGCACGTCAAGGCGCTCGTCGTGCCCGGATCGCAGGCGGTCAGCCGCGCGCGGCCGAAGCGCAGGGGCTGCACGAGATCTTCATCGACGGCCGGCTTCGAATGGCGCGGCGCCGGCTGCTCGATGTGCCTCGGCGATGAACCCCGACAAGCTCGAGGGCCGCCAGGTCTGCGCCGTCCTCGTCGAACCGCAACTTCAAGGGACGGCAGGGCAGCCCGACCGGCCGCACGCTGCTGATGAGCCCGGCGATGGTCGCCGCCGCGGCGATCGCCGGCGAAGTCGTCGACGTGCGCGACGATGCTCGAGGGAGTGCCCGCATGAGCACGCTCAGCCACGGCCGTCAGCCATGGCCAGCGCAGTCCTCATGCCAGTGACCGGACGCGGCCTGCCGCTGCGCGGCGACGACATCGACACCGATCGCATCATGCCGGCGCGCTTCCTGCAAGGCCGTGTCGTTCGAAGGGCTCGAGCGCCATCTGTTCGAAGACGATCGCGCCGCCGATCCGCAAGCACGCGTTCAACGATCCGCGTTACGCCGGCGCCATCGATCCTCGTCGTCAACACGCAACTTCGGCTGCGGCTCGTCGCGCGAGCACGCGCCGCAGGGCCTCGCGCGGCTCGGCATCCGCGCGATCGTCGGCGAGTCGTTCTCGGAGATCTTCCAGGGGAACTCGGCGATGCTCGGCATGCCGTGCTTCGTCGCGGACGGCGACGACGATCGAGCGGCTGCAGGCGCTCGATCGAAGCGACGCCCGAGGTCGATGATCGAGCGCCGACGTCGCCGTCTGGCGCGGTCACGGCCGGATCGCTGCGCCTGGACGCGGCGCTGCCGCCGGCGCTGCGCGACGGGTTCGTGTCCGGCCAGTGGAATCCGACGGCCATGCTCCTCGATCGGTTCGAGAAGCGCGCCGTCGCCGCGCGTCTGCCGCATTCGCGGCTTTTGACCAAGCACAACGTCGCAGAGGACGCGAGCCCTCGCTATCCTGAAACCAGCGCCTTTGTGCCCTCGCAGTCCGGCGGTAGAGTCTCACGCGGCTCGGCTGTCGCCACTCGTTCGCCACCGCTACTCTTGTCCTGCGCCACGCGCGAGAAACGCGTCCGTCGCGTGCGAGCGGTGCGCCTTCCGGCAGACCGAGATCACCTGGCGCTTGCGCGAGACGCCCGCGACCGGCACCGCGACCAGCCGGCCGCTCGCGATCTCGGTGATCGCGCAGCGGCGCGGCAGGAGCGCCACCCCCAGCTTCAGCTCGACCGCGCGCTTGATGCCGTCGAGGCTCGGCAGCGCGATCACCATCTGCAGCGGCACGTGGTGCTCCTCGAACAGCCGCAGCACGCGCTCGCGCGCCGGCGACGGGTCGTTGTGCGCCACGACCGGCTCCTGCGCGATGTCCTCCATCGTCACCTGACGCCGGCTGGCGAGCTCGTGCGACGGCGGCACGAGCAGCACGAGCTCGTCGCTGCCGACCGGCACCTCGAGCAGCCCTTCTTCGGCCGGGTGAAACGTCAGCGCGCCGAAGTCGAGGCTCCCCTGCTGCACCTCGACCGCGATCTGGCGCGCCGGCACGCGGCGCACGTCGATGGCGATGTCGGGATAGCGCTGGCGGAAGCGCGCGATCAGCGGCAGCAGCGTGTGGACGGCCGCCTCGTTGGCGCCGATGAGCACGCGGCCGCGCCGCAGGTCGCGCAGCTCGCGCACCGCCGATTCGGTCTCCTCGGCGAGCCGGACGAGCCGCTGCCCGTAGTTCTGCAGCATCTTGCCGGCCTCGGTGAGGGTGCCGGTCTTCGACGATCGGTCGAACAGCTGCTCGCCGAGCTCGACCTCGAGGCGCCGGACCGCCTGGCTGACGGCCGGCTGGGTGCGGTGCACCTTGGCGGCGGCGCGCGAGAAACTGCGCTCCTGGGCGACGGCGAGGAAGACCTTCAGCGCGCTCAGGTCCATCGGTCGGCGAGTATAACATGGCCTTATTATTGCGTTAATCATTATCACTTTGACTTCTACCTGCGCCGGCCGCTACAACTGAGGCATGAGCACTACCGCACGCGTCACCGTCTTCGACACGACCCTGCGCGACGGCGAGCAGGCCCCGGGCTTCTCGATGGACGTCCCGGCGAAGCTGGCGATGGCGCGGGCGCTCGACGCGCTGGGCGTGGACATCATCGAGGCCGGGTTCCCGATCGCCTCGCCGGCCGACTCCGAAGCCGTGCGGCAGATCGCCGCCAGCGTGCGGCGGCCGGTCATCGCCGCGCTGGCGCGCGACGCGGCCGCAGGACATCGAGGAAGCGGCGCGCGCGCTCGCGCCGGCCGAGCGGTCGCGGATCCACACATTCCTCGCGACCTCGGATCTGCACCTCGACGGCCAAGCTGCGGATCACGCGCGAGGAGTGCCTCGACGCCGCCGTCGAGCGCCGTCAAGCTCGCCCGCGCGGTTCACCGACGATGTGGAGTTTTCGGCGGAGGATGCGACGCGCAGCGACCGCGACTTCCTGTGCCGCGTCATCGAAGCGGTGATCGCCGCCGGCGCGCACGACGATCAACCTGCCCGACACGGTCGGCTACGCCACGCCGGACGAGCTCGCGCGACTTCTTCGCCGACGATCATCGCGCGCGTGCCGAACGCCGACCGCGCGGTCTTCAGCGCGCACTGCCACAACGACCTCGGCCTCGCGGTCGCCAACAGCCTCGCGGCGCATTCACGGCGGCGTGCGCCAGGTCGAGTGCGCGATCAACGGCATCGGCGAGCGCGCCGGCAACGCGTCGCTCGAAGAGTTCGTGATGGCGCTGCGCGTCCGGCCGGATCGCGCTGCCGTACGACACCGGCATCCACTCGCGCGCGCTGTTCGAGACGAGCCAGCTGCTCGTCGACGCTCACCAGCGAGCCGGTGCAGGCCAACAAGGCGATCGTCGGCCGCAACGCGTTCGCGCACGAAGCCGGCATCCATCAGGACGGCGTCCTGAAGGACGCGCGCACCTACGAGATCATGCGGCCGGAGGACGTCGGCCAGTCGGTGTCGTCGCGGCTCGTGCTCGGCCGCCACTCGGGCCGGCACGCGGTGCAGTCGCGCTGCGAGGCGCTCGGCTTCACGCTGACGCACGCCGAGATCGACCAGGTCTACCGCGCCGTCATCTCGCTCGGCGAGCACCGCAAGGCGATCGGCGACGGCGACCTGCGCCGCATCGTCGATCGCGTCGCGCACGCCGCGTCGGCACGCCGCCGCCGCGAGCACCGCGCACGTCGAGGCCGTCGGCTACGGACACGGCGTCTGACGGCTGAGATTGCAGATGGCAGATTGCGGATTTCAGACTGAATCAGCAACTGCATCGATGCAATCATGCAATCTGCAAATCTCATAGAATGTCCGCGATGATCCCGCTTGCGGGACGTCATTCCGTCCCGACCACGCCCTACATCACCATCACGATCATCGCGCCTCAACGCGCTGGCGTGGCTGTTCGAGATGTCGCTGCCGCACGACGTGCTCAACGAGTTCCTGACCGATCTACGGCGTCGTGCCGGCGGACTTCTCGCCGCCGACGCTCATCACGTCGATGTTCCTGCACGGCAGCTGGTCGCACGTCATCGGCAACATGTGGTACCTGTGGATCTTCGGCGACAACGTCGAGGACCGCGTCGGCCACGGCCGCTTCATCGTCTTCTACCTGCTGTGCGGCATCGCGGCGGCGCTCGGGCAGGTCGTCGATCGATCCGAACTCGACGCTGCCGACGATCGGCGCCAGCGGCGCGATCGCCGGCGTGATGGGCGCGTACTTCGTCCTCTACCCGCACTCGCGCGTGCTGACGCTCGATCCCGTGGATCTTCCTGCAGATCGTCGAGCTGCCGGCGATCGTCCTGCTCGGCTTCTGGTTCCTGATGCAGCTGTTCAGCGCCGGCGCGATCGCGGTCGACGGCCAGCATCGCAGGCGGCGGCGGCGTGGCGTTCGCCGCGCACGTCGTCGAGCTTCGTCGTCGGCGATGGGCGGCGTGTTCGTCGTTCAGGAAGCGCGCAGCTCGATCCGTGGGATCGGCGGACTACTGACGACGGACGCAGGGCTGACGAATGACAGAACTCGAACTAAGGACTAGTATCGAACTCGTGCCCTGATTCTGAATTCTGGTGCCTGATCTCGCTAGCTACGACTTCGCGCGGATCTGTGCGAGATCCGGCGATCTCGACCAGCGAGCTTTTCGAGCTCGGCGTCGTACTGGTCCGGCGGCGTCGATTCCTTGCGCGCCTTCAGCTCTTCCAGCTGCGCTTCGAGCTCGGCGCGGCCGCTTGCACCAGGACGGCCAGCGCGCGTGTCGGCCGGCAGCGCCGAGCGCCGCGTCCGGCTCCGAGATAGGTGACGCGCGCGATGCGCGCCGTCGGCGCCGGGATTCTGCGCTTCGCGGCCGATGCCGGCGCCGGTGTCGTCGAGCAGCGGCCGCTCGGTCGGCAGCTGCCCCTTCTGCTCGAACCACTGCCGCACGCGCGGCGCTCGCGTAGGTGAACGCTTCCCAGATCGACACGCGGCCGTTCTTGTCGAGATCGCCGCGGCCGATCGTCGAACGCCTTGACGAAGAACTCCGGAAACACGGTCTCGAACTGCTGCGCCGCCGAGTCGGTCGCGGTCAGCACGACGCGGCCGCGGCCGGCCAGCTTGCGCAGGAACGGAAAGCTGGCGCCGGTCGTGTTGACGAACACCAGGCGGCCCGGCAGCGGCTTCAGCGAGATCGCGCCCACTCGGTCGCGCTCAGATCCGGGCCGACCAGGTTGAACTTGGCTTCGTCGCCGTCGAGCGACGTGCCGTGGCCGATGAGGCAGCACGAGCAGCTGATCGTCCTTGGTCATGCGCTTGCGCAGATCGGCGAGCGACGCGCTGCACGTTCTCGCGCGTCGCCTTCTGCACGCCCTCGCTCTCGGTCTCGCGCCAGCACGATGAGCCGCTCGCGGCTCGTAGCTGAAACTCGTCGCGCAGCGTCGTCGACGAACGAGGCGCGCCACTTCGTCGTATTTCTGCGCGTAGGCGTCGCCGCCGGACGCGCCGGTGACGATCAGCGCGTAGCGCTCGCCGGCGCGCTGCGCGCGATCGCAGACCAGCGCGACGAGCAACGCGAACTCGCCAAGGCCGCAGACGCCAGCGCGAACTTCGCGACGCTCGAGATTCGAATCGGAATTCATCGCAGCCCCCAGCGCCGCCGCAGGATCCACTCCGCCGACAGAGCAGCACGATGACGAGCGCGAACGCCCACGGCTCGTGCCAGAGGTCGCGGCGCTCGGGCGCGCGTTCTGCGGCACGGTCGGCCTGCGAGCCACGACGGCACCTGCGCGCGCCTCGGCGGCGCGGACGTAGCGGCCGCCCGAGTTGCGCGCCACGCGGCGCAGGAACCCTTCGTTCAGCCGCGGATCGGCGAACTCGCGATCCGCGCCGCCGACATACATCCAGCGATCGGCGGCGCCGAGCGACGTCGTCGCCGCGCCGCGCCTCGGCGTGGATGCGATAGAGGCCCGGCTGCTCCGGGCGCGAGCGCCGCCGTGATAGCGGCCGCTCGCGGGATCGGCGTGGCGCAGCTTGATCGGCTGCGTGTCGCCGCCGGGCAGCGGTCAGCGTCGCGTCGACGGTCGCGTCGGCACCGGCGCGAACGACGGCGTCGCGCGCGTCGACGTCGACCGAGATCGCGTCGCCCGGCTCGGGCGCGTCGGGCACGGTGATCGCCACCGGATCGGGCGCGGCGCGACGGAGAGCCACCGCGCCGCCTGACGCCAGAAGAACTCGTAGCGCGCGATCGGTCGACGGCGACCATCATCTTCCAGCGCCACGACGCCTCGCCCGCGAACACCATCGAGCGGCCCTGACCGTAGCGCTGCACCGCGACCACCGGAAACACGCCGCCGCCCGGCGCCGTCGTCAGCGCGAGGATCGGTCGCGCCGGGACGCGGGCCGCCGAGCGGCGCGCTCGCGGCGAGCGCGCGGCAGCGCCGACCACATCTTGCGCGTCTCGTCCGGCGACGCCGCCGATCCGCATGATCGGGTGCGTCTCGCCCTCGGCGGTCAGCGTCAGCTTGTTGTGCGCCGGCATGGTCGCCGGTGTCAGCGACGGCGCGCACGAGGCCGCCGCGGCGATCGTTCAGCTCCACCGGCAGCACTTCTTCGAGCGGCGTGCCGGACAGGCCGCGCTGCGCGAACGAGCGGCCGCCGAGCACGAGCAGGCCGCCGCCGCGCTCGGCGACGAAGTCGGCCGCCATCGCGAGCTGCGCGCGCGAGAAGAAGTCGCCTTCGACGTTCGCGATGACCAGCGCGTCGTAGGCGATACAGCTGCTCGCGCCGTGCGCGGGAAAGCCGGCGGTGAGCGCCGCCGAGCGGCCGCGACCCGCCTGCACGAAGAACGTGTCCTGGCCGTCGCCGTTCTTGCCCTTGCGCGTCACCGAGTCGACTTCGAGCCCGGATCGGCGGTCCACGCGCGCGTCATGAAGCTGTGCTCGAACCCGGGCGCGCCTTCGACGACGAGCAGCCGCGCCGCTTGCGGCCCGGCGGGGCTGACGAGCACGCTGCGAGCGTTGTTCTCGGCGACCGCCTCCGATTCGTCGCGCGGGATCTCGGCGGTGTAGACCGTCGGCGTTCAGCGGATCCGGGCGAGACCGTGAAGAGCCTCGTCGATCGGCGATCCGTCGGCCGGCGGCACGATGCGCCGCGTGTCCAGCAGCTGGCCGTTGCCGAGCACGCGCAGCGTGAACGGCGTCCGGCCGAAGCCGGTGCTGACCGCGCGTCACGTGGAGGTCGACCGACGCCTGATCGAGTCGCGGATCGCCGGCCGTGATGCCGAGCACTTCGCGATCGTGCGGGCCGTCAGGCGAGCCGATGCCGACGGCGAACACCGGCGGCCCGCCGCCTCCGACGCCGCCTCCACCTGCCCTACCTGCCTCGCCTGACCCACCGTCCCGGTGTCGCCGCCGTCCGGACAGCACGACGATCCCGGCGACGCGCTGGCCGCGATACCGTTCGCGGACCGCGGCCAGGGCGCCCGGCGAGATCGGTGCGGCGCGCGTCGGCGTCGAGGCTGTCGACTTGCGCCGGCGCGAGCGCCGTCGCCGACGCTGTAGAGCTCGGTCGTGAAGTGCGACGACAGCGGCGGCGCCGAGCTCGTTCTTCAGCAGCGCGTTCGGCGCGCGCGAGCCGCGTCTGGCCGTCGGCGTCGGCGAGCCGCATGCTGCGCGAGACGTCGACGAGCACCGGCACGATCGGCGTCGCGCGATCCCGGCGGGCGGCAGGATCGCGATCGGACGGAACAGGAACAGGACGAGCGCCGCCAGCGCGAGCACGCGCAACGCCGACCAGGCACGCCGCGCTGCGCGCGGCGTCAGCGGCGACAGCGGGCGCCGGTACTCGCATAGCGACGGCGCAATCGCCGCCGCGAGCGATCGCCAGCCACCAGGCAGCGATAGGCGAATGCATGCAGTCTCAGCCACTCAGCGGTCACAGTCGCAGTTACTAGGCGCGTCAGAACTAGCATCCAGCTACCGCGACTACGGCTTTCTTCTTCCCGGCGATCGCCTTGAAGTAGCTGTCGACCTGCTTCTCGTAGCCGGCTGGCGCGCTTGTCGTCGGCGCCGGCGGCGAGCCGATCGCTGCGCCTGCTTCGCCTGCAGCTTCTTCGACAGCGACGCCTCGACGTTCTCGAGCGCCTGCGTCGCCTGACGGCGCATCTCTTCCCACTTGGCGAAGTCCTGCTTGAACGCTTCGGTGCCCGGCGCCGACATGGCCGCTGCCGGCGCCCTTCGAAGCGTGAAGCCCGCCGCCGCCGCCGCGCGCAAGGCTCGGATCGCTCGCGGCGCATCTGATCGACGCAGATCCTTGCGTTTCCTGCAGCTGACGCTGGTACTGCTCGCGCAGCTTGTCGAGCTCGGTGCCGGTGCCGCCGCCGCCAGCCTACGCCGCCCTTGCCCGACTCGCCGCGATTTCGCCGAGCTTCGTGCCGCGACTGCCGCCGCGGCCGTCTGTCCTGCGCGCTGTCTGTCCTCCTGCCGCTTCCGGCCTGTCCGCCTCTGCCGCCTGTTCCTGCCCGGCTTCATCTCTGCGCTGCCCGATCTGGCCGGCCGCGGCTCGTCTCACGGGCTGTGTCGCGCATCGCGTCCTGCGCGCGCGCGCGCTGATCGGACAGCTTCTGCGATTCGCCATCCTGCGCGCCGGTGCCGTCGCCGAGCGAGCTTGTCCGCCACCTTGTCGAGCGCGCGCGCGAGCTCCTGCTGCGCGCCGGCCTGCGCACTGCGGTTCGTCGGACTCCGGACTCGCGGCGCGGTCGTTGCCGCGTGCCGCCCGCGCGCGCTCGGCGGTCGCCGCGCGCATCGCGTCGGCGGTCTGCTGCATGCGCTCCGGCAAGCCGCTGGCGCTCGAGCTCCTTCGCGACGTCGCCAGCCGCGGCCTGCGTCTGAGCGTGCGCGCTGTCCGCCTGTCGCCTTCGCGCCCTTCGCGCTCGTCTGAACCGCAGCGTCCGCCGACGCCGACCTGCTGCTTCAGCGCCTCGCTGCAGCTTGCGCGCGCGTTCGGCCAGCCGCTCCTGCTTCGCCGGCGAGGCGGCGGACGGCGTCTTTCCGGCTTCGCCCGGGCGCGGTCTTCGCCAGCTCCGACGCGATCTGCCGCTGCGGCATCGGCCAGCTGCCGCGCCTCGAGCTGCATCTCGCCCAGCGCGCGCCGGCGCTCGTCGGGCCGCGCCGACTCGAGCTGCCGCTGCGAGCTCGCGCAGCTTCTCGAGCGCGCGGCTTCCGCGCGCGCTCGCCTGGCCCGGATCCTGCCGCCGCAGATCGCTCGCGGCGTTCCGCATCTCCTCGGAGACGTCGCGCATGCGCTTGCCGTGTCGCCGCTCTGACCGCTCTGCCCCGACTGGACCGCTGCTGGCCCGACTGTCCCTGTCTGTCCGGACTGTCCCTGCTTGCCCCGACTGGCCCTGCTTGCCCTGCTGGCCTTGCTGCCCTGTCTGCCCGGCTTCCGCTTCTGCTGCGACTGCTGCGCCTGGCTGGTTCTGCTGCCGCGCCATCTGCCGCGCCAGCTCCTCGGCCTTCTGCCGGAGCTCCGGACTGCTCGCGCGTCAGCTTCTCCAGCTCGCGCTTCAGCTCCTCTTCGGTCATCTGCGCGCGGCTGCGCGCGCGAGCTCCTGCTGCTCGCTTGAGCAGCTCGTCCTGCCGGCGCGCGCAGGTCCTTGATCTTGTCGAGCGCGCTCTGGTTCGCATCCTCGCGCTGCTCGGCCGCTCGACTTGGTCTCGTAGTTGGTCTGCTGCGCCTTCTGCAGCTCCTTGTCGAACAGCGCCGACATGTCGTAGTTGCTGCGGTTGTTGCCGCTGCCGTTGCCGGCCTGCTGCCGCGTGCACCTCGCGGCGCTTCACGTCGGCCTGCGCCTTCAGCAGCCGATTGAGCGCGTCCATCTCCGGCGGCAGCGCGTCGGCGGTCTTCAGGCGCGTCGAGCGACGTCACCGCCTTGCCCATCGCCTGGCCGCGGCGGCCGTCATCTGATCCTCTTCCGGCAGCGTCTCGCCGGCCTTCAGCTCGGCGGTCGGCGGCGGGCAGCGGCGGCGGCCGCGGCCCCGGCCGCGCTGCGGCCGCCGCCGCGGATCCCTCATCGTCGACTCGCGGAACGTGCTCGACGTCTGCTCGACGCGCGTCTTCAGCTCCGCCTCGGCGCGCGACGACCGACCGGATGTCCTGCTCGGACTTCGCGCCTTTGGCGCTGCGCGCCCGGCGATCGAGCTTCCAGGTGGCGACGACGATCTCTTTCTGCGCGGCGACGAGGTCGTCGATGCCGCTCTGGCGCCGCCGCCGGCCATGCCGCCCTGGCTCTGCGCGAGCGCGAACTCCTGCTCGTACGGCTTCACCTCGAGGAAGAAGATGTCGCTGCGCGCTTCGTTCGGCCGCGTGCCGCGCGTGAGGTCGCGCGCGCCGGACGTAGTAGGAGACGAAGTCGCCCGGCTGCACGTCGAGATCCTCGAGGAACAGCGTGTGGCGGCCGGTCGACGCATCGTGCTCGCGCGCGGGATGGCGAGCGGCACGACCTTCTCGGCTGCCGCCGCGCACCGAATACACGAGATCGAGGCGATCGACGCCGTAGTCGTCCTCGGCCTGCGCTTCGATGTCCACTTCCTCGAGCCGCGTCACCGACCGATCGGTGGCCGGCTTCAGGATGCGCACTTCCGGCGGGCGATCCTCGAGCGTGCGGATGAAGTACTCGGTGTCGCCCGGCTGCTCGACGCCGTCGCCGATCGGCGAGCGCGACGCGGTACGAGTTGTCGTCGACCACCTTCAGCGACGCCGATCAGCTCGGTCGGCGCCTGTCCGCGCGTCGAGCGCGATCGGCTTGCCGTCGCCGAGCGCCATCTGGCCGGTCGCCGCCGGCCGATCGGTGAACACGTGGACGCGCACGTCGGTGCCGGCCGGCGCGTAGATGTCGCCGCTGTCCGGTCTCGGTGCGCGGCGTCGAGCCGCAGGCCCGCCGGGTAGGTGTAGTCGACGTCGATGCGCGTGACGCGCGGCGGGATGCGCCACCGGCGATCGTCGTAGGTCGGCGACGTCACCGCGCCGGCGACGACGCGGTATGCTGAACGAGGCGGTGACCGGCGGCAGTCGCCAGGCGGAACGACGCCGTCGCTTGTCGGTCGTCATCTCCGCGACGCGCCAGCGATCGCCGTCCGCGATCTGCACCTGCGCGATGACCGGCGCGCGGTTGCCGACCAGCCGCGCCTGAATCGCCAGCGGCGTGCCGGCCTTGATCCTGCGCGTTGCCGGGCGTCACGTCGAGCGCCGACGCGCTCGGGAAACAGCGTCAGCGCCGCGGCGTCGACGGCCTGCCGCGCCGGGCCGCGCGCGAGGAACAGCACCGACGCCGAGCACGAGCAGCGCGGCCGCCGCCTGCGACTCCGGCGCGGCGCAGCGATCGCGGTCGGACACGATCGTGTCGATGCTCGATCGCCGGCGATCACGCCGCGCGGCGTCGGCCAGCATCGGCTCCGCGAGCCGCCGGCGTCGATGCTCGACGCTGCCGACCACGTCGACGGCGGTCACCAGACGATCGTCGAGCGACGGCGCGCGCTCTTCGATGTAACGCGCCACCTTGCCGTCGTCGGGCACTGCGCCGCAGCGGCGCAGGCACCAGGTCAGCGCGGCCGCGGCCATCAGCACCGCAGCGATGCCGCACCAGCGTCGAGCATCCGACCGGCGCGCCGTTCGTCCAGCGCGATCGGCGAGGGCGGCGCCGACGACGGCCGCCGCCGCGATCAGCGCGCCGCGGACGATCGCGCGCAGCGCGCGCAGCGCGCGCCACCGCGCGCGCACGCGGATCGATCAGCTCGCGAATCGTCTCGTAGCTGCTCGGTCATGCTACCTACGAGCCTACGTCGAACTGTCCGTCGAATCCAGGCTCATGACAGGTATCGAGCGTTCTGTCTCAGGCGACCCTGCCCGCCCGACCTAACCCCACCCGCCACTGCACCGACTCACGGCTGTTACCGTCCTCGCCGCGAACAACCCTTCGCCCGCGAGCATCACGCGCCATCAGCGCCAGCGCGTACTGCCAGAGATGCTGGCTGATCCTCCTGCTGCCGCGCTTCGACCCGCGCCTCGACGCCGCCGGCGTCCTTCAGCCGCGTCACCGCCGACTGAAACTCGTCGGCCGACATCCGCGCCGGATCGGCTTCGCGCGGATCGACGTTGACCGCGATCGCGCGCGGCGCCGCCGGCCGCGACGCGCCGGCGTCGGTCGAGCGTGACGATGCCCGGCGCTCGCTGCGACGCCCGCCGGCGCGTCGCCGACGAGATAGTCCGACGGCGTGCGCGCGCGCGCTCGCCAGATACCGCACGACTTCGTGCAGGAACGGCACGAACGTCGCGTGCAGCGGAAAATCGTTCCAGCGGTTGTCGAGGTCCGACGCGAGGACCAGCGCGCGTCCGTCGCCCGCCGGACACTCGATGAGCGCCGTCGTCGCCGGTCGTGAAGCGCGCCAGCGTCTGGCAGCGCGGTGCCGCCGATCCGCGCCGCGTTCTGAAACGTCACCAGCCCGAGCGTCGCCGCGTTCCCGCGCAAACGCGCTGAAACACGGGATGCCGCACGTCGGCCGGCGCCAGCGCGCGCGGCTCCGGCTTCGCGCCCGGTCGCGGTGACGACGCTGGAGCGTCGATCCAGCGCCGAGCACGTCGGCGACGACGTCGCCGTCGACGTCGGCGCCGGCGGCGATGAGCATGCCGCCGCCGCTGCGCGCGTACGCGCCAGCAGCCTCGCGTCCGCGGCGCTCGAGCCCGCGCGTCGACAGCAGCAGCACCGCCGGCATGCGGCGCGAGCCGATCCTCGCTCCATGCCGACAGCTGCGACGCCGGCGACGCTCGCCACCTGAAACGCCGCGTCGGCCGCGCGCGCCCGCGGCGAGCGCGTGCTGCACGTAAAACGCGTCGCGGCCGAGATCGCCTGCTGCCGCTGACGACCAGCACCGACGGACTGGCTCGGTGCCGCCGAGCACGGCGTAGCGCACGTTGTCGGCCTGAATCCCGTCCGCATCGTCGACGCTGACCGCCGCGGCCAGCGCCGCGCGGCGCGCCGGCGAACGTCGCGTCGGCCGACTGGTTCGGCGCCGAGCGACACGGTCGCGTCGCCGGCCGGACGGCCGTCGATCGTGAGGTGCACGCGCGCGTCACGCGCGCCGCGGGCCGCTGTTGCGCACGGTGGCGACGACGCGATCGGCAGCGGCCGGACCGCGGTCGACCGCCAGGTTCGGCGGCATGGCGCCGACGTCGGCGACTTCGATGGTCGTCCCTGTCCGGCACCGACGCGCGGTCGCCGGCGTCCCAGCCGTTCTCCTGCAGATCGGTGACGACGACGATCGGTCGCCGCGGCGGCCGCCGAGGTGTCTGCGCGGCGGCCGACAGCGCCGCCGCGATATCGGGTCGCGCCGAAGCCAGGCGCCGCCTGATCGATCGCCGCCGCCGCCAGCATGCGATCCGCCGTCGGCTTCGCCACGATCTCCGCTTCGTCGGCGAACGTGACGACGCCGACCAGATCGCCGGCCGGCGCGCGCGCGATCGCGTCCTTCGCGAGCTGCTTCGCGCGCTCGAACCGGCCGGGCGCCGACATGCTGTACGACGTGTCGAGCGCGACGATCGGTCACGCCGGAAGACGCCGACGCGCCGCGCCGGTCGCGAAGAACGGCCGCGCGAAGGCGAGCGCCAGCAGCACGAGCGTGGCGATGCGCAGCGCGAGCAGCAGCAGCTCGCGCAGGTGCCGCTTCTCGGTGTGCTCGACCGGCGCGCTGCTTGAGCAGCTTGACGGCGGCGAACTTCACCCGCGGCTCCGGCTCGCGCTTCAGCAGGTGCAGCACGATCGGCACGGCGGCCGCAGCCGCGCCGGCGAGAAACAGCGGGAGAAGGAAGACGGCACAGCACTCAGAGCGCCCTCGACGCGGGTCGAGAGATACGCCAGCAGCGCGAGCTCGAGCGGCTGGTTCGTGTCGAGCAGCTGGTAGTCGATGCCGCCGGCGCCGAGCTCGCGGCGGTAGCGTTCGATCAGCGCGCCGATCTGCCTTCAGGTAGTGCGCGCGCACGGCGCCGGGCACCGCCATCACCTCTTCGCTGGTCTCGAGATCCTCGAAGCGCGTCGCCCGCTCGAACGGGAAACTCGATCTCGTCGGGATCGAGCACGTGAAAGACGATCACGTCGATGCCGCGGAACTGAAAGTGCTTCAGGCCGCGGATCGACTCGCTCCGGGTCGTCGAGCAGATCGGAGATCAGCGACGACCATGCCGCGCTTGGTGAGCGAATCGGCGAGCTGATGCAGCGGCTTCGACGACGTTGGTCTGGTGGCCGGTCTTGCAGCCGATCGAGCGTCACCAGCATGCGCGCGCAGATGGCCCGGGCGCGAGCTCGCCGGCAGCATCGCGACGATGTTCTCGTCGAACGCCGTCGAGGCCGACGGCGTCGCGCTGCCGGTTCATCAGGTAGCCGAGCGACGCCGCCAGGCACGGCGCCGTACTCGAACTTGGTCATGCCGTGGTGCGAGCCGTAGCCCATCGAGCCGCTGACGTCGAGCATCAGGTGGCAGTCGAGGTTGGTCTCCTCCTCGAACTTCTTGACGTAGTAGCGGTCGCTGCGCGCGTAGACCTTCCAGTCGATCGTCGACGAGGTCGTCGCCGGGGATGTACTGCCGGTACTCGGCGAACTCGACGCTGAACCCCTTGAACGGGCTGCGGTGCAGGCCCGACAGGAAGCCCTTCGACGATGGTGCGCGCCTTCGAGCTCGAGCGTGCCGAGGCGCGCGACGACCGCCGGGTCGAGGAACGGGCGATCGTGCGCGGTCCAGCGGCATGCATCTACATCCCGCTCTTGGGCACCGGCACGGCCTCGATCAGCCGATCGATGATCGCGTCCGAGTTGATGCGCTCCGACTCGGCGTAGAAGTTCGTCATGATGCGGTGGCGCAGGATCGGCTTCGCCAGCGCCTGGATGTCCTTGATCGACACGTGATAGCGGCCGTGCATCAGCGCGCGCGCCTTGCGCGCCGCGCACCAGCGCCTGCGAGCCGCGCAGGCCGGCGCCCCACTTCACCCATTTGTCGATGAACTCGGGCGCGCCCGCGCCTGCCCGGGCCGCGACGCGCTGACCAGCCGCACGGTGTAGCGCGCGATCTCTTCGGCGATCACGACCTGCCGCGCCAGGTCCTGAAACTGCAGGATGTCGGCGCCGTTCAGCACCCGCACCGGCGCCGGCCGATCCGCGCCCGTCGTCTGCGTCACGACCGTCACCTCGTCGTCTTCGTTCAGGTACTGGATGACGACGTTGAACATGAAGCGATCGAGCTGCGCTTCGGGCAGCGGATAGGTGCCTTCGAGCTCGATCGGGTTCTGCGTCGCGAGGACGAAGAACGGCCGCTCGAGCGGATAGGTCCGGCCGGCCGCGGTCACGTGATACTCCTGCATCGCCTCGAGCAGCGCCGCCTGCGTCTTCGGCGGCGTGCGGTTGATCTCGTCGGCCAGGATGATCTGCGCGAAGATCGGCCCCTTCACGAAGCGCAGCCGGCGCGATGCCCTGCTCCTCGTCGAGGATCTCGGTGCCGGTGATGTCCGACGGCATCAGGTCGGGCGTGAACTGGATCCGCTTGAAGTCGAGATCGAGGATGTCGGCGAGCGTCTTGATGAGCAGCGTCTTCGCCAGGCCCGGCACGCCGGTGATCAGGCAGTGGCCGCCGGTGAACAGCGCGATCAGCACCTGTTCGACGACCTCGTCCTGGCCGACGATGACCTTGCGCAGCTCGGCGAGAATACGCTCGCGGCCCGCCGCGACTTTTTCCGCGCTGACGGTTGCAGCCGACGAATCCATGTCAGGTTCCTTAATGCGTGAGGGCGTAGACGATTTCGTTGATCCCCATGCGATAGGCCATCGCGGTGTATTTGATGTAGCCGGGATATTCCGGCGGCGTTCGACCACTCCCAGCCGTCGCCCATGTCGGTGTTCCAGTTGATGAACACCATCGGGCGGCCGTTGTCGTCGAGAATCGTGCGCAGGTGCTGCGACGACGCCGCCGCGTTCCCAGGTGCGGCCCGGCAGGAACGAGCCGAGGCCCGCGACCTGCGGATAGCCGTCGATCTTGTAGAAGCAGCTGAACACCGGATGGTCCTTCGGGACCTCGACGATCTCGCGGTCCGGGAACAGCCGCTTCATCTCGCGCTCGAAGGTCGTCCCATTCGAGCGGACCGTGAAAGTCGTCGACGCATGGCGCTGCCGCCGCGCAGCAGGAACTCGCGGAGGATCGGCACCTCGCTGTCGGCCATCCGCATGCTGCTCGGCTCGACGATGTAGATCCACGGGTACTCGAACAGCCGCGGATCGTCGAGCGTGATGCAGGATCGGATCCTCGACCTGGATGGCGGTCGCCGTCTTGATGCGGCGCGACAGGTTCTGCTCGGCCGCCGGGGCGTCGATGCCCCACGGCTCGCCGTAGAAATCCTGCGCGACGCGCGTCCCTTCGGGCATGTGGTGATACTTGATGCGGACGAAGCGCCACTGCAGGCCCGGCGTAGCGATCGTCGGGCGCCGTCCGGCAGCTGCGCGTCGACGCGCGCGGCTGCAGCACGGGCACCAGCGATGAACAGCAGCGCAGGCGAACAACGGCGACCGCGCCTCATTCGTCGGCTCCGCCGACGAGCTTCAGCAGCAGGTCCTGCGCGCGCTCGTAGGTCGGCGCGATTTCGAGCGCCGCCAGCGTCTGCTTCTTCGCCTCGGCGCGCTTGCCGCCCTTGAAGTAGCTCTCGGCGAGATCGGTGATAGGCCGCCGCGCCTGATCGACCGGCCCGAGCGCGAGCACCGTGCGGAACTCGCGCGCGGCGGCGTCTCGGCCTCGTTGCGCTGCAGCGCCATGCGGCCGAGCATCGCGTGCGCCTCGGCTGTCGAACGGATCGATCGCCGCGATCCGCTCGTAGACCGGACGCGAGCTTCGCCGGATCCTCGACGCTCGGTCCTGCCGCAGCAGCGCCGGCGAGCAGGCGCGGCCGCCTCGACGTTGTTGAAGTCGACGGCGACGAGCGCGGTCAGCTCGGCTGATGGCGCGCGCGGTGTCCTTCTTCTCGATCGCGATCGCGGCCATCTGATCGTGCGGGCTGTCCTTGCCGCCGGCCGATCGGCACGAGCTGCCGCCGCGCGCTCGAACGCCTGCATCGCCTCGTCGGCCTGGCCGTCCTTGCGGAGCGCGCGGCCGAGCGCCATCTGCACCGGGATAGCTGCGCGGGTTCTCGGCGGCCAGCGTCTGCAGCGTCGTCGGTCGGCATCCGCAGGAGCTCGCGCGTCCGTCGGGCATCACGAGCGCCGCGCAGCGCTCGCCGAACGTCTGCTCGACGGTCTTGTCGAATCCGGCCTGCAGCTGGTCGAAATCGGTGTTCAGCGCGGCCTTGAGCGCCGCGTCGGTGTCGAGCCCCTGGCTGTAAAGCCGCACCAGCTTGCGCAGCCCGGCGTCGCCGTAGGCCGTGACCAGATGTGATCGACGAGCAGCGACGCCTGGTAATACGCGAGCGAGATCGTCTTCGGGTTCTGGAACGCCGCGTTGAGATCGCGTGAGCTTGAGCGTCTCGCCGCGGTTCGAGCATGCCCGGCGAACGTCGACGTCCATCTCGCGGCCCCACTCGGGCGCGCGCCTTCTTCTCCTCGTAGACCGAAATGCCTTCGGTGAGCCACCGCGGGCACGCGCTGGTTCGACATCTGCAGCGTGATGACGTGCGCGAGCTCGTGCCAGAGCGTCGCCTCCCATTGGAACTCGCCCGGCGGCGCGCCTGCGGCGAGTCCATCGTCACGACGCGGCCGAAGCAGACGCCGAGGGCGCCGATCATGCCGGGCAGGCCGAGCGTGCCGGACGGCGAAGTCGTCGTGCTTCGGAAAAATCTCGATGAGGATCGGTCCGCTGCGGCGTGAACTCGTAGCGCGCCGCCAGCGTGCTGAGCGCCTGATGCGCCAGCGGCATCGCGTATTCCTGCAGCACCGGCGCTTCGTCCTTGTGCATGCCGCATCACGACGTCGCCGTCGCGCACCGTGACGAACTTGTCGAGCTCGTCCATCATGCCGAGCAGGTTGTACGTGACCTTGTTGAACGGATCGATCTTGAACGACGCCTCGAGCGCCGTCCGCGCGCCGGCTCGTCGCCGGTGCGCAGCAGGTGCATGCCGAGATCGGCCAGCGTCGCGCGGGTTGCTCGGCGTCGAGCGCGAGGCGCGCGCCGCGTCAGCGTCGACCGCTTCGTCGAACCGGTAGTTGTGCGCGGCGAGCTCGCCGGCCACGCGGTAGACCTCGCCGTAGCTCGGCGCGATCGCGAGCGTCTGTCGGCCGACGGCGCTCGAACTCCTGCGGCTTGTCCTTGCACGTACGCCAGCGCCGCACGCAGCGCGTGCGCATCGAGGCTCGACGGGTTGACGGCGAGCGCCTTCTGCAGCGCCTTCCGCGCTTCGTCGTGGTGGCTGGCGTCGGCCGCCTGCTCGGCGAGGAAGCACCATGCGCGTCGACCGACGACGGGTTGATCTCGAGCGCCCGCTTCGACGAGCGCCACCGCCTGCGGCGGGTTCTCGTCCTCGAGCGCGCGCGCCGAGCCGATCAGCGCCGGCGCCCACCGCGGGATCGGCCTGCAGCGCGATCTGAAACGACTTCAGCGCTTCGGCGTTGTCGTACTTCTCGAGAAACAGCTCGCCCCAGCCGGTCTTGATCGACGCGATCGTTCGGGCGCGCCGGTCGAGGCGTCGCGATACGCGGCGTTGGCTTCCTGGAAGCGGCCGAGCGCGCGCAGCGCGCGCGCCGCCCGCGCGAGCTCGTCGGGATCGTCGCTCGTCTCGGCCTGCGGCGCGACCCTCTCGAGGATCGCCGTCGCGTCGGGCGTGCCGAGCATGTGCTGCAGCAGCCCAAGCTCGAGCGCGGCTTCGCTCGCCGGCGCGCGGCCCACACGGCGCCGCGAGCGCCGCCTCGGCCTGCGCGTAGCGTCCGCGCGCAATCGGCGCGCGCGCGCTGACGGCCGACGACGTTCGGATCGCGAGCGTCGAGCTTGTCGGTCAGCGCGTCGATCTCGTCGTAGCTGCCCTCGATGAGCGCACGATTCGCCAGCTGCAGCGGCGCTGAGCAGTGCGGGCGATCGACCGCGAGGCGCCTGCGCCGTCCCGAAGGACGGGAGCGCAAACACCGCGAGCGAGGCGACGAGAAGGAAGAGGGAAATCGACGCATCGCGTTCGTATTTATTATAGGCTGCAACCCATGTGCCGCGCTGGGCCATGATGGCCGCCGCCGCTGCTCTTTAGACGCCGGAAGTCGGTCAACGGGTCGCACGTGAAGCGCCCGCTCCTCGACGGCGATGCGCTTGACCAGCAGCGCCGCGAACGCGAGCAGCGCCAGCGGTCCGACGCCACCGCGCCCGTCATCATCGCGACGCGCGACGAAACTCTCCCACGACCGCGACGTAGTTCGGATGCCGGACGAACCGGTACGGGCCCGCTGACAACCCGGCGCGATCCCGGGACGACGATGACGCGGAAGGTCAGAACGGGCCGAGCGAGAGAATCGCCCACCATTTGAGCGCCTTGGCGCGCCGCGAAGAGCACCGCGCCCGCGACGACAGATCGGCGTGAGGCGGCGCTCCCGCCACGGCGCCCTCGGCGAGCATCAGCGAGGAACGAGGCGGGGTAGCATCAGCTGCATCAGCGCATAGACATCTCCCGGCGGCTCCACGCCTCCCCGCGCGCGTTGGGCGCGCTCGTTGCGCGGCCGCCCGGCGCGCCTCGACCAGCATGAAGACGAAGACGACGACGACACGACGTCACAGCGACGTCCGCTGCGGGGACGGCCGGTCACTGCGCAGTCGCCCGGCACGCGCGATAACCGCCCGCAGGATCCCGGCGCGAGCCGCGTGGCGACGGCCGCCGCCGTGTCAATGGCGCGGGCCGACGACGACCAGCGCGCGGAGCGCGCGATTGAAGCGCCATTTCGACGCGAATCGCGCGCCGTCGATCGGCCGCGAGCCGCGCATGGACGCCGGTCCATCCATGCTCGAGCGCCTGCAGCGCCGCCGCGGCGGCAAGCTCGCCGCCGCTGGACCGCGAAGCGCAGACCGTCGCCGGTCATCGGATCGATGAATCCCGGCGGCGTCGCCCGGCAAAGCAGCAGCCCGTCGATCGCCGTGCGCGGAGACTCCACCGCCAGCGGACCGAGGACCACGGGCGGCGCCACGAGCCGCGCATCCGCAAAGCGATCGCGAAGCTGCGGATCGGCGGCAAGCGCGCGCGTCAGCAGCCCCGCAGGATCCGCGAGCGCCGTGTCGCCGGCTCCCGACGGCCGCACCAGACACACGTTCGTCAGGCCGCCCGGCACCGGCGCGACGCCGATGTAGCAGTCTCTGCGCACGTGCATCTCGCCGAGACACCGTCGCGCAGATCCTGGCGCGTCTGATCGACGTTCCGCGGCTGTCGGGCGCGCGTTGATCGTGCGTGACACGTTCTCGAAGTAGCCGCCCATCGGCCCAGCGGCGCGGACGTGCGGGATGCCGCGCGAGGCCGAGACCGAAGGCGATCGTCGAATGCCGGCCGTCCGCGGCGACGACCACGCGGCCGCGCAGCACGCGCTCGTGGCCGTCGCCGCGCCGGCGACTACGCCGGTGACACGACCGACACCGCCGCGACTCGTCGACCGTCGCGCGCCGGACGGCGACGCCGGCCTCGTACTGCACACCCGGCGGCGATCGCCTGCTGGAGCAGCATCCAGTCGAGATCGCGCCGCACGATCGCGCGCCCCGACTGTCCGCGCGGGTAGCGGCCGTCGATGACGTCGCCGCGCTCGCCGGTGACCAGCATGCCGTCGACACGCAGCCGCGCGCGTCGAGGTCGCCGTCAACACCGAGACGCCGCAGCCGCTCGAGGGTGCCGGGATTGACCGTGTCGCCGCACAGCTTGTCGCGCGGGAACGTCGCCGCGATCGACGAGGCGCACGCGCCACGCCCGCGCGCGCGAGCACGATCGCCCGCAATCGCGCCGGCCGGGCCCGCGCCGACAATCACTACATCAGCCATCTGATGATTGGGTGATCTGGTGATTGGGTACGATTGAAGGATTGATGGATCGCTGGATTGAGCAGATTGGCTGCCAATCCGACATTTCAATCACCAGATCACCCAATCACCAACTCCCAACGATCGCCGATCGCAGATCACGTCGCAGATCGTCACGGCGCGCCCGATCACCAGCGCGCTGTTCTTGGACCCGAACCCGAGGCAGTTGCACAGCGCGGCGCCGACCTCGGCGCGCGCGCCCTGATTCGGGATGACGTCGAGGTCGCACGCCGGATCGGGATCGCGCTGATTGATCGTCGGCGGCAGGAATCGCTGCGACAGCGCCAGCGCCGCGGTGACGACGCCGGCCGCGCCGCTGGCGCCTTGCGGATGGCCGATCATCGACTTCACCGACGATCCGGCCAGCCGCTCGGCGTGGCCGCCGAACACCTGGCGCACGCACCGCGACTCGACGGCGTCGTTCAGCACCGTCGACGTGCCGTGGTAGTTGACGTAGCCGATCTCCTCGGCCGGCGCGCCCGACCGTTCGATCGCCAGCGTCGATCGCGCGGACGATCTCCTCGCCGTCCGGCGCCATCTGCACGCGGTGATAGGCGTCGCACGTCGACGCGTAGCCGTCGATCGACGCGTAGATCCTGCGCGCCGCGCGCGCGCGCGCGATCCTCGCGCTCGAGCACGACCATCCACGCGCCTTCGCCCAGCACGAACCCGTCGCGCCCTCGATCGAACGGCCGCGACGCCTCGGCCGGCCGCTCGTTGTAGCGCGATCGACACCGCTTTCATCCGCGAGAACCCGAAGATCATCCCGGGCGTGACGCAGGCATCGGTGCCGCCCGACAGCATCACGTCGGCGTCGCCGGAGCGCAGCAGCGCCGCGGCGTAGCCGATCGCGTCGGTCGAGCTCGTGCAGCCGCACGACAGCACGTGGCTGACGCCGCGCAGGCGCAGCGAGATCGAGATCTCGCTCGAGACCATGCCGACGATCGACACCGGAATCGCGTACGGCGTGACCTTCTTGCCGCGCTCGACGAAGAAGTCGTAGTATTGCCGCTCGCCGACGTCGATGCCGCCGCCGCCGCTGCCGATGACGACGCCGGCGTTCGGGCTCGCCGATGCGCAGCCCGGCGTCGGCCCAGGCCTCGCGCGCGGCGATGACGCCGATCAGCGCGGCGCGCGAGTAGCGCTTGGGATCGGCGCGGTAGCCGGGGTCCGCAGATCGTCGTCGCCATCGAGCGCGCGGCACGTCGTCGATCGTCACGCCGGTGACCGGCGCCGCGACGCGGCACGCGAAGTCCGACGCGTCGAACTCGGTGATGGCGCGCGTGCCGCTGCAGCCGCGGCTGACGCACTCCCAGAACCGCTCGCGGCCGACGCCGAACGGCGAGACGACGCCGATGCCGGTGATCACGATCGCGCCGTCGTGCTCGCGCTAGGTGATTATACCAGATGTCCCAGTCAATCCGCAATGACGATCGCGCGCTTGTTCGTCTGGCTCGGCGGGGCTGTCTTCGTCGGCTCGCTGCTTGTCTGCGTCTGGTGGTTCGTGGCCGTCCTTACCGTCCGGCGCCGCCAGCTGGTGCGGAGGCGTGGCTCTGAATGTGCTGCTGTTCTCGGCGTTTGCCGCGCATCACAGCGTGTTCGCCCGCGAGAGCGTGAAGCGGTGGCTCGCCGCCGCGGTTCCCGCTGAGCTAATCCGTTCGGCTACGTCTGGACGGCCAGCGTCCTGCTCATCGTCGTCTGCCTGCTGTGGAGACCGATCGGCGGAGAGCTGTTCGACGTTCACGGCGCCGGTGCGGTGGCCCTCGCGCGTGGTCCAGCTGGCGGGCATCGCGGTCATCGCGCGCGCAGTCGCGGCGATCGACCCGCTCGAGCTTGGCGGGTATCCGCCCGTCATCTGCCGCGACGTCCCTGCAAGTCGGCGGACCGTATCGTGTCGTCCGGCATCCGCTGTATCTCGGCTGGTTGATGGCGACGCTCGGCGCGGCGCACATGACGGGCGATCGTCTGGCGTTCGCGCTCATCACGGCGGCGTATCTCGTCGCTCGCCGTCCCGCTCGGAGGAGCGATCGCTGGCGCGCAGCTTCGGCGACGACTACACGCGCTATCAGCGCGAGGTGCGCTGGCGGATCGTCCCGTTCATCTATTGAAGCGCGAATCGTCGTCGTCGCCGCCGGCATACAGCCTGACCGGTGCGCCGCGGCGCCCTTGTCGATGAACACCATCGAGTGCTGCGACGGAATGTCGAACTTCTTGCCGCACGTCTTGCACGTGACCGCGTCGTCCACGCGGATCATGTAGTCGCGCAACTTGGCGAACATCGCCCGATCCCGCTCGTCGGCGCCGCTGGGAATCCGATCCTTGCGGGTGCGCACCACCCACCGCATCTGATACTCGTTGACGCGTTTACAGCGCGGGCAGGTGCAGCTTGTCGGTGCGGGTCTCGTTGCGGCTGTTGAAGAAGTCCCGTTCGTCGAGGGCCATGGGGCCTGATCATAATCCAAGGCGGGTGGGTCCGGTGGGTCGAGTAGGTCAGGTGAGCGTGAAATGCCTTATCCTCTGCGCGTGCGTCTAACCATCTCAACCGCGTGCGTCGCGGCCGCGCTGCTGGCCGCACATGGCTCGCCCGGTAGCGCGCCTCGCCTCCCGCGGCGTTGCCACTTCGGCGGGACGGCAGGCGCCGGCGGCCGTTACTGCCCGTGGTGCGGCACCGTCATCGACGGCAACGGCGGCGCGCCGACCCCGGACGCGGTCGTGCTGATTGAGGGCGGACGCATTACCGCGGTCGGCCCTCGTGGCCGCGTCGCGGTCCCCGCGGGCGCCCGGCAGATCGACGCCCGCGGCCAGTGGATCCTCCCGGGTCTGATCGACACCAACGTCCACCTGTCGCTCTACGGCGGCCAGAACGACCGCTACGAGTCGCTCGTTCGCTATCAGCCACGGCAGGACGCAGATCGTCCTCGAGGCCGCCCAGATCGATCTGAGCTACGGCATCACGACGGTTCGCGACAGTTACGGCGCGCTTCGTGCCGCTGGTCGAAGGTGCGCGACGCGATCGCGCGCGGCGACGCGTCCGGCGCGCGGATTCTCGCCGCGGGCAACATCCTCGGCTGGAGCGGGCCGCTACTCGTTCTCGTTCAGCCGCGTCATGGGACAGCTGACGCTTGTTCCAGGAGCAGATGAACGACTTCATCGCGCAGGGCGGCGGCGAAGAGCTGATGGCGATGACGGCCGGACGAGCTCCGCGCGCGCGATCAACGCCTATCTCGACAAGGGACCGGATTTCCTCGAAGTTCGGCGGGACGAGCCATTTCTCGGAGCCGACCTTCATCGGCTTCTCGGCCGAAGCGCAGCAGGTGATCGTCGAGCGAGGCGCACACGCGCAGACGCGCCGCCGAAACGCATTCGCACGAGCATCGAAGGCCTCCGGCGTGTCGATCGCCGCCGGCATCGACGGCATCCAGCACCCGAGCTGCTCGACGGCCGCGAGATGCCGGACGACCTCGTCACCGCCGATCCGCGATCGCGGCTTATGCTGCTCGATGCTCGCCAGCACGATCACCGGTCCGGCGTGGAAGCGGCATCTCAAGACCAAGGACGAGGTCGAGAAAAAGCGCGCCGAAGCCGGAGAAGGAAGGCCGAGCGCCGGCGCGCGAGAAAACGACCGGCGGAACAGCGCAAGGAAGCCGCCGAGGTCGGCGCGGATCTCGAGATGCGGCGGAAGAACGCACAGAAGCTGATTCGCGCCGGCTGCCGCGTGACGCCGGGCACCGACAGCTACTGGGCCGCGGCGCCCGAGCTGCACGCGCACGCCGAAGTTTCCGGAGCAGGACCACGGCATCGGCACGATCATCGCCATCGAAGGGCTGGTCGAGCTCGGCATGACGCCGTCGCAGGCGCTCGTCGCCGCGACGCGCAACGGCGCCGCTCGCCGCGCGCGGCCTCGACGAGTTCGGGCACGATCGAGGCCGGCAAGCGCGCCGACCTGCTGATCCTCACGCGCGGATCCGCTGACGGACATCGGCAACATCCGTCGCGTGGCCGCGGTATGGAAGGATGGAGCCCTCATCGATCGCGGCCGCCTGCCGCAGACGCGCGTCCTGTCGGTGCCGCCGCCCACCAAACCAGGGACGCAACCCTGAGCCTGAGGCCTGTGATGAACACGCATCGTCGAAGGTTTCTTCAGCGGGAGCGGGAGCGAAGTTTTTCACCCAACCAAGTCCGGCCATCGACCGTCCATTCGCCTGACATGCTCAAGGACCTTCGTCACGGCATCCGCACGTCTGCTCCACGCCAAAGGCTGGACCGCTGTCGTCGTCGTGTCGCTGGCGCTCGGCATTGGCGCCAACACGGCGCTCTTCAGCGCGATCAACGGCCTGCTATCTCCGAAAGCTGCCGGTAAGAGATCCGGACACGCTCGTGCGGCTGCGATTCATCGGCCGCAACGACATGTCCACCGAGCTCGAGCGACTACGGGCCGACCCGGCTGCGCCGGCGGCGCGCCAGCGTCCGCGCGACGTTCTCGTATCCGATGTACCGGCAGTTCGTCGCGGACAACCGCACGATGGAGGACCTGTTCGCGTGCGCGCCGTATCGGCCGCGCGAACCTCGTCGTCGATGGCCACGCGGAGATCGCCAACGCGTTCATCTCGACCGGCAACTACTACCGGATGCTCGGCCTCACCGCGTCGCCGGGCCGCACGATCGTGCCGGACGACGATCGGCCGGACGCGCCGCCGGTCGCCGTCATCAGCGCGCGCTACTGGCGCACGCGGTTCGGCAGCGATCCGCAGCGTCGTCGGCAAGGTCGTGCGGTTCAACAACGTGCCGATCACGATCGTCGGCGTCATCTCGCCGGAGCTCGTCGGCGTGCAGCAGGTCGTTCCGTGAGGGTCCGGACATCGCCGTGCCGCTGGCGCTCGACGCGCAGCTGGCGCGCAGTTCGGCGCGCCGCCGCCGCCGGGACCGCCGCGTCCCGTGCCGCGCCTGGCAGCGCCGACGACGTGGTGGCTCCAGGTCATGGGACGTCTGAAACCCGGCGTCACCGCCGCGCAGGTGCAGAGCGAACCTCGAGACGCGTGTTCCAGCACACCGCGCGCGCGGGCTTCGATGCGTATGCTGGCGTCGCTGCCGCCGGAGACCCGATCGACCTCGCGCTACCAGAACCGCACGGAAGTCCCGCGCCTGCGCGTCGACTCCGGCGCGCGCGGTATCTACGACGTCAACGTCGTCGGACGAGCGCGCAGTGACGATCCTCAGCGCGGTCGTCGTCCTCGTGCTGCTGATCGTTTGCGCGAACGTCGCCAACCTGCTGCTGTCGCGCGCGGCGACGCGCCAGAAGGAGATCTCCGTCCGGCTGTCGCTCGGCGCGACGCGCGGACGGCTGGTCCGCCAGCTGCTGACCGAGAGCCTGCTGCTCGCGGCGCTCGGCGGCGCGCTCGGCATCCTGATCGCGAACTGGAGCGGCCAGCTGCTGCCGGGCGCGGCGGGCCAGGCGACGCCGATCGACTGGCGCGGTGCTGTCGTTCGTCCTCGGCGGTCACCGTCGTGACCGGCATCGTGTTCGGCATCGCGCCGGCGCTTCGCGCGACGTCGATGAACGTCAGCGCGGCGCTGAAGGAGACGAGCCGCTCGGTCGCGGGCTCGCGCAGCGCTGCTCACGCAGCGCGCTGCTCGTCCTGCAGGTCGCCGATCTCGCTCGTGCTGCTGATCGCCGCCGGCCTGTTCCTGCGGACGCTGAACAACCTGCGCAACGTGGACGTCGGCTTCAACACCCAGAATCTCGTCGCTCTTCCGCGTCAACCCGGCGCTCAACCGCTACGACGACGCGAAGGCCAGCGACGCTCATCGAGCGAGATGACGCGACGCGTCTGCAGGGCGTCGCCGGCGTCCGCGCGGTCGCGCGTGTCGAGCGTGCCGCTGCTCTCGCGAACAACGTGAACTCGCACCGGCATCTTTCGTCCGCGGCCGGACCTACGCGCCGCGGCAGGCGACGACATCAACGTCCTGCAGGTCTCGCCCGACTACTTCAAGACGATGGAGATGCCGCTCGTCGCAGGGCGCGGCTTCACGCGATCGCGACAACCAGACGGCGCCGAAGGTCGTGATCATCAACGAGACGGCGGCCGCGGAAGTTACTTCGCCAACGAGAATCCGATCGGCCTGCGATTCGGAACCAGCGTCGAGCAGAGCCAGCGATCTGGAGATCGTCGGCGTGCTGCGCGACGCCAAATACGAGGGCGTGCGCAGCGATGTGCCGGCCACGATGTTCGTCCCGTCGCTGCAGAGCCGGCCGGCCACGCGTGTTTCAGGTGCGGACGGCGGGCGATCCGACGGCGATCGTCGGCGCCATCCGCGAAGCGGTCCGGCAGGTCGATCCCGGATCTGCCGTTGATGGATGTGTCGACGCAGGCCGAGCAGATCGACAAGAACCTGCAGCAGGAGCGCGTGTTCGCCCAGGCCTACGCGATGTTCGGCGCGCTGGCCATGCTGCATCGCCTCGATCGGCCTGCTTCGGGCTGATGTCGTGCAGCGTCGCGCGGCGCACGAACGAAATCGGCATCCGCATGGCGCTCGGCGCGCAGAGCCGCCACGTGCTGCGTCTGGTGATGAGCGAATCGATGACGCTCGTGATTCGTCGGCATCGTCGTAGGCCTGGCGCGCGGCGCTCGCCGCCGGGCCGGTTGTGACCGCCCTGCTCTTCGGGCTCTGCCGCCACCGACGCCTTGTCGCTGGTTGCGGCCACGCTCGTCATGCTGATCCGTGTCGAGCCTTCGCCGGCTATCTGCCGGCGCGCCGCGCGGCGCGAGTCGATCCGCTCGTGGCGCTGCACTACGAGTAGCGTCGATGTCGGATCTCGAGCCGCCTGACATCGCGCCAGAACCGCCGGCCCGCCGGCGCGACAGGCGCACCTGGCTGAAGGAAGTCGGCGCGGCAGGCGCCGGTGCGATGATCGCCGGGCACTGCCGCTTCGCAGCCGGCATCCGTCTGGCGCGATTCTGCCGCGGACGTCGACGAGCGGCGTGTATCCCGCCTCGCGGCCGCGGCTTCATGAAGTTCAGCTTCGATTGCCCTGAGCCATCGGTGGCCTTCGAAGGGTTCGAGTTCAGCTTCCGGGTCTCACGCAGGAGAACACGCTACAGCCTCGCGCCGGATCATCTTGGCGGTGCGCGCGTCTGACAACGGCCTCGAGATCCGTTGTGACGAGCTCACCTGGGCCGGTGGACAGCAGCGCGCGTCGGGGCGCGTGACCGCGCGTCTGACACGACGAGGCGACGCCGTCGAATGCGAAGCCGACGTCGAGATGGAGCGGCCCATCAAAGCCGTCGGCGATGGATCCTGCGCGGCGTCCCGCGCGGACGGCTGTCGGCCGCCGGGGCGCGCGTTCTTCGATCCGCGCGACGACGAGGTGCTGCTCGGCTATCCGTTCTCGGGCGGCGATCTCGTCGGTCCTCAGGGCAATGGCGGCCTGACCACGCCGCTCGTGCTCGTCCAGGCGCCGGAAGGCCCATCGTCGCGCTGTCGTCGCTCGACGATCGCGTCCGCACCAAGCGGATCTACTTCCAGCCGGGCGAGGGCGGCTATCGCGTCGAAGCGCTGCGTCGAAGCCGAAGGCTGGAATCAGGCGCGATCGTTCGATGCTGCCGGCCTGGCGGATTGCGCGAGCGACGACGATTGCGGCGCGGCGGCGCCGCACTTCGCGCACATCGAACGTCGTCTTCACGCCTTCCCACGCTGGGACGCCCGTGGCGATGTGCCGGACTGGATGCGCCGCACCGGCGCTGGTCGTCACGCTGCACGGCATGCACTACACCGGCTACATCTTCAACGACTACGCGCGGATGCTCGCGATCCTGCAGCTGGATGGCGACGCGGATTCCGGCCGAGCGCGTGCTGGTGTTCCTCGCGTCGTGGGACGGGCGCTACTACTGGGACTATCCGCTCTACTGCGCCGTCCGGCCGCGATGGGCGGCGAGGCCGGCTTCCGGCGCGCTCATCACAGAGGCGCAGGCGCTCGGCTTCCGGATGATGCCGATGTTCGGCGCCAACTCCGCGAACCGGCAGCAGCCGGCGTTCGCAGGCGTCGCCGACGCGGCGACGTCGAAGATCGACGGCGACCGCTTCGATCTGAACTGGGTGGACTGGGACAACGATCGCCATCAGGACGGCTGGCTGTCCTACATGAACCTCGGCGTCGAGTCGTGGCGGACGCTGGATGACCGGATCGCATCGCCGACGTCATCCAACGCTACGGCGTCGACGCCTACTTCCTCGACATCGTCGGCGGCTGGGTGAACAACCCGAAGGCCGACATGCACGAGGGGACACGGCGTCTCGTGGCGGAGCTTCGCCAGCGGTTTCCGCGCGTGCGCCGCGGTCGGCGAGATGCACTACGACGCGTTGCTCGAGTTCATCCCGATGTATCACTCGTTCGGGCAGACGCTGGTCGCGGACCTGGTTCAGCGGCACGGCCGGTTCTTTCAGCATTTGAGCCACCCGGCGCCAGGACGTGGCAGCACTGGCGTGCACGAGGCGGGCTTCGGCCGCTGGAATCCACAAACGCTTTCGCTCACCGAGACGACGATCCCGACGCTGAATGTCGTCGACGACACGTTCGACAGCTATCGTGCGGAGATGGACGCCGTGATTCAGCGGGCGAAACTCGCGCGCGCAGCTCTGAGAACGGAGTGACCAGGTCGCGTCTTGCCCCGCCTTCGCCGCGTGGAAAATCGCCCTCCGCCGCTGGCTCACGATCACGGCGTCGGTTGGGGTTAGCCGGATCGCCGGTGAGCCGACTGTTCACCGGTGGGGTTTGCCGATCGCCGTCCGCGTACTCATCGACCGACGCCGATCACGGCACGGCTGCGGAGCCGTTTTACAGCTTCGCGTGTCACGCGGCTCAGAGGTCGCGGCGACACGACCCGGTCGCTCCGGGGATAGCAGTCTTGACACTGAGCTGACGCTCATCTCACCCGCGCGACCAAGCCAATCCGGGAATCCGAGTTATCAGACGAAGCTTGCCCGGCGGTCGGCTCGATAGAGGAGCTGGCCGTAGCGGTCATGCGTTCCCGGCACGCGAACCACGACCGCGCGCTACTTGAACGTGAAGGATGACTACCTACAGGAGTTGATCGAGTAAGTGGAAGCCGCTGGCGGTTGTAAAGGGGATGGATCTTTTCTATTTCAACGTCAGCACAAACCTGTGCATGTCGGACAGAACTTCGGCTTCGCGTGTCAGGAAACAGGTAATGACCTGCACCCGGTAGCTCGACCACGCGAGCACCGGGACGCTGTGCTTGAGGGTCGCGGTCCGTTGGTCGACCTGCTTCCGCTCGACCTGAGCATAGGCGATGATGGCTGCGCGTCTTCATCATCGTTCACAGGTTGATATTCGCGACCGTCTACGATCACGGTCGACGGTCGATCAGGAGCGCCGGGCGGCCAGGGATAGTCGATGAATACGAGCAATCGGCACTGGATATTGGAGTAGTCGCGTTTAATCTGTCCTCCGCCGATCGCCGCGTTGATGTCACCGGTTGACGCTTTGTATGGACCTACGCGGCCATCCGCAGTTCGCAAAGCCTGCCGCAGTTCGGACCCGGGGCCCACTCTGTGGCCGTTGGCGCGTCGCTGGCTGGCCTGGCGCCCCGGAACGACGAGCGATCTCAATCCCGCGCTGGTAGCTTTCGCATGGCGTCGGGAAGCTTTCTGCCCGCCGCGACGGCGAACTCCGGGTCACCGACCGGTCGCCAGTAGGTCAGCGCGGTCGCGTCCACGTAGATGAGCTTCCCTGAGATCCGGGTTCAGAGTGCTGCCGACCGATCGTTACCGCCTGCCGCCCGCCATCGAGTGACCGGCCAGCACGGGATGATCAAGACGCAGGGCATCGAGCACCCGTAGAACGTCATCGGCCAGGCGTTGATCATCGTATCCAGTCGGGGGTGGCTCGAACTGCCGAACCGCGTCGAGTGATCCCGTAGACGTGGAGCAATACGTAACTGAACGAAGTACATC